>Ga0247823_10004744_pt1 | contig 10850 bp, 12 predicted proteins | sample 13C_PalmiticAcid_2_FD_192426 | JGI IMG/M metagenome (GOLD analysis project Ga0247823, IMG submission 192426) | Soil microbial communities from agricultural site in Penn Yan, New York, United States - 13C_PalmiticAcid_Day30 | ecosystem: Environmental > Terrestrial > Soil > Agricultural land...
GGCGCGAGCGAGATCAATTACACCAAGGCCAAGATCGATGTGGTCGATGACAAGACCGATGCGGTGCGGAAGAGCGAGGCCCTGCGCACGCGCATGACGCGCCAGTTCGCGAGCATGGACGCGCGGGTCGCGGCGTATAAATCGACGCAGACCTTCCTCGAGAATCAGATCGACGCTTGGAACAAGCAGGGCTGATGCGATGAAGGCCCCGATCCGTCTCAGCGCGAATGCTGCCCAGACCTATCGCTCGATCGATGCGGTCGGCCGCACCGCCGCCGCCGACCCGCACGAACTGGTCGAGATCATGTACAAGGAGTGCATCTCCGCGCTTCGCGCTGCGGCATTCGCGACGGAAAAGGGGCAGCTGCCGGTCAAGAGCGAGAGGATCGCTCGCGCCACCGCGATCCTTTTCGCGCTCGAATCGAACCTCGATTTCGAACGCGGAGGCGAGGTCTCGCGGACGCTGGGAACGCTCTATCACGGGCTGCGCGCGCAGATCATCAACGCCAGCATTGGCGGCGATCCCGCGCCGTTCCGCGCGGTTGCCGACGATCTCGAGGATATCGCCGGCGCGTGGAGCCAGGCGCGGGCGGCATAGTTCTCAGCTTCGCCGAAGCGGTACCGGCCGGATATCAGCGCGACCAGCGCGCCAGCACATCATCCACCGATACGGCCCGCGCAGGCGATGCCACCCCCGCTCGCGGCTCGAACTGGGGTGCGGTCGCCGCGCCCTCCGGGCCGGCCGCGACCGGTCGCCGCGCCAGCGCGTGCGGATGCCGTGCCGCCTCCGCCAGCGAGAGCACGGGTGTGACGCACGCCGCGCCCTGCGCGAAGCCGCGCACCCATTCGTCGCGTGTCCGCGCCGCGAAGCGCTCGGCGAAACACTCGGCCATATTCGGCCAGCCCGCGCGATCGAGCTGAGCGAAGCTGCCCGCGGCGAACCCTAGGCCCGCGCACAGCGCCTCGAACTGCGCGGGCTCGATCGCGCCGACCGCGACATGCTGGCCGTCGGCGCAGGCATAGCTGCGATAGAAGGGGGCGCCGCCGTCGATCAGATTGGCCTCGCGCCGGTCGATCCAGCGCCCGCTCGCGAACAGGCTTTGAGTCAGTGCCATCAATGTCGCGACCCCGTCGATCGCCGCGGCATCGACCACGCGGCCCTCGCCGCCGGTCTGCGCACCGAGCATCGCCGACACCATTCCGAGCGCGAGAAACAGCCCGCAACCGGCATGATCGCCGAGCAGGTTGAGCGGCACCGCAGGCGCGTCGGATGCGCCGATCGCGTGCAGCGCACCAGTCAGCGCCAGTACGTTGATGTCGCTCCCCGGCCGCCCGGCGAGCGGTCCGCTCTGCCCCCAGATGCTCGCACGGCCATAGACCAGCCTTGGATTGCGCGCGCGGCAGCGGTCCGGCCCCAACCCCAGCGCCTCCATCGATCCCGGAGGCATACCCTCGATCAGCGCGTCGGCATGGGCGGTGAGCGCGAGCACCTCGGTGATCGCGGCGGGCTCGCGGAAATCGAGCGTCACGTCCTGGCGTCCGCGATACAGCGCGGGCACGATCGCGCTGGTGCCGCTGCCCGGCTGGACGACGCGCACTACCTCGCACCCCAAGTCCGCGAGCAGCATCGACGCGAACGGCACCGCGCCGATCGCGTCGATCTCGATCACCCGCATCCCCGCCAATGGTGCCCGCATGCGTCTCTCCGTTCCGGCACCGATATCCGATGGGTGGCCGAGGCCCATTGTTTCGGCTAGCGCGGGCCCATGAGCAAGCCGCACATCGTCGCCCTTGGCGGCACTTCGCGCCCCGAATCGGCGACTGGCCGCGCGCTCGCGCACTGCCTCGCTCTGGCCGAAGCCAGGGGTGCGCGCGTGACTTTGCTGACCGGCGAAGCGATCAACTTCCCGCATTACGAACTGGGATGCACTACCGCCGATCCGAGGGTCGAGCATTTCGTGTCGGTGCTGCGCGACGCCGACGGACTGATCGTCGGCTCGCCCGGCTATCATGGCTCGCTGTCGGGCATGGTCAAGAACGCGCTCGATTATGCCGAGCAGCTGCGCGGTGACGAGCGTGTCTATTTCGACGGGATGCCGGTCGGACTGGTCGCGACCGCAGGTGGCTGGCAAGCGGCGGTCTCGACGCTGGCGGCGTTGCGGACGGTCATCCACGCGCTGCGCGGCTGGCCAACGCCGTTGGGGGTTGCGATCAACACCGGCCCGGGCACTGGCGACGCGGTGGCGGAGGCGTCGCCCCAGCTCGGCATCATGGTCGACCAGATATTGGGGTTCCTGCGCCGTTGAAGGTGTTGCCGCGCCGTTAACCGGATCGTGACGCTCCGCGCCTAGGCTCGCGCGCATGAAGCAGAGCCTCTCTCCGAGCGAGTCGCGCCGGGGCGCCGCCACGGTGCTGATCGTGGACGACAGCCGCACCAACCTCAACGTTATGGGTGCGCGGCTGGGACAGGCGGGCCATCTGGTGGTGCTCAGCGATAACGGACGCGAGGCGCTGGATCTTATCGCGGGACGCGGCTTCGATCTCGTCCTGCTGGACATGATGATGCCGCGGATGTCGGGGATCGAGGTGCTGGCGGATCTGCGCGCGACGCCGCGCACGGCGGATCTGCCGGTCATTATGATCACCGCGCGCAGTGACAGCGGCGCCGTGGTCGAGGCGCTTGCCGCGGGCGCGGACGATTATGTCGCCAAGCCGTTTGACTTCGACGTGCTGCTTGCACGGATCGACCGGACGCTGGGCCGCGCGAACCGTATCGCTGAATTGAAGCGCGCGGTCGCTTCGCTCGACGCACGGATCGCCGCGCGGGCGATCGAGCTGGGCGAGGCGCGTACCGAACTCGCCGTCACCCGCGCCGATCGCGCGCGGCTGGTCAGCTCGATCAGTTCGCTCAATGCGGAAGTCGAACGTCTCAGCGGAACCAGTGGCGCCTGACGAAGTAGACGGTCACGGCCGCGGCCACCGCCAAGCTGAAGGCGGTGATCACCCAAAATGATCCGGGATGATCGTCATAGGGGATGCCCTGCACGTTCATCCCGAACAGGCCGGTGATGAAGGTCAGCGGCAGGAACACCATTGCCGCCACCGCGATCAGCAGTGATCGCTGGTCGATCACTTCGGCGCGCAGGTCGGTCAGCGTTTCATGGATCAGCGCGGCACGTTCGCGGATGCTCTCCAGTTCTTCGGCCATGCGTGCCGCGCGGTCGGCAGCGCCGCCGATGTGGAGCCGGTCGTCGTCGCTCAGCCAGCGCACGGGCAAGGTCGACAGCTTCTCCAGCGCGGTCCGCTGCGGGTAGAGGAAGCGTCGATAGCCGATTGCCTGACGCCGAACGATATTGACCTTGCGCCGCAGTTCGAACGCCTGCCGCGCGTCGAGCTGCTCCTCGCAACTGTCCAGCGAATCGCCGAGATCGGCGACCTGCGGATCGAGCTGTTCGGTGATCGCTTCGGCCAGCGTGGCGATCAGATCGCCAGCATCGCGGACATCGCCCGCCTCCGTTGCGGCTCGCGCCACGCTGAGCGCGTCGAGTGGAAGCCGGGTGACGGAGATCACCCGCGTACCTTCGGCGTGCAGCCGGATCGACGCCAGCGGGTCCGAGCTCTGCATCGCCGCTTGGGTCATCCCGCGCAGATTGAGCATGGCGGAGCCGTCAAGCTGATCGCAGCGCGGCCGGGTCTCGAGCGCGGTCAGCGCGTCGATCACGAAGCGGTCGAACCCGGCAACATCGCGCAGCCATGCCTGTACCTCCTCGTCGCGCGAGGTGAGGTGGATCCAGACGAAGCCACGCCGCAGGCGGATCGCGTCATGCGGGTCGACGGCGCGCGCCCCGCCGCGGGAGACGACATAGGCAAAGCCGCTCATGCACCCCACTCCAGATCGACCGTCAGACCGGGGAGGTTAGCGGGCGGCGTATCGCATGCAATCCGTTCGGCATCCGCGCGTGCGCGGGTCAGGATTGCCGCGGGCACATCGGCACGATGAGTCACGCGGTCGGCCTGAGCGAGCAGTCGGGCCTCGCGCAGGGTGAGGTCGTCGGGGTCGGCGGAGCGCAGCGCGATGCGGACGAATCCGGCATGTCCGGCATCGGGTGTGGCGAGCCAGCGCTCGACGGTATCCGCTGGCTGATCGGTCAGCGGATCGAGCCGCCCGGCCAGTGCCGCCCCGATCGCGCGGCGCCGGTCGCCCGCATCGGGCCAGCGCGCGCGGATCACGTCGCGGTTTCGCTTCAACGCATCCGCCATTCCGCCGAGTGATGCGGGCAGCATCGCCTCAAGCCTTTGCCGCAACGCTGCGGCAAGCCCTGCCGATGCGCCGCCGGTGCCGATGGCGACGGTGACCGGTTCGCGCTCGATGATCGCGGGTAAGGTGAAGTCGCACAGATCCGGGCGGTCGGCGACGTTAACGAGAATCGCGCGCGCCTTGAGTCGTGCCGCTACGGATTCAGGATCGTCGCAGGCGACGAGAGCGAGACAGGCTTCATTCGCCTCATCGACGACCACCGCTCCGGCGCGTTCGAGCAATCGGCGCTTGGCGTCGGCGACAGCGCCGGTACCGACGAGTATCACGGGCCGCCCGTCCAGCTGGACGAAGACGGGCAGCCCCGATCGTTTCACCGAACCCACTCGGGCACGCGTTCGGCGCCCATGATGGTTTCGGGCTGGATGCGGTCGGCGACGACCGCGAACTTGTCGTTCGACACCAGTACCTCGGGCACCAGTGCGCGGCTGTTGTAGGTCGAAGCCATGGTTGCTCCATAAGCACCTGCGGTGCGGAACACGGCAAGGTCGCCCGACTTCACCACATCGATCTCACGTCCCATCGCGAAGGTGTCGCCGGTCTCGCAGACGGGGCCGGCGATGTTGGCGATGAACTTCTCACCGGTCGGCTCGACCGCTTCGAACTCGTGATAGGCGTCGTAGAGCGCTGGGCGGGCGAGGTCGTTCATCGCCGCGTCGACGATGACATAGGGATTGCCCGCGGCGGGCTTGACCCAGATCACCTCGGTCGCCAGCACCCCGGCATTGCCGCAGATGAAGCGGCCCGGCTCGAACATCAGCGTGACGTCCCAGCCTTCGGTGACGCGCTTGACCATTGCGCCGAATTCCTCGGCGGTCGAGACGGTCTGGCCTGCTCGATAAGGAACGCCGAGACCGCCGCCCAGGTCGACATGGGTAATGGTGTGGCCCGCCGCGCGGAGCTGCGCGACCAGTTCGCCGACGCGCTTGTACGCGGCTTCGAGCGGGGCGAGCTCGGTGAGCTGGCTGCCGATATGGATGGCAACGCCGCGCAGGTCGAGGCCGGGACGGCCGGCGAGGCGCGCGAAGATGTCGGCGGCGCGATCGATCGCCACGCCGAACTTGTTCTCGGCCTTGCCGGTCGAGATCTTGGCGTGGGTGCCGGCGTCGACATCCGGGTTCACGCGCAGCACCGCGGGGGCGGACTTGCCCTGCGCGTGCGCGAGATCGGCAAGGACTTCACCTTCTTCTTCCAGCTCGAGATTGAACTGGCCGATCCCCTCGTCGAGGCCCAGTTGAAGCTCCGCGCGGGTCTTGCCGACGCCCGAGAACACGATGTCCTCGGGCTTCATCCCCGCGGCCAGCGCGCGCTTGAGCTCGCCGCCCGAAACGACATCGGCGCCATAACCCTGCTTCGCCAGCACACCGAGCACGGCGAGGTTGGGATTGGCCTTGATCGCGAAGGCGATGTGCACGCTGGGCAGACCGGCCAGCGCTTCCTTGAGCACGCTTGCATGGCGCTCGAGCGTGGCGGTCGAATAGACATAAACCGGCGTGCCGACTTCGGCGGCGATCGCGGCAATCGAGACGTTCTCGGCGTGGAGAACGCCGTTCTTGCGGTTGAAATGATCCATGGAAAATTGCGTCTTTTCAGTTCTGCGGCGGCAGTTCGAATTCGTCGCCGCGGCGTTCCTCGGAGCTGCGCAGCACTTCGTCGCTGCGCGTCGGTCGGGTCTGGGGCGGCGCCTTCACCAAATCAGCCGGTGTCGGTGTGGCCACCGCCCCATAGGGTTTGGTCGGCAGCGATCCCCCGGCGGCCGGTTTCAAGTTGCCCTTGTTGCCGCAAGCAGCCAACAGAAGCGCCGTGAAGACCACCAGGGTTCGCATGTTACTCTCCTCTTGCGGCGCGCGCCGCCGCAATTGCCTCGCGCACCCGTGCGGGTGCGGTTCCGCCGAAGCTCGTCCGGCTCGCGACCGATGCGTCGACGGTGAGTACGCCAAAGGCGCGTTCGTCGATACGCTGGTCGATCGCCTTCAGATCCGCAAGCTCGAGCTGGTCGAGCCGCACATTCTTCGCCTCGGCCGCCGCGACCGCGCGGCCGGTGATGTGGTGCGCCTCGCGGAACGGGATGCCGCCCTCGCGCACCAGCCAGTCGGCCAGATCGGTCGCGGTCGAGAAGCCGCTCTCGGCCAGCCCGCGCATCCGGTCGGTGCGGAACTGCGCGCTCTCGACCATCCCGGTCATCGCCGCGATCGAGAGGGCCAGCAGGTCGTGCGCCTCGAACACCGGCGGCTTGTCGTCCTGCATGTCCTTCGAATAGGCGAGCGGCAGCCCCTTCATCGTGATCATCAGGCTGGTCAGACAGCCGACGATGCGCCCCGAATGGCCGCGCACCAGCTCGGCCGCGTCGGGGTTGCGCTTCTGCGGCATGATCGAGCTACCGGTCGACCATTGGTCGCTCAGCTTGACGAAGCCGAAGGGCTGGCTCGCCCAGATCACGAATTCCTCGGCGAGGCGGCTGAGATGCAGCGAGCACTGCGCCGCCGCCATCAGATAATCGAGCGCGAAGTCGCGATCGCTTACCGCATCCAGCGAATTGCGCGTGGGGCCGTCGAAGCCCAGCGCCGCGGCGGTCGCCTCGCGATCGAGCGGAAAGCCGGTCCCGGCCAGTGCCGCCGAGCCGAGCGGGCAGCGATTGCCGCGCGCGCGTCCGTCGGCGAAGCGCGAGACGTCGCGCGCGACCATCTCGAAATAGGCCATCAGGTGATGGCCCAGCGTCACCGGCTGCGCGCTCTGCAGATGCGTGAAGCCCGGCATCACGCTGTCGGCATGTTCCTCCGCCCGCGTCAGCAGCGCGTCCTGCAATGCGGCGAGCGCGGCGAGCACTTGATCGCTCGCGTCGCGCACCCACAGGCGGAAATCGGTCGCGACCTGATCGTTGCGGCTGCGCGCGGTGTGCAGGCGTCCGGCGACCGGCCCGATCTTCTCGGCCAGTCGCGCCTCGGTCAGCATATGGATGTCTTCGAGCGCCAGATCCTCGGGCACCCCGTCGCGTTCATAGTCGGTCGCGACCGCATCGAGTCCCGCCGAGATCGTCGCCGCGTCCGCCGCATCGACGATGCCCTGCTTGCCCAGCATCGCGACATGCGCCTTCGATCCTGCGATGTCCTGACGCCACATGCGCTTGTCGAACGGGATGGAAGCGTTAATCTCGCGCATCACCGACGACGGGCCTTCGGCGAAGCGCCCGCCCCACATGCTATTGGAGTCTGTCTTGCGCTCGACGATCGCGCTTCTCCCTGTCCTCGCCACGCTGGCGCTTGGAATCGCCGGCTGCGATACGGCCAAGCAGCCGGACGAGCAAGCAAACGCCGCTGTTGCCGGCGAAAGCCCCGCTGCGTCCGCGAACGCCGCCGACGCAATCGAGCGGATCGGCCAGATCGACCGCAGCCACAAGGGCGAAGCCGCACCGGCGCTGTCGTTCACTGCGCCCGATGGCAAGAAGACCACGCTCGCCACGTTCAAGGGCAAGCCGCTGCTGCTCAATCTCTGGGCGACCTGGTGCGCGCCGTGCGTGCGCGAAATGCCCGCGCTCGACCGGCTGGCACAGCGTGAGGGGGGCAAGCTTCAGGTGCTGACGGTGAGCCAGGATCTGGAGGGCGCGGCCAAGGTCACGCCCTATTTCACAAAGGCCGGGTTCAAGGCGCTCCAGCCCTATCTCGATCCCGATGTCGGGCTGTCGACGCATTACGGCGTCAACCTGCCGACCACCGTGCTCTACGATGCGCAGGGCCGCGAGGTATGGCGCGTCGCGGGCGACATGGACTGGGATGGCGAGACCGCGAAGGAATGGCTGGCCGAGGCGGGGTGATCGGTTGCTATTCGGTGGATTGCGGACTTTTCGTTACGAAGTTTGCATCTGGAAGAACATCACGCACCACGAGAAGGCGGCAAATACGGCGAGGACGGAAGAAGCGGCAATCATCGTTCCTGCGAGCTTGCCTCGCATGGCCAGCCACCCGAGCACCATCGTCAACGCAAGCATGAGTAGCGGGATAGCGAAGAGCAGCAGTAGCTCGTAGCTAAAGCCGAAACCTTCGTAGTGGAAGCCAAACCCGTTTTCCGGCGTGCCGTGCAACAAGGTCAGCGTCAGGAGGGGCGCGAGCTGAAGCAGCCAGAAACCACATCCCAGCGCGACAAGGACGTATGTTCTCATCGAAGCCTGATAACCGAAATGCAGGACGGCGGCTAAGAGGTTGTTCGCCATCATAGCCGTTTCCGTCATCCCGGCTTTGTGCCGGGATCCACGGTACCCCGGGGGCGATGCGACAGAGCCTCTTGCTTTCTGCTCGCCTTCCGGTGGATCCCGGCACAAGGCCGGGGTGGCGGTGTATTTGCGGTAATCCCAAGCGTGCAGGCGCGACTGACCGGCGCAATTCCCCTCTCCCGCCGCGCAGCGGTGGGAGGGTGAGGTCTTCATCTTGAGGGTTGCGAACGTGCGAAGAAGAAGCAGGAGTAGAAGAAGACCCTTCCTTAGCCTCTCCGCACGCAGGAGAGGCTAAGGAAGCAGGGTCTCAGCCCTTCACCCCCAACCCCCGCGCCAGCAGCTCCGCCACAGCGTCGGCCACTTCACCCGCCTCGCGGTCGTCGCCCCACACGCCGTAGCGCAGGCCCAGGAACACGTTCATCCCCATGATCGCCCAGGCATGGACGTCGGACACGTCGGCGCGCACCTCGCCGCGCTCGGCGGCGGCGCGCAGACGCTTCTCGATGCGGTCGGCGGTCGTCGCATAGTGAAGGCGGAAGCTTTCGGGGTCGACGAATTCGGCCTCGTCGATGATGCGGTAGATCTCCTTGTGCCTGCGCACGAAGCCGATGAAGGTCTCAAGGCCCGCGCGTTCGGCGGCGATCTGTTCGGGTGCGGCGCGGATCGCGGGGGCGACATGCTCGCGCACCTGCTCGCTCATGTCGCGCACCAGTGCGCGGAACACCGCATCCTTCGAATCGAAATAGGTATAGAAACTGCCCAGCGCGACGCCCGCGCGGCGGGTGATCCCGCTGATCGATCCTTCGTGGAACCCCTTTTCGCCGAACTCGGCCGCGGCGGCGTCCAGGATGGTGCGCAGCGTGCGGCGTCCGCGCGCGGTGCGCGGTTCCTTGCCTTCGCTCGCCGCGCCCTCGCTCTTCGCGACCAGTCCGGCACCGGCTGTGGCCCCCAAGCCACGTTCCTCAGCCATTTCGCGCCTCTCCCCAATCCGGAAGTTGAAACCCGGTTCAGGTTTCACTATAGCCTCATCCAACGTCTTACAAGCCGCGGTGTTCACGCGGCCGTCACCTGGGGAGGAAGCTTCGATGCTACGCCTGATTCCGTCTGTCCGCACGATTCTCAACGCAGGCGCCGCGTTCGGCGCGCTTGCCGCCATGCCCGCGCTCGCACAGGACGCGCCTGCGCCGGCGACCGAGGAAGCGGCGCCCGCGGCCGAGGGCGAGATCGTCGTCACCGCGCGCCGCCGTGAGGAAAGCCTGATCGACGTGCCGATCTCCATGTCGGTGGTCACCGGCGATTCGCTGGTGAAGAGCGGCGCGGCCGACATCACCGCGCTTCAGGACAAGACCCCGAACCTGACGCTTCAGATCGCGCGTGGCTCCAACTCGACGCTGATCGCGTTCAGCCGCGGCGTCGGCCAGCAGGACCCGCTATGGGGCTTCGAACCGGGCGTCGCGCTCTATATCGACGACGTCTATGTCGCCCGTCCGCAGGGCGCGGTGCTCGATATTTTCGACGTCGAGCGGGTCGAGGTGCTGCGCGGGCCGCAGGGCACGCTCTATGGCCGCAACACCATCGGCGGTGCGGTGAAGTACGTCACTCGCCGTCTGGGCAGCCAGTTCAAGGCATCGGCGCGCGCCTCCTACGGCTCGTACAACCAGATCGACCTGGTGGGTCAGGTGGTGGTGCCGGTGGGCGACACGCTGTCGTTCGGCGCCGCGGTCGCGCAATATTGGCGCGACGGCTTCGGCACCAACCTCACCACCGGTGCCGAGCATTACAACAAGGACGTGCTCGCCGCCCGCTTGTCGGCCGAGTTCACTCCTTCGGACAACATCTTCATCCGTGTCGCGGGCGATCGCGTGATCGACCGTTCGAACCCGCGCCACGGCACGCGTCTGCTGCCCAACGGCGTCGATCCGATCTATGCGCCGACCGCCAGCGTCTATGACACCCGCGCCGGGATCGGCGACGACAACCGTGTCGAGACGCGCGGCCTGTCGGTGACCGGCGAGATCAACCTGTCCGACGCGCTGACCTTCAAGACCATCACTTCGTGGCGCGACGGCAACACCGACACGGTGATCGATTTCGACAACACCGTGCTGCCGACGCTCGACGTTCCGGCGGAATATTCGGACCGCCAGTTCACCCAGGAACTCCAGCTTCTCTATGAAGGCGAGCGGATTCAGGGCGTGTTTGGCGTCTATTACCTCAACGGCCGTGCCAGCGGCGCGTTCGACACGGTGGTCGGCGCGATCAACACCACCACGCTCACCGCGGGCACGGTGTTCACCAAGAGCTATGCCGCGTTCGGCGACTTCAGCT
>Ga0247823_10004745_pt1 | contig 10848 bp, 14 predicted proteins | sample 13C_PalmiticAcid_2_FD_192426 | JGI IMG/M metagenome (GOLD analysis project Ga0247823, IMG submission 192426) | Soil microbial communities from agricultural site in Penn Yan, New York, United States - 13C_PalmiticAcid_Day30 | ecosystem: Environmental > Terrestrial > Soil > Agricultural land...
CGCGATGGGCCTCCCAGCTTCGTGAGGGTCCGGCACACCGGGGGAGCTTCGCGAACGGATGCGACCGGGGGCGACGGAAGGAGTAAAGTTGATCATGGTCCGTGAACGTGAAGTCACTTTGTCAGCCGGTATCATGAAACCCTTCCGAGATCGTAGGTCTTGAGCATGTCCTTCATCAACTTCAAGGAAATCAGCAGCGCCAAAGATGCCACAGGCGAGCAGGAGGAGTTCGAGCTTTTTGCTCGTGCGTTCCTTGAGCGACTTGGGTACAAGACAGTGGCGAATCCCGGCCGAGGCAACGATGGCGGCAAGGACTTGATCGTAGAGGAGCATAGAACTGGACCGGGGGGACAACGGTCCTTCGGTGGCTGGTAAGCTGCAAGCATTATGCGTACGGTAAGACGAGTAGCGTAGGCGTAGACGATGAAGCGAACATCCTCGAACGAGTCCGAGCCCACAAGTGCGAAGGCTTCTTGGGCTTCTACTCAACTGTGGCTTCGTCCTCTTTTGAAGAGCGACTGCGACTTCTCGGCGACGAAATAGCGACCACGTTCTTCGACTGGGGTCGAATAGAGCAGACGCTACTCAGCACCCCCGAGTGGCGTGATTGGGCGAGGCAGTTCTTCCCTGAGTCTATAAGGCGGTACGAATGTGCGACCACCATCACGATCGCGGATCACCTCGAAGGCGTACATACACGGCTTCGTGCGATCAGCGACGACTACGACGTTCAGACGTTTTACGATGAGCGGGGCGCGATGCTTGTGTTCTCTCGCAAACAAAGCGGATTGACAGAGGCATCCTTGGCGACCCAAGGAGAGTTTGTGTTCCCCGAGGGTGAGGAAGGCGAGCGGATGAAACTGGCCTACGAGTCGTTCGTGCGGAAGGGTGGGTCCCTATCTCTACCCCTTTCGTGCTTCAAGGGCTTTACAATACCCGAGTTCATTCGGTCGCAGTACAATGCCGACGATTCGTCATATCTGACAGTCGTCGCCGTGCCGCCTGAAACGGCGATCCAGTGTCGCATGAAGATCCTAGTCGAAGGACGAGAATGTACACGGGTCGAGGGAATCGACATGAGAGTGCTTCGCGGGGGAACGGAGGAGATCATTTTCAGCAATGCGCACCAGAGTACCCCGTGGGAAGTGACTGCTGCTGTTCTGTTTGATGATCACCGAAAACTATCTGCGACGACTATTGGCTTGTCCGCCAAGTGGACTGGGATAGGTGTTCAGCGGGCGTTGGAGGCGAGTCGATTGGCTCGCTGCTGCGCACGAGGGGCACATGTGATTCTTGAGGACGTTGAACATGGGACCATTCTCGCCCGTGCAGATGCAAAGCCCGACGACGCCCCAGAAGAGATAGATGCAGCCCACGAGGTTCTGGATCGACTTGACTTCATCCGGCAGAACACAGGTGCCAGATTCACGATTCCAGATGACGGGATAGGGGACAAGGATACCGACCACATCGAGTGGGCGTACGAGGCGATGCGCACGGGTACAAGGTCATCCCAGATGCGAGGGGATTTCAAGGTGAGGATGCTGGGAGAGCAGGTCGGACAGGTCCTTGAGGTGTTTGAAGGAAGAGCGTACCAGTGGGTGACTGTCAACACCGAGGCCAAGTTGACGATACTAGGGGTGGAGATCAATCTGGGCATGGTGGAATCCCGTTATGGTCCCGTTGCGCTGTCGAGATCTATGATCAAGCGACTTAAACGAGCCCGAGACGAAGGAGAGCCCTCGCAGGAGGTAGAGGTCGTGTTCCGTCCAAGGCGTGACGCGAAAGCAACCCGTGAGGACAAATTCGTCGAGTGGCCGAAGGATGTACCTGCGCCCTAGTAGATCGGTATCGCTCCAGCACGATGCCTTTCACCTTCGGCCCTTTCACCCTTGACCACGACACGCCGACGACGCGCAAGGCGTACGCGGACATCCGCGCCGGTGGTGCCGACACCTGCACGTGCGCCATGTGCCGCAACTGGGTGGCGATCCGAGATCGGGTGCTGCCGTCCGAGTTCCGTGATCTCCTCGACCGCCTCGGGATCGACTACACGAAGGATGGTGAGGTCGTTCACTACTCCCGTCGCGACGACGGCCTGCACTACTACGACGGGTGGTACCACGGCATCGGTGTGATGCTCTCGGAGCCCACCACCGAGATGGCCATCATCGACGGCGTGGAGATCGTCATCGACTGGTCGAACGGCACCGACTTGTTCTTCGAGCAGCTACGCGGATACCCTTTCGTCAGGGTATCGTTCTCGGGGTTCTTCCCGTGGGTGTTGGAGGGCGAGGACGAGCCGGAGTAGGAAACACCCGGTTGTCGTCGCCGTCCCCGATCACAGTCACAGCCATCACTGCGATTCCCACATCCGCCCTGTCCATTCGGTCCCTCGACGCTAATATGCTGGACCGAAGTACCCGAGCTTCGTCAACCGAATCATGAGCGCCTGTTGGCTCACGTCGAATCGCTCGGCGAGGGACTTCCAGTCTCGATCTTCAAACAAGTCCAATCTCGCTGTTTCCAGTTCCTTGTACAGCAGGTCCTTGGGCATCAGTAGCGCACCAGCGAATGTGTTCGCATCCCGCTCACGCTTGTTGTCTCGTGAGCGAGTATCGTCGCGGCGGTATATCGCGAGGAAATCACCTTCGTCGATAAAGAGATCGGAGACGCCGAGATGGAGCACGTAGTGCCCGATCTCATGGGCAACCGTGAACCGCTTTCGCCTCTTGTTGTGGCGGCTATTCACGCCGATCACGGGAATACCTTTCTCAATCACAAGAAGGCCAGAGACATCATCTCCGAGCACGGCATCTCGTACTTCGATGTCCAGCTTCTTGGCGATCTCATACACCGGTACGGGTGGAGCCTTCATGACGGTCCGGCGACGGACATCAAGTGCCTCCTGCTCGATCTGTTCAGGCGTCATTGCTTCTTCCCTTTGTTTGTTCCCGATGTCACCTCGTTCACAAAGCTGATCAGCAGCCGTTTGCTTGCATCGCTGCCGACACGCTCCTCGATCGCGGTCAACCGTGCCGGAGGCAGGTCTGGCTTCCTGCCAGCATACACCTCCTCCAGATCAGGGAGAAGTGACTGCAGGTCAGTATGGAGTGCTCGGGCGATGGCGACAAGCACATGCAGTGGCGTGTGTTGTTGGCCCTTCTCGATGTTCACAATCGAGACGCGACTGATGGGTATGAGGCCAGCGAGCTTGCCCTGCGAGAGCTTCTGCTTCTCGCGTTCCTGTCGAATGCGCGTCCCAAGCTGGCTGTATAGGTAGTTGCGCTGCTGGTCAGTCATCACTTCCCACATGTTCTCCACAAGATATGCACGATGTCTATGCCGCAGACTGTCTGTCTGGCAGACATAATGTAGACGCAAACTATCGAATGGTTGACACGTTCGATCCCCCTTCGTATTGTTGCTCCGGTCCCACTGCCCTGACACCTCGTCGCCGCAGCCTACCAACTGAGGATTCGTCGAGTCGCGGCAAGCCGCGCTGGTGGCGGGCCATGTCAAATTCACATCATCATCAAAGGGTGGCATCATGTCACGGAAGTCTGTTCATACCGTTCCGAAGTCGGACGGCGGATGGGCGAACAAGGCTGGCGGGAAGACCGTCAGCAATCACAACTCGAAGGCGACCGCACAGGAAAAGGGTCGTGAGGTCGCGAAGAAGACCGGAGCGGAGCACGTGATCCACAACAAGGATGGAAGGATCGGCCAGTCGAACTCCTATGGCCGCGATCCGAACCCTCCGAAGGACAAGAAGTAGAAGGGAGGTGTATCGTGGGCGATCTCGGAAAGCAGTTGGAAAAGGCGGCAGTCGAAGCATTCAAGCAGCAGGTGAAGCAAGCCGTAGGGCGACTGCGGTGCCGTACACACGGCAAGGTGGCAAGTGTCCGATTCCCTTCGGCCACCACCTTGCGCGATCTCGAACGAGGGCTCTCGGTCGAGGGTATCTGCTGTGATCAGTTCAAGTCAGAGGTCCAGAAGGCCCTCGGAGGCAAGTAGTTATGAAGAGGCAGAAAAAGAGCCGCCACGTGCGGAGAAGTACGCCCGGCGCACAAGTGCGATCGGCGCGTCCCGTTCTACGATCGGGCGTTGCGCGAGCGGCACGTACGCGATCGGCCAGATCAACCAGTGAACTGGCTACCGCCATCGTGAACCTCGGCATCTCGGCCGCGAGGTCCACGTATCGTGACTGTCGCGGTGGCGTCGGCAGTGGTCGAAGCGGTCGCGGGAACTTGATGATCGTGGTGGACGCACCTGCCGAGTCCGATATGGCGGGTGCGTCCCTGCATCGCACCGTCGATCAATAAACAAAAGAATCCATTTGAGATAGTAATGCAACGTGACTGGGAGTTGATTCGAGTTTTACTCTACAAGCTGCGGGACGGGCAGTTCGATGACGTTCATGGATATGAACCTCGACTCGTCCGCGAGCACCTGCGACTTCTCGTGGATGCGGGACTCATCGAGGGTCCACCGACCGAGGGTGGCTATGCCCTGTCTCGACGGATGAGACTGACGTGGCAGGGTCACGAGTTCATCGAGAGCGCCCAGAACGAGAAGGTCTACAAGGGCGTCGTGGAGAAGGCGTCGAAGTTCGGGGCGATCTCGTTCGAGATCATCAGGACGATGCTGGCCGAGGTCGCGACGAGGGCGATGTTGGGGCCGGGGTAGAAACGTCAGTGCCGTCTGTCCCGAAGCGAGGAGCACCGAGCCATGAGCAACCAGATCGTCGAGAAGAAGCGCAAGGAGATGGCGATCGTCAATGCGTTCAGACTCCGCCGCGACGACTTCCCGGTAGGTGTCCTCGACTGCACGGACGAGAACCCAGATGCCGTCGTCACCACCGAACTTGGCCACACCGTTGGGATTGAGCTTACCGAGTTGCCAATCGACTCTCGGGACCGGCAAGGCGTCCGCAGCAACATCAGGTATGCCTCGCACATCTTGCGCATCGCGAAGAAGCTATACTTCGAGGGTGGCCACACGCCGGTTCGAGTGGTTGCTTCGTTCGACGAGAGGGTGGGCCTCGGGAAACGGGATGTGCCCCTGTTGTCACGCAAGTTGACGGAGTTCGTTTCGCAGGTAGCGAAGCAGGATTGGACCGGCGACGTGTACATCGAGAACATGCACTACGATCTCGATGTTCTCCCGATGGCATTCCAGTCGATGTGGATCGAGCGGGCCGCGAGCGAGATCGACTGGGATCGGAGCGGAGGTGGGTGCTTCGCACCGATGACCACTGAGGTCGTTCAAGCTAAGCTGGCGGAGAAGGAAAGCAGAATCAGTGACTACCGGCGCAGGTGCGCTGAGCTTTGGCTGGTGATCTTCTACGACACCGACGAGGCCGCGTGGTTCGAGGTCACCGACGCGATCTTCGAGCACACGTTCGAGACGCACTTCGATCGGGTGTTCCTCTTCAACTGGTTCCGGCAACAGGCGATGGAGCTACGTGTCGCCCGGGCTTGATAAGACAATGTTACGTCGGCTCCGTCACGGCGTCCTGCTGCAAGAACTCCGGGGGACATCATGACACACCGCTTGCGACTACCATTCACCGCCGCCCTCGCCGGGATCATCAGCTTCACGATGCTCGGACTTATCGTCAATGGCATCTACGCCGTCGTACATGCTGCGCAGGGCGAGCGATACGTCTGGGGATTCTGGGGCATGTGGTGCGGCAGGGACCATCGCCCGCTGCTGCTCACGGTGTCGGTCGGCGTCGTGCTCGTGCTCGGCGTGGTGGGCCACCGGATGTTGCAGAGCCGGTACGACAGGAACAACTTCTCGATGTGGTCGGTCACCGGGCTCGCTTTGCTGATGCTCCCATTATGGAACGCGGTCTGTCTCGTTGGCTTCCTCGTTCACGACCTCTCCGGCGCATTCGTGCGACAGTTCTTCCCATTCGCCGGGGGAGAGGCCGCCGACCTGAGCTACCAGTTGACGGAGAGCGTCTACGTCCTGATGCTACCGATCGTGGTGCTGTTCGTGTTCCTGCTAGTCAGGGTCATCAAGGAGAGGATGCTGGCAGATGCAGGGTGGGCACGCTCGACCGTGATCGCGGCCACGCTCGGGTCGATCATGGTCATCTTCGGCACGCTGTTCTGGTCCGAGGTGACGATCACGGCCCTACGCCTGTTCGGTATCACCGGGGTATGACTCCAGAACCGAGTTGGACCGGCGCTTCGTAGATTCGGGAATCATCCACCCACGAACGGCCCCGGCGTCAGATGATTGTCCAGACCCCCCAGACCCCGACCGGCTATGCCGCCGTCCTGATTGACTTCGAGAACCTGTACTACCACCTCGTCGGCCAGTACGTGGATCATCCTGACCTCGCCGATGCGCTGTTCGACCTGCTGCGCAACCTGCGCTCCCACCTCGAAGATGAGCTTCACCTGCAGCCGATCATCCAGAAGGCGTACGCCGACTTCGAGCGGTTGAAGAGCACGCCACAGGGTTCGCTCTACCTGATGGGCATCGACACCCACAACGTGCTGAGCACCGAGCACAAGAACGCGGCCGACATGCGCCTGTGCATCGACGCAATGGAGGTGCTGTACACCCGACCGGAGATCACGACGTTCGTCTTCGTCGCCGGTGACAGGGACTACATCCCGGTGGTGCAGCACCTACGGCGACAGGCCCGTTCGGTGCTCGTGGCAGCCTTCAAGGGGAACACGTCGGGCGACCTCCTTCTAAACGTCGGTGAGAAAAACTTCATCGAGGCGTCGGCCCTCATCGACCCGAAGATGATCGCCCGGTTGGAACTCGCGGTGATGAAGCAGAAGGAGGTGGAGGAGTCGATCAAGGCTCGTGCGACTCAGCCGATACAGGCACCTGTCGGTGCCCCGGTGACCGTCCCGACGACGGTGACCATGACATCGACTCCGGCGTCCAAGAGCGCGGTCCCGGTGCGCACCACGGTGAGTGTGCGCGAGACGAACTTCGCACCGAACGACAAGATCACCGATGACAACCTGATCACCGCGCTCACGGTGATGCTCGACCATTTCGGACACTACACCGAGGTCTTCTTGAGCCCCTACCTGCGGAAGCTGTCCGACGCCTTACCTCGGCTTGCAGACTACGAGCGGAAGGCGCTGCTGAATGATCTCGAAGCGGCTGGTGCGATCAGGATCGAGAAGCGACGTGGGGAGCCCTTCGACTACTCGGTTATCGTGGTCAACTACAATCACCCGACTGTACGGGAGGTCAACCCCGGTTGAACGTGTGTCTCGCGTCACGGCCGAACGCTGCTCTGGTGCGCATTATACTCGTCGATCAGGTAGCTGTGTTTGAACGGACAGATCAGCAGTTCCTCCTTCACGCCCTTTTTCCCCATGCTGTAAGGCACCAGAATCTTCTCCATGTCGGCCCACTCGTAGAGCGTGACGATCTCATCGCAGATGTCATAGGTCATCAGCCACGGGTGCTTCGTCCGCTTCAACGCTCGGGCGAGGCGAACATGGTCTTCGTGCGTGAATGCGAACTGGTAGAGCTTGGGACCTTGGACATAGTAGGGGGGATCGAGTAACAGGAAGGCGGGGCGTGGATCGGCGATCAGCGGCTCGAAGTCCAGCGCCGTGCAGGTCCCGTGCGTGACTTCGATGTTCCCGAACAGGCGGCGATAGGTCTCGATCTCCCTATGAATCTTCTTAACGGACCAACGGCTGCCGACGCGCATTTCACCTGACTGGTGGTGACCGCCGAGCACGCTTCCCATCGTGCCAAGCCCGCTAAACGACATCTGGTGCAGCCCCATCTTCTTGATGGCGACGTCGAGCCGATCATTGACGCCGGGAAGATGGTCGAGGTCACGAAGCTCTCCCTTCCACTTGAAGAAGTCTTCAACCGTAGGCTTGTACTTCGCGGCTTGTTGCTTCAGTGCCTCGGGTCTGTTGATCACGCAGTCCCACAGGCATGACATCGCAGGGTCCTTGTCGTTGAGCCAGATGCGCTTGATCTGGTGGGCGCTGGAATGGCGATGATTGTTCTCCAAGACCTCGCGGGCGACGGACCCTGAGCCGAGGAACGGTTCGCGGTACTCGAAGTCTCCCGCATGGCGATCGTAGAACTGGTGGATCGCGTGGGCGAGACTCCCCTTGAGTCTGCTCTTCCCACCCGCGTATCGTATGCAGTAGGCGGAGAACTCGATCCGGCCAATGTCGTCGAACAGGCTGGTGTCGCTCATGGGGGTGCGATTAGGTTAGTCGCCGCTCGACCTCACGCAGGATGTCCGCCGACGACACGCCGAGACACTTGCTGAGTTTGAGCAGGGTGGACAGGCATGGCTCCTTCAGCCCGCGCTCGATCTCCGACACGTAGGCACGGTCCATACCAACGGCGTTCGCCATCGACTCCTGAGTCTCACCTGCCACCTTTCTAAACTCGCGCAGGACCTCCCCGAACACCCGGTTGGTATTCGCATCCCGTCTTGATTTGCCCGAGGAAGTCCCGTTGGTAGCCATCGACCGAAGATGGCCGGGACGCTATGCCCCGAGCATCGGGCTATAGCCCTCATTCACCTTCCGGTCGTTATCTTGCTCGACCTCCCCGTGGTGTCGTCACGAACAACCTTCTGAATCTGCGATGACCGCTTCAACTCCCTCTTCGTCGACCGGGCACTCTCATGCTCCGACATGTCGCGGCGTTCATTTGAACTGGTACGTCGTCCGATGCACTTCGCTTGCTCTCCTCTGGGGAATCCTCACAGGAACGGGGCTCGCCCAGAGCCCCAAAACGAAGACGTACAAGGGTCCGTTCGACGGAGGCACGGCCCAGTACACGTACTACGAGAACCCCACCACGATGGAGCGAGTCTTCCACGGGAAGTTCTCGTCTGAGTCGGATGACGGCAACTCCAAGTCAAGTGCGAGCGGTGCGTACACCGATGGCAAGAAGACAGGGACGTGGACCTATCGACGATCCGCGAGCGGAGCCGAGGGAGTCCGGTCGTTCACGATGGACCTGACGCACAAGGGCTCGTACGTGGCAGGGCGGCCCGATGGAGTCTGGACGCTAACGGGCACGCTCAAGGGCTCGGAGGGCGCACGGAAGCTGACTGGGAAGTACAGCGCGACGATCTCGTTCAACAAGGGAACGGTGTCGGGAGCCGTCAAGTACGTCGAGGATATGAGCGATGGTAGCGGTGTCAGCGTGGAAGGCCAGACAACCTCGGACGGGCTCATGGACGGCCGCTGGACGATCAAGTATCCGAGCGACGATGACCGCATCGAGGAGCTACGCGAATACCAACGTGGCTTCCTCGTTCGTGTGACCAAGCGGAGTGACCAGAGCGGCAAGGTCCTCAGTAACCTTACCGATGAAACGGTCGCCAAACGCCTCGCCGAGCTTCAGAACCCCGGTGGCGGAGCGACGAAGTATCGTGTCGCTGATGATCGGTACTGGTTCAGCGATGCAAGTGCGACAAGCAGCATCCTTGGCCTCGCCGAGGGCGACGAGCACATCTGGCAGGTGTTCAGTCCCTTCTGCGGGAAGGAGAGCGTTGTCTGCAGTGACTGCAACGGTTTCACCACCCTCCGACTGGAGCCGACAACCGCCGAGGGGATCGTCGAGGAGGGTGACAGGCAGCGTGATCATGGGAAGGACGACAAGGCGAAGGCGCTCTACGAGAAGGCTCTTGCAATGGATCGGAACTATCAACCTGCGAAGCTCAGGTTGGCGATGCTGCTGGCCGGGCTCAACCACGGTGACAGCGACGGAGAGGCAGTCCAGTGGTTCGGGGAGGTTGAACTTGCAGGGCTCGACGACAGGGCGATCAAGCAGTATCTCGAACTACTTGATCGTCGCGGCAGTCGCCGGGATGCTGCTCAGCAAGCTATCGACGGGTACCGGCGTTTCCTCGCTGTCGAGCCGAACCGCTGTGAGATCGTCCAGAAGATGTGCGCTGTGCTGGTTAAGGCCGATCAAGTTCCTCAAGCCCTCAAGGAACTACGCTCGGCGTCAGCGTGCCCCGAAGCGGCCATCGCAGCCGACAGCATCGAGGCGACGGCGGCGTTCGCGAGCAAGAACTACGACAACGCGATCACGCTCGGCCGGAGAACCATGACGATGCGGCCGCAGTGGGGAGCCGGATACACCCTTCTCATGCGATCCTACATGCAGACCGGGATGCTGGACAGTGCCGTTGCTGTGGCGAAGGCATCGACGGCATGTACGGGGTGCTCCGGTCTCGAAGCCCAGTACCGCGACTACATAACCATGCTCGACGACGCCCGCAACGAGCGGTGGGAGAAAATCGACGTGAGTCGGTGGGAACGCGACCTGCAGTACATGGAGACTGAGGATGGCGTTCGTGTCATCGTCGCGCTCGGCCTCCGGCTCAAGGCGCTCTACATGCAGGAAGAAGCGAAGCTGAAGGAGTACAAAGGACCAGCGTGGTCCCTGCCCGACGACCGGGTGCTCGAAGCGAAGTCCGCCGCATGTGAGAAGTTCAAGTTCGCCCTCAAGGTCGACCCGGCGAACGCGGTAGCCAAGAAGGAGGCCGAGAACTTGAAGTGCGACTGCTACTCGTGTCCGGCTTCGGGAGTCTCCCGGCCGACGAAGAGCGGCAGTGTCTACGGTAAGTAGTGTCTCAAAGCTCTCCGTCTCCCCAGACTCCCCGGCGATCGTCATCGTCGGGGAGTCGTCATATCCGACCACGGCGTCGACGGCGAGCGCGACCGATGCTCTTAGGCGAGCAGTCGACCCGAAGCTCCTCGGCTGAGCGAAGCGCGGTGATCATGATCGTGAAGGTCACGGCCTCGCGATCGTCGTCACCATGACGACCGTCGTGATGGTGCCGGTCATGGCGTCGGCGTCGTCGAGACA
>Ga0247823_10004746_pt1 | contig 10848 bp, 9 predicted proteins | sample 13C_PalmiticAcid_2_FD_192426 | JGI IMG/M metagenome (GOLD analysis project Ga0247823, IMG submission 192426) | Soil microbial communities from agricultural site in Penn Yan, New York, United States - 13C_PalmiticAcid_Day30 | ecosystem: Environmental > Terrestrial > Soil > Agricultural land...
GTCCCACGCGGTGCGCGATGGCGCGTATTCCATCGCGCACCGCGTGGGACCGTGCCGCGCGCGTCGCCGGTGCGGCGCTTGCCGGCAGCGTGTTCGCCCCGGTCGGCATGGCGACGCATTATCACACCTATGCCGTGACGCCGTCGTGGAACCGCAGTCTCGTGATGACCGGGGTGTTCGGTGCGCATTTCTTCCATCGCTGGAAGGGTTGGTGGGGAATGGCCGCGGCGTTCCGCCAGCCCTATCGTGGCGGCGAGCCTGTCGCCGCGCCGCACATGGTCGCGGCACCCGCATCTTCCGCACCCATGCCGGTCCCGGCCGGCCTTTCCCGTGAGCCGGCACGCGATGTCCAGCCGACCTATGCCGAAAGCGGCACGCCCACGGCCGCTTACGCCGATGCGGCGCTGCCCGACTCGCAGATCCTCGACAAATGGAAGGACAGCGGCAAACCGCTGCGGTGAACGGGCGACGCCCGCGCTTCTTCGTCAATCCCGTGTTAGGCACCGCGCTCCAGGGTAAGCGGGCGCTCTCGTTGCGTGGGGCATTGAGAGCGCCCGCGCTGCCGCGTCCTGGTCATCCGGGGGGAAATGACACGCGACAGCTATCGGAACAGCAAGACTGGCGGGCGCAGCGCCGGAAACGTCCGGCACCAGCTGCAACGCGCGTACGACTACGCCACAGATCAGCAAATCATCGCGGCGCGATCGAAACCGTGATGAGGTCGCTGTAGAGACCGGCGCGCTTGCCCGCGACGCTGCCGATCACGAAGCGCATCGGCAGCGCATCGCGCGTCGGATCGGTTCCCGCCGAATTATAGTTCGCCGTCGATGCCAGCGAGAGCGTGCTCTCGCCGATCATCAGCTGATAGGGCACGCTCCACTCGGCATTGGCCATCCTGAGCAGGCCATTATTCTTCGACGCGAATTCGAGCCGGTACGCGCGCGTGCTCGCGACCGTCATCTGCAGCGGCACCTGTGCGATGCCTTCCTTCAGCTCGCCGAGATCGACCAGCGCCTGTCCGCCGTTGCGGCGATACTGGCCCGACAATCCGAGTACCGCCGAAGGCAGCACGTTCACGCCCAGCACGAAGGAGCGCGAGGCGAGCATGTCGCCGCGCCCCTGCTGCTCGGCGACGAGCATCACGCGCTGGCTGTAGAGCCCGTCGGCGACCAGCCCATCCTCGTTGACTGCGAACTGGAAGCGCACCAGCTGCTGGCTGCGCGGCTGGACCACGACCGGGCGCTGCGTCGCGCGCGCGATCGTGCGGCCCGAGACCGGCGTCGCGTTGCTGTTCGAGAACTCGTCGAGCAAGGTATAGGTGACGCGTCCGGCGCCCCCTTCGCGCGCCAGCCCGAACGGCTCCTGATCGACCACGAAGGCGGGAGCGAATACGCACGCTGCGCCGCCTTCGTTGTTGAACACCACGTCATAGGTCGCGATCGGCACGTTGGTCGCGAAGGGATCATAGCCCTGGATGATCCAGTTGCTCGCGCTGCTCTCGATGCGCAGCGCGCAATCGGCGCGCGACGCGACCGACGCGGATTGCGCCCAGGCCGGGCTCGACGCCAGCGCCGCGATGCTTGCCAGAGTGGCCGAAATCAGGGTTTTCATGCGCACCTCAATTCGCCGGCTTCAGGACTATAGTTTTAAGATCGACGAGACCAGTAGTATCGGCGGGCACCTTGAACTCGAACACCGTCGGTCCGGCGCCGAGTTCGACGCGGTAGTCGACCGCGGGGCGCAGATTCTGGATCGCGAAGCGCCCCACCGAATTGGTGAAGAAAGGCAGCGGCTCCTTGTCCTTGCCGTCCCTCGCGATCACGCGGCCGCCGGCGAGCGCCACCGGCTTGCCGTCGGGGAAGGTCAGCACGCCCGCCGCGCTGACGAATGCATCGGTGCCGATCTTGAGCTTGTAGCCGCTGTGATAGGGCGGGTTCACCCGCACCGTGCCCGCGCCGGTATCATAGCCGACCGGCGGGTTCTCGACGTCGTACTGGACCGGCTGGTTGACGTAGCTGTTCAGATAGCCGTTGACCGCCGCGCCGAAGGTGCCGCTCTTGCTCATATAGTCGCTGCTGACCAGCGACTGGCCGGCGACGACGCTGTGCCCCTTCAGATTCTTGTGTGGATAGAGCAAGGCGAAGCTGTCGTTCACCCGGCGCCCGACCCCGACCACGCCATCGGCAAAGGCGATCGAGGTGCCGACGCGCACCGATGATACGTTGACCTGGCCGAACCCACCGATATTGGGGCCATAGCTCGAATGGCTCACCGTCGCGTCGAAGCGGTTGGCGATATAGTCGGCGAAGCCCTGCAGCGCGACGGTGCGGTCGTCGCGGCTCGCCACGGCGCCATAACCGAGGCTGCCGATCTGGTTCGACGAGGAATGCAGATACGACAGCGAGCTGGTGTCGGTGCTGCTCTCGTGCCGCGCCTCGAAACGATCGCGGAAGCTGGGCTGGAATACCAGCGCGATGTTGAAGCCGAGCCCGCGGCCACGGCCGATACTGCTGTCGAACTTCGAATATTCGACGCCGGCGCGCACGCTGACGCGGCGGTCGAAATAGTAATTGGCCGACGCGCCGATGCGATAGCTGTCGTTGCGGTTGCGGCTCTTGAGATAGCTGCCGGTGATCAGCGCCGACAGCCGCTGGTTGATCTGGCGAGTATATTGCCCGCTGATCGATACCGAACTCGAATTGTCCGCCTCGGGTGAGGACAGGAAGGCATAATGCCGCGACAGATAATCGGCGCGGATGCTCGCCGAATCGACCAGCCCGCCGCGATCGATCAGCTGATCGAACCCGACGCCCGCGGAATAGCCCTCGCCGACTTCGCGCGAATGGCTGAGGCCGCCGTCGAGCAGCAGCCGCGAGCCGCCGCCGAGCACGAACTGGGTCTGGCCGGTCAGCGTCTGGACCTGCGCGCTGGCCTGCAGCCCGACGCCGATCGCCGGCGCATCGACGAACGCCTTGCGGAAGAAGCCCGAGAAAGCGACGGGACCGTTATAGGTCGGCGACCGGCCGAAATTATTGCTCGTCGGGCCGATATAGGCGGCATATTCGAAGTCGCCGGGAACCAGATCGATCGGGTCGAGATACTGGCTGTACGCGATCGACTGAACCGATCCGCTATTGTCGCGGACCTCGATCTGGACGTCGTTGCTGCCCGCGAGCAGCGGCAGCGAGCTGAAGTCGTATGAACCCGCATCGAGCCGCAGCTCGCGATACAGCACGCCGTTGCGCAGGATACGGACGCTGGCGTCGCGCTGGAGCACGAGCTGGCGATTGCCCTGCAGCACCGACGAGCGATACGGATCGAAACGCTGGCGCTGGCGGCTCACGCCGACGCCGCCGATCTGCACATAGCCTTGCTGGCCGCGCACTTCGGGAGTCAGGTCGCCCAGATACCAGCGGCGATAATCGCCCGGCTCGTCATAGACGAAGCGCGCATAATTGCGATCGAAGCGATAGGCGCCGCCGCCAAAGCCCTGATTGCCGAACTGGCCGTCGGCTTCGAGGACGACGCCGCCATAGCGCATCGCCCCATTGAGCGCGATCGAAGGCGGGCTGTTGAAATTGCCTTCCCACGAACGCGCATAATAGCCGTTGATGTTGAGGAATGCGGCGAAATCGGCGGGCGCCAGATCGATATTCTCGTCGCCGGCGTTGGGCGGCGAGAAGAGTTGCTCGAGCGCGCGCTTCGACGGATCGATCGTCAGCACGACGACGGCAAGGCTGCTCGGATCATATTCGAACGAAATGCCGAGCGGTTTCAGATCTTCGGATTCGAGCCGGTCCTTGCCGGCCGCCGCCTTCAGCAGCTGATCGCGTGCCTGCGGGTTGAGCAGCGGACCGATCAGCCCTTCGAACGGCTTGCGCTCGGCCAGCAGCCGATCATCGAAGGTCAGCCGGATCGGCATGTCGCCGAGCGCGCGCTGCTTGAACAGCAGCGGCACCGTAAGATCCATGTCGCGATCGTAGGGATTGATATCGGGGCGGCCGTATTTGCCGATCGGCAGCGACGCCGTGCCGGTCTGGCCGACCACGGGCAGCGCATCGATGTTCGGTTTGGGGCTGCCGGGCAGCGGCACCGACGTGCCTTGCTGCGGCGGGGCCGAGGTCGGCGGCGCGGTTTGCGGCGCAGGCTGCGTGCGCGGCAGCGGCACGGAGACCTGCGCCGCGGCGGTCCCGCCGGTCAGGCAGAACCATGCCGTCGCGCTGAGCAGCCTGCCGCGCTTCATTTAACGAACTTGACGTTGATCTGTCCGGGTCCGAATGCCTTGACCACCGCGAAGCGGAACACCCGGGTGCCGCCGCCGCCGGGAACATAACCGCTGCCGACGCCGCGGTTGAGATCCTCTTCGGTGAGCAGTATCCGCAACGACTTGCCGGCGGTATCCTTGCCCTCGATCACCCATTTCAGCGCCGACATCATCGCATGGCGACGGCCGGTGTTCTTCATGGTGACTTCGAGGCCCGGCACCATCGGCGGCAGCGGATCGCCCTGCTTCGCAGCCGGGGGCTGATAATCGATCGGCTTGACCGACGTGGCGCTGACATTGGGCTGCGCATTCGGGGGCGCGACCACGACGAGGGCCTTCATATGATAGACGACCTGCACCTGCGCGGCCTGACCGCCGGTGCCGGGCTCGGTCGGGATCGGCAACTGATTGACCGAGAGATAATAAGCTTGCGACGCGGGGATGTCCGCGCCACCCACCCATTGCAGGCGGACCACCTGGCGCGCACCTTGCGGCAGCATGCCCTGCGGCGGAAAGACGATGAAATCGGCATCGGCGGGCGTTTCGCTCGGCACGCCGTTTTCGTCGAAGCTGAGGCGGGTGATGCGGGTCTCGAACGGCAGCTTGCCGGCGTTGAGATTCTGCACTTCCACGCGGGCGACCGAATCGCTCCCCGTGGTGGTCATCTCGACGATCATCGGCGAAACGCGCATCGCATAGACCGTTGCGGCACCGGCGACGAGCGCGGTCGCGACAATGGCCGAACGGACAGCCGCCCGCTGGAAACTGCTATACACTGGCGAGGCCCCCACCCCTGTGACTGCACGCGGACTACGCGCGCATTCTTACGCAATACTCGAAAGGGGGAGGATTGTCTCCTCCCCCTTCCTTAAGTCGACATCACTGCCAGACCAGCTGGATCAGAGAGCCTTGAGCTCGACGGTCAGCGTGTCCTGGTAGTTGCCTGCGACCAGCGCCTTGCCCGGGGTCGGGGCATTGATCGTCAGCGTCATGTCCGAACGCCATGCACCGCCGGTCCAGACCTTCGACGCGTCGCCGGTGGCGGCGGTCACGGTCTGCGGGCTGCCAGCAGCGCCGGCCGAGGTGTTGGTCGTGCCCTGGAACGAAGCAGCCACCGAATAGGGGATGTTCGCCTGGAACTCGTTCGAGTCATAGCCGCCGGCTGCGCCGTTGAGCAGGCCCTGTGCGCCGTTCTGCTTCGAGAGCGTCACGGTGTTGTTGAAGTTGCAGCCTGCAGTGGTCGAGTTGACGACGGCGGTGGCGGGCGAAACCATGTCGAACGCGCTGTTCACGTTGGTGTTCGAGTTGGTGTTCACGCCGATCGTGCCGAAGTCGAGCGTGTGCGCCGTGCTGCTGCCGCCGTAGTAGGAGCAATCCTTGGTGACGGTGCCCTTGATCAGCCAGGTGTTGGTGACGGTCGGCGACGCGGTCTGCGTGTTGCCGGCGTTCAGGCCGAACTGGTTGTAGCCAACGTTGCCGCTGAGGACGAGGCCGATGCCGTAGCCGAGCAGCGAGCTGTGGTTCGACGTGCCGCCGAAGACGCCCGGGGTCTGGCCCGAGAATGCGATGTCGTCGGCATGCGCAACGCCGGCGGTCGAGAGCAGCGCGAAAGCGGCTGCCGAGAGAAGCTTCTTCATGTGCAAATCCCCACTTCTGGTTCGGCGCCCCCCGGCGTTATTGCCGAGTCGTTCACCGACGGTTGATATTTAACAAGTATTCGCAAACATTCAACAATTATTTAGTTTGCGTTAACCACTATTGCTTCAGAATAGAAACAACAATGATAGATTGTGGTCAGACTAGTTCGCACAAGTACTAACCGAAATACGACCCGTTACTTAAATTATTCTATTATGACGTCAGTTGGGAGCGATCGTAATCTCGATCACTTCACCATATTGGCCGGCGAGCAGCCCTGCTTCGCTGGCCACGCTGCCGAGGCTGAGCCGCAACAGCAGCCCGTCGATGGCGATGCCGCCCGCGCTGGAGATGGCTTGGCCACCCATCAGCGAACGCCCGTCAAACACCTTGGAGATGATCTCGGCGGTCGGCCGGCGCACCGGCATCTCGACGTCGAGGCTATAGGGCACCGAGCCCGCATAGGGGCCTTGGCCGTGCGGCATGTCGGAATGGACCAGCGCGCCGTTCTGCGCCTTGATCAGCATCGTAAAGGGCATGTTGCAGTCGAGCGCGACCTTGGCCGTAGCGGACATGCCCGGGCGGGTCAGATCGCCGAAATCCGCGGTCGGGAGCGCGCCCATCTGGCAGCGCTGGGCGATGCTGCCCTGCACCGCGATGTCCATCGATTTGACGTTGGAGATCTCCTGCGCCGCGGCAGGGGATGCTGCCACGCCCAGGCCGAGCGCGACGCCCATCGCCGCATTGGCGAGGCGCATGCGCACCGACCCGAAAAATCGATCTGCAAAGCTGACTGGAAATGTTTCGCGCGGCGCGCCCTGCGGCGCTGCACCAACCCAATAGTCCGCCGCTGCACCCACGAAACCATTGGTCTGCGCGCCACATGAGGCACGCAGGCTATCGGTTTGCGGATGGCGCGGGCGGCTCCCCCCGGAGCACATACCCTCAACTCCCCGTCCATCGTTAAAACTTTAATAAGGTTTTAGCGGGCAGGAAGTCGATCGAATTAAGTGGTTAACTCGTCCCGGATGCGCACATCCGGAGTTTTCCGAAATGTTTCCAGCGGCTTATACATGTATTTTTTTATGCGCGCGACGGCCGATGGCGGACGAAAGAGCCCCATCAGAGCCCATTCGCCTGTCGCGACTCGGCAGCCCGTCGAGTCGAGTTAACGCTTCACCGCAGATCGCGGACCATTTTGGAACGGCCTCTTTGCCCCTGTCGTTGATACATTCTTAGATCATTAACCTTCCGTATCAATCATATTTTCAACGGGACATGAGATCAGGCCTGATCAGACAGCAACGGGTGTAACGATGCCGATCAGATCTCTACCCAAATACTCTGCGATGCTCCTGCTGCTGTGCGGATCCGCTGCAGGCGCCGAATCGACTGCGACGGGCACGCTCAACTTGCGGTTGACCGTTCCAGTCGTCTGTACCGTGAGCCATCAGAGCGCGATCAGTGCGGCCGGCGCCGGTTATCGCCTCGGCGAACTGCGCGAATTCTGCAATTCGCCCGGCGGCTACGCGCTGGTGGTGAATTATGCGCCCGGATCGATGAAGGGCGCAGTGGTCGCCGTCGGCGAGGAGCGAGTCGTGCTCGATGGCTCCGGCCGCGCGGTGATCAGCCATACCCCCGGGCCGCGCGTTCGTGATCGCGAAGTCTTTGCCGAACCCGGCGCCGCCGGTTTCGACACCGATCGGCTCGAGTTCAATATCGAAGCCTCTTGAGGATTGTCGGGGCGCCCGATCCCCTGACTGTCCCGGATTGAACCTGTTGCCCTTCCGGAATCCGTTGCGCGGTTTCCGGAAGGGCTTTTAGTTTGCGGCATGGAAACGCCCGTTCATCCCGAAGATCTTCGCGAGATCGTCGAAACGCTGATCGAGGCGCAGGCATTGCTCGCCTCCTCCATCTATGTCGATCTGGTCAATCTGGGCCTGCTCGAAACCGACGCTGCGGCCCGGCGCCTGCACGCGCTCGGCGACATCGCGGCGAGCCCGCTCCAGCGCCATCCGGCGGTGGCCGCCGCCCTGGGCGCCCGTATTCGCGATTATGCCGAAGGGTTCGATCAGGCGCATCGCAGCGGTTCTCGACCGCGTTTTCAGCTCCAGCTGGTACGCGGCGGCAAAGCCTGAGTCTCAGGCGCGCTGGCGACTATTCTCGACGCCGGCAACCTCGCTCTGCGGGCGCGTGCGGCAATAATCGGCCTTGAGCGCCCAGCCTTGTCCGCGGACCGACTGAATGAAGTCCCGCCCGCCGCTGGCCAGTTTGAGCTTCTGACGAAGATTGGAGACGAACACGTCGATCGTCCCGATCGTCGCCTGCTCGCCCTCCGCATAGAGCGCCTGATGGATGTGCCGGCGCGAGACCGGCTGGGGCATCGCCTGCCATAGCAAGTCGAGCACCCGCTTCTCCGATTCGGTCAGCCCGACCTGGCGCCGGCCGACGCGATACTGGTTTTCTTCTTCGCGGTAGACGAGCGAATTGAGATAGTCGGTGCGCGTCTCGCGCGTCCTGCCACTCTGCTCGAGCGCCGAGAGAACCAGGCCGACCAGTTCGTCGCGGTGCGAATCGAGCACCGCCTGAAGCGCGGGCGCCTTGGCGTCCGTCGATGATTCCTGCGTCAGTTCGGATGCGCGCCGGACCAGATCGAGCGCATCGTCGACGCTGCGCCGGCTCTCCACGAGACGCGTCTCGCACTCGCGCAGGAGCCGGACGAGCGAGTCGCTAGCGGCCGGCACGAAAGCGGATTCCAAAGTTGTGCATGAGTTCATCAGCCGACTTGTCGACAGCTACGTCAGGCCGGACAAGATCATTATATGCCGTTTTGGGCAAATCTGACGCAACCAGAGTCACTGTAAGCCATTACCTGTCTGAAGATATGAACACCTCTCGGCATTCGTTTCTCAGGAGACACATTCCGCCATTATGACCGTCGACGCAAGTGTGAAACCGGAACATTTTAATACTAAACTATACTTAATTGTTTAATAATTGGTTAATTTTTTGCCAACGATTTATTGAAGTTTGAGGGTGAGCCGATCAGACCGACGGGCTGCCGCTCCCTTGCCCCGCTGGCGCTACGGAGCTAGCGCTCGGCGATGACCGACTCCGCAACCGCGCTCGCTTATGTCGAGAGCCATCTCGACGACAGCCTCGACCGCCTGTTCGCGCTGATGCGCGTGCCTTCGATCTCGACCGACCCGGCTTATGCCGAGCAGTGCCGCGCCGCCGCGCAGATACTGACCGATGAGCTGACCGCGATCGGCTTCACCGCGCGTGTCGCCCCCACCCCGGGGCATCCGATGGTGGTCGCACATCATGACGGCGACGGACCGCACGTGCTGTTCTACGGCCATTACGACGTCCAGCCGGTCGACCCGCTCGAATTGTGGAAGCGCGATCCGTTCGATCCGGTGCTCGAGACCCGCTCCGACGGCTCGAAAGCGATCGTCGGCCGCGGCGCATCGGACGACAAGGGTCAGCTACGGACCTTCATCGAGGCCTGCCGCGCATGGAAGGAAACCGCCGGCAAGCTCCCGGTGCGCGTCACCATATTGTTCGAAGGCGAAGAGGAATCGGGCTCGGAGAGCCTCGAGCCGTTCCTCCATGCCAATGCCGAAGAATTGCGCGCCGACTTCGCGTTGATCTGCGACACGTCGATGTGGGACGCCGCGACGCCCGGCCTCACCATCGGTCTGCGCGGTATGGCCGGCGGGCAGGTGACCGTCCGCGGCCCCTCACGCGATTTGCATTCGGGGCTCTATGGCGGCCCCGCGCGCAATCCGATCCAGCTGCTGACCAACATCCTCGCCGACCTCAAGGATTCCGACGGCCGCGTCACGCTCCCCGGATTTTACGACGGCGTCCATCCGCTGAGCGTCGATGTCCAGAAGAGCTGGGACGACCTCGGCTTCGACGCGAAGCAGTTCCTCGGCGATGTCGGCCTGAGCGTTCCGGCCGGCGAGGCTGGCGTCGGCGTGCTCGAACAGAGCTGGGCGCGCCCGACCGCCGAGATCAACGGCATCTGGGGCGGCTATACCGGCGAGGGTTTCAAGACCGTCATTCCCGCCGAGGCGCACGCCAAGATCAGCTTCAGGCTGGTCGGCGATCAGGATCCCGATCAGGTCTGGAACGCGTTCGAGGAACATGTCCGCACGCATTTGCCGGCCGACTGCACCGCCGAATTCAACGTTCGCGGCGGATCGCGGGCGATCAGCCTCGCGAGCGACAGTCCGCCGCTCGCGGCCACGCGTGCGGCACTCGACGCAGAATGGGGCAAATCGGCATTGCTCGCCAGCGGCGGCTCGATCCCCGTGGTCAACTCGATCCGCTCGATTCTCGGCATGGACAGCGTGATGGTCGGCTTCGCGCTCAACGACGACAATATCCATTCGCCCAACGAGAAATACGACCTCAACAGCTTCCACAAGGGCATCCGCTCATGGGTGCGCATCCTCGATGGGCTGGGCGCGATGGCGCCGGTGGCGAAGCCGGAGACCGCAACGGCCTGATCGAAAGGGCAAGGCAATGGCGATGCAGACCTGGTGGCTCTATGTCACCGCGGTGTTCCTGATCGCGGGAACCCCGGGACCCAATATGCTTCATGTGATGGTGCAGAGCATCCATCACGGCCCGCGCCGTGCGCTGTTTTCGATGGCGGGGCTGATGAGCGCGGTCTTGCTGTGCCTGCTCGCGTCCGCCGCGGGGCTCGGCGCGCTGCTCAAGACGTCGCCGACCTTGTACGAAGTGCTGCGCTACGCCGGCGTTGCCTATCTGGTTTGGCTGGGGATCAAGGCGTGGCGCGCGCCGGTGGGCGCCGCGGCGCGCGACCCGCACACGCGCCGCTCGACCGGAGCGCTCTATGCGACGGGGCTCGCCACCGGCCTGTCCAATCCCAAGCTGATCATCTTCGCCGCGGCACTGTTTCCGCAATTCATCGA
>Ga0247823_10004747_pt1 | contig 10845 bp, 6 predicted proteins | sample 13C_PalmiticAcid_2_FD_192426 | JGI IMG/M metagenome (GOLD analysis project Ga0247823, IMG submission 192426) | Soil microbial communities from agricultural site in Penn Yan, New York, United States - 13C_PalmiticAcid_Day30 | ecosystem: Environmental > Terrestrial > Soil > Agricultural land...
AGGCGGTGGAGAGGGGTGGGGAGGGCGCCGCGGTGTACGCGCCGTCGTGGTAGTAGCCTCGCGAGTCGCCGACACCGTCGTCGTAGATGCTGCGGTCGATGTCGTCGGCCCGCTGGAGATGGGGAGGGAGCTGGGGCCCGGCACGGGGCGCTACGAGCACGTGGGGGACGCTGCTTGCTTCTTGTCTGTGAGGTACTTACCATTAGCTTACCATGCTTTGGCTCATCCGAGACGTGGCCGGCTGAGGAAAGGGAAGAGTGGTGTTTTAGCAGAGGTTGGGCGATGACTAGGTGAACGGGAGAGAGAGGGAGGGCTTACCGAACAGCTCTGAGATAGTCGAGCGCGCCGACGTCTTCTTCAAATTCCAGGTCTTCGTCTGTCATCTGCGCGGATTCATCGTCGTCGAGGCCCGGGAAGGCAACGCGCTGGCCGTAGGTCGGATCAGGCTTGCCCTCTGACGGCTTCGGGCGAGAGTTCTGGTGTTCGCGTCGCCGTTTGCTCGACGAGTACGCCGACTCTTCGTTGTCATCGTCGGCCAGACTATTGTAATCACGCTTCGAGCCCATGGTTGCCAGGTTCTCAAAAGGGCGTCGATCGATCGTGCCTTTGGTTTGTTGGGCTCGGTTGTGAAGCGAAGGTCTGAATTCGTTTGGTCGCTGATTTACCTCTGTACCCCTGCTCAATGTGAAAGTCAGGCATAAATATTGGTTAGGATAATATTGAAAAGCAGCAGCCCCGGTAAATGCATCAAGTCCTTCAACCAGTCTCAGCATCCAATCTCCCACCGAAACGAAACAAATGCAACTCAAGCGAGCCAAGATGCCAAATCTGACTGAACCCTCCGAGGAACTCGGCCTGATGATGTCAACGATTGCCAGTTCACGTCGATCAGGCCATCACGACCTCTGCACATAATAAGCGAGGACACGCTTGTCGTACTGATAGGGTTAGGGTCGGCTGTGGAGCGATTGGGCTGATAAGCTGAGCAACCTGCCCCTCGATGCCCCGCCAAAAAGATGGCTGCCCCTCAACTCCGTGGTGTGTCAGGCCGGCATCTGTTGTGACTCGTAAAAATCGACTCAGACAACCACTGCAGCGCAAGCCATATAGCTCGCCCCGAACACCATTCAGCCAATTCCACGCCCGGAAACCGCACTCCACCTCTCCAACCCACAAAACAACACAACATGGCTGAACCCTCCGCGAACCCGGCTTCTCCCCCCGCCGACCCTCCCGCCGAGGCCCCCGCTGCCGAGGGTGCTGAGGAAGGGAAGATCTCCAAGAAGGCTGCAAAGAAGGCAGAGGCCAAGGCCAAGAAAGAGGCCGAGAAGGCTCGTCACGCCGCTGAGCGCGCTGCGGCTGCTGCCGCCTCGGGCGCCGCTGCACAAGCCGAGGACCTCGCCAAGGACAACTACGGCCAGGAGACACACGAGACGAAGCTCTCCGCCGATGCCGTTGCGATCAACCTGAAGACCCTCGGCGAGGAGCATGTCGGCAAGACGGTCGAGCTCCGCGCCTGGATTCAGAATGCCCGCATGCAGGGTGCCAAGATGGCCTTCGTCGAACTCCGCGAGGAGGGCAACTGGTCGATCCAGGGTATCGTGGCTGCCAACCCCGAGGGCACGCCCGTCAGCCGGCAGATGGTCAAGTGGGTTGGTGCCATCAATCCCGAGAGCTTTGTCGTCGTCGAGGCCAAGGTGGCGAAGCCCCTTGACCCCGTCAAGAGCTGCCGCGTCGCCAACTACGAGCTGCACATCACCAAGTGCTTCGTCCACGCCGCCGCCCCTAACGTTCTTGGCATGACGCTCGCTGCCGCTAACCGGCCAGTCGCCAACTTCAGTGACGAGGAGGCACCAGTGGAAGAGGGCGTGGAGAAGCTCAGCATCGCCGCCGCTGCAGAGACGACGGGCACTCCGGCCGCCAGCATGCTGACCCATCTCGACAACATCGTCATGCACAAGCGGTCGGCCGTACAACAGGCCATTGCCGACATTCGCGCCGAGATGAAGGAGCTGTACCGGTCATACCTGAGGTCTCACGGTTTCAAGGAGTTCGAGCCCCCCTGCCTCATCGCTGCGGCATCTGAAGGTGGCGCCAACGTCTTCCGCCTGCCCTACTTCGAAAAGGAGGCTTATCTGGGTATGTCGCCGTTGGACTGGATGTGATATTCTAAGGATTAATGCTGACGCCACCACAAGCGCAATCACCGCAGTTCTATAAGCAGATCGAAATCGCTGGCGGCCGCAAGCGCGTCTTCAGCATTGGCCCCGTGTTCAGAGCCGAGAACTCCAACACCCCGAGACACATGACCGAGTTCACCGGCCTCGATATGGAAATGGAGATCAACAAGGACTACCGTGAGGTCTTAGTACGCCACCCTCCCAACTGTGACTACTGGTTTCGGGGTTCGCCGCTAACAATTCCCAGTACATGCTCGAAGGCGTCCTCCTCCACATCTTCCGCAACATCAAGGAGCGCTGCGCCGAGGAGATCGCTCTCGTTCGCACCGTCTACCCCTCCGAGGAGTTCCTCCTCCCCGAGGACGACCATGAGGTGCGCCTGACCTTTGCCGAAGGCCAGAAGCTCCTCCGCGAGGAGGGCCCCGAGGAGTTCCGCAACGTCAGCGACGACGAGGACATGAGCACGCCGCAGGAGAAGGCGCTCGGTGCCCTCGTCCGCAAGAAGTACGGCACCGACTTCTACGTGCTCGACAAGTTCCCCGAGACGGCCCGCCCCTTCTACGCCAAGGAGGACCCCGCCAACCCCAAGGTCACCAACGCGTACGACCTGTTCATGCGTGGGCAGGAGATCTGCTCCGGCGGGCAGCGCATCAACGACCCCGTCGAGCTCGAGAAGCGCATCCGCACCAAGGGCGTCGACCCCGCCAGCCCGGGCATCAAGGAGTACGTCGACATTTTCAGGCAGGCCGGTGTCCCCGCCCACGGCGGCGGCGGTATTGGGCTGGACCGTGTGGTGGCGTGGTATCTTAACCTGCCGAGCGTCCATCTCGCGGCGTACTACCCGCGGACGCCCAAGCGGCTGCTGCCGTAAGGGAGGATGGTCATATGTGGCAAAGGGCCCCGAGATATGTCGGATAAGACCTGGTCGGTTGTATTGTGATGAGCGTGCTAGATAGAGGGCTGGAATAGACTCTTGTTCGTGCTCGTTCATTTCTTGAATTGAGGACTTCGGTGACCAGAGGATCATGATTGACTGCATTCTGTGAAACCTCTGCAGAAAAAAGATGACCCGCCAGTTTCAAGCAGACCTCAAACCTACCAGGTCAATCTGCGCAACACAGTGCCCAGCCAGTTGCTTTCATGTCCCTACGACGAAGAATGTGTAAACTTCAATGTTCTTACAAATAGATGTGCTTCATTCGAGCTAGTGAAACCCACGGGAGAGTGATTCACAATACGTAGAGTCCGTTCGCCGGGACTTCCCACCTGGCTCCTTGAAGGTTGAGACAACTGGACATATAGAACCGAGGAAGTGAGTTATTTTGTCCGGAAGGCGGCTGGAATCTTGATCTGGCATGTCCTAGGCAAGGTCCTCGAGAATTCGGGAAACCATGTGAGCTGGGAGGCAGGACTCGCAACTGAACTTCAGCTGCCAGTTCAGTCTTGATTGCAACGGGAACAATCTGTCTCCTAGGAACTCAAGAGACTGCATGTCGCCTACTTAAAAAGAAAACCTTTCCTTGGTGACAGGTTGTATGAAGATACTCTACTTTCGATTCTTCTAAGCCCTTCTCACCGTACAGGGATCGAATAATCGACTTCCGCGTGGATATGCTCACTCTTCAAGGTCAAAGTGATTATCTGAGCTTAGGTAGTTTGGCGTTGCTCAATGACTGAGTGGCATGGCATTATGTTCAGGCTTATTATCCGGTTTATAATACCATTTTTAGATGCCCAGTGATTCAGGATGGTGGCAAGGCCACCATTGTCTTCAAAACTGCGCAGCGAGCTGGAGCCGCGAGGGTTACTGAGAATTCACAAAGTTGATATCATGGCCACCCATAGCTACGTCGTGGGAAGTCTGGCAGATAGTAGCATAAAAAACAAGTCATCAAGCCTCAGCGAACACGGTCACTGCAGCCACAAAGAGTGTAATCTTTCTTATGCTACGACGCACATCACCTTGATCTCTAACCGCCCGGCATCTGTAGAAAGCCACGGAGGGGTAGTGGGTTCTTAAGCTGTCGAGATCATTTCGCCTCGTTTACCGAGCGTGCTCAAACTGTTATGGCAAAACCTTTTGTACGATATGGTCCGTCGTCGGATCTTCTTATGCCAGTTAAGCAGAGGTTGGATATTTCAGGCCGCTTCTCAAGGCCGAAAAGTCACCAGGATATTCCTCCTCATCTCAGACGGGATGGAGCCATGGTTGAAGCTTTCAGACGTCACTGGGAAAATGGTCAGTCACACATAGGTGTTTTTTTAAAGCACTGACACTCCATCACTTTACGTGCTGGAAAGCCCTTGCGACAAGGTGGCCACAGGCACGCACGAATATATGTCCGAGAACTTTATGCCGTCACATCATCGGCCATGAAGCTCCTGCCGTCGCATCTCGCATTGTCGCTCATGACATAAACCCCTGAAGCCAGAGAAAGAGTGGTGAGTTGCTCTCCGGCATGCAGGATCTTTGCAGTCGCAGCATACTTCACCCCATGAATTACCACTATCGCTAAGAGACATATGAAAGTCTTCGCTGTCACGCTGTGCCTCACTTCAGTAACCCCTGATATCTAGAGAAAGAGGCCACTGACGCATCACTGGGCAAATCCTTTGCCATCGCATTGTGCCTGCCTCATAAATCCTGAACACAGGAAAGAATGTGGCCACTTACATATGGTGATGTGAAATCACTGTCGTCCCGTTGTTCTTTAGATCACCCGAGAGACCTTGCACATCAACGAAACCATAAGAAATCTATGAAAACGCGGCCGCTGGCATTTAAAACATTGAAACTCTCATCACCACAACATCATATAGTTTTCTTCAGGGAATTACTGCACTTAGCATTACCGTGGCCGATAATGTGTGAAGCTGTTGAAATCTTCACCCTCACATTAATATTCAGCCCCTGAACTTTGAATGGTGAGGGAAATGCTGGACTTTGTCATCGGCACGGCGGTCATTGGCACGTAAAGCTGCTGCAATGCCCGTCTTTGCGTCGTTATTGACCCCCTAAACAAGATGTCAAGCAAAACCCTGAACTCCAGTATCAACAAGAAGGTCAATGATGTGTGAAGCTGTTGAGAACATCGGAATTCAAACCTCCACTCCAACATGTCAGAAAAGAACCGCACTTCAATCTTAGCAAGGTGGTCAATGACATGTCAACCTGTTGAGTATCTGCCTTCACATCGAAATTCAGCCCTCAACTCCAAGATTGTAGAAAGGAGCCAAGGTTCACCATAAGCAAGGTGGTCAAGAACATATGAAGCTGTTGAAACCTGCCCTCCCGCCCCTTAAACTCCAAGGTGCCAGGGAAAGACTCCAACAACACCATCAACAAGGCGGCCAATAACATGGGAGTCTGGCGAAATCTCCGTCATCACATTGTCGTCCTCCTCAATACCATTGCTGAACTTTGACACGGCGCCCAATGACGCGCGAGTCTGGTGAAATCTCCGCCATCGCATCGTTGTCCTCCTCCACACCATGGCTTCAGATCGAGAAGGCGGCCAATGACGCGGGAGCTGGGTGAATTCTCCGCCGTCGCATCGTTGGCCTTTTGAATTATACATGGGATGGCTATTGTCGTAGCACGCCCGCGAACCGGGGGCAGCACCGGTCCGCCACGGGGATTTATACCCCCTCCGCTCTCCCCTCCTCGCGAACTCTTCCCTTTCACAACTCCTCCGCCCTCTCCCCAACCCTCTCGCGACCATACCAGGCTGGGGCCCTGGAGTTCACTTGCTGGTGAGACGAACCCCTTCGCACTGCTTTATCCCTCCAGTGTACCCTCACAACCTGCCTTGCCACCACTGGAGCCGCCTACGGCCATATTCTGCAGGCTCCAGAGTTTCCAGCAGTTTTCTTTTCGTCTCGCAACACCCATACTGACTCGGAGCAACGGCAGACAAAGTTCCTCATCTTCGCTACAACAAACACAGCGAAGGCAAGATGGCGCCTCAGAAGCGTAAGTATCCCACCCGCAAACACTCCTTCCAAACTACTCCCAGTCCTCCTTCCAGCCTACTCCCAAACTTCCTTTCAACCTCCACATTCACATCTACATCCTCCTTCCAACCTCCCCATCTCCAAGCACACAGACAACCAACCGTGCTAACCCACCACTCACCAGCCAACCAACCGGCCCAGCCGACCACCCCGCGCGGCAACGGCCGCAAACAGCAATACCTCACCGGCGGCGTCCTGTCCGGTGGCGTTCTCTCCGGCCGCGTCGAGAAGAAGCAGCCCGCCGACAAGGACAAGGACAAGGACAAGAACAAGAGCCCGCGGACCCCGACCAGGATCCCGGCCAAGTTCCTCACGACCGCCGACACCACCCCGCCCGGCGCCGTCTCCGCCTCCCGCTCCTCGCCCTCGACCGTCGGCCGTCCCCGGGGCATCGGCAACAGCGCGGGCGGCAAGTACGGCCGGTGCCCGCTGTGCGTCGTCGGCGGCCGGCGCATCCGCCAGCGCTACACGGCCGAGGGGGTCGATCGGTTTCGGTTCGTGTGCAGCAACCGCGCCACTGTCGCCGGCAAAGATGACGATGATGATGATAGTGATGCTGGTGGTGGTGGTGGAGGAGGGTGTGCCTACGAGCTGGAGCTGGACGCCGACCCGGCGGGCGATCCGGGCAAGTTTCGGGATCTGGCGTTTGGCCTGAGCCAGACCAAGTTGTCGTCGCTGTGGGCGAAGGCGGGTGATGGCGGTGACAAGGACAAGGGCAAGGGGAAGGCTGTCACGGCTGCTCCTGCTCCTGCGGCTGCTGATGCTGATCCTGCTGCGCTTGCTGCTTCGGCTCTTGTTGCGCTTGCTACTGGTGCTCCAGTTGCTGCTGCTGGTCCTCTTGCTGCTGCTGGTCCTCTTGCTGCTGCGGATCCTCTTGCTGCTGCGGCTCCTCTTGCTGCTGCGGCTCCTATTATTGCTGCCGCTGGTGGAGGCGGTGGTGGTGGCCTGCGCTTGGGGATGGGACGGGACCCTACTGGCGGCGGCTCGCCGGAGCCGAAGCGCGGCTGCGCAAAGTGTTTCGTGGGCACGCTGGTCAAGAAACATCGCGACACTTACCACTGGACCGAGGTTGTGCTGGAGTGCGAGAGGGCCTGGGACGGCTTCAACAAGCGGTGGGTTGGCGGCTGCGGATATTTCATCGAGATCGAGAGGAAGCCGTTCGGAAACCATGGAGTTGGCATCGAGGAGGACGGCGGAGTGGATGGCGGCAATGCGGGTTTTCCTGTCCGTTTCAAGCCCAAGGTTGAGAAGGAGGGCCCGTGGGATGCGGAGCGTGAGAGGGAGGAGATTGAGCAGTTCGCCGACGAGCTCGAGAGGTCCTACAACAACCCGATGGCCGCAGCTGTCATGGCTGCCCCGGCCGGCCACCAGTCCAAGCAGAGGGTGGTGGTCGACTTGACCGAGGACGAGGAGGAGATGCCCGACCGCTCCCCTTCGCCGGGTGTTCCGACCTCGTCCGCTGTTCGGGCCGCTTCTTCGGTGGGCGGTGCTCATGAGCCGATCGATCTCGACGCGGAGATGGCGGACGACGACGCCGCCAAGTTTGACGACATTGCCTCAGACGACGAGATGGAGCTCATGGACCTTGCCGACCAGACTGCCAACGATGACATGGACGTCGAGGATGAGCTCGGCCTCATCGAGCTCGCTGACAAGGTCTCTGCCGCCCGGGCTTCGCACTGAGGCTTGGTTGATGGCCGAATGCGTCGCCGACGACGCCGGATACACCGTGGCCTGTTTTTGGAAGGGGATATCTATTTTCTGCGACATGCGTCGAGAAAAGGACGGGGTGGAAACATGGTGGCGGTTGGGTCTTCGGTTTTCTCAGTCCCTCAGTTCTGAACCCCTGGATTTCAGCAGCCAATGCGTCCTAGTTAGAGGAAATCAAACGTTGAGCTGCTACACCTTTGTGCTGTGTGATGCCTTGGTGAACCTGAATTGGCCTGCTTCATCGCAAGCGACTGAAATCCCAATCATGACAGAAGCAATATTCTCAAAATCAACCATTCAGTCAATCAATCAGGCACATCGAGATCAGAGGAAGGAGGGGAGAAAAAAAGAAAAGTGCTCAATATGTATGCACTCTCAGTTTTCATGTAAATAAAGGGGCGTTTGTTTGCAATCAATCCCGTTTCGGCTTTCAGTTACCACGGGAGGCAATGCAGTTGTGGTTGCGGGTGGGAACTCGTCCCGCCCGGGAAACAAGGGCTGGCCAGAGCCCCGGGACATGGGGGTCACATGGGCGGGTTCCGGGGCGGGGCAAGCCCCCGCGCTAGCGCGATCGAGGGTTGGTTCGGCGCTGGTGTGGGGTTGAGGACGCCACGATGTTGACTTCGAGACGCGACTGACGCGATTTTGGTGTCTTCCCCAGCTTAGGTTTTTAGGTTTTCTCTTCCCCCCCTCCAGACTCTATGGCCCAATTTCACTTTATTCCGCAATCGTCCCCTAGTTTCCTGTTTCCTTTGGTCTGCGGGTGACTGAGTGCCCCGAGCTGCTGCAGCTTGTCTCTCCGCCTCGTGCACATCGACATATTCTGTACAGATCCGTGCATCCCTCGTCCCATAACCCCCCATCCCTTTGCCCCATCCCCGTTCCATTTTTCTGTTTTTCATTGTCTCATCTTTCACCCGAAACCTAGCACCCGGGAACCAAAAGACTAGCAACCCCAAAAACTAGCAACCATGGCTGACGACGAACCCACTCTACCCCGTCTCCCTCTTCCTCTCCCTCCCGCTCTGCGTGACGACAGGCGGAAGCGAGGCAGGATCGTCGACCCTCCTCCTACCCACTCGTCAACCTCCAGTGACCCCGCCTTCTTCTCCAGTGATGACGACCCCGCCCTGGACAACTACCAAAGCCACGGACGCCGTAAGAGGCGCTACGTAGGAGCTTGGTTTGACCAGCAGCCCGCGTCTTCAGACTCGGCTCTTGGCGACGAGACGCGTCCCAACTATCCCCCACCGCGCCGCAACCGGGGTCCGCAGCAACCCCAGAAGCGCGAGTTTCGGAGACAGCTCGACAGCGGTGTCTGGATGGGCACCGACGGCTGCCTCACCGACACGGACGACAGTTTCGAGTTGGAACCTCCCGCGTCGAGGCTCCCACTGGGCGCCCCTCAGGCGTCGATGCCCATCTCCCCAGCCCGGAAACGCTTCTCGGTCGAGGAGCAGGCGGCCCACAATGCCATCCGCTTCTGTGTCGAGCATGGCACCGAGCAGGTTGATCTCAGGTGAGCCAACCGCCTCAATTGCCGTTGTTGAGCGCTTCATCTAACAAATCCCAGCGGTTTGGGCCTGGAAAACGTTTCCGAAGGCCTGCTCGACCCAATCTCTGACATTGCGCCCATTCCCACCGTGGCAAAGGATGTGGCGTTTGAGCAGAGGGACCCGCAGATCAAGGTGTTTCTGTCCAACAACCGCCTCCGAAGCTTTCCAGTTTCCCTATTCAACGTCGAGCACCTGACGGTTCTCAGCCTGCGAGCCAACCGCCTCGGCAGGATCCCACCTGCGATTGCCAAGCTCAAAAATCTGGAAACGCTCAACATCGCCCAGAACTACCTCCGCTTCCTCCCCGGCGAGCTCCTGGACCTTCTCCGGCACGGCAGCAAGCTCCACAGCCTCAACTTTGCCCCCAACAAGTTCTGGCAGCCAGAAGACGCCGCGTCCAACGCCCAGGGCGCCGACGACTACGAAAGGCTGACATATTCCTCCCTACCGCCACCAGCCGAAACCGAAACCTCCAGCTGGTCCGGCCTCACCACCCGCATCCACTCCCGAACCCCCGTCCACTTCACCAGCAGCACCCAGCAGACCTACTCCCGCTTCACCCTCCCCCCGCTCGACTCCCGAACCCAGCAAGACAAACCCCTAGAGTGGGAGCCCTTCACCGAGCTCGCCACACCCAGGGAACTCGGCGCCGAGCTCAACTCGCGCGCCGCCACGAGCAAGGTCGTCAACCCCCGCGGTGCCCGGTCCCTCTTCGAGCTCGCCCTGCGCGCGTGCGCCGCCTCGGCGCAGGCCGACCGCATTCCGGCGTGGCTGCGCGAGGGCGCGGAGGAGGAAGGGTGGCCGGCGTACTTTGCGCCCGCGGTGCAGGAGGCCGTGGACATACACCGCGAGGGGGGCGCGCGGTGCGCCGTGTGCGGGCGGGCGACGCTGATGCCGCTGGCGCGGTGGATCGAGTTTCGCCAGATTGGGCGGACGACGGTGGCGGTGGATGAGGCTGGGGAGAGGGTGGAGAAGTTTACCGGGTTGGGAGGCGTGGGGGAGGGGTTGCCGGTGCCGTTTTTGAGGGTGGGGTGTTCGTGGACGTGCGTGCCTGTGAGGGTGGAGGGGAAGGTGGAAGAGGGCTGAGAGGGAAAGGTCGGTCGTTGTCAGGTGTTAGGGGGAGGATAAAGTGGTTGACTTTGGAGAATGGCTGGATGTTGGCTTGATACCCAGAGAGGAGGATCAGTTTCTCGAGCACACTTAGTTCAAGTACTCTGTACGCTGTACGAGATGCTTCATGATGTTCAGAAGATTGTTAAGAAGATAGGGAGTGTTGTCCGAGGGGTAACTGTCTCTGAGACACCAAAAGGGATACAGCGCTGTGGATCCCGCACTTTCAAAGCAACTCACAACATGTTAACCAAGCTATCTTGCACCGATTGGAC
>Ga0247823_10004748_pt1 | contig 10845 bp, 10 predicted proteins | sample 13C_PalmiticAcid_2_FD_192426 | JGI IMG/M metagenome (GOLD analysis project Ga0247823, IMG submission 192426) | Soil microbial communities from agricultural site in Penn Yan, New York, United States - 13C_PalmiticAcid_Day30 | ecosystem: Environmental > Terrestrial > Soil > Agricultural land...
GGTCGCACGCACCAGGTGCTGCGACCGGATCGACGGGAACACGTCGAACGCGTGCTGGGCACCCGGCAGCTCGGCGTACACGACCGTGCGCTTCGACGTGGCGCGCAGGGCCCCGACGAAGGCGCGGGCCTGGCCGGGGTCGACCAGGGTGTCGCGGGAGCCGTGGATGACGAAGAAGTCGGGGTCGTCGGGCGTGACCTGGAGCAGCGGCGAGGCGTGCTCGTAGACCTCCGGGTGGTCGGCGAAGCGCTCCTTGACGACCCAGCCCTGGAGGAAGCGGTCGCGCAGCAGACGCGCCGAGCGCAGTCCGCTGGCGCCGGCGAAGTCGTAGACGCCGTAGTAGGGGACTGCTGCCTGCAGCGAGGTGTCCGCGGACTCGAAGCCGGGCTGGAACTCCGGGTCGTTGGGGGTGGTCGCCGCGAGGGCCGTGAGGTGGCCGCCGGCGGAGCCGCCGGTGATCGCGACGTACGACGGGTCGCCGCCGTACTCCGCGATGTTGTCCTTGATCCAAGCGATCGCCGCCTTGACGTCGACGATCTGGGCGGGCCACGGGTTGCGCGGCGCGAGCCGGTAGTTGATGGCGACGCACACCCAGCCCTTCGCCGCCATGTGCTGCATGAGGGGCAGGCCCTGCTGGTCCTTGTTGCCGATCGTCCAGCCGCCGCCGTGGACCTGCAGCAGCACGGGCGCGCCGCTGCCGGGCGTCACCTCGGAGGTGTACACGTCGAGCAGGCCGCGGCGGCCGTGCGGCGCGAACGGGATGTTGCGGTGCACCTCGACGCCCGCCTTGCGCCCGGCCCGGCCGAACGCGAACGGGTTGGCGATGCGCCGCCACGGGGTGGCCAGGTCGGCCGGGGTCGGCCTCGCGTCGAGCTGCTCGACGTAGTCCACGCCGAGGCCCTCGACCAGGGCGTCCTCCGCATCGCGGACGGCCGCGCGGCTCTGCTGGACGAGGTAGGCCAGCCCAGCGGCCGAGGCGCCGGCGAGGGCCAGCCCGCGCCAGTCCCGGCGCGGACCGGTCAGGTGGGCCGCCGCGTCGGCGGCCGTGAGGCCGAGCACATGGGGGGCGAGCTCGCCGGTGAGCCAGCCGGCGAAGAACGCCGGGATGCCGGCGCGGAAGCCGGGAAGGGGGCGGATGGCGTTGGCGGTCAACGCGGCGGTGATCGCCTGGCGCCGTACGAATCCCATGACCCGAGGATATCCGGCTCGTTGTGAGAAACTGATACCCGTTCTAGTTTTCATGGGGGGCACGGAATGGACCGGCTGTCAGGGCTCGACGCGAGCTTCCTCTACCTCGAGACGCCCGCGCAGCTGATGCACGTGTGCGCGGTGATGGTGCTCGACCCGGCGACGATGACGTCGTCGTACTCCTTCGCGGCCCTGCAGGACCGGATCGGTGACGCCGTGCGCGACGTCCCCGGCTTCACGCGCAAGATCCGCGGCGTGCCGCTCGGCCTGGACCACCCGGTCTGGGTCCGCGACCGCAACTTCGACATCGAGCGTCACGTCCACCGGCTCGCCCTGCCCACGCCGGGCGGGTACGCCGAGCTGATGGACCTGTGTGCGCACCTCGCCTCCCTCCCGCTCGACCGCTCCCGGCCGCTGTGGGAGATGTGGGTGATCGAGGGCTACCGCGACGATCACGGCGACGAGAAGGTCGTCGTCTTCGCCAAGATGCACCACGCCACCGTCGACGGCGTGTCCGGCGCCAACCTGATCTCCCACCTGTGCTCGATCGAGCCGGACGCCGCTCCGCTGGCGCCCACCGAGCAACGCCACCCGCGCGACCCGGGCCGCGGCGAGCTGCTGGGCCGTGCCGTCATCGGTACGGCGGCGCGCCCGGTCACCCTCGTCAAGGTGCTCAAGCCCTCGGCGGAGCTGGTCACCAAGAGCATCGGCCGTGCCCGCCGGGGTACGGCGATGGCCGCGCCGTTCTCCGCCCCGCGCACCTCGTTCAACGGCACCATCACCTCGCACCGCTCGATCGCGATGGCCGACCTCGACCTCGACGAGATCCGCCGGATCAAGAAGGCGACCGGCACGACGGTCAACGACGTCGTGCTCGCCGTCGCCGGAGGCGCGCTGCGGGCCTACCTCGCCGAGCGCGACGAGCTGCCGGCGTCCTCGCTGCTGGCCACGGTGCCGGTGAGCGTCCGCGACTCCTCCCGTCGCTCCGGCGGTGCCAACAAGGTGTCGGCCCTGTTCACCAAGCTGGGCACGGACATCGACGACCCGCTCGAGCGGCTGCGCATGCTGGCCGAGCGCAACCAGCACGCCAAGGAGCACCACAACGCGATCAGTGCCGACGCGCTGCAGGACTGGGCGGAGTTCGCCGCACCGCGGACCTTCGGCCTCGCCGTGCGCACCTACGCCAACCTGCGCCTCGCCGAGCGGCACCCCGTCGTGCACAACCTGGTCATCTCCAACGTGCCCGGCCCGCCGGTCCCGCTGTACTTCATGGGAGCGCGCATCGAGGCGCTCTGCCCGCTGGGTCCGGTCTTCCACGGCGCCGGGCTCAATGTCACCGTGATGTCCAACGCCGGCCAGATGCACGTCGGCGCCATCGCCTGCCGCGAGTCGATGCCCGACACCGACGCGCTGGTGCGCCACTTCCCGGCCGAGCTGGAGCGGCTGAGTGAGGCCGTGGGCGGCTGAGCGGCCCCGAACGGGTCATGGGCGATCCGGGCGCATCGGCCGTTGAATGGTTGAGCTTGGTCGTGCCCGGATAGGCTGCGCGCCATGATCCTGAGGACCTTCGGGTGGTCGTTCCTGTTCACCATCGTCGGCGTGCTGGGCGCGCTCTGGTACGGCGGCGCCGAAGGCGCCTTCATCGCGGCGATCCTGATCATCCTCGAGGTGTCGCTGTCGTTCGACAACGCGGTGGTCAACGCCAAGGTGCTCGAGCGGATGTCGGAGTTCTGGCGCCACGTCTTCTTGACGGTCGGCGTCATCATCGCCGTCTTCGGCATGCGCCTGGTGTTCCCCTTCGTGGTCGTCGCGGTCGCGGCGAGCCTGTCGCCGGTCGAGGTCATCGACCTGGCGCTCGAGAAGGGTGACCCGGACACGCCGGGCACCTACGGCTACATCCTCGCCCACGCGCACCACACCATCGCCGCCTTCGGCGGGATGTTCCTGATGATGATCTTCCTGAACTGGGTCTTCGAGGAGAAGGACATCCTCTGGCTGCGCTGGATCGAGGGTCCGCTGGAGAAGGCCGGCAAGGTCGACGCCCTCTCGGTCATCATCGCCATTGCGGCGCTCTTCGGCTCGGCCAAGGCGTTCGCCGGCGAGCACGAGGCCGCGGTGCTGACGGCCGGCCTGCTCGGCATGCTGTCGTACCTCGTCGTCAACGGCCTCGCGACCGCCTTCGAGCACGAGGAGGAGGTCCTCGAGGAGCGCTTCGACGAGGACGCCAAGGCCCATGGCGGCCAGGTCACCCTCGCGGTCGGCAAGGCGGCGTTCTTCCTGTTCCTCTACCTCGAGGTCCTCGACGCGAGCTTCAGCTTCGACGGCGTGATCGGCGCGTTCGCCATCACCACCGACCCGATCATCATCGCGATCGGCCTCGGTGTCGGCGCGCTCTACGTCCGGTCGCTGACGATCTACCTCGTCCGCAAGGGCACGCTGTCCGACTACGTCTACCTCGAGCACGGCGCGCACTGGGCAATCGGCGCCCTGGCCGTCCTGCTGATGGTCTCGATCGGCCACGAGATCCCGGAGGTCGTGACCGGTCTGATCGGTGTGGCGTTCATCGGTGCCGCGTTCGTCATGAGCATCGCCCGCAACCGTCGCGAGGGCGACGCGGACGACAACGACACCGACGAGGAGCCGCAGGAGGCCCTCGCCTGAGCACTGCCCGCTGTCACGGGTGAGGGGCGCGACGTCGTACGACGTCGCGCCCCTCGTGCTCGTTCAGGCGCCGGTAGAGGGGCGCTGCCGGAAGTCGCGGCGCCGCGCGTTCACGGTCGCCGCCGCCTCGACGAACCTCGGCACGAACTTCTCCGAGGCCAGCACGCAGCCGGCGTGCCCGTCGTCGACCTCGTGGATCGTGGCGCCGGGGATGGACCGCGCGAGGTCGATCTGGCGCGGTGTCGGGATCACCCGGTCACGCATCATCACCACGACGGCCGTCGGGACGTCGATCCGGCCGATCCACGGGCGCGAGTGGTGCCGGCCCAGCGCCGCCACGGCCTGGCCGACCGCCCACGGGCTGGTCGACCGGAACTCGCGCAACGCCCACTCGTGCATGTCGGACACCTCGATGTCGACGCCGCGCGCCGCGAGCCGTGCTGCCTTCAGCGCCGTCCGGGACCGTGACACGCCGCGCAGCGCCACCATGGTCGAGCCCATGCCGAGGAAGAAGCCGCGCTCGGCCGGCGAGAGCTGGAACCGGTCCGTGGTCGCTGCCAGCACCAGTCCCTGCACGAGGTCCGGGTGCTGGCGCCAGACCCGCTGGGCGATGATCGAGCCCATCGAGTAGCCGCCGACGATGACGTCGCGCAGGCCGAGGACCTCGACGAGCGCGGCCACGTCGTCGGCGCAGTCGGCCAGCGAGAACTCCTCGCTGCGGATGCCCTGGCCGTGCCAGCGCTGGTCGAGGGTGACCACGCGGAACCGCTTCGCCAGCGGCCGGATCGTCGGGAACCAGGTCAGCAGGCCCGTCGTCCCGAGCGCGTGCAGCAGCACGATGGTGGGGGAGTCGGGGCTCGGGCCCGGCGTGTCGGTCACCCAGGTGGCGCCACCGCGTCCCGGGAGCTCGAGCATCCGGCCCGGCGGGATCGGGGTCCAGGGGAGATAGACCCGGTTGCGCGCGACATTCGCGAGTGAGACGACACCCATGCGCGCCAGACTAGAACACGTTACAGTTTGTGTCGTGGATGCTGAGGCAAGCAAGGAGGCGCGCGAGGCCGTCCGCGCCGTCGTCGGTGAGGTGCTCGAGCGCGATGCGGACGCCCGGGACTGGGCAGCCTGGGCCGCCGCCGGGCTGACCGCGCTCCCCGTTCCCGAGGAGTACGGCGGCGAGGGGCTCGGCCTGTCGGAGGTGGCCGTGCTGCTCCGCGAGGCCGGGCGCAGGGCGGTGCAGGTCCCCGCGTGGGAGACCCTGTGCTGCGGCGCGCTCACCCTGGCGTCGTACGGCACGGACGCGCAGCGCAAGGACCTGCTCCCCGGCATCGCGACGGGCGAGCTCGTCGTCAGTCCTGCCCTCCGCGGCTCCGCCGGGTACGACGCCGGGCGGGTCTCGGGGCGCAAGCTGGCCGTGACCCACGCGGAGACCGCACACCGCCTGCTGGTCGTCGCGACCGAGGGCGAGCGCGAGGTCGTCGTCCTGGTCGACCCGCGGGGCGAGGGCGTCGAGCTGCTGGAGGCCGGCGCGTCGAGCGGACGCCAGCACACCGTGGTGCTCGACGGCGCGCCCGCCGAGCTCCTCGAGGACGGTGCGGCCGCCCGCCTGGGCGACCTCGCCCGGGCTGGCCTCGCCGTGACCGCGGCCGGGGCCCTCGCCGGCGCCCGGGACCTGACCGCCGACTACGTCAAGGGCCGCCAGCAGTTCGGCCGCGCCCTCGCCGAGTTCCAGGCCGTCTCGCTGCAGATGGCCGACGTCTACGTCACCTCGCGCACCCTCGACCTGGCCGCCGACAACGCCGTGTGGCGGGTCGCCGAGGGCCTGCCGGCCGCCGACGACTTGGCGGTCGCCGGCTACTGGGCCAGCCAGGTCGCGCCGTACGCCTTCCGCACGTGCCACCACCTGCACGGCGGCATGGGCGTCGACATCACCTACCCGCTGGTCGCCCTGACGACCTGGGGCACCGACCTCGCGCATGCCCTCGACACCACGGCCGCACAGGTCCCCGTCGAGCGTGCTGCCGCGAAGAACCTCGAGCTCACCGACGAGCAGCGCGCCCTCAAGTCGCGGCTGCGCGACTACTTCGGTGGCGTCGCGGCCGACTTCGAGGGCCTCCACGACCCCGACCCCGTCGAGGGTGCGTGGAACCGGCACGGACCGACCTACGAGCGGCTGATCCGCCGCCTCGGGACCGACGGCTGGATGGGAGTCGGCTGGCCGAAGGAGTACGGCGGCCACGGGCTCGGCGAGGTCGAGCAGACGATCTTCGCCAACGAGGCGCAGTACGCCGACGTGCACCTGCCCTCCGTCACGCTGCAGACGGTCGGCCCGACCCTGATCAAGTACGGCACCGAGAAGCAGAAGGCGCTCTTCCTGGAGCGCATCCTCAAGGGCGACGTGCACTTCGCGATCGGCTACAGCGAGCCGGACGCCGGCACGGACCTCGCGTCCCTGCGCACCACCGCCAGGCGGGACGGCGACCACTATGTCGTCAACGGCCAGAAGATGTGGACCACCGGCGGCCACCAGGCCGACTACCTGTGGCTCGCGGTGCGGACCGACCCGGACGCGCCCAAGCACAAGGGCATCTCGATCCTGATCGTGGACACCAAGGACCCGGGCTACAGCTGGACGCCGATCATCACCGCGGACGGGTCGCACCACGTGAACGCGACGTACTTCAACGACGTCCGGGTCCCCGTCGACATGCTGGTCGGCGAGGAGAACCAGGGCTGGCGGCTGATCACCACCCAGCTCAACCACGAGCGCGTCATGCTCGGTCCCGCCGGCCGGATCGAGGGCCTGCGCGACCGCGTCGTGCGGTGGGCCGACGCGGCCGGCGTTCGCGAGGAGCACGACGTCCGCGACCTGCTCGGCAAGGCCACGGCGGTCTTCCGGATCAACGAGCTGCTCAACTGGGAGGTCGCGCGGGCCGCGGCGGCCGGCGAGATCAAGGTGGCCGATGCGTCGTCCTCGAAGGTCTTCGCCTCCGACCAGGTCCAGCACCTGCTCGCCGACCTGATCGCCCTCGTGCACCGCCACGGGGATGCGGGGGAGCCTGCGACGAAGGACCTGCTCGACTACCTCGACGCGCAGGCGAAGCGGAACCTCGTCCTCACCTTCGGTGGCGGCGTCCAGGAGGTCCAGCGCGAGCTGATCTCGATGTTCGGCCTCGGCCTGCCGCGGGTGCCGCGATGAGCGCGCCGGCTCCGCAGGAGCTGGTCGACCCTGCCGTCCACGAGAAGGTCATGGCCGAGGCGGAGCGGATCAAGGCCTGGGGCGAGGCCGCCGAGCGGTTCGCCCGCGACGAGGTCAACCAGCCGACGATCAACAACTGGCTCGAGGCGATGGGCGTCGACAACCCCCGTTTCAGGGCCGGCGAGGCGCCGCCGTCGATGGCGCAGGTGTGGACCATGTACGGCCTCGGCGGCAAGCCGTCCGAGGACGACCCGCTGCACTCGATGATGCGCGCGCTGACCGACGCCGGCTTCACGGCGGTCCTCGGCACCAACTGCGAGCAGTCCTACGAGCGCTACCTGAAGGTGGGGGAGAGGCTGCGGGTCACCACCGCGCTCGACTCGGTCGCCGGCCCGAAGGCCACCGGCATGGGCGTCGGCTACTTCGTCACCTCGCGCAACACCTGGTACGTCGAGCACGACGATGGCTCGTCGGAGAAGGTCGCCACCATGCTCTTCCGCGTCCTGAAGTTCGTCCCGCGCGCGAAGGACCAGGCGTGAGCGGCCCGGTGCGCCCGGTGGTCAACCGGGACAACGCGTACTTCTTCGAAGGTACGGCGAACGGCGAGCTGCGCATCCAGAAGTGCAACGCGTGCGGCGTGCTCCGCCACCCGCCCGGTCCGGCGTGCCCGGAGTGCGGCGCCTTCGACCGCGGGCACGTCGTCGCGGCCGGCGAGGGCACCGTCTTCTCCTACCTCGTCCACCACGCCCCGCAGGTGCCCGGCAAGGTGCTGCCGCTCGTGATCGCTCTCGTCGACCTCGACGAGGGCGTGCGGATGGTGGCCGAGGTGACCGGCCCCGTCGAGATCGGCGACCGGCTGAAGGTCGGCTGGAACGTTGTCGACGACGACCTGACCCTCCCGATCTGGACGAAGGTGGACCGATGAGCGGCCCGATGCAGGTGGGCGATCGGCTTCCCGAGTGGAGCCTCCCGATCACCCCGACCCTCGTGGTCTCCACGGCGGTGGCGACCCGTGACTTCCAGGACGTCCACCACGACCGCGACGTCGCGCAGGCGGCCGGATCCCAGGACATCTTCGTCAACATCCTGACCTCGACGGCGCTGTGCGAGCGCTACGTCACCGACTGGGCGGGGCCCGACGTGCAGATCAAGGGCATCGCGATCCGACTCGGCGCGCCGGCGTACCCCTATGACGCGTTCACGTTCACCGGCGAGGTGACCGAGGTCGCCGACGGCGAGGCGACGATCAAGGTGGTCGGCGCGGTTTCGCTCGGCGACCACGTCGTCGGAACCGTGAGGGTGGCCTCCGCATGAGCGAGCGCACCCTCTCCGGCAAGGCCGCCATCGCCGGCATCGGTGCGACGGAGTTCTCCAAGGAGTCCGGGCGCTCCGAGCTGCAGCTCTCGGTCGAGGCCGTCCGGCACGCCCTCGCCGACTGCGGCCTCACGCCCGCCGACGTCGACGGCCTGGTCACCTTCACGATGGACACCTCCTCGGAGATCGCCGTCGCCCGCGAGCTCGGCATCCCCGAGCTGCGCTTCTTCAGCCGGATCAACTACGGCGGCGGTGCTGCCTGCGCCACGGTGCAGCAGGCGGCGATGGCCGTCGCGACCGGGGTCGCCGACGTCGTCGTCGCCTACCGCGGCTTCAACGAGCGCTCGGGCGACCGCTTCGGCCAGGTGTCGGCTTGGGCTGCCGCGCAGGTGAACACCAACGGCCTCGACAACGCGTGGACCTACCCGCTGGGCCTCTCGACACCTGCCGCCACCGTCGCGATGCAGGCCCGGCGCTACATGCACGAGTACGGCGCCACCTCGGAGGACTTCGGCCGCGTTGCCGTCGCCGACCGCCGTCACGCCGCGACCAACCCGGCTGCCTTCTTCTTCGGCAAGCCGATCACCCTCGAGGACCACCAGGCCTCGCGGATGATCGCCGACCCGCTGCACCTGCTCGACTGCTGCCAGGAGTCAGACGGCGCGGTCGCGGTGGTCGTCGTGTCGGCGGAGCGGGCCAGGGACCTGGCCCAGAAGCCGGCGTACATCACGGCCGCCGCGCAGGGCTCGGGCAAGGACCAGTTCGTGATGACGTCCTACTACCGCGACGACATCGGGATCCCCGAGATCGGTGTCGTCGGCCGCGAGCTGTGGAAGCAGTCCGGGCTCACGCCCGCCGACCTGCCGATGGCGATCCTCTACGACCACTTCACCCCCTACGTCCTCATGCAGCTGGAGGAGCTCGGCTTCTGCGGTCGCGGCGAGGCGAAGGACTTCATCCGCGACGGCGCCATCGAGGTCGGCGGCCGGCTGCCGATCAACACCCACGGCGGCCAGCTCGGCGAGGCCTACATCCACGGCATGAACGGGATCGCCGAGGGCGTGCGCCAGGTCCGCGGCACCTCGGTCAACCCGGTCGCCGACGTGGAGAACGTCCTCGTCACGGCCGGCACCGGCGTGCCGACGAGCGGGCTGATCCTCAGCGCCTGACGACACCGGGGTCGGGGGAGGACTACTCCTCCACCCAGGTGTTGTCGTGCTCGCGCATGAACGCGTCGTACTCCTGCGGCGTCCACTCCTCGCCACGGGCCAGCCGGTCGAGGCCCTCGAAGTAGGCCTCGCGCGGGGCGCCGGGGGAGAAGTGCAGCAGCATCGATGCCGCGGCGCCCGACTCGTTGCGGAAGCCGTGCACGCCGCCGGGCGGCACGTGCAGGAAGTCGCCGGACCGGGCGGTCACCCAGCCGTTGCCGTCGTGGATCCGGATCTCGCCGTCGAGGACGTAGAACGACTCGGCGAGGGTGCGGTGGAAGTGGGGGCCGGGACCGCTCACCGCCTCCGAGAACTCCCAGCGGTAGAGACCGAACAGGCCGCCGGTCGCCTCGCCGCGGGCGAGGTGGTGGACCCGGTTGCCGTTCGGGTAGACGAGGTCGGGGGCGGCGTCAGCGGGGCGGACCCAGGCCGAGGCCTCGCCGTCGCCGTCGTACAGGGGCGGGGGATACGACATGGCGTCAACCTACGCCGACGCCCGCGTCCGGATCACTCGGATTTCGAGCCCGCGCCGAAGCCGATGCCCAGGGCCACCCCGAGCAGCACGCCGAGGACGAGGAGCACGAACCGGTCGGTGGTGAACCACAGCAGCACGCCGGCCAGGCACCCCATCCCGAGCCACGTCCAGTTCATCCCCAGAACGTAGCCCGCGTGTCCCAGTGACCGGGCCCACATCGGGAAACCCGCACGGTTGTGCCACCATGGTTGCCAAGAGCTCGCGTGCTCTGGGGTCGGTGAAACTCCGAGCCGGCGGTGATGGATCGAAGCCCTGCTTCGTTCACGAGTCCGCGACCCGATCACAACCAGTGGTCGGTTGACCAGGTGCGATTCCTGGACCGACGGTCAAAGTCCGGATGGGAAGTGCACGCACGAGCGTCCGACGGACGAGCCGGCCCACGCCAGCCGCCCGCCGTACGATCCTGCAAGCCCCGGAGTCCGAGCAAGACGGACGACGAGAGGCCAGCAGTGACCAGCACATCGGGGGGATTCGCCCGCGAGTACGACGCCATGCGGCGTGCCCTCGCGCTTGCCGCCAGCCCCGGCGTACCTCTCCACCCGAACCCGCGGGTCGGCTGCGTGCTGCTCGCCGATGACGGCCGCGTCGTCGGCGAGGGCTTCCACCACGGCGCCGGCACGCCGCACGCCGAGGTCGAGGCGCTCCGCGTCGCCGGTGACGAGGCCCGTGGTGCCACCGCGATCGTGACCCTCGAGCCGTGCAACCACACCGGCCGGACCGGTCCGTGCGCGCAGGCCCTCATCGCC
>Ga0247823_10004749_pt1 | contig 10845 bp, 7 predicted proteins | sample 13C_PalmiticAcid_2_FD_192426 | JGI IMG/M metagenome (GOLD analysis project Ga0247823, IMG submission 192426) | Soil microbial communities from agricultural site in Penn Yan, New York, United States - 13C_PalmiticAcid_Day30 | ecosystem: Environmental > Terrestrial > Soil > Agricultural land...
TGCATCACAGCTTCGCGGCCGACCGTATCATCCGGGAGCTGATCACCGAACACACGGATAAACTCCGCACCGAGATCGGCAGCGAGTTCAATATACCGCCGTCCCTGCTCCAGCTGGTTGGCGCGTTCGGACGCTTCCCGCGCATCGAACCGCACGGACGATGCCAGCCCGGCCACCTGGAAACCGGCGTCCTTTAATTCCTGCCGCCGCGCTGCCCGCTGCCCGGAGCCCAGATCGGGGTTCTGCAACAGGTTCGTTTCGCGGGACAACAGCCGGATTTCAACGCCCTGATATCCGTACTCCGGTCCATGCTTCACGACATCGAACCACGTCCAGTCCGGACACGCGAGCGTCGAAAAACAAATTCGCAAATCAGCGTCGGACATCTCGCCCTCGTTTAGCCGCGACCCGTCAGGGGAGCGCGATAACGGAAAATACAAAGCGCGCTCCCCTGCCGGGTCGCGGCTAAACAAGACCATTATGCGATCAAGTCGGTCACGATCTTTCCATGCACATCGGTCAGGCGGAAGTCGCGGCCCTGCATACGGTAGGTCAAGCGTTCATGATTGATGCCCAGCAGATGCAGCAGCGTGGCGTTCAGGTCATGTACGTGGACCGGGTTCTCGGTGATGTTGTACGAGAAATCGTCGGTCTGACCGTAAACCAGACCGGGCTTGATGCCGCCGCCGGCCATCCACATTGTGAAGTTGCGCGGATGGTGATCGCGACCGTAATTGTCCTTCGTGAGACTGCCCTGGCTGTAGACCGTGCGGCCGAACTCACCGCCCCAGACGACGAGCGTGTCTTCCAGCATGCCGCGCTGCTTCAAGTCTTTGATCAGCCCGGCACACGGTTGATCGGCGGCTTTGACAAGATTGCGGATCGAACCCGGCAAGCCGCCGTGGTGGTCCCACCCGCGTAGAAAGACCTGTGTGAACCGCGTACCGCGCTCGGCAAGCCTGCGGGCGAGCAGACAGTTGTAAGCGAATGAGCCGGGCTGCGTGACTTCTGGTCCGTAAAGATCGAGCACGTGCTTCGGTTCGTCTTTCATGTCGACGAGTTCGGGCACCGAGGTCTGCATGCGGTACGCCATTTCGTATTGCGCAATGCGGGCGTTGATTTCCGGATCGCCCACCTCCGCGAATTTCTGCTGGTTCAGCGCCGCGAGACCATCGAGCATCGTGCGGCGGGTTTCCGCATCGACACCGTTCGGATTGGAAAGATACAGCACCGGATCGCCTGAGGACCGTAGCGACACCCCGGCGTGCTTCGTAGGCAGGAACCCCGAGCCCCACAGCCGCGAAAAGAGCGCCTGCGTCGCCGATCCGTTCGCGATGCGCGAGATCAACACCACATAGCTCGGGAGGTCCTGATTCGGACTGCCGATGCCATAGGACAACCACGCCCCGAGCGACGGCCGGCCGGGGATCTCGCTGCCAGTTTGAATGAACGTGATCGCTGGGTCATGATTGATCGCGTCGGTGTGCATCGACTTGACAATGGCGATGTCATCGACCACGCCGGCCATATGCGGCAGGAGTTCGCTGACCCAAGCGCCGTGCTGGCCGTGCTGAGCGAACTTGAAGAGTGACGGTGCGATCGGAAACCGCGTCTGACCGGAGGTCATCGTTGTGATGCGCTGTCCGTTCCGCACGGACTCGGGCAGGTCCTTGTCGAACCAGTCGTTGAGCGTGGGCTTGTAATCCCACAGGTCGAGTTGCGACGGGCCGTCCGCCATGAACAGCCAGATCACCCGCTTGGCCTTCGGCGAATGATGCAGCACCGGCAACGTGCCAAACGACTGCGGCGACCCGTCGACCGGCGCGGAGTCCGCAAACAGCTGCGGATTCAGACACGACGCCAGCGCCGCGGTACCAATGCCCGCCGCCGTCTTGCCAAAGAAATACCGCCGCGTCATCGCCGTGCGGAACTGGTCGAGAAGGTTTTCGTTCATGAAATCGTCCTGCTAATTTGCCAGCTCTAACCTGTTGATTGCCTCGCACAATCTGCGAACTACGGCTCGGCACCCATGTCGTCTAGGTCGTGATCATCCAAAAATTCGACCGATGGATCTTCGATCATCAATTTCAATCGCTGCGCTAAGAACTCCGGGTAGCGGTCACACCAATTCGCATCAATCATTCTAAGCGAGACCATGTCAATCAGATGTGCCTGGTCCTTTGGACGGAATGATGTCAATTTCATCCGCACCAAGGCTTCTAATGACAGCACACGATACTCGTCGCCTGGAACGGCCTCTTCAACATCGGGAGCCGGCAAAACATACTCCTCGCGAACTTTCTTGCCAGCAAAAATAATATGGACAGCATCGCGAAATTTGCCGCGGCGGCCGTCGAGAAAGCAATCGATTCCCGCAACATGCCGCCGCATGAAGCCGGCTTTAGCAAGTGCCACTGTTGCTGCATCCAAATCCGATTCCCGTAGTAAAAGATCAACGTCGACTGTATTGCGCACAGCGCGAATATCGACTTTTGCCACCCATGCTCCAACAGCATTTCCACCGATCACAGCATAAGGTACTCCGTCCGCTTCCAAAGCGGCCGTTGAGCGTAGCAGCCGATCTTTAACTTGTTCCACGGCGAGCACCATCCGATCTAGCACTTCGGTGGTAAATGACGGCAGCGGTGTAGCCATCACGATCACTCCTTCGTAATCGTCTCATCCAAATTCAACAACAGATTCGCGGCCATCGTGTAGGCGGCGTGCTCGGGCATCGGCAGGGATGCGTCGCGCGGGGCGGTGCCGGCGGCAAGGAGCTTTTCCGCGGCGGTGGTGTCCTGGGTGAACTTCGCGAGATGTTTGGCGTAGATGGTCTGCAACACATTGGCTTCCTGGGGCGACGGCTTGCGGGACGTCACCAGCCGGAATCCGTAATCGAGCCGATCCGCGGGCTGGCTACCTCCTTCCTTCATCATCCGCTCGGCGAATCGCCGGGCCGCTTCCACATATTGCACGTCATTCATCAGGACGAGCGATTGCAGCGGTGTGTTGGTCCGTGGCCGCCGCACGGTGCAATTCTCGCGCGAGGGCGCGTCCATCGTCAGCATTGCGGGGGGCGGACTGGTTCGCTTCCAGAATGTGTAAAGACTGCGGCGATACAACGCGTCGCCTGAGTCGACTTTGAAGCTGCTGGTGTTGCTGCCGACAAACGCGACGGCTTCCCACACGCCATCGGGTTGATACGGCTTCACGCTTTTGCCTCCCTTGCGTTCCACGAGCAACCCGCTGACCGAGAGGGCGGCATCGCGGATCGTTTCCGCATCCAGCCGGAACCGTGGTCCGCGGGCCAGCAGAACATTCTCGGGATCGCGCTTGAGCATGTCCGGCGTGACTTTCGTCGCTCGACGATAGGCCCCCGACGTGACGATCAGCTTCTGCATCGCCTTCACATCCCAGCCGGTGCGAATGAATTCCGTCGCGAGCCAGTCGAGCAGTTCCGGGTTCGATGGCCACTGCCCCTGCGCCCCGAAATCCTCAGCGGTTTTGACGATCCCCGTGCCGAAGTAATGCTGCCAATAGCGGTTCACAATCACCCGCGCGGTGAGCGGATGCTGCGGCGACACCAACCACTGAGCGAGACCGAGACGATTGTTCGGCGATCCCTCCGGCAATGACGGGAAGACTGCCGGGACGGCGCGTTCCACTTTATCCGCGCGTTTATCATACGCGCCGCGCACCAGCACAAACGCTTCTCGCGGTTGAGGAAGATCCTCGGCGACCATCGTCGCGGGGATCTGGTTGTCGATGTCGGCTCTCTGCTTGTTGAGTTCCGCAATCTTCTGATTGAGCGGCTCAAACGTGGGCTTCATGTCGGCATACAGGTGTTGCAGGAAGTAGTCCCGCAGCTGCCGTTGCTGCTCGGGATTCCGCTTATCTTCGGCCGTCTTGATGATTGCCAGCAGATGCGCCGGCACCGTCGAATTCGGCTTGGAGCGTTCTTGATCTTCCCACACCAGCTGTGATCGCAACGGACCGGCTTCCGCGGAGAAGCTGACGATGCCCGCCTTGTCCCAGTAAGCCTTGCCGCCGAACTGTGTGAAGGCCCAGCCGTTCAACATCGCACCGGGCGGCAGATTCACCTGGCTCGCTTCGACTTCGAGCCGCCCCCATTTACCAACTTCCGGCAACGGCCCGCCCTGCACTTTAGCCGGGGTATTCGGCGCACCGAAGGTGATCTGATCACTCCCGAAATTGACGCGGTGTTCCCAAGTGCCGTCGTTGAACTGCAGCATCACCGCTTTGGGTGGATTTTGTGGATCGAGATACACATACGCAAACAGCCGATCGCCGGCACCGATCTTGAGCGGCGGGTTCGCCCCAGTGAAGAAGTGCTGAGTGATTCCCTCGCCGGAGCGCACGGAGGCCTTCGCACCGCTGAAGACCGGGCCCTTGTCCGCTGTGACAAACTCCCACGGCGTGTTGCCCTGCAAGTTCGCCCCCATCGGCGGATCATCATCGAACCACACGACATCCTTTCGCAACGCGATCAGCGCATCCACGGGGGCACCGAGCAGCACGGGGTCTTCGTATTTCGTCGCCGCAAGCGTCTCGTTGATGGTCTTCTGCGTGGCGGCAATCTGCAGGTCCAGTTCGGCGATTTTCGCAGTTTGTTCGTCCGTCGGGAGTTTCAGAACCGGCGGCGGCAACAGCACATTGCCATCCATCGCGGCATCGGCAATCGAATTGAAATACGCGTACAGCGAGTAATACTCTTTTTGCGTGACCGGGTCGAACTTGTGACTATGGCACGCACAGCAGTTGAGCGTCAGCCCCATCCACACGGTCCCCATGGTTTCGGTCCGATCGGACGCGTACCGCACGAGCACTTCGTCGTTGATCGAGCCCCCCTCGCTGGTGGTGACGTTGCATCGATTGAAACCGGTCGCGATCCGTTGCTCGCGCGTCGGGTTCGGCAGCAGATCGCCCGCGAGCTGGTGAATCGTGAACTGATCGAACGGCAGATTGCTGTTAAACGCGTTGATGACCCATTCGCGATACGGCCACAGCGACCGCTCGTTGTCGAGGTGCAGGCCGTGCGTGTCGCCGTACCGCGCGGCGTCGAGCCAGATGCGGCCGAGATGTTCGCCATACCGCGGTGAATCGAGCAGACGATCAACCAGACGACTGTACGCTTCCGGTGAGGCATCGGCGACAAACGCGCCGACTTCCGCCGGTGTGGGCGGCAAGCCGGTCAGATCAAACGTGACGCGGCGAATCAGTGTCACCTTGTCGGCTTCACCATTCGGTTCGAGGCCTTCGCGCTCCAGCCGCGCGAGCAGAAACGGATCAATATCATTGCGGACAAGATCCATCCGTTTGACGGCCGGCGGTGTCGGTCGCTGAGGTGAGATGAACGACCAGTGCCCTTGATATTCGGCTCCTTCCGCGACCCATCGCTTCAGGATCTCACGCTGTTCAGCGGTAATGACTTTCTCGCTGTCGGGCGGCGGCATCACCGTGTTCGGATCGGTCGAAAGAATGCGTTTGACGAGTTCACTCGCGTTCGCATCACCGGGAACAATCGCCGTCTGTCCCGATTCCAGTTTCGCGGTCGCATCCGCCGAGCGATCGAGCCGGAGTCCGCCTTCGCGATGTTTTTCGTCGGGCCCGTGGCAGAGATAACAGTTGTTTGACAGGATCGGCCGGATGTCGCGATTGAACTGCAGTTTCTCGCCGGCCGACACCGCGGACGGAACGATCAGTGAAGCAGTGGCGCAGACAACGATCGAAGCAGACCAGCGAGGCATGTCGTACTCATCGATGGTGGCGGGAAAGATTGGGCAGGCCGACGACGCACACGCACGTGCCGGACTCATCAGCATACCCTGATGAATCTATTCGTGTCTATTGGCGATTGTGCGTGAAACCGTTTTGCTACCATACTCCCGATTCGTGGTTTCCCTTCCCGTGGAGAAGGTGAGCATGGTGAATCGCTGTCAAATTGTGCCGATCTTCATGATCCTCACTGCGGCGCTATGCGGTAGTGATTTCGCTGGACGCGCTGCCGCTGACGAGGTGCCTGCCGGACCGACGCATATCGTCCTGATCGGCGGCTTCGACTCCGATCCGACGCCGGCGCAACTCAACGGAACAGCTCGTCGCGGTGAAGGCAACAGCGGCATGTTTCAGCTGCGCAACGACCTGCGGCGCGACAACATCTCGGCGGAATATTTCAATTGGAACGGCACGCCGCCAGGCGCGATCAACACGGAAACGCCGCCCGGTTCCGCGGCGATTGTGATCCACATCCGTGACCACATAAAGACGCGCCCCGACACATCGGTGCGGATCGTCGGCAACAGTTGGGGCGGTCACACCGCGTGGGAAGTCTGCAACGCCTTGTGCGATGAACCGGGATGCTCAATCCCGCTGGTGGTGTTTCTGGATCCGTCGTCGGCGGGGCGACCGAACTCGCAACGCCCGGCGGCGCTGCCGAAGAACGTGACGACCGCCGTGCAATATGCCAGCCGCAGCGCCGTCGTCTGGGGACCGTGGCAGAACGAGCCGCGCATGACGCCGGTGGACCTCGCCGATCCCAAGCAGGGGTTTCTTCGCCCCGGCGGTCCACCCTACACCGCGATCTTCAATCCGAACTCGCATATCGGCGCGGAATGGGATGACAAGATTCACGCCGATATTCGCAAGCGGCTGATTGCACGGTGATGAGAGAAAGACCCAGGGAATGCATTCCCTGGGCTTCCTGTGGTATGCTCGCGCCGTACTGACAAAATCATTCCTTCACGAACATCGTTACCATGTCACAACGCTGGATCGCCGACCGGATGCACAAGATTGATGCGTCCGGCATCCGCAAGGTTTTCGATCTTGCGGCGACGATGAAGAACCCGATCAACCTCAGCATCGGGCAGCCTCATTTTGATACCCCGACCGCCGTCAAACAGGCCCTTAACGACGCGGTCAATGCGGGCAAAAACGTCTACAGCCAGACGCAGGGCATCAAGCCGCTGCTGGAACTGGTGCAGCAATCCGTGACCGCGGAATACGGCCACAGCGACCGGCAGGCGTTTATCACCAGTGGCACGTCGGGCGGGTTGATGCTGGCCCTGTCGACGCTGGTCAACCCCGGCGATGAAGTATTGTGCTTCGATCCGTGGTTCGTGATGTATAAGCATCTCACCACCATGTGCGGCGGCACGACGGTGCTCATCGACACCTATCCGGACTTCAAGATTGATCTCAACAAAGTTCGTGATGCGGTCACGCCGCGGACCAAAGTGCTCATCGTCAACAGCCCGTGCAATCCGTCCGGCTATGTCGCGACAGAAGAGGAACTCCGCGGCCTCGCATTGCTCTGCAAAGAAAAAGACATCGCCCTGATCAGCGATGAGATCTACCGCGTGTTCTGTTACGACCAGCCGTTTGTCAGCCCGGCGACGTGGAACGATCAGACGATCGTGATCGATGGGTTCAGCAAGTCGCACTCCATGACCGGGCTGCGACTCGGCTGGGCACACGGGCCGAAACATGTCATCGAGCAGATGATCAAGCTGCAGCAGTTCACGTTCGTGTGTGCCCCGCAACCGGTGCAATGGGCCGGGCTCGCCGCGTGGAATTGCGACATCAGCGACCGCGTCGCGGATTACCGCCGCAAGCGCGATCTGATCCGGAACGAACTGAAGGATCATTACGAAATTCACGGTGCGAACGGCGCATTTTATCTCTTCGTGAAGACGCCGTGGGGGACCGGGACCGAGTTTGTCGCCGAGGCGATCCGGAACGAATTGCTGATCATCCCCGGCGGCGTATTCAGCCAGCGCGACACCCACTTCCGGCTGTCGTTCGCCGCGGAAGACGAGACGCTGCTGCGCGGTGCTGAAGTCTTGCGCAAGATCGCGAAACGAGCATGAGCGGTCCGTTGGCGCGGCCGTTGCGGGTCTGTTTCGTCGCCGGGTCGATGGGCGGTGGAGGAGCCGAGCGACAACTGGTCGATTTGCTCAAGCACCTTGATCGCCGGCGGGTGACGCCGCAGTTGTACCTGCAATATCGCCGGGGCGAACTCTTGCCCGAAATCCCGGCCGACATCCCCGTCGACGCCTTCTGGGACGGCGATGCGAAGCGATCACTCTTGCAACGCGGACTGGCAAAATTGCGGTGCCCCTGTGCCGCCCGCGCGTTGCACCTCCGGGAAACACTCGTCCGGCGGCCTGCGGATGTGATCATGTCGTGGTCGCTGATGTGCGTCTACGAGACGGCACTCGCAACCCTGGGACGTCGAGTGCCGCATGTGGGCTACATCATTGTCGAACCCGACGCGGAAGTGGACGATGCGTTATCGCGCTCGTTTCCGTTCCGGCATCGTCTGGCACGCTGGGCCTATCGATCGACGACGAAAGTCCTCGCGAACTCGGCCGTGCTGCGGGAACGCACCGAGCAGTACTACGATCTCCCCGCCGATCGTACCGGGACGTTATTGAATTGCCGCGACTTCGAACGGGTGGATCGTCTCGCCACAAGTGAAACCCCGTCATGGCCGGGTGTTGGTCGCCGGATTGTCGCGGCCGGCCGTTTGCGGCATCAGAAGGGATTCGACCTGCTGCTGGAAGCGGTGGCGCGGGTGCACTCGGCCGAGTCCCCGGTGCAACTGGCAATTCTCGGACAAGGACCCGATCAAGCCGAGTTGGAACAACAGGCGGCCAAACTTGGCATCGCGGAACAAGTCCATTTCCTAGGTTTCCAAACGAACCCGTTCTCCTATTTCCGCACCGCGGATGTCTTCATCTTGCCATCCCGGTTCGAAGGCAATCCGAACACGTTGATTGAAGCGGTCGCCTGTCGTGTCCCGGTAGTCGCCGCCGATTGTCCGACTGGACCGCGTGAAATTCTGGAGGGGGGCCGTTGGGGACGGCTGGTGCCGGTCGAAGATGTGGGGGCCCTCGCCACGGCCCTGAAAGAGACGTTTGAAAGTCCGCCAGCCGATCAGCAGCTGGACGCCGCCCGGCAGTCGGTGCTGGACCGCTTTGGACTCGGGGTCTGCGTCGATCAGCTCATTACGATGTTCGAAACGCTCGCAGCGGAAAACCAAGCGAGAAAGTAACTCACCGTTCGGCCGATCGCACGAACACGAATTCATTGCAACCATGTCCGCCAGACGTCGTCAGCTCCTGCAGAACAAATCCGCGATCCCGCAGGAAGCGAAAAATTTCTTCCGGCTTCGCGACTTCAAACGGCCAACCGCCGACCCAGTCGACGAGGTCGTACCACGCATGCATGCCGCGCGACCGTGAGGCACGAATCCAATTCAGAAACGGCACGAACGGATTCCGAAGCAGAACAAGCCTCAAACACGCGGCAAGCAATGTGATCACAAGTTGCTTGAGAAACGTCACCGTCCCGATGAAGGCCACATACACCGGCCGAAGAAATCCCGGCAGGCGTTGATAGATCTGCTTCACGCGGCGCCACACGCGCGAAATGTAAAGCTGATCATTGTAGATCGCAAGCACAATCTGCCCGCGCGGTTTCACCAGCGGCAGCAAGTTCTCCAGGCAACTCCACATGCTGCCGGTATGGTGCGCGACACCCCAACAATAGACCACATCGAACTGTCCGAGCGTGCTCAGGAACTCACGATCGGTCAACGAACCGGACAAGATGTTCCACGCCGGGCCGCCCTTTGCCAATCGTTCTCGCAGCGCACGAGTACAGCCGACGGAGTTCTGATCGACATCGAACGAAGTGACCTCGGCCCCGAGCCGATGCGCCGCGAGACTGAACAGTCCGCTGCCGCTGCCGGCATCGAGAAACCGCATCCCTTGTAAAGTCGTCTTGCCCAGCAGCGATTGCATCGACTGGACCGCCGCGGCGATGCGTTCTTCGTTCAGCGTTTGGAGAAAGCGCGACCAGTTTCGACCGAACTCGAAGTGAGTCTCAACCGGGATCAGCGAGGCCGCATCAGTCGAATCGGACATACAGAGCGTCTCATCGCTTTTGCAGAAACACGGCGAATCCGTGGCCAACCATGAGGACCGGCGATAGGATCACCCCTCTCCCGGAAGCGGTATCATAGCCCCGACGGATGTCGAATGCGCTACCACCGACCACGTGCCGGCGCTTCGCCATCGAAGGTCGTGGGAGACAATGGACAGTGCGATGACCCGGCGGTTACGAGTCCTCTTCTACATCGGATCAATGCACGCCGGCGGCGCCGAACGCCAGGTGGTGGAGATGCTCCGTCATCTGAATCGGGAACGGTTTGAGCCGATGCTCGCGCTGGCGTCGCGCGAAGGGTCGCTGCTCTCCGAAGTCCCGGCCGATGTGCCGCTGTTGGCGTTTGCCGATCCCGACACCGGCCGGCAACCGTGGTCGCGCTGGGGCGTTGGCTTTCTCCGCCGGTCGCGCTGGCTGTCGCGCTTGCTCCGCACACAACGTTGCGACGTGGTTTACGACCGCACCTATCTCGCCACGCTGGATACCGCCTGGGCGTGCTGGTCGCGCGGCGTACCCCGGATTTCCGCCGCGGTGGCCGATCCGCGGGTGCAGTTCGAGATGTACGCCCGGCGTCTGCCCGCACTGCGTCGCCGCTATGGGAAATGGACGTATCACACGGCCGCGAAAGTCCTGGCGAACTCCGCCGGACTGCAGCAACAGATGATCGATTACTGGCAACTTCCGCCCGAGCAGGTGCTGGTCCAACCCAACGGCCTCGATTTCGAACGCATCGAACAGCGCTCGCGGGAGCAGACGATCCCGAAGAATCCGGGTGAAATCCGCCTGCTCACCGTCGGTCGCATTGATGAAGACAAGGGCCACATCGATCTACTCAACGCACTGGAAGATTTAGTCCATCGTCGCGGACATCGAGAA
>Ga0247823_10004750_pt1 | contig 10842 bp, 11 predicted proteins | sample 13C_PalmiticAcid_2_FD_192426 | JGI IMG/M metagenome (GOLD analysis project Ga0247823, IMG submission 192426) | Soil microbial communities from agricultural site in Penn Yan, New York, United States - 13C_PalmiticAcid_Day30 | ecosystem: Environmental > Terrestrial > Soil > Agricultural land...
GGGATTCGGTGCGTCGCCGGAACTGCCCGGTGTGCTGCCCGGCCCGCGCGGGTACGCCGACTGGCTGGCGCGGTGGCTCGGTGACAACGACATCCGGCACCCGCACGTCGTCGGCAGCTCCATGGGCGGCGGCATCGCCCTCGAGCTGGGCCGCACCGGGGTCGCCGCCGCCGTCACCGCGTTCTCCCCGGTCGGCTTCTACGGGCGTCCCGGCCTGCGCTGGGTCCAGGGATCGCTGACCGCCATGCGCGCGGTCGCCCGCGTCGCCGGTCCGGCCCTGGACAAGGCGGTCGAGTACCGCGCCGGGCGGGCGGCGCTGCTGGCGGTGATGTTCGGGCAGCCGACCCAGGTGAGGCCCGACGCCGCGCGAATCGACCTGGCCGGGCTGGCGGGCGCGACCGCCTTCGGCGCCGCCCGCGACGATTTCGCCACCTATGTCCTGGACACCGGTGACGACCCCGGCGCGCTGACCACGATCCCGGTGACGATCGCCTGGGGCACCCGCGATGTCGTGCTCACCCACCGCACCCAGAGCGCCCGCGCGCGGGCGGTACTGCCGTTCGCCCGCCACACCGACCTGCCCGGCTGCGGCCACCTGCCGTTCAGCGACGCCCCTGAGCTGTGTGTTCGGACCATCCTCGACAACCGGAGTGCTCCATGAAACCTTCGATCGCGGTCATCGGCAGCGGATTCGGTGGCCTGGCCGCCGTGATCGCGTTGAAGAAACGGGGCTTCGACGACATCATCGTCTTCGAGAAGGCCGACGACGTCGGCGGCGTGTGGCGCGAGAACACCTACCCCGGCGCGGCCTGCGATGTGCCCTCGCCGTTCTACTCGTATTCCTTCGAGCCGAATCCGCGGTGGCCGCACCGCTTCTCGCGGCAACCGGCGATTCTGGACTACATCCGTGACGTCGCCGACAAGTACGACGTGCGCCGCCACATCCGCTTCGGCACCGAGGTCACCGGGGCCGAGTTCGACGACGCGACGGGTCGGTGGACCGTGCGCCTGGACTCGGGCGAACAGGTCCGGGTCGATGTCGTCGTGCCCGCGGTCGGCCAGCTCTCACGTCCCGCGCTGCCCGCCATCGAGGGCCGGGAAAGCTTCGCGGGCACCACTTTCCACTCCGCGGAGTGGAACCACGACATCGATCTGACGGGCAAGCGCGTCGCGGTGATCGGCACGGGGGCCAGTGCGGTCCAGTTCGTGCCCGAGATCCAGCCGCGCGTGGCGAAGCTGACCCTGTTCCAGCGCACCGCGCCCTACATCGTCCCGCGCCCGGACCGTGAATTCGGTTCCCTGCACCACCGGGTGTTCGAGAAGTTGCCGGTGACCGAGCTGGCCGAGCGCGGCACCTGGTACAGCGTGGTCGAAGGGCTCAGCCTGGCCTGGGTCTACGCCAAGCCGCTGGCCGCCGCCATCCGGGCGATCTCCAAGTGGCACATGCGCAGGCAGACCGCGGCCAAACCGGGCCTGTTCGAGCAGGTGTGGCCCGACTATCCCATCGGCTGCAAGCGGATGCTGTTCTCCGACAACTACCTGCCCGCGCTGACCCAGCCGAATGTCGAGGTGAGCACCGACAAGATCACCGGGATCACCCCGACCGGGGTGTGCACCGCCGACGGCCGCGAACACGAGGTCGACGTCATCATCTGGGGGACCGGGTTCAAGTCGACCGAGTTCCTCGCGCCGATGTCGATCACCGGCGCGGGCGGGCTCGCGCTCGACCAGGAATGGCGCACCGGCGCGCACGCCTACTACGGCATGACGGTGCCGCGGTTCCCGAACCTGTTCATCATGTACGGGCCCAACACCAATACCGGTGGTGGCTCGATCATCTACTTCCTCGAGACCCAGGCCGAGTACCTCGGTGACTACGTGGCCCATCTGGCCGCCACCGGCAAACCGCTGACCGTGCGGCCCGAGGTCGAACAGGCCTACGACACGCGTATCCAGGCTCAGCTCACCGACAGCGTGTGGAGCCGGTGCTCGTCGTGGTATCGGCAGGCCGACGGCCGCATCACCACGAACTGGCCGCTGCTCGGCATCCAATACAAGAAGCAGGCGCGATTCGACGCCGCCGACTACGAGGTGATCTCCGCATGACTGACTACGACTACGACGTGATCGTCGTCGGCTCCGGATTCGGTGGCAGCGTGACCGCGCTGCGCCTGACCGAGAAGGGCTACCGGGTCGGTGTTCTCGAATCCGGCAGGCGCTGGAACGCCGAGGACTACCCGAAGACGAACTGGAACATTCCCAAGGCCATCTGGGCGCCGCGGCTGGGTCTGACCGGACCGCAGCGCATCAGCGTGCTCGGCAAATGCCTGGTGTTCAGCGGCTCCGGCGTCGGCGGTGGCTCGCTGATCTACGGCAACACCCTCTACGAGCCGCTGCCGGAGTTCTACCAGGACCGCGCGTGGGCGCACATCACCGACTGGAAGAGCGAACTCGCGCCCTACTACGACCAGGCCAAGCGGATGCTGGGTGTCGTGGAGAACCCGCGGATCGGCCCGAAGGACGAAGTGCTGCTGCAGGTCGCGCGCGGCATGAACGTCGCCGACACCTTCCATCGCACCCAGGTCGGGGTGTTCTTCAACGAGGGCGAGGAAGGCGTCGAGGTCGACGACCCCTACTTCGGCGGCGCCGGTCCGCGGCGGGCGGGCTGCATCCACTGTTCGGACTGCTTCACCGGCTGCAAGCACAACGCGAAGAACACCACCACGGTCAACTACCTGCATCTGGCGGAAAGCCGGGGCGCGCAGGTGCATCCGCTGACCACGGTGACCTCGGTGGCGCCCGACGGTGCCGGCGGCTACCGGGTCGAGACCGTCGCCTCGAACGGGTGGCTGCGCAAGCAGCGGCGCACGTTCACCGCCCAGCAGGTGGTGTTCGCGGCCGCGGCGCTGGGCACCCAGAAGCTGCTGCACAAGCTGCGCGCCGACGGCACGCTGCCCCAGCTCTCGCCCCGGGTCGGGGAGCTGACGCGCAGCAACTCCGAGGCGATCATCGGCGTCACCAGCAAGTCCCGCAAGGACTTCTCCCAGGGCGTGGCCATCACCTCCTCCATCCACCCGGAGCCGCAGACCCACGTCGAGGTGTGCACCTACGGCACCGGGCAGAACGCGCTGTTCCTGCAGACGGTGCCGATGGTCGACGGTGGCGCGTTCCGGTTCCTGCGCCTGCTGCTGACGATCCTGCTGCACCCGATCCAGTTCCTGCGGTCGCAGAACGCGCACGGCGCCTCGAACCGGTCGGTGATCCTGCTGGTCATGCAGTCGCTGGACAACTCGCTGACCTCGTATCTCAAGGGACGCAGGCTGGTCACCAAACAGGGCAGCGGCGAACCGAATCCCGAGTGGATTCCGCTCGCGCACGAGATCGCCCGCAAGTACGCCGACGAATGCGACGGTGTCAGCGGCAATATCGCCACCGACATCTTCAACATTCCCGCCACCGCGCACTACATCGGCGGCTGCACGATCGGTGACTCGAGCGGTACCGGCGTGATCGACCCCTACCAGCGGATCTACGGCTACCCCGGCCTGCACATCGCCGACGGCAGCGCGATCACCGCGAACCTCGGGGTCAACCCGTCGCTGACCATCACCGCGCAGGCCGAACGCGCGATGGCGTACTGGCCCAACAAGGGCGAGGCCGATCCGCGCCCGGCCCTGGGTGCCGCCTATCAGCGGGTCGCGCCCGTCGCCCCCGCCCATCCCGTCGTGCCCGCCTCGGCGCCGGGCGCGCTGCGGTTGCCCGCATGAGCCGTTCCGGAGAGGACTCCATGACCGCCACCGATCACCTCGCCGCGCTCGGCTCCGCCTGCGACAGGGCGGACGCGCTGGCCCTGTTCGACAGCCTCCCGGCCGTCTCGCCTGCCGAGCTGACCGGCCGATGGCACGGGCGCGAGCTGGCCACCGGGCACGGGCTCGACGGGTTGCTCGAGGCCTCGGGCTGGTACGGCAAGCAGTTCGACGGCCTCGACAGTGTGCACCCGCTGCTGTTCTGCGATCCCGCGGGCGAGATCTTCGCCGTCGACCCGAAGAAGGTGCCGCTGGGGGTGGCCGACAAGGTGCCGCACTCGCTGGTGCGGCGCGGCCGCGGCCTGCTCGGAGTGCTGAAGCCGGTCTTGCGCACTCGTCGGTACCGGGCCAGGTTGCGTTCGGTACAACATCGCGGAGTCGTGACGGCGGCGATGGTCTACGACCACCTGGCGATCATCGACGTGTTCCGCCGGGTCGACGAGGACACCGTGTTCGGTCTGATGGACTTCCGTGACCTCCCCGATCCCTATTTCTTCGTTCTCGGTCGGGACTGACGCACAACTCCGCTGGTAGTTCGGCGCGATCAGGGGTAGGCATGGGATACGGGACGCTCGTCGAAAGGACGGCAGGCCATGGCTACACACCCCGATCCGTGGGCTTCGCACCGCGATCCGCACGTACACAGGTTCCCTGATACCGAACGCACCTTCCGCTCCCACGCGGGGGAGTCCATCCAGGACTCCCTCAACTGGCCCGGTTTGTTCCTCATCGGTGTCGGCATCGTCTTTCTCGCCGCGACCTTGACGGCCGCGGGTTCCGGCTTCGCCGGGTGGGCAGTGATCGCAGGGCTGATCTGCGGTGTGTGCCTGCTGTCGGGAGTGGCGATCGTGCTGGCCGAACATCGCCGGATCAAGGTCGGCGAGGGACTGCACCTGACCGATCCCGCCGGTCACTGAGTGCGGCGGTAGTCCACGTCCGGGCGGGTGCCCACCCGCCCGGTGATGGTCGTCGTGTCAGGCGCGGCGTAGTTCGAGCGCGTCCAGGATCAGATCGAGCCCGTAGGCGAACTCGGCGGTGTGGTCGTAGCCCGGGCGCAGGGCGTGCTCGACGATCAGTTCGGTGAGATACGGCAAGTCCTCGGCGGGCAGGGTCGCGAGGATGTCGGTGGCGACCTCGGCGACCTCACCGGGCGTCCTCACGGGCAGGTTCGCTTCCTGTAGGACGTAGCCGCCGACGTAGCTGTCGATGAGTGAGATGGCGTGCGCCGCCATGGGCAGGCTGAATCCGGCGGTGCGCAGCACCCCGAGGACGGCGTCGTGGTGGCGCAGCGTCGCCGGGCCGGGGTGGCGCCGGGAGTCCATGAGTCCCAGTGCCCAGGTGTGCTGGGACAGGACCCGGTGCGCGGAGGCCGCGCGGGCACGGATCGCCTCGCGCCAGTCGTCGCGGTCGGTGGGGGGTAGGTCGATGGCGGCGAACACCGTGTCGACCACACCGTCGAGGATCGCGTCCTTGTTCGGCACGTGGTGATACAGCGACATCGCCTCCACCCCGAGTTCCTGGGCCACCCGCCGCATCGTGATCGCTTCGGCGCCGGCGCGGTCCGCGACGCGGATGGCGGCGTCGAGGACGCGTTCGCGGCTGAGGGGTGGTCGGGTCACGGCAGCTCCTGGGCTCGGAAGTGTTGACAAGCTTACAGTCGTAAGACAGCCTTACGTATGTAAGTCCATCCGGGATGTCGCAGGGAGGAGAACCCGATGCCGATGCCGCGGTGGTGGGGTCAGATCAACAAGCGCGTGTTCAATCCGCGCGCGATCGAGGGCGGGAAATGGCCGGTGCTCATCCATGTCGGCCGACGGTCGGGGACGACGTATCGCACGCCCCTGGACGCCTATCCCGTCGACGGGGGCTATGTGTTCGTCCTCGTCTACGGCGCGCGCTGCGACTGGGCGCGCAACGTGCTGGCCGCGGGCCGGGCCCGACTGCGGGTCGACGGGCGGGAGCTGGAACTGACCGCACCGGTCGTCGTGGGCGAGGACGAGGCATTCCGGGCGCTGCCCGAGAATGTGGCGCGGCCGCCGAAGCTGCTGCGCATCACCGAGTTCCTGCGGATGGATCTGGTGGCCTGATTCGCGCACGCCGAGTGAAACGCTGGACACGAGCCGATCGTGCGCGAAGGAAACGATTGGACGGACGTCCACCTTTGCCGCACTGTTGACGACCATGAGCGAACATCCCGCCCAGCGGCGCACTCTCGCCGTGCTCGTGGCGGCCCAGATCTTCAGCGGAGCGGGACTCGCCGCGGGTATCACGGTCGGCGCGCTGCTGGCGCAGGACATGCTCGGGTCGACCGGATTGGCCGGACTGCCCAGCGCCATGTTCACCGTCGGGTCGGCGGCCGCCGCGGTCGGTGTCGGCCGGATCTCGCAGCGCGCCGGGCGCCGGGCCGGTCTCACCGTCGGCTACCTGGTCGGAGCGCTGGGCAGTTTCGGTGTCGTCGCCGCGGCGGTCACCGGAAGTCTCGGGCTGTTGTTCGCCTCGCTGATCGTCTACGGCGCCGGTACCGCGACCAGCTTGCAGGCCAGGTACGCGGGCGCCGACCTCGCCACACCCGCGCATCGGGCCCGCGCGATCAGCACGGTGCTGGTCGCGACGACGGTGGGCGCCGTGGTCGGGCCGAATCTGTTGCATCCCATGGCGAGTCTGGCCACCGCCTGGGGAATCCCGCCGCTGTCGGGGCCGTTCGTACTCTCCGGTGCGGCCTATCTGCTCGCCGGTCTGGTGCTGTGGGTGCTGCTGCGGCCGGATCCGCTCGTGCTGGCCCGCGAACTCGTCCGCACCGACGAACCCACGGCGGCGGCCGAGCTCGCCGCAGGCAAGACCTGGTCGGCGCCGATCGTGGCGGGCGCGACCGTGATGGTGGTGACCCAGCTGGTGATGGCGGCGGTGATGACCATGACCCCGATCCACATGCAGCACCACGGCCACGGTGTCGGTGCGGCGGGCGTGGTGATCGCGGTGCACGTGGCGGGAATGTATCTGCCCTCGCTGCTGTCGGGTCTGCTCGTCGACCGGATCGGCGCGGGGCTGGTCGCCGTCGCCGCCGCGGGGACCCTGGTCGCGGCCGGTCTGGCCGCGGCGCTGGCCCCGCCGAGTTCGGTCCTCGCGCTGGCCGCCGCCCTCGGCCTGCTCGGGCTCGGCTGGAACCTCGGGCTGGTCGCGGGCACCACGATGATCGCCGACGCCACCCCCGTCGCGACCCGTGCCCGCACGCAGGGCACCGTCGACGTCGGGATCGCCGTCGCCGGGGCGGGCGGCGGACTGGGCTCGGGACTGATCGTCGCGGCGGCCGACTACCCCGGCCTGGCCCTGCTCGGTGCGGCGATCGCCCTGCTCATCGTCCCGGCGCTGGCCTGGAGCAGCCGCAGGCCCCGCGCCGACGCGCAGGCGCCGGCGCTCGACGCCCGCGTCGACGGGTGAGCGGTGATCATGCGATGATCGCCGGATGACCGGCCCGGCCAGCACCACCCGCATCCTCGGCCTCCTCGGTGGCGTCGCTGTGATCCTGCTGCTCACCAACTGGAGCCCGATGCGTGCGGTCGCCTACGCCGTCATCTGGTCGCTGGCGGCGGTGGTCCTGGTGGTGCGCGAGCGTCGACGGCCCGCTGCCGGCTCCACCTCGGAGTAGCCGGGCACAGGCGGCAATCGTGTGGACCGGACGATCCGGCGACCCTAGGATCGTCGGATCGTTTCCGGGCAGTGGGGGTAGGTCGTGTCAGCCGTACGCAGCGGTGCCAGCTGGGTGGTCTCGTTCGTCCCCCTGTTCTCGCTCGGCCTGCTGACCTGGCCGCTGTTCGCCGTCCTGGCCGTCCGGGCACGGTCGTGGCCGCTGGCCGGTGCCGCCCTCGGATACCTGGGTCTGTTCGCGGTGGAGGTGTGGGCGAGTGAGCCGGACCCGGCGCGCGACACCATCTTCGACCTGTGTCTGTTCGTGCTGATGGTGGGCGGCACCGCCCACGCGATCGCGGTGCGGCGGCGATGGTTCGCGAGCCCGCCCGTGGTCGGCGATGTCGACGTGGTGGCCACCGAATACCCGGTGGCCGGCGCAGGCGCCGTCGCGGCCGAGCCCGCCGGGTCCACGCTGAGCGCCGAATCCGAGCCTGTGCAGCGGTTGCTCGACGAGATCGACCAGCTCGTGGACGCGAGCATGCGCGACGGCGAACCCCGGGTCGGCTACGACTACGACGACCCGACCTACCCGGACTGCCCGAACCCCTACTGCGGCGAATCCTGGCACGGGCTGGCCATCACCCGGCAGATGGAGCTGATGCGTCACTACGGCGAGGTCGACCTCGACTACGACTACCGCGCCGACGACAGCCTCGTGCTGTGTCCGGGTTCGGCGTTCGAGGGGGAGTGGCCCGCCCCGCCCAGCGTCGAGGCGGCAAGAGGGGAGCCGGAAATCGTTGTCGTGCAAGCAGAGCCGGCGCCAGAGCTCGATCCGCGAGCCGAGGCCAGGGCCTTGGCCGACCGGCTGTGGACCGCCCTCGCGCGACCGGCGCAGGCCCTCGTGGTCACGACGTGGCTGCTCGCGTTCGTCTCGATGTTTCTGGCACCCGCGCACTGGCGCTGGCTGACGGTGATCGTCGGTGCGGTGGCGCCGATGTGTGTCGGCTGGCTCTACGGGCGGCGCGGTGACCTGTTTCCCGCGGGCTATGTGCGGACCCGGTTGCGGGCCCGGCCCATCGTGGTCGGGGCTGTCGGGCTCGTGGTGTGCGCCGGCTGGCTGCCGTTCCGCTGGGCGCGCACGCCATCGCTGGGCCCGGCGGAAGGATACTTCGCGCTGATCATCGCCTGTGTGGTGGCGTGTGTCGGGCACGCGGTCGTGCAGATCGCCCGGGTGCTGCCCGTCGGTGCCGCCGAGAACGAGACCGAGGCGAAGGCGCACGGTGAGAACCTGGTCGTGCTCGGGTTCGGCTGGATGCTGTTCGGTCTGCCCGTCACGCTGCTGTTCGGCTGGATCGCGAGCTACTGGGCGTATCAGCCCGGCGCCATGTGGGCGGCGGTCGCGGTCCTCACCCTGCTCGTGCTGACCTTGTTCCTCGAAGCCGGCGCGATCAAGATCCTCACGAAAGCCCGTGACGACGGCGACATTCCGATGCTCGTGTTCTTCACGATCGGCGCGGGCGCCCTGCTGGTGTGGTCGTTGCTGCGCATCGCGGAGACCACCTTCCAGCCGTGAGCTCGGTCGTCGGCGCGAATGGGGGGGTGCAGATCCGCATGGCTGGAACCCGGTGCCCGGCTCGTGAAGCAACCGGCCGGGGCGCCGCTGCACCCCACTGTGCGCCCGCCAGGCCTTCGAGCCTCAGGCGGGCACATCCAGCGGCGGATAGCTGTCGCCACCGGTACGCTCGGCGGCCGCGATGTAGTCGGCGAGCGCGTCCCGGGACCGGGTGAGCCGATCGATCTGCTCGGTGATCCGGCGCATCCGTGATCGCATGGCGCCCAGCAACTCCGGGCAGCCGGGCAACTCGGGAACCTCACCCTGCGCGCACGGCAGCAGGAACGCGATGTCCTCGGAGGACAGTCCCGCGCCCAGCAGATGCCGGATCTGCTGGACCCGCAGCACCGAACCCTCGTCGTAGACGCGATAGCCGTTCGGGCTCCGCTCGGCAGGCAGCAGACCCTGCGCCTCGTAATAGCGCAGCTGATGGGCGTTGACACCCGTCCGATGGCTCAGTTCCCCGATCCGCATCCGCATCCTCACTTGACCTTCACACCGGTATGAACGTCGACGATGCTGCCATGGACAACACCACCGCCACACCCGTCACCGTTCTCGGACTCGGCCTGATGGGCCGCGCACTCGCCGGCGCGTTCCTCGACGCCGGCCATCCCGTCACCGTCTGGAACCGCACGAGCGCCAAGACCGAGCAGCTCGTCGCCCGCGGCGCACACCGCGCCGCGACCGTCGGCGAGGCCGTCGCCGCCGGACCCCTCACGATCGTCTGCGTCACCGACTACCGGGCCGTGCGCGCCCTGTTCGACGATGTCGCGCCCACCGGCACGACACTGCTCAACCTGACGTCGGGTGACTCGGCCCAAGCCAGGGACACCGCCCGCTGGGCCGCAGAGCACGGTGTCCGCTACCTCGACGGCGCCATCATGGCGATCCCCTCGACCATCGGCACCGCCGAGGCGGTGATCCTGGTCAGCGGAGCAGCCGAGGACGTCACCACGCACCGATCGACGCTGGAAGCACTCGGCACCGTCAGCCATCTCGGTGCCGACCACGGCCTGGCCTCCCTCTACGACGTGGCCGGTCTGGCGATGATGTGGAGCGTGCTCAACGCCTGGCTCCAAGGCACGGCGATGCTGCGGACCGCCGGGGTCGACGCGGCCACCTACGCCCCGTTCGCCCAGCAGATCGCCACCGGTGTCGCGACGTGGCTGCCCGGCTATGCCGCCCAGATCGACCGGGGCGCCTACCCCGCCGAGGTCGCCGCCCTGGAGACCGACGTGCGGTCGATGGCGCATCTGATCGAGGAGTGCGAGGCGCTGGGTGTCAACGCCGAGCTGCCGGTATTGATCAAGGCGATGGCCGATCGCGCGATCGCCGCCGGGCACGGCGGCGAACAGTATCCGGTGCTGATCGAGGAGTTCGGCAAGCCGCACCACTGATCGCTCAACGCGCGGCCAGGAGCGCGACCACCTCGTCGGCGACCTCGTCGACGCCGGGCATCGCGGCGATCTCGCTCGCGACCGATGCGGCGGTGGTCGCGAGGTCGCGGTCATCGATCAGGCTCGTGAGGTGCGCGGCCGTGATCGAGCGGGCGGCCACCGCGATCCCGGCGCCGCGGCGTCGCACCGCGGTCGCGTTCCAGGCCCGATCGCCGGGAGCGGGGGTGGCCAGCTGCGGGACACCGGCCTGGAGGGCGGCGAAGACCGAACCCGCGCCCGCGTGGTTCACCATGGCCGTGCAGTGCGGCAGGGCTTCGTGCAGGGCGATCCAGCCCGTCGTCGTGACACCAGCCGGAAGTGCGGTGGCGCGCTGGATCTTTCGATCGGGCCGGACGAT
>Ga0247823_10004752_pt1 | contig 10839 bp, 9 predicted proteins | sample 13C_PalmiticAcid_2_FD_192426 | JGI IMG/M metagenome (GOLD analysis project Ga0247823, IMG submission 192426) | Soil microbial communities from agricultural site in Penn Yan, New York, United States - 13C_PalmiticAcid_Day30 | ecosystem: Environmental > Terrestrial > Soil > Agricultural land...
GTCGAGGGCGTGCGCGCCAGGCGATCATCGAAGACCCCGAGGACGTTGAGGTCGCGGCGTTGCAGCGCTTCGCGGATCAGGCGCTCGGCATGACGGGTGGCGCCGACGACGGCGATGTTGGGCGTCAGGGCGCCCTTGCGTCGCCAATCCGCGACCAGCAGGCTCCAGGTCGCGTGCAGGGCCAGCATCAGGCACAGCAGACCGAGGCTCCAGCGACCATATTCAGCCCAGGGCGTCGCTTCGCCATGCAGGACCAGGCCAGTCGCATAGGTCGTCGCGACGCCGCAGGCGACGACGGCGGTGACCGACGCCAGATGCGACAAAAGACCGTGGCTCTTGTCGAAGCGGTAGAGGCCGAGAGACCGGAGCAGGCCAAGCACGGCCAGGCCGCCCAGGATCAAAGGCGCCGCGTCCGCCAGTCGGGCCGACATGAGGGCGCCGCCCGTCACGAGGGCCACGCCGAAGGCGGCGGCGACGACGAGGCCGGCGATGTCCAGTCCGCGGAAATAGAAGACGCGAAGCCGCGCGGCGTTGCGCTGACGCGTGTTGAGCCAGACGTCCGGCCGGAAGGGGCCGCGCCGCGCCCGGCCGGGAGCGGCGTGCGAATCACGCACGACGGCGGCCGAATCGCGCGTCTGCCGCGTTCTGGCGCTGGGCGCGTCCGCTGCGGGAAGGAGGGTGTCGGCCGGCGGCATGAGACGAACGGTGTGATCCTGAGCGAAGATTAGGGGCTATTTCCTTGCACGACGGGTGTCTATCCCCCGTTAACGTGATTGATTGCGCTTAGCTTGTTGCGCGCCGTCAAATGACGGGCTATCCACGCCGCCTGCCGGAGACGTGGCCGAGTGGCTGAAGGCAACGGTTTGCTAAATCGTCGTACCCTGTAAGGGGTACCGAGGGTTCGAATCCCTCCGTCTCCGCCAGACCCCCTAAAAACAAATAAGATCAGTAACTTACCTGCCCTTCGGGGCGAGTTGTGTGACGGATTGTGTGACAATCTTTTTGCGGGCTGCAGGCGCAAGGGGTGGCGCTTGGGCGCGAACATGCCCCATGTGATTCTTCACAACGATTTACAGACGCCCGCATGGAGGGTGCCGAGGTAGAGGAGGCATTTATGGGGGGAGTTCTAGTGGCCGGACTGTCGGCTTGGCTAATGTTGGCTTCTCAGGAGCGAGCGCCTGCCAATGAGTCTTTGGCAATGATGGCTCATTGGCGGTGCCAAGTATGGGCCGGGATGGCTGGAGATGAGGGGGCCGCCAAAGCTCATTATGATCGAGGGTATGCAAGCGGAAGTCGATTTGTGGCAGCGGCGCGCGCCGGGCAAATCGAGCCAGCGGATTTCGACGCCATCGTGCCCATATACATTTCCCTATCGATGGCAGGGCCGTCGGATGATTTCGTGCTTGGGCGCCTTTACGAAATCACCACGGAGGATGCGTTTGACAGGGTCGTAAAGCGAGACAGCAACAATGGACTGCGCGCTCCATCGGACTACCTGATGGATAGAGAAGTGCGAGCGATCGTAGCTGGCGAGCTTTTTAGATCGAGTAACTGTGCTGCCTTATGATTAAGCAAATGATCGGTCGGCAGCTAGAGGAGTATTTAACGCTGGCTGTCGCGCGCCGAGAGGTCATGCAATAGCGGCCCAGACACGGACCTCACCATGTCTTGCATCCGCTGCTGGTACCCTTGCTGCGCCTTGAAGGGCGCGATGAGTGTTGCGACTCTTACGCCGCCTATGGGATCAAGCCTCTGATCTGATCCAGGAATCTCACAGCCCTGCGGATCGAGGTCTTCAGCGGTTTGCGACACGAGCATCGTGAGGGTGTTGATCGTTAGTCGGACCCTGCGGCATTGACTTGTAGTCACGGCGTCGAGGATGCCGTCTTTCCAGCTTTGTATTTCGTAGGTCTCTTTGTTTGTGTTGACGAGGAAACTGGCATCATCGAGCCAACTCGACGCCTGAATGCCTGCTGACGGTGCGCTCACGGTGACTGACGCATCTTCGCATCTGCCCGTGCTCAGGAAGCACGAGATTTCCGAGCGGTTTAGCGGCCAAGCTATATTCGGCATGAACCATGTCCCTGTCGCAAACACAGCCCGAGCAGGCTCGCCGACTACGTTCACCATCACGTCGCCTGCGCCGGGAGATATCGGGGTGAGGCGCGCCAGTGACGCAAGCCGCATCAGGCTTCCAAGCTCTTCGAATGACAGGCTACCGTCCACGGTACCGCCCGCCTTCTCTTCGAACGCCTTGATCGCAGATATAGTGTCAGGGTCCGTCAAGGGTTCAAAGGGGGTTCGGAGGTCGATGGGATAGTTCAGGTCTGCCAGCGATCGCCTAGCAATAAACCGGAACATACTGACGTCTGCTCCGTCCTGCTTAAAATCGGGAGTGGTGGCGATGGCTTCCTCAAATGGCTTAGCCATCAGAGCGGCGGTCTCAGTCTCAGATTGAGCAAGAACTGGCCCGGGCAGGGCGGCGATGGCGATGGTTGCAAACAAAATACGCATGACGATTTCCCGAACCGTTGTTCACTAGGGTGGCATTGGTTCGCGCCGTATGCCAAGCGCCGTGGGGAATGTGCGTTCCTTGCCCGCTCGGTTTTAAAGTTGCCCAATGAAAATGCCCCGCACCTTTTGGGAGGATGCGGGGCGATCTGTCAGATCGTGTAGGGCGTTACACGGCGTTGCCAATCTAGCCGGTGAAAGATGCGGTCGAGCTGGTGGTTCCCGTTCAGTACCTGCGTCTTGGTCATGCGAGATACCGTCGCCCAGTTCGAGCCGAACACGTAGGTTGCATTGTCGGGCAGCACGCTCTCAAGAACTGCATTTCCCGGAGTATTGAACACGTACGCTACGTAAGCGCCGAACCCGCCGTTTCCAAGATAGACCTCGTCGGGGTTGCGGCTCGCCATATAGTTCAGACGCTCCATTATCGGCCCCTGATAGGTCCGTGCGCGCCCTGTAATATACGGGCGGAGGTGAGCCAGAACTCCCGCTGCTGTCGTCGTTCCGGACGGTAATAGCGACCAGTTCAAACGTCGAGTGTGCGGAGGCGTGAACTGATCAAGGTTGTCGTGCCTGATCTCAACCCTTCCAAACAGTTCAAGAAACAGATTGGTCGTGTGTAGGATCGTGTCGTCTGGTGTGACGGTCGCGGTCATCGTGTCCGACACGATGAATAGGTCGCCGTTGTGATCCGAAACGGTCAACTCGATACCTGGAGGCGGTACGAAAGTGCGCTGATAGCACTCCCTCTCGACGTTCACGGATTCCGTCACTTCTGTGACTTGGCCCCGACCTGCCCATTGTTTCCGAGTCCATTCACGAACGCCCACGATGCGCTTCTCTCTGGGGAGGTCTTTGTGGGTGATGTAGTGGCCTTCAGCGTTTCTGCGACTTGCAGCACCCACGATGGAGGGAAGCAGAACATCACCGTCCACCATTCCCGCGAGGCCCGACGCGTTGAGCGCGCGCGCCGCCACCTCATTAACCTTCACCACGAGACGGAAGTCGGTCCGAGGGATCAATCCGCCGAAATAGCGGGATAGGTTGAGGATGCGGCTCTGGACGATGATCATTCGGAAGTAACCCCTGTAGAACGCCGTTCATCGACGCAAATGGCAACATGGGAGCTGAGATTAAGCTCTGCTATAGCGTGTGCCTGCGGCGACTTGACGCAATGCTTCAGGCTCAGACGGTGCCTCACGTGCATTCATCTTCAATAGTGTGCGTATGCGACTTGGCACCTTATCCACGTACTACGGATCTACCGGGTCATCAGTGTCGCAATAGGGCGTGGTTCAGTGAGACATCCGCCCTATCCCCGAATGAGTCTCACACAAATAGCTCTTGGCTTTTGAGACGGAATGTCTCACAAGCTCTTTATGTTTGAGAGACACACACACACCACCGGAGCGGTCGTCGGATACGCTCGTACCTCAACCTTCGATCAGGTCGCGGGGCTGGAAGCCCAGATTGCCGAGCTTGAGTCGGCTGGCTGCTCCAAGGTCTATTCGGAGCAGATTTCCAGCATCGACGCCGACCGCCCCCAACTTAAGGCGGCGTTGGATTTCCTTCGAGAAGGGGACACGTTCATTGTCACCCGACCCGACCGCCTTGCGAGAGGCACCACCGACCTTCTTGGCATCGTTGACGATCTCGGAAGGCGCGGCGTGCGCGTCCGATTGCTATCAATGGACCTGGACACTGGAACGGCCACTGGCGAGCTCGTGCTGACGGTTCTCGCAGCGATTGCGACATTCGAACGATCGCTCATGCTCGAACGCCAGCGAGCCGGGATCGCCAAGGCTAAGGCAGACGGGAAATACAAAGGCCGTGCGCCAACGGCCCAAGCCAAAGCGGATGATGTGCGCGCACTGAAGGCGGAAGGCGTGGGTGTCGCTGAGATTGTGAAGCGTCTGGGGATTAGCCGCGCCAGCGTCTATCGCATCCTAGAGGCGGTATAGTCGTGGGCGTCCTCTATGGCTCAAGGGGCGCTCAGCGCTCAGGGATAAAGAACCAGGTTTCTCTGACGCGCTTCTTGATAGAGCCGCTTAGCCTCGCGCCGCATTCCTTGGCTCGCTCCGATTAGGTTATCGTCACCCATCTTTACCATCGATCCGTAGAGCCACTTTGTGGAATAGCCGACCCATTTGATCAGGTTTCCTGAGCGTCCAAACTGAACCTGTCGGGCGGAAGATGTCCATGTCCCGCCTGTCGCGCTTAGGGCGTCCCTGACGGCGTCTCTTTTGCCCTCAGGGATAACCACCGCGCCATGGAGATGAGGCTCGTCCCACGTTCCCTGCTCAATGACGAACCAGAATGTGGGCGTGGCACCGGGGCAACGATAGCGAAGGTGCCGAGCAAGGCGATCCTGCACATGGCGTGCAAATCCAACCTTGTCGTCTTTCGCCATCTCAACCACGTCCGCCGATATCCGTAACGTGAATGGCGCCGCCCCTAAGCGTTGCGACGCCATGCCCCAACCGATCATTTTCAAAATCCGGCTGCTGTGATCCCAATGGGGGACGAACAGTTCCGGTATGATGCGGATGCCTGCTCGTGTCGCGTCGGCTAGTTTTTTTCTAGATTCAGAAACTAGATAAGACGACTTTGTCGATAGCCGGACAGGTTGCTTCGAGCGCAGTTTTTCGTTGATATACCTGTATATCTCCTCGTCGCGCTTTGGATCGTTTCGCCAAGCCGACCTCGACTTTTCCGACCGAAGTTTAGCTCCTTTATCCGCTATGTCGCGGTCTAGGAGCGTGCGGCGAAATAGCCGCTCTTTCTTTGCTCCGCCCGCGAACTTGGCTCTGCGTATAGCGCGCATCGCGAATGCGCCGGGGTGGGTGGAGTCGTCGTCAGTCATGGTCGGGTGAATATCATCTGTGGTGATGGCTGCACCACCGGAGCCGCTGTTCCTGGGCTGCGGACGTCGGTGTTGGGTTCGGGATTTGTAAGGTGCGGCCTTGGCGGGGCGAGATAGCTGTCCCGCTCAAATCCAGCACTGGCGGGAAATGAATGCCCCATCAGGGATGAAGGGGGTAAGGGGAGGTAATATATCTGCTTGATATGTGATGGATTGATGGGGGTTTTGTAAGGTTAGATATTTCAATGACATTATCTTATACTAAGAAATAAGTATAAGGGGTGGGTTGTTTGGCGATAGAAAACAGGGAGGTATAGGGTCTATTTAGATTCGTTCTTTTCTGTGACTTCGATATCATCGATTGTTGGGCTGCCCGCATTTGAGATGATCGATCTCAAGAGATTTGAATGTGACGGATTCTATCGCCCGGTATGTGTGTTCGATGTCCATGCGTCCTAGGTAATGCTCGTCCATTCCTTTTTGAGCGTGTCCTAGGATTTGATTTTGATATTGCGCAGGTACTCCGCTGATAGCCATCTGCGTCTTCCACGTATGGCGGAAGCTGTAGAGGGTCGGCTTGGGGCGGCGCGTCGTGATTTTAGGAATCTGCTTGTCGTTCAGATTCCTTATCCATGAGGCGGATGAGTAGAGTTTTCGCCCATCCGAAGACTGCTTCCAGTCGGGGAATAGGCGAACGTCGCCAGCTTCTTTCCGGCGCTGAACGTATCCTAGAAGCCCAAGCTCGATCAGCTTTGGGTGTATGGGGATATCGCGCCGAGCGTTCTCGGTCTTATGCGACACAACGAAGTCACGTTCGTCGTCGGGATCATCCGGATCGTATTCAGTCAGGATGGAAATGTAGGGGTGCGGCCCGTCGCCCTTGATGTCCGAGACGGCAAGTTGCGCGATTTCGCTCGGGCGAGCGCCTGAGAACAGGAGGATGAGCGGAGCCCATTTCCTATGATCATCAAAGGTGAAGTTGCCGGGGGTATTGGGTCGGTTCTCCGAAAGGCACCCCGTGAAAATGGGGAGCCGGAAGAAGGCGTTCAGTTCCGCGACGGTGAATGGGTTCCGGGTCCGCTTGCCGGTGGCTTTGGTTGAACCATTGATCTTGATGCCGGTGCACGGATTTACGGGAAGTGCTTCTAGCTCCACCGCATGACCGAACGCCCATCGAAGGATCGAGAAATAGCCGTCACGGGCCGTGTTAGGGGACACTGTAGGGTAGGGCTTCTCCCGCGCTTCATTGGCTTTAATGGCTTCTTTCAGCGTCATGCCGGGGAAGCGCATGGTCATCCGTTGCGGCATGAACTGGATGTCGTTCATGAAGTCCCGCACTTTGCGCCGGTCGATCTTGTAGATCGGCACAGGGCCTAGATATTCGTCGAACAGGTCGGCGACGGTCGTCACCTTATGCTCCCAGCTGTCGCCTTTGGGGTGCTGGCGCATGGCTGCTGACGACAGCTTCTTGAAGGTCCAGTGGGCTTCGCGAGCGGTCGGGACATCGTCTTTGGCGGCTCCTGACGACGCGAACTGAGGTGGCGGCGTTGGGAAGGCGCGGCCACTGGCGATATCTACCCTGGCGGCTTCGCTGGCGATCTCAGCGTCAAGGAAAGCCGCCTTCATAGCTTCGATGTTTTCAGGCGAAGGGGTGATGCCGAGTCTGCTGGCCGTTCCGAGAGCTTGGGCTTCTAGCGCCGGGTCCATGTCGCGTTTGAAGACGGCGCGAGCGTTTGCGCCGTCCTGTGGGTCGTTCAGCGCCCAAGTCGTTTGAGCCGCCATTTCGTCCATGTCGGCGCGCCGGTCATTGTGATCCTGCCCGTACCGTTCGTTTTGATGGGCGGACACGGCGCGATGGTAGGCGTCAGATGCCAGCCGCCTCAGTAGGGGCTGGGTCAGCACCATTCCCGTAGGCTGGTCATCGGTCATTGGCTGATGAACATGGAAGAGGTCGTCGAGCCTGAGCGCGACCACCTGCTTATTGGCCTGGACCAACGTCCGGACGCCAAGCGACACCTGAAAGACATCGCGACCTTTGAACTCTGGCCGATCACGAAGCTCGATAGGCACTCTGCGCCGGTAGTTATAAACGCCGTTCCGGGTGATCAGATGGGAGGGAACTCGGGCCATTTTTCCATGAAATGTGTGACATAATGTGCGACACGTTTCGCTTGTAAGACGCGTAACTACAATAGTTTTTAAAAATCAAAGCGTGAAATGTCACACAGCGGAGAATCCCTCCGTCTCCGCCAGAAACCCCTTCGGGGGTTCAGCCATCCTCCTAGCAAACATTAGAGTTCGAGATCGCCACGCAAGGACGGTGTTAGGACCAGGCGACGTCGAAGGAGGTTTGATGCCCCGCCGCGCCCTTATGATTCTGACGATCCTTGCTGCCGGCATGATGGTTTCGGGATGTTATTCCTGTTCGCTCAACGGCGGCTGGGAAGGGCAGATGAATCCGTTTTGCGTTGAGGCGGGGACGCTGGTTGAACCGATTGCGATGCCGGAAAGCGTCGACATGGCGCCGGACCTTGGCCGAGAGCGGCGCACTATAGGCCGCAGCTGATCCCGTCAGACCCTGGACCTCTGCCTGATCCCAGTCCGCGCATCGTGCGTATCAGGCGCGGGGGCCGAGGCGTCGATTGGTGGAGCCAGATCCCTGGCTGAAACCCCATTCTGGCGCAGGATGCGACGGGCGATGTCCGGGGCGCCGATCAGGGGCATGGGCTGACCGAAGGTCTCACGCCAAAGACGGTTCAGATGGGCGTCCTCGGGGGAAAGCTGTGGTTTCATGGCGCGCCTCTCGTGGGGGTTGCGCGTCATCTTAAACAGGCGTCGGGGGGCAGCGTCGTAAATGGCTGTAAAATCGCCGATTATGGGCCGTTCTGTCGCGGAACAGGCTTATTTATTGAGCAAATTTTTCAATTATTTTCAATTTTGGCGTTTGTTGTTTCTAGTTGATGCTGGCTGATGGTGACTTTCGGGTTAAAAATTCTCTGACCGCTGCATTTTCCCCCTTGTCGATCTCGCAGATGCAATAAACAGTTCGCAACTGCGAAACGCATGAGGGGATACGCGCATGACGCAGTTCAAGAACAGCTTACCGGGGCTTCTCGCCCTGCTTTGTCTAACCGGCGGATTGTTTGCGGTAGGCGCGGCGCTCGCAGCGCCCGACGCCGCCGCCGTCGCCAACATCGCCAGTGCCGCTGTAACAGCGTCGGAGCCTGCTCCGGCGCTGTTTTCACATCAGGTTCCGCTGGAGCTGGATGCGGCGGGCACGGCCTGGCTGGGGACCTCCACCGCCCTGGTCCTGCTGATGACCCTGCCGGGTCTGGCGCTCTTCTACGGCGGCATGGTGCGCCGCAAAAACGTGATCGCGACGATCACCCAGTCGGTCGCCGCCTTCGCCGTGGTGTCGCTGACCTGGTTCATCGCCGGCTACACCATCGCCTTCGGGACCAACGGCGACGCCGGGGTCAACCAGTACGTGGGCAGCCTGGACGCCCTGTTCCTGAACGGGGTCACGGTGGACACGGCGCACAGCCTGTTGCCGGGCATCCCAGAGTTCCTCTGGGTGTCGTTCCAGCTGACCTTCGCCATCATCACCCCGGCGCTGATCACCGGCGCCTTCGCAGAGCGGCTGAAATACTCGGGCATGCTGCTGTTCACGGCTCTGTGGTCGCTGGTGGTCTATGCGCCGATCGCCCACTGGGTCTGGGGCGGCGGCTTCCTGGGCGCTCAGGGCGTGCTCGACTTCGCCGGCGGCGCGGTGGTGCACGTCAACTCGGGCGTGGCGGGTCTGGTCTGCGCCCTGTTCCTCGGGCCGAGGAAGGGCTACGGCGTCGAGCCCATTACGGCGCACAACCCGGTTCTGACGATGATCGGCGCCTCGCTGCTGCTGGTCGGCTGGATCGGCTTCAACGCCGGTTCGGCGGGGGCGGCCAACGGTCTGATGGGTGCGGCCCTGATCAACACCCTGCTGGCGGCGGCCGCAGCCTCGCTGGCCTGGAAGTTCGTCGAGGTCGTTTACAAGAAGAAGTGGTCGCTGATCGGGGTCCTGTCGGGCGTCGTCGCGGGTCTGGTCGCCATCACCCCGGCGGCGGGTTTCGTCGATCCCAAGGGGGCGGTCATCATCGGCCTGATCGCCGGTCCGGCCTGCTACGTCTCGTCGGTCTGGCTGAAGAAGCTGCTCAAGTATGACGACAGCCTGGACGCCTTCGGCCTGCACGGCGCGGGCGGCCTGGTCGGCGCCCTGCTGACCGGCGTCTTCGCCTCCACCGCGATCAACAGCCTGTCGGAAGGCGCCAATATCGGGGCCCAGGCCCTGGGTCTGGTCTGGACCATCCTGTGGAGCGCGGTCGGCACCCTGATCATCCTGCTGATCTGCAAATACACAACGGGCCTGCGCGTCACCGACGAACAGGAAACGGAAGGCCTGGACGCCCACCTGCACGGCGAAGTGCTGGACGGCGTCTGAGCCCAATGAAGTGAAATGGGGCGGGACGCGGCGCCTCCCCGCCGCGTCCCATGCTCCGACATCGAGGCCCGGCCGCGCTCCACCCCGCAGCCGGATGAGTAGGCGTAGCCAATAACAATCAGACTTTGAGGGGATATGTCATGAGAGTTGCACTTGCTTGCGTTTCACTGCTGGCCCTGACCGTGGGGGCAGGCGCCGCCCAGGCGCAGGCCGCGCCAGAGGTGGCCTTCAACATCGGCGTGGTCAGCGACTACGTCTTCCGCGGCGCCAGTCAGACCGATGAGGACCCGGCGCTCCAGGGCGGGATCGACGCTACCTTCGGCAGTTTCTACGTCGGGACCTGGGCGTCGAACGTGGACTTTGGCGACGATACCGACGCCGAGGTCGATCTGTACGGCGGTTTTCGCACCGAGGCGGCGGGCTATGCCCTGGACTTCGGCGTGGTCGGCTACTTCTACGTCAATGAGCCCAGCGGCGCGGATTACAATTATGTGGAGTTCAAGGCGGCGGCGTCGCGCGCGATCGGCCCGGCGACTTTGGGCGCTGTGGTCTATTACTCGCCGGATTTCTTCGGCGTGGACGACAGCGCAACCTATCTGGAGGCCAACGCCGCCTATGCCCTGGCGGACAAGTGGACGGTGTCCGGTGCGGTCGGCCATCAGTGGCTGGACGTCAGCGCCGACTACACGACCTGGAATCTGGGCCTGGCCTATGCCCTGACAGACAATCTGGCGGTGGACGTGCGGTATCATGACACGGATGTGGACGGGCCGCTGACCGACGACCGCTTTGTGGTGGGACTGAAAGCCAGTTTCTAGGGAACAGGCGAGGCGGCGACATGGCGCGACCGGTCGCCGCTTTCCCTAGCGTGATCTTGGCGCCGCCTTCACAGCGGGCTACGCCTGCGCCTCAATCTTGCTCTTGGGAGAGACGCACATGGACCTGACCACCGTCACTGAACACATCCGCGGCGCCGTCGGCGAAAACT
>Ga0247823_10004754_pt1 | contig 10838 bp, 12 predicted proteins | sample 13C_PalmiticAcid_2_FD_192426 | JGI IMG/M metagenome (GOLD analysis project Ga0247823, IMG submission 192426) | Soil microbial communities from agricultural site in Penn Yan, New York, United States - 13C_PalmiticAcid_Day30 | ecosystem: Environmental > Terrestrial > Soil > Agricultural land...
GTCCGCAAGGCCCGCGCCGAACTCCTGGAACGCCGCGGCGACCTTGACGGCGCGCTCGCGGTCATCGAGGAACTGGCCACCGACCTGAGCCGCTGGCCGGAGTCGACCCAGCTGGCGGTCAGCGGCCACCGGGCGAGGCTGCTGGCCAACGTCGGCCGGGTCGAGGAGTCCGTCGACCAGTTCGCCGCGTTCGTCGCGCTGGCCCGGACCTACCCGGGCCCGTGGGTGGCCGAGGCGTTGATGCAGATGGCGAGCCTGCTCGACCAGACCGATCTCGCGGGCACCCACCTCCCGACGCTGCTCGACGCGGTCAGCGCCGCCCGGACCTACCTGACCGCGGGCGCCGTCGCGCAGGCGTGCCTGCACCTGTCCGCGGGCTACCTGTCGGTCGGCCGCGACGTCGAGGCGGCCGAGACGCTGGAGGAGGCGCTGCGGCTGATGCCGACGGCCTACGTCGGCCCGGTCACCGACATCCACTACCGGCTCGCCCTGGCCTGCCGAAACCTCGGCGAATACGACACCGCCGCCGACCACTTCGACGCCGTACTCGCCACCGCGGACGACGACGACCACGCCCTGCGCGGCCACGTCCTCTTCCAACTGGGCGACGCCCGCCTCGAACTCGGCGACTACCACGGCGCCGCCGCGGCCTTCCGCGAGTCGGCGGGCACCTGGCTCGTCGCCGAGAACCCCGTCGCCGCGGCGGAGTCCATGGTCAAGCTCGCCCACGCCATCGGCCTCGACGACCTCGACGCTGGTATCGCCGCGTTGGACGATGCAGCCAGGCTGCTGCCCGACGACTCAGCACCCGGGGCGCTGGACGAACTCGCGGACATCATCGGCTTCCGAGTGGCCCTGTTGGCCCACCACCAGCGGTTCGCGGAGGCGCTGGAGGTCAACCAGCGCACGGAGGAGTACGCGGTCCGCCTCGGAAACCCGGAGTGGCACGCGTTCCTCGCGGGCCGGGCGGCCCGGCTGCGGATGGACCTCGGCCAGTTCCCCGAGGCGGAACGCGACGCCCGCCGCGCGGCGGCGCTGCTGACCGACGAGGCTGGGGAGTCGACGGTGGGGGCGGTGTTGGGGACGTTGGTGCGGACGTTGGAGGAACAGGGAAAGCCCGTGGACACCGAGCCGCTGGTGCGGGACCTGTCAGCCCGACTGTCCGACTAGGACACCAACCGGCCGACAACAGCCTCGGCGACACCTATGGCCATCGCATAGGCACCGTCACCCTCGACCCTCAGGCTGATGTCGACCGCCTGAGTCGTACTGAGACCCACCACGAGGCTGCACAAATTATCCGAGCCGCCGTCAACGGAGGCCAACACGGCGGCGGGTTGATGGGCGATGACCGCAGGCCTCCAGGAGCGGGTAGGCCAAGGCGGGTCGCCAGGTCGATTGTCGCGGTAAAGCTCGCCGAGGAAGTCGATCCCTTCGTACAGGGTGACTTCCATGTGCGCCCCTGAGGTCAGCAAGAACCAGGAACACTGGCTGCGACCTGGTTTGACATCGCCCCTGCCTGGCATGGTGAATCCCAGTGGCGCGGCTTGCTCATCGGTGAACAACGCACAGATCCGATCGCGATATGCGGACGCGTCCAATGGCCTGTCGACGCGAGGCGGCGTGGTCGGGCGTGTGGTCGTGGTGGTCGTCGCCGACGGAGCTGACGTCGGAACGGAATTCGGCGAACAAGCCGACATCACCAACCCGCATCCGGCGGCAACGGCCATGGCCGCCATGCGCAGCACGGCACTCATCAGATGGCCCCCTTGTCCCCATCGAGCCTTCGGCCGATCGGACTGTCGCGATCAGACTTCTCATTGACGTATTTGTCCCGTTCAGCGGCCACCCGTGGGGCGAGTCCGCCTGCGGTCGGCCGATCCTGTCCGGCAAGCGCGAATGACTCATAGCGAAAGTCAGGACTATCGACATCGCAATTCGACGGCAACGTCTGAAAGAGCACGGCATGGTCCTTGAGTACCCGCTGCTCGTGATCAAGCAGGCAACTGCGAATCGACAGCAGCCCGTCCCGGAGCTCTTCCTCAAGCTGCTTGGCACCTCGCAGATAGGCCGCCACCACCGCATCCGCGCCGTCTTCGGCCAAGTACTCGTGCACGTGGGTACCGACATCGACCAGCGTCTCGAGCGCTCCACCGCTCAACAATCCGAGCGGGCTGGCGTTCAGCACTCCCTTCGCGAGATCACCCAACAGCGCGACCGCGAACTTGGTGTCCCGTCCATCCTGCTCATCCATCTCATGCTTGGCCGCTTCGATTGTCGCCAGGCAAAGGGAGTGATAGCTGCGACGGACCTCGACCGCGACACCGAAAGCCGCGAGCAGCGCTTGGAGCGCGTTGAGCAGATCGGCCTGCTGGTTGTCGCAGAATGTCTCCATCTTGGAGAGCTGTTCCTTGAACGCGGTCGCGGCCTCGCCTGTCCAGCCCGCGAGGTGGCTTGACGCTGCCACCCTCAGTTTCGCTACCGCCTCGGCGTTCCCACCAACCGTCCTGGCGGCGAGCAGAGTCCGGTCGAACTCGTCGATGATCTTCTGCGGTTCAAGGGAGTTGGCCATCTCCGCATGTCGTCGGGACGCGTCGACCAACTCGCCGGGCCAGTCCGCGAGCCAGCCTTCGTCGAACATCATGACCACGGCGTCCTGCATGTACTGCCGCACCATGTGGATGTCGTAGTCCGAGACCCAGTTCCCCATCGCGCTACCCCTGACCGTCGACGCGGCGGTAGAGGGCGATGATCTCCCGCAGTGCTTCAGCGGTGTCGTCCATGATGTCGCAGGCACGCGCCTGTCGTTCGGCGAGCACCTCGACGTACGACTCATACGCCGTCTGCACGTCATACGCCGGATCGAACCGCCCGGACCCGTTCAGATCATTGAATTCGCGCAGGTCCGCGACGGGCGCTCGCAACAAGGCCGCTGCTACCGGGATACTCCCGGTCACTTCCTTCGCGGCGCACTCCATCTCGTCCAAGCGCGCGGTGAATCCCCCGCCAACAGGCATTACGTCCCCCTGAGCCCCCAACAACCTGACTACGCTACGACGCCAACCTACAGCGGAGCGTTCCTAGCCCGATTGGGTGATCGCCTAGCGGGCGCGGAGGGCGCGGGCGCTGGCGTAGAGGCAGACCGCCGCAGCGGTTGCCAGGTTCAGACTCTCGGCGGCGCCGTACAGCGGGACCTTCACCACGGAGTCCATTTCGGACAGCACCGCGTCGGTGAGCCCGTGGGCCTCGCTGCCGAAGACCCAGGCGGTCGGCACGGCCAACTCCCCCGCGTCCGTCGCCTCGTCCAAGTCGTGGGTGGCGTGGCCGTCGGCAGCGACCAGGCGCAATCCTGCCGCGCGGCAGGCGGCGAAGACGGCGTCGATGTCGCGGGAGCGAATCACCGGCAGGTGGAAGACACTGCCGGTCGAGGCGCGGACGCACTTGCCGTTGTGCGGGTCGACGGTGTCGCCCGCGAAGACGACCGACGCGGCACCGGCGGCGTCGGCCACTCGGGTGACCGTGCCTGCGTTGCCCGGGTCGGACACCCCGACGAGGACGGCGACGAGCGGCCCGGCCAGCGCCGTCAGCGGCTGGTCGACCAGGTCACACACGGCCACAATCCCTTGCGGGGTAATGGTTTCCGAGAGCGCGGACGCCGCCTTGTCGGTCACGAGGGACACCGGCACGTCGACGTCGAGCAGCGCCGCGTTGCGTTCGGCGGCGTACTCGGTGGCGAACAGCTCGCGGACATGCCCGAACGCCAACGCCTCGCGGACGGCCTGGGCGCCCTCTACGAGGAACCGCCCGGCCTTGTCCCGACCCGCGCGGCGGGTCAGGGCACGTGCGGCAGCGACCCGAGGCGTTCGTTCGGTGAACACCTCGGGTCGCTGGTTACGCGTGTTCAGGAAGCGGCCTCGACATCGGCCTTGCCCTGGGTGCCCGCGTTCGCGCGCGCGATCTCGACCAGCGCGGTGAAGGCGGTCGGGTCGCTCACAGCGAGCTCGGCGAGGATCTTGCGGTCGACCTCGACACCGCCGACGCGCAGGCCCTCGATGAAGCGGTTGTAGCTCATGCCGTTCTGACGAGCGGCGGCGTTGATCCGCTGGATCCAGAGCTTGCGGAAGTCACCCTTGCGGGCACGGCGGTCCCGGTAGGCGTAGTTCAGCGAGTGGAGCACCTGCTCCTTGGCCTTGCGGTAAAGCCGCGAGCGCTGGCCGCGGTAACCGCTGGCGAGCTCGAGAGTCGTGCGGCGCTTCTTTTGGGCGTTTACTGCCCGCTTGACGCGTGCCACGGTTCCGTCCTGTCGATCTAGTGGGCGGGGTCAGCCGCCCTGGGTGGGCAAGTAAAAGGGGTCAGCGGGCGAGCAGCCGGTTGAGGCGCTTCTCGTCGACCTTGGCGACCTCGGCGGTGCCGGAGAGCCTGCGGGTCAGCGACGTGGGCTTCTTCTCCAGCTTGTGGCGCAGCCCGGCCTGCTGGCGGCGCAGCTTGCCCTTGCCGGTGATCTTGATTCGCTTGGACGCACCGGAGTGGGTCTTCATCTTCGGCATGTTCTGATCCTCGTCTCGTGCCGTCCCGAGCCGGTGGGGCGCTCGGGGCGGCAGCCTTCGGGGGTACTTCGACCGGTCGGACCGGTCAGGTCAGTTCCTCAGGAGAGCTGTCGTCGATCGGCTCTTCGGAGTCCGCCGAGGTCGTCTTCGGCTTCGGCTTCAAGTTCTTGTGCGGTGCGAGCACCATGATCATGTTTCGGCCGTCCTGCTTGGCCGACGACTCCACGAAGCCGAGCTCCTGGACGTCCTCGGCGAGCCGCTGGAGCAGGCGGAAACCCAGCTCCGGGCGGGACTGCTCGCGGCCGCGGATCATGATCGTGACCTTGACCTTGTTCCCGTGCTCGAGGAAGCGAACGACGTTGCGCTACATGGTCTCGTAGTCATGGGAGTCGATCTTCGGTCGGAGCTTCTGCTCCTTGATGACGGTGAGCACCTGGTTCCGCCGGGACTCGCGGGCCTTCTGCGCGCTCTCGTACTTGAACTTTCCGAAGTCCATGAGCTTGCAAACGGGCGGGCGGGCCAGCGGGGCGACCTCCACGAGATCAAGGTCCGCTTCCTGCGCGAGTCGGAGCGCGTCCTCGATGCGGACGATGCCGACCTGCTCGCCGTTGGGTCCGACAAGTCGGACTTCCGGCACGCGGATGCGGTCGTTGATGCGTGTCTCCGTGCTGATGGGGCCTCCTCGGTCCATGAATAATACGTGCGCGAGTGAGGTCCCCTGAACTGCTCGAGCCCCGTCTGCCTGATGGCATACGGGGCCCGCTTCCGACCGATCAATCGACGCACGCGTCGACACACAAGAAAGCCGCGAGTGAACGCGTCTACCTGGTGACCGGACCCGGCCGCCTCGCGGTGACTCGGGTGGGAGCGGGGGCTCCACTTTGCCGCCCCCGAATCAACGGGGGCTGGTCGCACGTGGAATGGTAGCAGATCGTGAACGACGGCTTTGACACCCCTGACACCGCCGCGCGGCCCGCTGTCGATGACAACGAGCGCGACCTGGCGAGTATTCCCAGTGTGGAGGTGATCAGCCGGGCCGCGGTCATGCTGATGTCGGCCTCCGCCGAGCGGCTCGGCCTCGCCGACGCCGACCCCGACTCCAGCCCGCACCGGGACCTCGACGAAGCGCGCAGGCTGATCACCGCGCTGGCGGGCCTGGTCACCGCCTCGGTGGAGTACCTCGGCCCGCACGCGGCCCCGATCCGTGACGGGCTGCAGTCACTGCAGCGCGCCTTCCGGGAAGCGTCGGCTTTCCCCGACGAGCCCGGTCAGGGCCCCGGCGAGAAGTTCACCGGCCCGGTCTTCTGAGCCCAGACGTAGACGACCTCGGGACGGCCGACCGTGCCGTACCGGGGTCGCCGGACCACTTGGCCCTGATCGGCCAGGTACTCCAGGTAGCGCCGCGCGGTCACTCGCGAGACGCCGACCTCCTCGGCCGCCGCGGCCGCGGACAACCCGTCCGCCGCCGATCGGACCGCGCTGATCACGAGGTCTAGCGTCGGGCCGCTCATCCCCTTCGGCAGCACCGCGCTGTCCGTCCCACGCAGCGCGCCGAACGCTTCGTCGACGTCGGATTGGGCGGCGGCCTGGCCGTGGCGGACGTGGGCGCGGAACCTGGCGTAGCCCTCCAGCTTGTCGCGCAGCCCCGCGAACGTGAACGGCTTGAGCAGGTACTGCACGACGCCCGCCGACACCGCCGCCCGCACCACCGCCAGGTCGCGGGCGGACGTGACCGCGATGACGTCGGCGCCATGGCCTGCGGCTCGCAGCGCGCGGACGACGTCGAGGCCGTGGCTGTCTGGGAGGTAGAGGTCGAGCAGGACCAGGTCGACAGGACCGGTGTCTAGGAACCGCAGCGCCGCTCGCCCGGAGTGCACGACGCCCGCGACCGCGAACCCGGGCACCCGCTCGACGTAGACCCGATGCGCCTGCGCGGCGACGGTGTTGTCCTCGACAACGAGCACGGAGATCATCTCGGCAACCGGACAGTGAAAACCGCGCCGACGTCCCGGCCGACCTCGACCGTCCCCCCGGCCCGCCGAACCGCTTGACCCACCAGCGCCAGGCCCAGCCCCCGCGTCCCGCCGGGCTTCGTCGACCAGCCACGCTCGAACGGCCGGGAGCCGGAAGGCAGCCCGCCGCCGCTGTCGGCCACACACAGCTCAAACGCCCCGTCGACCGGACGCGCGCTCACCCGCACCCACCGTTCCTCGCTGTCCGCCGCCGCGTCGACGGCGTTGTCGATCAGGTTCCCCAGGATGGTCACCAGATCCCGGGCGGGCACCCCCAGGTCGGCGATCTCGGTGTCCGGCTCGACCACCAGGTCCACCCCGCGCTCGCTGGCGTCGGCCGCCTTGCCGAGCAGCAACGCCGCGAGCACCGGCTCGGCGACCGCGCCGACGACCTGGTCGGTGAGGCGCTGTGCGATGGCCAGCTCCCCCGTGGCGAACTCGACGGCCTCCGCCGGGCGGCCAAGCTCCACCAGGGAGACCACCGTGTGCAGCCGGTTCGCCGCCTCGTGCGCCTGGGCGCGCAGGGCCTCGGCGAAGCCCCGAACGGTGTCGAGCTCGCCGGTGAGTGCCTGCAGGTCGGTTCGGTCCCGAAGCGTGACCACGGTGCCCATCGAGTTGCCGACGGTAGACGAGTTGACCACCAGGACCCTCGTGTCGGTCAGGTGCAGTTCGTCGTGCATCTCGGTGTCGCTGAGCAGCCGCGAGACCATGGCATCCGGCAGGCCGAGTTCGTCCACCCGCCTGCCATCGGCGTCGTCGGGCAGGTCGAGCAGGACGCGGACACCGTCGTTGCACAAGGTCACCCGGTGGTCGCGGTCGAGCAGGACGAGGCCCTCGCGGACGGCGTGCAGGATCGACTCGTGGTAGCCGATCACGCGGCTCAGCGCGGCCGGGGCCAGCCCGCCGGTCTGCCTGCGCAGCCTGCGGCTGACCAGGTAGGTCGCCGCGGCGCCCAGGATCAGGACCAGGGCGGCGACGAGGACCAGCGGCAGCACCCGGTCGGCCACGTCGGCGCTGATGGCGCTGAGCGTGATCCCGGCGCTGACCAGCCCGACGACGGCGCCCGCGTCGAACACGGGGACGACCGCGCGCACCGACGGACCCAGCGTCCCGGTGTAGGTCTCGGTGAACGCCTTGCCCGCGCGGGCTTGCTCGGTGTGGCCGAGGAACCGGCCGCCGATCTCGGCCGGGTTCGGGTGGGTGAACCGGACCCCGTCCGGCGACATGATCGTGATGAAGTCGACCCCGGTGTCGGCGCGCACCCGCTCGGCGTAGGGCTGCAGCGCCGCGGTCGGGTTCGACCCCGTCACCGCCTCGGTGACGGTCGGCGCCGCGGCGATCGCCCTGGCCAGCGCCAGCACCTCGGCTGTGCTCGACTCCTCGGCCCGGTCGGCGACATCGGCCCAGGCCAGGGCCGCCCCGACGGCGACGAGCAGACCGACGATGACGACCTGGACCACCAGGAGCTGCCGGGCCAGGCTCCACTGCTTCATGCCCACCAGTGTGAACGCTATGAACGCAATCGTGACCACGACCACACCATGGCGGCACGGTGATCGGCACAGTCCTCGAGAAAGGCCCACACCGTGTCGACTCACCGCCGAGATCGGACCCACTACCTCTATCTCGCCGTCATCGCCGCCGTCCTGCTCGGTATCGGGGTCGGCCTGCTCGCCCCGGACGTGGCCAAAACGTTCAAGCCGCTGGGTACCGGGTTCGTCGCCCTGATCAAGATGATGATCAGCCCGATCATCTTCTGCACGATCGTGCTCGGCGTCGGCTCGGTCACCAAGGCGGCCAAGATCGGCAAGGTCGGTGGGCTGGCGCTTGGCTACTTCCTGGTCATGTCGACCGTGGCGCTGGCCATCGGCTTGGTTGTCGGCAACCTGCTGCACCCCGGCGACGGGCTCGCGCTGACCGACGCGGTGCGCGCCAAGGGCGAGGCGCAGGTCAAGGGCGCGGAGGGGACGACGGAGTTCCTGCTGGGGATCATCCCGACCACGCTCGTGTCGGCGTTCACCGAGGGCCAGGTGCTGCAGACGCTGCTGGTCGCCCTGCTGACCGGCTTCGGTCTGCAGGCGCTCGGCCGCCGCGGCGAGCCGGTGCTGCGCGGGGTCGGACACATCCAGGGCCTGGTGTTCAAGATCCTGGCGATGATCATGTGGGCGGCGCCCATCGGTGCGTTCGGGGCGATCGCGGCGGTGGTCGGCGAGACCGGACTCGGGGCGCTCAAGAGCCTTGCGGTGATCATGCTCGGCTTCTACGCGACGTGCCTGGTGTTCGTCGTGGTCGTACTCGGCCTGCTGCTGTGGCTGGTGGCCCGGGTGAACCTGTTCTCGCTGCTTCGCTACCTGGGCCGTGAGTTCCTGCTGATCCTGTCGACGTCGTCATCGGAGGTGGCGCTGCCGCGGCTGATCGCGAAGATGGAGCACCTCGGCGTGAGCAAGCCGGTCGTCGGCATCACCGTGCCGACCGGCTACTCCTTCAACCTCGACGGCACCGCGATCTACCTGACCATGGCCACCCTGTTCGTCGCGAACGCGATGGGCTCGCCGCTGGGCGCCGGTGAGCAGATCTCGCTGCTGGTCTTCATGGTCATCGCGTCGAAGGGCGCCGCGGGCGTCACCGGCGCGGGCCTGGCGACCCTCGCGGGCGGGCTGCAGTCGCACCGGCCGGACCTGGTCGACGGCGTGGGCCTGATCGTGGGCATCGACCGCTTCATGTCCGAGGCGCGGGCGCTGACGAACTTCGCGGGCAACGCGGTCGCCACGGTGCTGATCGGCACGTGGACCAAGGAGTTCGACCGGGCGCAGGCATACCGCGTACTCGCTGGGGAGGAACCGTTCGACGAGGAGTCACTGGTCGACGACGAGCCGGAATCGGTGCCCGAACCTCGACACGAAGTAGCCGCCAAGGCGTAGCCCCGAGGGTCGTTGCTCGTTGAATCATCTGAACCGCCCGCGCCTGATGCCCCCAGCCGGGCGGTTCGGTATGTCCAGTGGAACGAAACCCTCGCCCCGCGTCCATACCTCAAGGTATGTTGCGATGATGACCACCACTGGGGACGTGTCCCGCGGAGCCAATGTCGTCACGATGGGCTTGCTCACCCTCCCGGTGATCGGGCTCCTGCTGACCCCGATCTATCCCTTGGGCATGGTCGGCAAAGAGCCACCGTGGTTCCTGCACGCGGTCAGCCCGGTGGCGATCCTGATCGGCGTCGCCATTGTGTGGCGGTGGCCCGGCCGAGGCTGGCAGTGGTCGCTGATCCTCGGCGTCCTGTCCACGCTGGTGGGGACCATTGCCCTTGCCATGAACGAGCCACCGGGGCTGGTCATCGAACCGGCCGTGGCCATCGCGTCGACGCTGGGTGGCTGGCTGCTGCTCATCGGGGCGTTCGGCGCGGCGTCGTGGCTCGCCCGGTCCGGCGCCCGTGGACTGGGCGCCGCGGTCGGGGGCGCCGCGGTCGCCTGCCTGACGGTCGGCTGGACCTGGCGGCTTCTGGAGTTTGGCAAGCCCTCGGACACCACGCTGCTGTTCATCGCGGTGTCGGTCGCCCTGATCGCGAGCGCCGCGCTGCTCGGATTCGGCCAGGCGGGGAGCGACGCCGACCGGCCCAACCCGCGGCTGCTGCTGATCGGCGGCGCCGTCGCGGCGGCGGAGGTCGCGTTCGCCCTCGTCAGCAGGCGATTCAATCCCGCCGACTACGAGACCTACTCGGCGACCGCCGCCGCGGTGTTCGCCGTGTTGTTGCTGCTCTCGCTGCTGGTCGGGATCCGCTTCCTGGTCACCGTCGTGGTGATCGGCGCCTTGGTCGCGGGCACGAGTCGGCTGCGGGGCGCGCTGGAGGCGATGGCATCCGACCAACTCTTCGCCGCCATGGCAGGCGGTACCGATGAACGCCCGCCCGCGATCGGCGCCGAAGCCTGGCTGCTGATCGCGGCGGGACTGGTCCTCGGCCTCGCCGTCTCGCTGCCCAGGTTCCGCGCCCTGCTCGCTGCCATCGGCGCCTCGGCGGCGGGTGTGGCGATCTATCTCGCGGACGACGGCGACCCCACGAATCAGCTACTCCCCAAGGCGGCCATCGCCGCCGCGGTGTTCGCCCTGGTGGCAGGGGTCGGTGCGGCCGTGTCGCGGGCGTCCGCCGCCATGGTCGCGGCGGGCCTCGCGGGCATGATGGTCGGTGGGAGCGTCGACGCGGCTACCTGGTTCTGGCAGCCCGGGGTCTTCTATTCGTCGACGCCGTTGTCCGCACCCACGCTGTGGGGCCCGATCGTGCTGC
>Ga0247823_10004755_pt1 | contig 10838 bp, 9 predicted proteins | sample 13C_PalmiticAcid_2_FD_192426 | JGI IMG/M metagenome (GOLD analysis project Ga0247823, IMG submission 192426) | Soil microbial communities from agricultural site in Penn Yan, New York, United States - 13C_PalmiticAcid_Day30 | ecosystem: Environmental > Terrestrial > Soil > Agricultural land...
TCATCATCTCGGATGATTCATCGTCGATCGCGATCACCGGCGATACAGCGAACATGGATTCGTTCTGGAGTTCGGTTTCGGATCGGAAACTGTCGGCACTGCTCATCGAATGTGCTTTCCCGAACGAGTTGACGGAATTGGCGGAGATGTCGTGTCATCTGACGCCTGCAATGTTGGCCGCCGAGTTGACGAAGTTTCGGGACCCTGACTGCGAGGTTTTCATCATCAACATTAAGCCGTCCTACCGTGAGTCCGTTCTCAACGAACTCGCCGACCTTCAAATGCCCCGTATCAGAGATCTTCAGGTCGGTCGAACCTATGAATGGTCGCGTGAATCATTTAGTCAAGCTACGTAAAAAGTTGATGGGTTCAAATGCACCCTCGCGATGTTCGTCAGGAAAGTCGTGAAGCTCGACCCGGCCATTCGACAGTACGCGTTTGACGATGAATGTCCGCTCCTCACGCGATCGCCCCGGCATTACCTCGGCACGAAAGGTCACGCGCATCTCCGGGCGGGCCCAGATTCTAACATTACGGTTCTTGACTGACGATGCATTTCGACTAAAGATCCCCATCTAATTGTTCCTTCTTCTTGTGTTTGACTTTCCTTTGGGCCGGGTGGATCTTCGATTCCGGTTTTTCGTCGCCGAGCTTGTGGCTGGGCGGTGCAGTCGGCTTGCGAATGCTCTCGAAAAGTGTTGAATCGGGCCGCTTCTTTCGCTTCATCGACTGGGATTATAGCAAAGGTTTTCGTAACCGGTTAGATATTGACAATTTAGAGCAAAATCAACAATATAGAGGTCGCTTGCCGGAGCTTCGTATTACTGATAGTTATCGTTGAATTCATTCTGTTGATGAAGAAAGAGCGGCGGTTAAACGATCCGAGGCGGCGTCCATTTTGGCTGCCGGCTTCGACATACTATTTCCTGACGACCGCTGTCGCGATCGCGGTCTTTTTCCTGGTGTGGGCGATCCTTGCCGAAGCGAAAGAGGAGAACCCGTGGATCGCAGCTGGGCTGATCGCGAGTACATCGATGATAGCGGCTATCGTTGTTCGTGAGGTCATTCTTCGACATCGTCGGGAAACGATCTTCCTGGCCCAGAGGCGCCTCGATAGGTCAGTGCTCTCGATCCCTGTTCCGGTGCGGCCGGCAGAGCCAAATAAACTCACACTTGAGCGTAACGCGATCCTGCTTGGCGAGATCACACGAAAATCGGAGGCCGCGAGGGTTCTCGGACATTTTTCTGAAAGCCACCGCGAAGTTTTCGAGCTTTGTGCTCAATATATAGCGGTGGCGACGAAGGAACTTCCGAATATCGGAGTCGGCTCACCGAGGCTTGCGGCGATACAGAGAGGGCGGGCGAAGGCGGAGTCGCTGCATAAAGAGCATATGCTGCGGTGGGCGGAGATCGAGATCCGAAACAGCATTGCTTCCGACGAAGATGAGCGATTTTCCACCCGGTTGGACCGTGCGAAGAAGGCCCTTCGTGTCACGATGACGGCTCTCGAGAGTTATCCGGAGGATTCGGATCTTGTCACATCGCGACTTGCAATCGAGGATTTTATCCTTTCGATGAGGATCGGGCAGGCGGTTCAGCGAGCGGAACGAGCCGAGGTTCGTGGAGACCTCGAGAAAGCGCTCGAAGGCTTTATCGAAGCAAAAAAGCTGATGCAAAAGCGTCCGATTCCTATTGACGAGGAGGCAACAATAACAGCGAAGATCGAAGAAATCGCGAATGAGATCTAATTGTGGCTGATCAACAGCCGAATTGAACGAAACCGAGTTGTTTCCCATGTTTGTTCAAAAATGCCCCAGTTGCCGAAGTAGTCGAATCCGAAGAGGATATCGGCCTACCGGCTTATTTTCGAAGTTTATCTTTAGGTACAATCTTTTGTGCGATGGCTGTAACTTGGAATTTCGCGGCTTTGCGTTCCCGCGACCAAGCCCTCGGGGATCCAGAAACAAGAAAAAGAAGAAAACCGAGACAGTCGAATCGAACAGCTAGAAGAGATACCGTGTTTATCCGCCCCTTTCTCATCTCATCCATTATCTTTGTAGCCGCGATACTCTGTTACGTCTCCCCTAGTGTTGGCCAGTCAGACGATTCGGCGGAGGAAATGATCCATCCGGGCGACCTGATCGAGATCGATGAACTTGGCGGCTTCGATTACGACTGGCGCGGGAGGTTGAATCCTGAAGGCTTCCTTGATGGATCGACGAAGATCACCGATCCGGTATTCGGGCTATGTAAAACTCCGACACAACTAGCGGAAGCGATCCGTGAGAGGTACGCGAAGACGCTGCGCGACCCGCACGTCGTGGTACGCATACTCGATCGGAGTCAGCGGCCGGTAGCGATCTTTGACGGAGCTGTCCGACAGCCGATGAGGCTCCAGATCCGGAGGGAAGTGAGGCTCCGTGAATTGGTCGTGATCAGCGGCGGATTTACCGACAAAGCCAGCGGCGAGATCACGGTACTCCGCCCAGCGAACCAAAGCTGTGATGCGACGGCGAGTACCTCTCCCGTAACGAAGATCCAGATCAGTGCGATCTTATCCGGAGATCAGTCCGCGAATGTGATCATTCGAAGCGGCGATATAGTCACCGTAGAGTCTGTTCAGCATGTATACGTCATTGGCGGTGTGAATCGGCCCGGGCAGCTGGATTGGAGAGAAGGTGCAACGCTATCGAGAATTGTGGCCGCAGCCGGCGGTGTTTCAAATCGGGGTGTTTCGGGTAATGTCTCGATCTTTAGACGCGGGCCGTCGGGCAGCGTTGTTATCGACGCAGATTTGGACAAGGTGATAGCCGGCTCTTCGAAAGACGTGGAGATCCGTCCGTTCGATATCATTGATGTTCCGCTTCGAGGCGAACCAAAACGGACTTCACCGCCGGTCGCGGATACACCAGAAAGTATCGGTAGACTGGGACAGCTCCCGCTTCGAGTGATTAATTAGGGAAATCTATCGTTGGATGAACCCGGAAAATGTGGTTCAATTAACGTTCGGGCGTTTCCCGAACCTTTGAACATGGCAACTATTGGAAATCTTAGCCGCCGCACTACCGCGCTCCTCTATTTGGTGGTCGCATCGATCGTTATCGGAATCTTCATCTATCTTGAGCAGATCGCGGTGCTTTATGTATTAGCGACGCTCGGTATCGTCGCCCTTCTGCTCATCGTCGCCTTTGCGGACCTTGAGCATATCGGCGGAAACACGAACTGATCCCTTCGGATGTAAAACCTCTCTTATGCAGCAGTATCGCGTCGAAGCTCGATGTATTGTCTTCTTCGCGGTATTGCTTTTTTCGTTTCCGGCGGTCTTCGCCTCGGAGCAGCCGTCCCTGCCGAATGATACCCGGTGGCGAAATCAAAGGATCGCCCTGTCGCTGTCGCGGTCGTTCGACTCTAGCAGTAATATTTCCGGAGACATCAGAGAGGCCCTGAGACACAGTGTTCGAGCCTGGTCGGAGGCGGCTTCGGTCGGTTTCGAAATTGTCGATTCTGAGGCGATGTCGGTTAGTCCGAAGGGAATCAAGGGTGACGGGACCAGCCTGATAACTACCGCGGTAACCGCTGATAACCTGAAATTGTTTCCGCAACAGTCAGCATCTCCGGCGGCCGTGACTCGCGTGTTTCGAGATGTGCGCGGGTACATCAGCGAAGCCGATATCGTGTTAAATCCGTTCGTTAGATTTTCGTCGGATGGGTCGTTCGATACGTTCGACCTCCAGAATACACTGACACATGAGATCGGACATTTGTTGGGACTCGAGCATTCCCCGGTCTGGGGATCGATCATGTATGCACGAGCTTCCCGCAGTCTGGGCCCGGCTTATTTTCGAGGGTCACGCGACGAGTTGCCGCAAGTCGATTCGTCAGCGGTCAGGGGGCTTTATGGGCCGCGTCTAGATGATGTGAAGTGTTGCGGCGTCGTATCCGGGCGGATCTCGGGACCCTTGCCGACAGCCCGAGTCCTGGTGTGGATCGAGGAGATCGACACGGGACGCCTTATCGCCGCGGCGGTGCCGGAAAAGGATGGTACCTATCGGGTGGATGGTCTGCCCGAAGGCGATTTTCAGGTATTTGCGGCATCCGAAGGTCAATCGGACGAGTTTGCCAGCGAGAACTCAAAGGTAGTGGTCGCAGCCGCTGAGACGACTAAGAGGAATTTTGAACTACGCCCGTCAAGGTCCGGAGTCCGGGCACAGTTGCTTGGAACCTCGGTCCAACTTGCTGGTATGCCGGTGGACTTAATAGCGATCTCACAAGACCTCTACATTGGCGTCGATGGATCTCCGCAGAATATCGCTCGCGTAGCTGTATCGGGCGGCGGCATCTTGTTCGACTCGCGGATAGGAGCTGGTAACTTCCGGATGTTCTCGTCGGTCAAAGTGGCTAGCTTTGGCCTCACTGTTCCGCCCGGTCTGCCGAAGGGTGAATATACACTAGTAATTGAGGGAAATACTGGAGTTAGACAATATCTAGTAGGTTCTTTGATCAATCGCTAAGACTCTCGCCTCTTGCTCTCAACAGTGTCCGAAAGCCGTACAATCAATTCTATTGCAATTTAACAACGATTGTGGATAATCGTGCTGTTCACCTCCCCGGTGAACATCCGGCTGCAGGGGGTGAGGACCTGCGGCCACGGGGCGACGGTGTGGGAGACGTCGCCCCATTTTTGACTATCTGGCTGGTTTAGTCATTGCGTCGAAGTTTGCGGGGGTGTAATTCAAAGCGTATATTGGGGATTACTGTTTCAAGGGCTGTCTTCGATAGCAATGGGAGCGATATCAAACCTCACAAGCCGTTGTTGCAATTTGCGATAGCGGTTTTGTCTTTATACGGAATGGCAAAAAGATCCAAGGGCTGGCTTTCACGCTGGTTGTACAAGGGCGTGCAAGAACCGGAAGGCCCGCATGAACCCGTAGGGCGGCATCACAAGCATCCGTGGTGGCAGGTGATGTGTCTTACCGGTGTCGATTATTTCTCGACCCTTGGATACCAGCCCGGCATTGCTTTTCTCGCGGCGAGCGTGCTCTCACCTTTCGCAACCTTAGTGCTGGTCTTGCTCACCCTTTTCGGAGCTCTTCCGATGTATCGAAGAGTTGCCGAAGAATCTCCGCACGGCGATGGTTCGATCTCGATGCTGGAGAAGCTGCTCTCGCGGTGGAAGGGCAAGATGTTCGTGCTGATGTTGCTTGGATTCGTAGCGACGAGCTTTATCATCACGATCACACTCTCGGCCGCTGACGCGACCGCGCATATCCTAGAGAATCCTTTCGTCGCTGTCAGTTTTCCGATCCTTCATCATCCGGTTGTCGTTACCCTGGTTCTGATCGGCTTGCTAGGACTCGTATTTCTGCGCGGCTTCAATGAAGCGATCGGGATCGCTGTTTTTATCGTCGCCGTATTCATAGTCCTCAATACGATCACGATAAGCGTAGGGCTCTATGAGATCTTCTGGGTTCATCCCGATGCCTTCGCGAACTGGAAGACTGCGGTTTGGGCGAGCCCGAAGGTGAATGGAAGCGTTCTGTGGTTAGCGGTAGCGGCGCTGTATGTCTTTCCGAAGCTCGCCCTTGGACTTTCAGGATTTGAAACGGGAGTTGTGGTGATGCCACTCGTTAAGGGCGACGGTGATCCCGAGGTTCGTCCGAAGCACCTGTCTGAGAGCAGCATGTCAGAGCAGGAGGTTTCGGAAAGCGACGATATCCAAGGCCGAATACGAAACGGTAAAAAGCTGTTGACCGCCGCCGCCTTGATCATGAGCGTTATGCTCGTCGGGAGCAGTATCATCACGTCGATGCTTATCCCGCCGGCGGAGTTTCAGGCGGGCGGCGAAGCGTACGGAAGGGCTCTTTCGTATTTGGCTCATGAGATGCTGGGCGACGTATTCGGAACCGTCTACGACGTGTCGACCATCGCGATCCTTTGGTTCGCTGGTGCGTCCGCGATGGCGGGGCTGCTCAATATTGTGCCGCGCTACCTTCCTCGATACGGAATGGCCCCGGATTGGGCTCGAGCGACGCGGCCCTTGGTACTCGTGTTTACGGGCATCTGTTTCCTCGTAACGATCCTCTTTCAGGCGGACGTGGCGGCTCAGGGCGGAGCCTATGCAACCGGCGTGCTCGCGTTGATGACTTCCGCCTGTGTGGCTGTAACCATATCTGCGTGGCGAAAGAACCAGATCTCTTGGGTGTTTTTTCTGGTCGTTACGATCATCTTTTTCTACACGACCGCGGTAAACATCATCGAGCAGCCGAATGGCATTCAGATCGCTCTGTTGTTTATCTTCGCGATCATCGCGGCCTCGTTTGTTTCGCGGGCGCTTCGAACGACGGAGATCCGGATCGAGAACATCGAGTTTGATGAGACGGCTTCGAAGTTTATTGACGAGGTCGTGTCGGAAGGTGACATCCGCATCGTAACGAATCGTCGTGAAACTGGCGACGTAACGGAGTATAGGTTCAAAGAGCACGAGAAACGCATCGACAACCACATTCCGTCGACTGATCCGATCTTGTTTTATGAGATCGAGATCGGCGACGCATCGGAATTCTCTGGCGGGCTCACGATCCGCGGTGTCGATATCGATGGCTACAAGATTCTTCGTACCGAAGCTCCGGCTGTCCCGAACGCGATCGCGGCGTTGCTTCTAAACATTCGAGATAGGACCGGTAAGATCCCGCACGTTTATTTCGGGTGGAGCGAAGGCAATCCGATCATGTACCTAGCCCGATACATCCTGTTTGGAGAAGGAGATACGGCGCCGGTAACGCGTGAGATCCTTCGACAAGCTGAGGAAGATCCTGAACTGCGGCCGAGCGTTCACGTCGGCGGTTGATCAGGATTGAGGACTGAGGATGGACGGGTTCATCTCAAGGAAACAGGATCGGCAAAATACCGGTCGTCCCTGAGATGGATAGAAGGGAACGGTCGTCGCTTCACCGCAACGAGCGCACTTTACAGATACCTCGATCCGCTGCCGCACGCCCGACGTTTGAGCAGCGGCGATAGCCGCGAGTCTGTCATTTTTTGCCTGCTTACAATCCTTACAGCGTTTTGGCGGGTTTTGGAGCTTCTTATCGCGAAAGAATGCCTGCTCGCCCGCGGTCCAGATGAAATCGCGACTGCAGTCGATGCAGACGATAGACTTGTCTTCAAACTCCGACTCAACGCTGGAGGCGGTTGTCACTTCCGTCGATCGCCCGTTGAAATCGTTGTTCGACATACCAACTTGTTCGTTCTTCATTAAATCCGACCGCGTGCAGGGAGCGATACACGCAGCGAAACTCATCTAAGATCGGCCTGATTTAGGTCAGCGAGAAAAACACGCTACCATAATCTAAACACCGTATGGTCGGCGACGTCGGTCGGCATTTCGAATTGTCGATAGAAGGCGTCAAGCGCGGCCAAGCCAAGCGGAAGTATATAACATATCTTTAACAGAAAAAAGCATTCTATGAATATTCTCGTCGTCGGGTCGGGTGGACGCGAACACGCTATCTGTACCGCATTTGCCCGTTCGCCGCGTGTCGAAAAGATCTTCTGCGCGAACGGCAATGCCGGTATCGTCCAAATCGCCGAATGCGTACCGATCAAGCCCGATGAGATCGAACGGCTAGCGGACTTTGCGGCTGAGAACGCGATCGATCTGACGTTTGTCGGCGGGGAGACGTCGCTGGCGTTGGGGATCGTCGACGAGTTCGAAAAACGAGGGCTTCGAATCGTCGGTCCGAACAAGGCGGCGGCCGAATTGGAGGCGAGCAAGGCATTTTCCAAAGACTTCATGGCTAGGTACGGGGTGCCGACGGCTGCGTATAGAAATGCCGATTCGGCGGCGGACGCCATCGCCATTCTGAATGACGGCGTGTTCGGCGGCGAAGATGCTCCGGTCGTTGTGAAGGCGGATGGGCTCGCGGCCGGTAAAGGGGTCGTCGTTGCCCCGAACCGTGGTGAAGCGATAGCCGCTATCGACGATCTTGCGAACATCGCCGGCAAGGCCGCGGCGGAACGCATTGTGCTTGAAGAATGCCTGATCGGTAGGGAAGTTTCGCTGATCATGTTCGCCGATGGGGAAGACTTCGCTTCGATGCCCCCGACTCGTGACCACAAGCGGATCGGCGAAGGTGACACCGGTCCGAATACCGGCGGAATGGGCACGATCACCGATTCCTCACTGCTTAGCGACGAACAGACGCAGCAGGTAATCGACGAGATAATCAAGCCGACGCTTCGCGGTTGCATCGATGAAGGTTTTAGGTTTCGCGGTATTCTATTTCTCGGCCTGATGATGACCGCCGACGGCCCGAAGCTGCTTGAATACAACGTCCGGTTTGGCGACCCGGAGACGCAGTCGATACTCGTGCGGCTTGAGACAGACTTTGTAGATATCTGTGAAGCGATGCTCGACGGAAAGCTCGGGGAGATCGACGTCAAATGGAAGCCTGGAAACTCTGCGACTGTCGTGCTCGCGGCCGAAGGTTATCCGTACAACCCGCGGAAAGGCGACATTATCGCGGGGCTCGACGATGTGAACGGTGTCACAGTTTTTCATGCCGGAACGACGAAGAACGAAACGGGCGAGATCGTAACGTCCGGCGGCCGGGTTCTTGGCGTTACCGCGACGGGTGACAACCTGGGCGAGGCTCTCTCGACCTGCTATCGCGAATTGGCAAAGATCAGTTTCCGTGGAATGCAATATCGACGAGACATCGGCAAATGATTCTGACGAAGTTTGTTGATCCTGATTCATTTCGCGAGGCTGCCAAAACTTGAACCAGTTGAATCAAGATCTAGGACTTACGGACTGAGGCTCCAAGTGACACCTGAGATTTGTTCCGGTCCATTTCGCGTCTGTACTTTTGTTCCAGTTGGAACAAGACCTAAGATTTATACCGACTTTCAACAACTTACAGACACGGTCGGCTATTTTTCCACAGAAGCAATTGTCAAAGAGCGGCCCCCGATGCGACCGGGTCGAGTAGATTGACATATAAATTCTCGGGCTTCAATATCAGATTTCTCAGATTTCCGAGATTTCCGACTGTTGAGAAAGCTATGGAACTCCCGACACAAAAGCCTTACCTCACGGCTACGATTTTCTTCTCGAAATCGGCTGCTTCTTCGTTCAGGCGATATTTCTTCGCGAAAGCCACAAGCCGCTTATACCGATCGAGCGGCTTTTCTTTGTTCATCCAGCAGATCTTTGCCATGCATTCGGGGCAGGCGTCGATCGGGCGGCGGTCGGTTTCGCCGAGATGATTAGTGCCGCTCATTACGCACTCATATTTCGTGCAATGGCGGAATGAGAACATATGTCCGGTCTCGTGAGCGGCGATCTTCATCGTCCGGCGGAGGAATGTGTCGTAGGTCGCTTGATCGTCCAAGCGATATAGCGACCAGACGCCAACGCGATTCTCCAAACTCGCTTGGCCGAAGACGAAGAACATCGACGAATCGGGATAGAGGTCTTCATTCGTGAATGCGATGAGCGCCGCGCAATCTTTTGGAAGCAGCGGCGGAAGGATTTTCTCCAGATAGTATCCCGATCGAACCTGTCGATGCTGCGGATAATCGATCATCCTTTGATCCGGTTCCTTCAGCTTTGGAGGTGCGGCTTTGAGCGGAAGTGACTTGACGGGAAGGCCATAGAATGCTTCGAGATAATCGCTCGTCGTCTTGATCACCTGCGATTGCTGAGCAGTAAAGTTTCCGATCGGTTGGACATAAATGATCTTCCGCTCGCCGGTCGGCAGCGTTGGGTTTCCGCTAATGTATTCATCGAATGTCTGCCCGCCTTCTTTGTTGTCCCAAAGCCAGTCGTATCGACCTGGGATCCCCATCGGCTTGAAGAACGGCTCGATCTTCTTAATGTCGGATCGGAGAGATTCGAGTTGAGGGTCGGTTGCGACCGAGTTGGAAACCTGATCGGGCGTGTGAGAGCATGCAGCTATTGCGATAGCCGCCAGGACGATCAGAAATGTTTTTCTAACAATTTTCAGGTTTTGAGTTACCAGTTTCCAGTTTATCTCGGATTCAGCGGGTTAATAATCCTTCAGGGCCTTGGTGTACAAGTCGAAATTCTGTTTCATTTCGTCCATTGAATCGCCGCCGAACTTTTCGCGAAATGAGTTTGCGAGGACGATTGCGAGCATCGCTTCTCCGATCACCCCTGCAGCAGGAACCGCAGTAATGTCGGAGCGTTCGAAGGCGGCGAGGTCTTCCTGTTTGGTTTCGATATCGACAGAGTGCAGAGCTTTGCGGAGAGTCGATATCGGTTTGAGGTAGCCGCGAACTCTCAGTTTCTCGCCGTTGGTGATGCCGCCTTCGAGGCCACCGGCACGGTTTGTAGGCCTGCGAAAAGCCCCACCCGCTACCGCAGGTGGTACCGACAGAGCCTCATCGTCCGCTACCGCAGGTGATACTGACGTGCCGGCGTCGTAGTAGATCTCATCGTGGACTTCGGATCCGAAGCGGCCGGCGTTGGTGACGGCAGTACCGAGTTCGACGGCTTTTACCGCCTGGATCGACATAAAGGCTTGGGCGATGCGGCCGTCGAGCTTTTCGTACCAGGAGGTGTGCGAGCCGAGGCCGGGGACGACGCCTTTTGCGACGACCTCGAAGATGCCGCCGACCGTGTCGCCGTTAGCTTTGGCAGTATCGACGAGGGCGACCATTTCTGCTTCGACAGACTTGTCGGCACAGGCGAGCGGCGAGTCTTCTTCGACCGCCGAGATCTCTTCCCACGTTTTTTCGAGAGGTACGTCGGGCACCGAGCCGAGTTTGATGACGTGGCTTTTTACGTCGACTCCGAATTGAGCGAGAAGTTGTTT
>Ga0247823_10004756_pt1 | contig 10834 bp, 9 predicted proteins | sample 13C_PalmiticAcid_2_FD_192426 | JGI IMG/M metagenome (GOLD analysis project Ga0247823, IMG submission 192426) | Soil microbial communities from agricultural site in Penn Yan, New York, United States - 13C_PalmiticAcid_Day30 | ecosystem: Environmental > Terrestrial > Soil > Agricultural land...
AATCAGCGGCAGCGGCGAACCGAAGTTGACCCGCCGGGCCATCGCCTCCGGCGTGGTCAGCAGGACGTGGTCGGGGGTGTAAAAGAGGACGGCGTTGATCTTGTCAGCGACCTGCCGCACGGCCGTCTCGCCGCGGACGTTCTTCATCGGATTCAGCGACACGGCCAGGGTGTCGAGGTCGTTGTTCGCCACGGCCCCGTTGTCGGCGAGGGCCCGGTAGTCGAGCACGATGGAGACGCCGGTCTTTTCCTGGAGGGCGTCGAGGACCGTCCGCAGCGGGATTTCCTGCACGCGGTCGAAGTCGTGCCGGTCCATCAGCCGCTCGGCGACGTCGGCCGCCTCGCCGGCGGACCCGCCTTTCGGCGCCGGGGCCGCGAGGGCCGGGCCGGCGGTGAACAGAAGTGCGTAGGCCAAGAGCGTTCGCATGAGACGTGGCTCCGCCGGACGGGATGGGCAGAGGTGTAACGGGCGGCCCCGGGCCGGCGTTGGCGGCCGGGCCGGAAGTTCCGTATCTTGCGCCTGTACCCACCCCGAGACCCCGCCATGACCCCGAGTGCCCTGTCCCTCTTCCTCGTCGCCGCCGGCCCGGCCGAACTGCCGAACGCCGATGCCGTGAAGATCGAGGAAGTCGCCCGCGTCCCGAGCTACTGTGAAGGCATCGTCTTCGACAAGGCGGGCAACGGGTACGTCTCGCACGGCCAGTTTGTGACGAAGGTGGCCCCCGACGGGAAGACGAGCCGCTGGCTCGACAGCGGCGGGGCCCCGAACGGGCACAAGGTCCTGGCCGACGGCACGCACCTGATCTGCGACGGTAGCCTGCACGCGGTCCTGCACGTCTCGGCGGACGGCAAGGTTCTCGGGAAGGCGTCCGAGAAGTGCGGCGACAGGCCGCTCCGCGGGCCGAACGACCTCAGCCTGGACGTGGCGAACGGCGGGTTCTACTTCACCGACCCCGGCGGGTCGGACGACAAGAAGCCGATCGGCACCGTCCACTACGTCGACGGCAAGCGCGTGACGCACCTGTGCGCCGAGGGCCTGGCGTTCCCGAACGGGATCGTCTACGTCCCCGAGGGCAAGCGGCTGCTCGTCGCCGAGAGCAAGAAGAACCGCGTACTCGAGTACCCGGTCGAGTCCCCGGGCAAGCTCGGGCCGATGAAGGTGCTGTGCGAACTGCCGGCGAAAGGGGAGGGGCAGATCGACAACCAGCCGGACGGGATGTGCCTGGACGCGGCCGGCAACCTGTACGTGGCCCACTACGGGATGAAGCAAGTGCAGGTGATCTCGCCCGAGGGGAAGGTGATCCGGCGCTACCCGGGCGGGAACCTGACTACGAGCAACGTGGCGTTCGGCGGCCCGGAGATGGACACGCTGTACATCACCGGTGGGCTCAAGGGCGAGCAGGGGAGCGAGGGGGGGCTGTTCCGGATCAAGCTGGCCGGCGTGAAGGGGCGGCCGGTGCTGCCGATGGGGAAGTGAATTGCGGCGGGCCGAGCCCCCGTGAAGGGCTCGGCCCGGAGGCTCAGACCGCCCACCCCTTCCGGTACTCCTTCTTCAACAGCGCGTCCGCCTCGGCGGCGCCGGTCTTCCGCGCGGCCGCGTCCCACGTCAGCGGCTTGCCGCTGCGGTACGACACGACGCCGAGCAGCACCGCCTCGGTCAACGTCCCCGAGTACGCGAAGTCGCACGTCGTCGGCGAGCCGTTCTTGATCGCCTCGATCCACTCCTTGTGGTGGCCGACCGAGTTCGGGATCGACCCGTCGCCGGCCACGTCCGAGCCCTTGGTATCGCCGTCGAGGAACAGCTTCCGCCGGCCGTAGTCCGCGAGGAGCATCCCCTTCTGGCCGACGAACAGGGTGCCGTCGCCCCACTTCGGGAGTTTGGCGAGCTGCGGCGGCCGCTTGTCGCCGTCGTACCAGGTGAGCGTGACCGGCGGCCGCTCGCCGCGGGCCGGGAACTCGTACTTGCAGACGATCCAGTCTGCCCCGGTCTCGGGGTTCACCGGCGATCCCTCGGCGCTGACCTTCGTCGGGTGCTTCAGGTCGAGGGCCCAGAACGGCAGGTCGACGTGGTGGCACGCCATGTCGGCCATCCGCCCGCCGCCGAACGCCCAGTACCGCCGCCAGTGGAACGGCACGTACTCCGGGGCGTACGGCCGCTCGGCGACCGGCCCGAGCCACAGGTCCCAGTCGAGCCCGGCCGGCACCGGCTTCGGGTCCGGCCGCTTGCCCGGCCCGTTCCACGCCCCGCCGACCCAGACGTGGACTTCCTTCACCGGCCCGATCACGCCCTTGCGGACCGCTTCGACGACGCGGCGGTAGTTGTCGCCGGCGTGGATCTGGGTGCCCATCTGGGTGACGAGCTTCTTGGCCTTCGCCAGGTCGATGAGCGTGCGGGCCTCGGCGACGGTGTGCGTCAGCGGCTTCTCGCAGTAGGCGTGCAGCCCGTGTGACAGAGCCATGTGTGTGACGTGGAAGTGGTGGTGGTCCGGGGTCGCGCACAGGACCGCGTCGAGGCCCTTGGCCTCAATCATCTTCCGGTAGTCGGTGTAGAACGTCGCCTTCGGGAACTGCTTGCGGGCGTCGCCGGTCATCCGCTCGTCCACGTCGCAGATCGCGACGACGTCGGCGTCGGTCTTCCGGGCGAGTTCGCCCCAGTTGTACTTCCCCTGGTTCCCGAGCCCGACGACGCCGACGCGGACGCGGTCGAGCGCCTTGGCCCGGACGAGCGGGGCCGTGGCCGCCGCGGTCGCGGCGGACAGGACGAAGTGACGGCGGGAGAGCATGGCGGAACTCCGGAGAGGGGGAGGCTAGCGGTTGAGGAGCAACCTAAGCAGACCAAGCCCCAGGGGCAAGGAGACGAGGCCGGCGAGGGCGAGGCTCGCGCTCCGGCCCCAGTCCGGCCGGGCGTTCTCGCGGACGAGGAGTTGCGCGAAGCTGTCGCCGCCGGGCACGGCGAACGTGGCGTCGGGCTCGGCAGCCCGCCGCCTCCGCCGGGCCTCGCCCCGGGGGCACGTCGCCAGCAGGTGGGCCGCGGCCTCGCCGGACAGCCCTAAACGCCGAAGCCAATCGCAGACCTCGCCGACGGACTTCCCCGTGCAGAGTCGCAGCCGGACCTGCCGGGCCAGGTCTCGAAGAAACGCCTCACGCTCGGCGTGGTCGTCAGCCATGTTCTCCCCGGAGGCTCGGGCGGTGAGCATCCTGCGTTCGGCGAGCAAAGCGGCCGCGGGCGCCTCAAAGGTCCTTGATGCCGGCGGCCCGCATCAGCTTCTCGACCTCGTCCGCCTCCTTCTTCTTCTTCTCCAGACGGAGGTAGTCGAGCGCCTCGCGGGACATCTTGCTGTAGTACTTGGTGATCTCGTCCCCGCGGTGCGGGTTCATCAGGCGGACCAGTTCGACGTACGTCTTCGCCATGTGGTTGGTCCCGCCGCCGAACTCCCCGCACACCTTCTTGAGTTCGTCCACCAGCTTGGGGATGTATCGCCCCTCGTTCGGGAACTTCTTGATGGTCTGGGTCAGCCCCTGGGCGGCCAGCGTCCACTTCTTCTCTTCGCCAAGGAACTCTGCCCACTTGAGCCGGGCCTGCGACGCCAGGTCCGGCCGCTCGGCCCGCTCGTACAGGACGACCAGGCTCTCGTAGAACCGGTTCCGCGACAGCTTGTCGGGCTGGACCGCGAGCATGTCCGGGGCGACCTTCCAGCTGAAGTCGGGGTACTTGGCGAACACCATGACGAGGCGGTTTGCCTGATCGAGAATGGCCTTCTTGTTCTCCGGCGTCGTCTCCCCGTCCCTCGCCATCCGGGCGAGCTCCAGCCACGCCGCCTCGTTCACCGGCGACAGCTTGTTCAGCACGTCGGTCAGGAACCGGATCTTCTTCTTCGGGTCGAAGTTGTTGGCCTTGGCGATCCCGTCGTAGGACTCCATGACGAGGTCGGCCTGCCGCTTCCCGACGCGGTCGGTGGCGACGGTCCCGAGCCGCCGCTCCAGGTCGCGGTCGAGGATCTCGGCCCCGGTCTGCGGGTCCACGACCTCGCCGGTGTAGTAGTTGTCCTCCCGGTATCGGCCCCACGACTCCAGCGAGAACTCGAGCCTGGCCTTGGACATCGACCGGACCTCGACCCACATGACCCAGGCGTGCCGTTCGCCCCCCGACGCCTCGCCGCGGATGTAGGCGGCCGGGACGCCCAGGCTCTTGCCGACACGGGCCGCGAAGTCCGCCTGCATGGCGCACACCCCGCCGTACTTTCGGATGTCGGGCAGGGTGTAGTCGTGGTCGTTCAGCGCGCACACCTCGCTCCGGGTCCGGAGCATCTCGTCGTCGTACTTGATCTCGTGGTAGATCTTCCCGACCAGCGGGCGCTTCGTCAGGTAGTTCTTGATCGCCCACTCGCGCTCGGCGACCGGGGTCCGGTGATCGACGACGTAGACGAGGAACTCCCACGGCAGGACTTCGAGGCGGTTCGCCGCCTCCTTCGCCTGGACCTCCTTGGCGTGCCCGACGTGGTACTTGAACTCGTCGAGGGCCCCGAACTTCAGGTAGTCCTTGGGCAGGATGCTCTTGGTCCGGACCTGGTGCGGGCGGTAGTCGTACAGGTGCCCCGGGGCGTCCCAGACCACGCTGACCGCGATCGCCAAGTTCGGGTACTTTTCGACGGCCGCCGCGTCCGCCTTCCACAAGGCCCGAAAGGTCTCGAGCACGGCCGGGATTTCGTCCTTGGTCTCGTGGATCGCGCTGAAGAACTCTTCGCGGATGTCCTTCCGCTTGGCGAGCCAGTCGGTGAGGCCCGAGTGGTCGTCGCCGAACGCCGCCTTGATGTCGTCCGCGTGGCGGGTGGCGAAGGCGTTGGCGGCCGCGGCCCGGACGGCCGGGTAGTCCGCCTTGTTCAGCAGTTTGCCGACCTTTTGGAGTTCGAGGACCGGTTTGAGTGCGTCGTCGTCGGCGAACGCCGCGGGCACCAGCGCGAGGGCGGCGATCAGGAGGCGGGACATGAGGACGAACTCGGCTGTGTGGGGAGGAGAGTAGTTAGCCGTCGTTATAGAGGACGCCGTCGCCCGCATACAACGGTCCCTGCCCTGTCGAGACCTTCCATGTTCCGACCCGCTCTCGTTCTCCTCCTGCTGCCGCTCGCCGCCCAGGCCGACGGCCTCTCGGCCGGGGCGTACGCGATGGACGTCACGCCGAAGAAATTCCCGGTGTCGGTGAACGGCGGCTTCTCGGACGTCCAGGCCGCGGCCGCCCACGACCCGCTCCACGCCCGCTGCCTGGTCCTGGACGACGGCCAGACGAAGCTGGCGATCGCCGTCGTGGACAGTTGCATGATCCCCCGCGAACTGGTCGCCGACGCCAAGGCCCGGGCGAAGAAGCTCACCGGCATCCCGGCCGACCGTATCCTGATCTCGGCCACGCACACGCACTACGCCCCGACCGTGGCCGGCGTGTTCCAGAGCGAGCCCGACGCCGACTACGTGAGGTACCTGGCCGAGAAGGTCGCGGCCGGCATCGCGGCCGCCCACGACCGGCGGGCCCCCGCCCGCATCGGGTTCGGCCGGGCCCGGGACGAGACGAACGTCTTCATCCGCCGGTGGAAGCGGGAGCACGCCTTCATCCCGGCCGACCCGTTCGGGAACACGACGGACCGGGTCCAGATGAATCCCGGCCACCAGGCGAAGGGGCTGGTCGAGTCGGCCGCGGTGCCGGACCCGGAGATCTGCCTGGTCTCGGTCCAGACGCGGGCCGGCAAGCCGCTCGCCCTGCTCGCGAACTATTCGCTCCATTACGTCGGCGGCAACCCGGCCCTGTCGGCCGACTACTTCGGCGCCTTCGCCGACCGCGTCAAGCAGCTCGTCGCCGCCGGGGAAACGGACTTCGTCGGGATCATGTCGAACGGGACGAGCGGGGACGTGAACAACATCAACTTCGCCGGGGCCGCGATCAAGGCCGGCCCCGGCGAGCGGATCAAGGTCGTGGCCGATTCGGTCGCGAAGAAGGCGGCCGAAGCCTGCGCCGCCATCGAGTACCGGAGCGACGTGACGCTGGCGGCGGCGACGACCGAACTGGCGCTCGGCGTCCGCAAGCCGACCACAGCCGACTTGGACCGGGCCCGGAAGATCCTCAACGAGCAGAAGGGGAAACCGTCCCTGACCGGGTCGGCCGCGGTGTACGCCCGCGAATCCACGCTGCTCGCGAAGTACCCGGACACGGTGCCGGTCACCATTCAGGCGCTGCGGATCGGCGACATCGGGATCGCGGCCATCCCGTGCGAGGTGTTCGCCGAGATCGGGTTGCAGATCAAGAAGACGAGCCCGCTGAAGAACACATTCACGATCGAGCTGGCGAACGGGTACAACGGGTACCTGCCGACCCCGGCCCAGCACGCCCTCGGCGGGTACGAGACGTGGCGGGCCCGGTCGAGCTATCTCGAAGTCGGGGCGTCGGACAAGATCCTGCCGGCCGTGGCCGAGGTGTTGGGGAAGGTCAAATAGGAAGCTTGGGGCTTCGCTACCGCGAAGCCCCAAGCGGCTACTTTTGCTCTTCCAGGTGCTTCTTCAACTCCAGCAACTTCTCATTACCCGGAAGCCGTTCGAGCCCCTGATTCGCGATAGCGACGGCCTCGGCCCACTTCTTCGCCTTCATCGCCGGCTCGGCCCAATTGTGGACCGTGTAGACCGCGTTCTTCGTCAGGGTGTCGTGCCCCGGGAACGCCTTCAACCCCTCTGCGTACTTGTCGAGCGACGCCTTCCAGTTCTTCCCGCCCGCCTCGCGGACCAGATGTCGCGCCCACAGGTCGTAGGCCCGGGCGCCGACGCGGGCCCGGTCCTCCGATTTCGGAAGCAGCGGCCTGTACGTCTCGACCGCGGCGACCGCGTCGGCGAACTTCTTCCGGTCCGTCAGCTCTTGAACCACCAGCCCCGCATGCGTCCGGCCGGCGTCGCGGACCATGTCCAGGTCGGGGAACTTCGCGCGGACGGCCTCGAGGTGCTTCACCAACCCCGCGACGCCGGCCTTCTTTTCGACCGCCGGCAGCGCCTTGCCAAGGTGGTAGTTGATGCCGGCGTGAATGGTCTCGTCCTTCGCGTCCAGGGCGTACCCGCGGGCCAAGACCTGGAGCGAGCCGTCCGCGTCCCCCTGGTCGAGCAGCGTCTGCGACCACAGCCGGAACGTCCCGCTCCGCCGCTCGAGCAATCCCTTCGCCTCCGCCGCCGGGATCACCTTCGACCCGCGGTCGAGGACGGTGAGGGCGGCTTCCCAGTCCCCCTTCCGGGCCCGTTTCTGGGCGTGGGCGGCAAACCAGTGGCTGGTGCTGCCGAACTCCGTGTCGTCCGGGACGGCCTTCGCCGCCCGGCCGACGAGGCCCGGCACGTCCCCGTCCTTCTTCGCTTCGAGCATCGCCTCGATGTACTCGGCCCACACGAACCGCAGGTTGTTCCGCACCTTGTCCGCCTTCGGGGCGACCTCGACCCCGAACGTCAGGACGCGGACGGCCTGCTCGTACTGCCTCGCTTTGAGCAGGGCGGGTCCCCAGTTGGTGAGCAGCGATTGCACGTTGGTGTTCACCGTCCCGTCGGCCGGGTCCAGGGCCAGGGCCGCGAAGTAACACCGGGCGGCCGCCTCCCACTGCGGCGGTTTGGCATTCGTCAGGGCGACCCCGCGGTTGGAATAGATCATGGCCGCGACCCCGACCGCGTCGACCTCGTGCCCGGTCTTGCGGTCGGGCACGAACCCAATGACCGTGATTCCGGGCTGCTTCACCTTGGTCCCCCAGTCGAACCCGTTCGGGTTCGTCGGCTCGACCTGAACCCGTTCGCCGCCGTCGATCAGGTCGAGCGACGCGTGCCCCGGCAGGGCCCCGCCCCCCGGTCCGGGGATCGAGAACGGCCGCAGCTCCAGCCCGAGCCGCGTCCCGACCAGGTGGTACACCGCGACGGCCGACACGCAGTTGAACTTGCCCGAGTCGAAGACCGCGGTGAACGAAGTCTGGTTGGCGGAGTAGCCCTTTTTCATCACCCCGTCGTGCAGGAACTTCATCAGCCGCTCGCCCCGGCCGCGGTTGTCCTTCACCCCGGCGGTCGTCTTCTTCGCGTCGGCGAGGAGCGTGGCGAACCGCTCGCGATACTTCCGCCGGGCGTCGGGCGCCTCGACCCCGGAGGCGAGGATCAGGGCGTCCAGCATCGCGTCGTCGTCGAGTCCGGCCGCCCCGGCCGGCTGCTTCGTTTTCGACTCCCAGACGGCGGCGAGCAGTGTCCGTTCGGCGTCGGCCAGCTTCGGTACCGTGCCGATGTCGAGTGCCGGGAGCCGGTCGTAGATCTCCAGCGGCGGGGCCGACAGGGCATAGCCGCGGGGCTCGTCGGCCCGGACCGGGACGAGCAGGAACAGGGCGAGGCAAGCGAAGCGTCGCATGGGTGGCCTCCTCGGACGTGGGGACAGGTCGCTGACCCATCCAATTGCCGGCGTGGGCCGAAGTGTCTCAGGAATTGTGTCAGGTCCGCCGCCTTCGGCGGGACCATCAACCGCGGAAAAGAGTTGACAACACCCGCCCAACTCCGGTAGACTTTGCCTCACAAAGCAATCGAGGTCGCGGCATGGAACTGCGCGAAGCCCTGGACAGCATCGCCGTCATACGTCGGCGGATGGCCGAGACGGAGGTCTTCCGCGGTTACCGGGCCCTGCCGGTCGCGGCGTCGGCCGTGTTCGCCCTCGTCGCCGGGTTCCTTCAGCCGACCCTGCTGCCGCGGCCGGACCGCGACGTCCCCGGCTACGTCGGCCTCTGGTCCGGCGTCGCCTTCCTCAGCATGGCCGCCGCCGGGCTGGCGATGGTGCTCCGCGACCGCGTCGCCGGCACGTCGCTGACGCGGCCGGTGACGTGGCTGGCCGTGGGCCAGTTCATCCCGTGCCTCGTCGGGGCGGCGGCGGTGACGCTGGTGATCGTCCGCGTCGCCCCGGAGTTCGCGTGGGCGCTGCCCGGGCTCTGGCAAGTGTTTTTCAGCCAGGGGGTGTTCGCGTCGTGCCGCCTGCTCCCCCGACCGGCGTTCGCGGTCGGCGTATTCTACCTCGCCGCCGGCGTGGCCACGCTCGTGCTCGCCCGTGGCGATCAGGCCCTGGCCCCGTGGGCGATGGCCGGGCCGTTCGGCGTCGGGCAGATGCTGTCGGCGGCCGTGTTGTACTGGACCCTGGAGCGCACCGATGGCCGACCCCAACCCTGACTCCGGCCGGTTCGCCTATGACGGCCTCGACCGGGTGATCCACGAGAAGGCCCGGCTCGGCATCCTGACGAGCCTGGTCGGCACGCCGGACGGGCTGCTGTTCAACGACCTGAAGGCGCTGTGCGCCCTGACGGACGGGAACCTGAGCCGGCACCTGACGATCTTGCAGGAGGCCGGGCTGATCGAGGTGTGGAAGGGGACGAAGGGCCGGCGGCCGCAGACACTGGTGCGGATCACGGACGGCGGCCGGGCGAAGTTCCGGGAATACATCAACGTATTGGAAAGTGTTCTGAAGGACGCGGAGCGGGTGGCCGAGCCCGGGGGCCAGCCGTTCGGCCGCGGGTGGACGCCGGCGTAAGACGTGGTCGCGAGCCGGGAGCGTGAGCGACCGGAGTCGGGCGGGAACGAAGACTCCGGTCGCTCACGCTCCCGGCTCGCGAGGGTACAGCCGACCGTGGCGGTCGGCTTGTTCTTGGGCCATTCACTTTGCAATGCAAAGTAAATCTGGGAGGACCGCCAATGCTCAACCTCTTGGAACCGTCCGTCGAACGGGCGAACTCGGCTCGCTGGTGCGACCACTTCGTCGCGAATGCCGGCCGGCAGCTCGGGATCCCGTGGGACGCCGGGTGCGGGCTGTCGGCGGCCGAGCAGGCGGTGCTGATCCCGTCGCTCCAGGACTTCCAACTCGGCGAGAGTTCGGAGGGGAAGCACGGCCTGGCCCGGGCCGCGGCCCACGGGCGGCGGGTCGGCGACCCGCAATATGCGGAGGCGGTCCGAATGTTCTTCGCCGAGGAGAATCGCCATGCGACGTACCTGGCCCGGTATCTGGCTCTAGCCGGGGTGCCGACCATCGGCCACTCGTGGACCGACTTCATCTTCCGGCGCGTCCGCCGACTGTTCGGGCTGGAGGTTTTGCTCACCGTCCTGCTGACGGCCGAATTGATCGGGGAGGTCTTCTACCGGGCCGTCCGCGCCGCCTCCGCGTGTCCGGTCTTGCGTGGCATCTGCTCACAACTCCTGCGCGACGAGCGGCAGCATGTCCGATTCCACGTCGAACGGTTCGCATTGATGCACGCGAAGCGGTCGCGCCTGATGAAGCGCGTCCGAAACGGGCTATGGCGAACGTTCTTCGCGGGGACGTTGTTGGCCGTCTGGCTCAAGCATCGGCGGGCCTTCCGGCTCGGGGGCTATCCGTTCCGGCGCTACTGGCGCGAGGCGTGGAAGGGCTTTCGGTCCGCTGCCCGCGGCGTTCAACCCCCGAACCCCGTCCGGAACGGGTCTGCCGGGTCCAGGATTAGCGTGGCCTCCGCGGTCACGTAAGCCGTCCCCGCGATCCGCGGAACAACTCGATCGCCCTCGACCCGCACGTCCCCTTCGAAGACGCTGCCGATCACGCTCTCCTGCCGCCAGACGTCGCCGGGTCGGAGTTTGCCGTCGGCGAACAGGCACGCGAGCTTGGCGCTCGTCCCGGTCCCACACGGCGAGCGGTCGTAAGCCAGCCCAGGGCACAGGACGAAGTTCCGCCCGTGGTTCGCCGGGTCGGCCGGCGGGCCGACCAGTTCGATGTGGTCGATCTCCCCGCCGTCCGACCCGGTCACGCCCGTCCGGGTCAACTCCCGTCGCACCCGCCGGGCATA
>Ga0247823_10004757_pt1 | contig 10833 bp, 16 predicted proteins | sample 13C_PalmiticAcid_2_FD_192426 | JGI IMG/M metagenome (GOLD analysis project Ga0247823, IMG submission 192426) | Soil microbial communities from agricultural site in Penn Yan, New York, United States - 13C_PalmiticAcid_Day30 | ecosystem: Environmental > Terrestrial > Soil > Agricultural land...
GGAATAACAAGGGGGGGGGTGGAAAGGGGACGACGCAGGCTGCTCCTGCGAGGAGGCCATATGTTTATGAGGATACGTCGGATGATGATTATGAGGATGATGATTATGAGGATGATGATTATGAGGATGATGATAGTGTCGAACTGCTTCGATGGGAGGACGTGGTGGACTGGGATACGTGGCCCAAGTCGCCGCCCGACTGGTCTGACTAATGTCATGGTGGCCTACCTACGTAAGGTCATCGAGGCGATTGGACGACGATGTTCCTTTTCGACGGCGAATGGGTTGGGACGGGGTTGGGGATGGGCTTGAAGCAACATGTCGCTTTCGAAGCATGTCTATGCTTCAACCCCTTAGGATTTCAAGGAAATATTATCAGGATCGTGACGCATATGTCGGATGGTAACCATCAGCACTACATTATCAGAACTCATCGCTCACCACCCTCCCTCCTCATGGCCAAAACAAGACATAATTACACCAAATCGGTTCACGCAAGCCCAAAGTCTTGATGAAATAAAAACTAGTTTATCTCTTGGTCATTCCATCAAGTCTGTGCCTGCGCCGAGCGCTGCAAGCTTTGCCGTATCACCTTCGTCAAGTGCGCAATATTGTCGAGTTGCCGCTGCAGATCGGCATATTGGCGAATCGAGGTCAAGGTGTCGTCGCCAGGCGTCCCATGTCTCATATTCAGAGCTAGGTCTCTAGCCTTTCGCAGTTGAGTCTCGGCTTCGCGTGTGCGCTCTGTGCAAAATGACATCAGTGTTGACCGGGTAGAACCAGATAAGGTCTGTTTTGGCTGACCATTCATCTTAGCGAGGCAGAAGTCTTGGTAAACCTCATGTAGAAGAGCAACATACTGTTGCACTTCTGGCATCGTGCGGGGAGCAACTGTTTTCGTCCTCAGAGAGGAGCATTCCTCCCTTTCAGCGTCTGTATTTATCAGTATGAAACACATTTCAGGCAAGGTAAGGAACGCGAACCGAAGAAGTCTCTGAACGCCTCGAGCATGCGCACGTCTCGTCTTCGGCGAGGACGCAGTGCCATGAAGTTGACTGCCACAGGTAGCCTCCAGCATCCGCCAAATAGCTGGGCAATATTCATCGCTGCATCCCGTTCTTCCACGCTTATCCCCCCCCTCCCCGTCATTTCCCGATCAAATTCCCCGCGGAGTTGCAGGACCGGTTTGACCCAAGGCGGCAGATTTTCTATCGGCCACCTAGCAAACTCGCTGAACTCGGGCTGCAAGTCATATAACCCTTTGTCAATCATCGCCTGCGCGGACACAATTTGGCACTTGCCCTCAATCTTCAGAGCTCCCTGTGAAAGGTACTCCCCAAAATAACGGGCCGTCGACCGCCATTCTTCAAGCAGCAGTAGATGCCTATTATCGGGTGTGCTAAACACGGAGATGAGATCCAGATCTCGAAGGAATACACCCTCGGGGAATTGCGTAGTGTCGATGACGCAAAGGGAAATATCGGCTAGGGACGAGCCATTCGTTGAATTCGCGTGCAGGTGAAAGATGTAGACGATGGCGAACAGAAGCGAGCTTGTCCAGGACACAAAATTATCTTCGGGACCTTCCCACCACCGGAGATGCCGAGTAAGCATGTTTGCCACCTCGGCCTGGTTGCCCCTGGCAAAGATGTCTTGCTCGGAGGATCGCTTGCCGTCCGTGGCATCCATGGACTTCGTCCAGAGTCTGTCGGTTGCGCCACGGGATTTGGGAGTGGATACCCGAAACAAGTAGCGGGGAACGTTGCTAAATGTCGCCTGGAGCCAGCTTCTCTCGCCAGTAGGGTTGAATAGAAGACACTCGGGGGGGTCGAGGTGGAGGGACCCCAGGCTGTCGGATATGCCGTCGATCTGCTGGTGAGCTTGCATTGGGAAAGCCGGAAGGATGGGCTCGAAATATCTCGATCTGTCAGGCCCGTTGTGAGGCGCAGTGGTCTGCGCCAAGACGTCAGAGGGAAAGGCGGGAGACGGCTTCTTGACAGGAGTTTTGGGTCGAGTTTTTGCTGTGCCGAACGGTCCGATGTTCAGTTGCTGGAACAACCGTGACTGACTTGATGATACAAAGCGGGGTATCCGAGAACATGCAGAGAGAGAAAGGCAGCCTGTCACTGTTACACAACATAAGGCAGCATAGCACCACTCGCCTTTGGTTGGGGGATCCCCCCCGGAGCTCAGCGCTTGGCGAGGCACTGCGCGTTCATGGAACTACTCCAAGAAGCTAGGGTTGTCCTGAAATGACAATGAATGCCGAGGGTCTCAAGCCATTGATGTGTCGTTGACGCGTAGAGATCAACTGCAGCCTTGGTGCGCAAAATACAACCAGTCACAAACTACACATGTCCATTCCTCCATCAAGTGAGCGTTGCCGCGCATTCAGCGACCCTCTCGCCAACTTCTGGCAAGGCACATGCCATCACGAAGGAAGCTGGGTGGGACGTGCCGGGTGAGCTCCGGAGGCAAATTCTTTAGTCGGAATTGGCCTCGACCCCTAGAGCGGCCATGATCTTGCTGAGTCCTTGCATCTCACCCTTTATGCTGCCGTACTTGTCGCGGTCCACCCAGCCCACAGTGTTCCCCCCTCCAAAGTCGACTACGTTATCATAACTCATCACCCACCACCCTTCCTCCTTCAACACCCCCACGCCACAAGCCTACTACTGGGGCTGAGCTCGCAGGTCAGTGCAGAGCAAGGCAACCAAAACTTAACTATTGCTGCATGTGAATGCCCAAAACATTCACGTTGGTTTGATTGCCGGGCTCGCCAGACAGCGTCGCAGTTTCCCCGCAAGCCTGCCTCCCATGTCAACAAGTAAAAACCCGACGCGCTATTTGTTGATGTCTGTGCCCATTTTGCAGTGACCGCCGAGCATGCAGGTGCTCTGTACAGCTCGGAAACCTGGTTCCTAGCCAACCGAGCTGAGATTCCCATTTCGTAAGGAGAACCTAGCATGCCTCAGCTATTGAACGGCTAGCCTTCCGTTTGGCTACCTGCCTTACGCCACTTTCCTCAGCCTTCTTGGTTTGGCAAATTGCCTGGCGCCTCATCCAACGTCTCATGTGCATGGATGGATTAGCCCGAGGACTTTGAGGCTCTGATCGAGGGCTTGCAGACGGGCTTGCGCGCCGGGGATGTCACTTTTGTACGTCTGTCGCCCATTTCGTGGAAACTCGACGTGTTTTGTTAGATATTACCTCGACCAAAAGTTGTTCAGAGTCTTACTTAGCGGGAAAGATGCTGTCTTGGGTTCGTCAACTTCCGCCGTGCTGCCTGTTGGCCGCAGCATTGTTTTTGGAGACTGCATTTGGTCAAGTCGAGAGCAAGTTCGACGTGTGCAAGCTTCGCCTTGACCGCATCTTGAACGGCACCGAGACATTCCGCGGAATTGACAACCAGACAATCGCAAACTTCCTTTATCGTGGCCCAGTACGTGGCATGAATCCCCAGTACGCGCAAAAGTCGAGAGACAAATTCATCACCCTCACTACCCCAGGTATGTCATGTCGCTGGACCCTGACCACCTCATCGATTCCGCCAGGCGGGTCTAGCTAAATCGCGTCCTTGATACAAGGTTGTAGGGCTATCTGCGAAGATCCCATCGACTGGTATTGGGCATCGGACATCTCCTTGACCCTTGGCATCGTCTCCAATTGGATCTTGCCCATCATCGCCTTGCTCGCTGCTCTTCCCTACGACTCGGCCCAGGGCAGGAGTGGTCGAGCGGGTTGGTATCATGGTTGGTTGGCGAAGGCTCGGGGGACAGTTCTGGAGCTGCTGAGTTGGCTCGGCTCGCCGCAAACCGCTCTGGCGGCGACATTCTTCAACATCCACCAGATCCGAAGATGCTTTGACGCGGCCATGTCGCCAAACACGGGTATACCCGGCCAAGCTCGACAACCACTTTACGCCACCACGCAGAAACCCGATCTGCAACCCCTCAAGAAAGACGCATACTATGTTCTCTGTTGCATAGGTCAGTTCAAGCTCCCAGCTGACACGGACCGCTTTGCGGAGGTTCTCGTCTATGGGCTGTTCAAACCTATCTGCAATCGGAGCGTGGTTCAGAAGGAGCATAACCGGGCAGCCAAACAGTGGACGGCAGAGCTCCTCCGGGCAATGGCACGCCAGATGAGACGATCGCGGCGGCGAGGGGTGTGGTCGACGTTTGCCAGCATTCTCCTTTTTTTCATCGCCTACGGAGTCGCCGTGGTGCTGGCCTTTGCCGAGCTTGGAGAGCGGACAACGACCCGTTCCCTCGCCCTGGGGATCCTAATCACTTGGTTTCCGCTCCTCGTCTTGTTCGCCGTTCTCGACCGGAATCCCAACTCTGCGGATCGGACCAGGTGAGTCTGAACCAGCCCCCAAAGTTCACCCGGGGTACGGCTTGCCAATACGTTCATGGGCTTCCAGGGTGTTTATCTTGCGTTGGATGTGGAATGTGAGAGCAGTGAGGGAATGGGAGAAAGCTCGTGATGCCAACCAGAATGGCCAAACACCGCCACAAGACCAATACCCGGATTGGTGGTCCTTAAGCAAGGAGCGTGCCGCCTTGTCTAAAAGTTCACCCGGCCAGAATGGGCACGGCCAGCTCCAAGACGATCATCGCGATGCATGCAACGACCTCGAAGAATGGGTCCCGTCCGATTTCGTTGGTCAAGGAAGGCAGATCGGCTACAACGGGCTTGCATACACGGTGGTAGCCAGCGTGGATGTCACCAACGAAACCGACCCCGACCAGCTCGCGGCCATTATCGACCAGACCAAGCAGCACATTAACGACAAGCCTCCCAGGTCCTGGTGGATAGTATCCTTGGCCGCGCTGGCGCTCGTCTGGTGGGATATTGGCATGGCCCTCATGATCTCGTTCAACATTCCAACCGTGGGCATCGGCTGCAGATCGGGATCGTACATCGTCTACGGCCTTGTCAGCACCACGCCCTGGTTTTTGCATCTCTTTGCTTGGTTCAGACGGCAAGGGAACATGGCCAAGATTGCGGGCCATCTCCTCTGCGGGCTCTCCACATGGGTTCTTGTCTTTATTTTCTTTGCCGCTGTAAGTGGACTTGACCTGGTACACTCTTCCCGGCAAAGTGTGAAACTGATGTTGAGCCATCGCCTGCAGTTTAGCGGTGTCATGAAGAATTGCGTGTGTCGAGGTGGACTGAGCGGCTACTTGGACTTTGAAAGTGCCGACTTCTACAGCAACCCAGAGCACTTCAACGTCAAAATGTGGTGGGTGGCGGCGGCGACTATCGGGGCTGTTCCGGCAGTTGTCAGCCTTCTCGCGGCGCTGATCTTGCTCTTTATGCTGCGGCCCCTGTGGCAAGAATCGGAGCCTGGTCAGAACGATCAAGGAGTAGTTCTAGAGGATGTCGGTAATGGGGAGGCGAAGGCGGACATGACCTGGCTGGATTGAGCGTGTCATTTCCGCTCAAGTGAGGGATCAGTGAGAGCCATGGGGATTCTTCACTTCGCGGTGTAAATTTTACAAGTCCATATTTATGCTGAATATGAGAGTGTTGGATTTAAGAAGATGGAAAGAGGGCCAGAAACTCCGCCCATGACCCTCTGAGGAACATATGGATGCGAGTTCTCTAGTCGGAATTGGCCTCAACCCCTAGAGCGACCATGATCTTGCCGAGGCCTTGCATCTCACCCTCCATGCTGCCGTACTTGTCACGGTCAACCCACCCCACAGTGTTGCCCCCTCCAAAGTCGACCACAACGGCATCCCCATCCTCGTCGATGAGAACATTATCGGTCTTGATATCGAGCCAGAGAATTCCCAGGCTGTGCAACTCTGCCAGGGTGTCCCGGATTTGCGTTGCCCACTTCTGTCGGAGGGCTGCGGTAGCTTCATCCGGCGCGATGGTGCCTCGCTCGACGCCGTCCAACAGGGCGCGAAGGCTGTGGTGCTTGTGGGGGATGTAGTCGAGGAGGATGCCGATGACTCCCTCGTTGGCTTGCACAATACCTAAGAATGAGGGGTACACTGTTAGTGAGACGTCCGGCAATGCCATGCGGCTAAAAGCTGGAGCAGGGCAAGGGAGGGGAGAGGGAAGGGGGAAGCGAGTAAGGGCCTCTGATCGGAACCCACCTTTCAACTCAGGGAGCTTCCCCTTAAGCCCAGCTGATCTGAGTTTGAGATATGTCGCAAGCTCCTTGCCAATGGAAGGCTCAAAGATGTTGACCAAGGACTTGTAAATGAGATCTTGCCCATCTACCGTCACTCTCCAAACGTAGCTTTGTAGATGACGGACTAGGATGACCTGCGATGTCTTGATAACCGGAATATCAGTGGTCTCAATGTCGAGCTTCATTGCACGTAGCTTGTCCCCGGAGACTGACCGACGGGGCTCAGGGGGTATCGCGTCGCTATCCAACTCGTGGCACGTCAAGCTGTCGCCCTCGGTGAGTACCTGCAGCGTGTAGACCACGGGGTGGAGGTGGTCGTGGAGTGTTTTAGCCGCCGGAATCGGAGTAGGCGCTAGGTTTTGCATGGTCGGGAGGCACGCGTCGATGACCAGGGCGGCGAGCTGCCGTTCGAGGCGATCGCTTGCTCGGACCCTTTCGAGGTCAAAGGGGCCCCGGGTGAGCTCAGCCAGCTCCATCAGGAAGTTGCCTTCGATGGATTCTTCAAATTGGTAGCCGGGCGGGACAAGAGCGTGTCCGACAGCGTCATCGTCGGGATCCGCCGCTACAATGGAGAATCGCACGCCGTTGAACTCAATAGCGAGCACGAGCGTTTTGGCGACCCCGTCGCCCACGTCGCGGAGACCCAGGAAGTGGGGTGGTGTGGTCTCTGGAGTTGCCATAGTCTGCCGAAGGGATTCAAGAGAAACAAACACAACGTTAGATAATGATGAAGACAAAATTTGGGAGAAGGTTGTTCACCGTGTCAAAAGCAACGAGTGCCGAGGGTGGGTTTCGAGAAGAAGATCGATAAAAACGCGTGGGCGATAATAACGTGTGGAATGGTTCACCATTTTCCCCGCCCGCCTGTTGGTGTTCCCGATTCCCAACGGCTGATAGGCACGAAGTACTTCTGGCTGGCCCCCACAGGCAAACGTCATGATTGGCTGCTATATTTGGGCTTGATGCATATGCAGGGCGCGTCAATGTCGATGAGGCCGAAGTGTTGGCTCGTTGGAAGCGAAGCAAAACACAGGACGCGAAAGAGGACCAACATCCCCCTGCCCTCGGCTGCGGCGGGCAGGTTTGGGCCAAAACGACACCAAAGGGGTAGAAATAAGCAGACTGTATCTATTTTGGCTTGACCCGGAAGTTCTGTTTCACAGGAGGCTGGAAGATTGTGGCCGTTCCAGGTTTCCAAGGAGTCCAGCCCTACTTGTTGCCATGGTTGTTCTTGAGTCACTGGCATCATTTTGTTGGCGACAACGGTGGTCGCCGGGAACGGTTGAGGCACGCGGAGTGCCTCGTTTCGGCCGGGGCCATGATTTAAGCCTTGTACCATGTATCCAACTCTTGACAGATGAGACATGGAGCCTGGAGTGTATCTCAGCTTGCCAGCTTGACCACATCCGTTCGAGTGACCGACCAAGCTGGGAACAGACCCCAGACTTGCGACCTCGAGAGCTATAAGATCTGCCCTCATTGCCATGCACAATCACTTCAAAACCCACCTAAATCATCTATCATTCTCAACCACTTGAAGCATATTCCCTTGCTTTCCTCTTCTTTGAATACCTGTCCTCTTTCATCGCTTAATAGCCCTTGGTCAAAATGTGCATTCGAGTGTGCTACACCAAGTGGTACATTCGGTGTAATCATCATGAAACCGTCACAGACCGAGGGCAGAGCCACCGGTGCCGTCCAGGGGAGGCCTGTCCTGGCGTCTTCACTTACTATCTGTCGGAAGAGCGGGTGAATGACTATTGTCCAACCTGCACCCGACGCCGTGAGGGCCGGGCTCGGGAACGGCGGCGCCGTCGTTGACTCATCTCTCACAATCCTTCGAGTAAGTGATCAACCACTACAATTCCGTATCCCTACATGCGACTTACCGGCTCAGGTCTACATGCTGGCGTGAGACACCGGAGGAGGCGGTAGAAGTGGCTTGGTTCAGTCATTTTGGACTTGCTCTAAAGCAAGCAAGGGGTTTCAGGGAGCGTGATGGGGCGCGGAAACTGCTGCTAGTATCAGATTACAATGTATTAGGTAGCCGTCGCTTTGATCCTGCGCAGGCGTGGGTCAAATACACTCGTTTGTCACTCGAAAAAACCACCGCGGATTTGACTTGGGGTACTCCGTAAAGGGTCCCTTGTTTCCCTTAAGTCCTAACCCCCAGCCAGCTTCCATGGAATATTTAGGTACCTGGTAGTGTCTCCTGCACTATCCATGGGCCCTTCGGAGCATTAGCTGTCATCCCTCCTAGACAGATTCTTTACCTACCGTAGACATCGATTGTGCCGCTCCACACGATGGATTTCCATGCTCCGAAGTAGCATCGCCAGCAAACCGAAAGTGCTGATACTCCCAATGTATGTACCAAGTTATGGAGGTACCCACAATCTCCAGGCCAACCTGCCGTTGGCCACCGAGAACGAACAAGATTCCAATGAGCCATGGGTTCAAACTACCACCTTGAGACTTTTCAGAGATGCAACTGTGCCAGCACTGTTGGCCCCATCGTGGCCGCACGCCAAGGGTTTTGCCTCCCGAAGCCAACAATAGCAGCAGAGCGAGTGTCGGTACCGAAAGTTACCCGCGACCGCTTCAAAATTCTGAACCAATTGGGTAGTTTTTAGCATGCCCGTTGGTTGTGATTTTTGCCTGCTGCAATGGGTGAAACACGATACAGGCCACATCGAGGCCGACCAGCCACTCGCCGCATGCAGTGGCCCGGGAACCTTGGTAAGGTACCTACCTACATACACGCGGCACAAGCCTCAGCTCACAACCTTGCTTCGAATTCCCTTGGCCCCCTCCTCGCTGAAGGCGGCCTGCTTCAGTCTGCTTCAGCCACGTATGGCCTGTTTGAATCCTCTTTGGCCAGGTCCACCTTGATTCGGCCTGCCTCAAAGCATGCGGCGTCGGCGTCCGGCTCCATGGCCGCTTGGTTTGTGGGAAGCCCATTCGTGTTCACACGAGAGTCTCACTGCTGTTAGCCGATGACCAGCAACCAAATCAGCCAACCCGATGTAAAACCTAAAGACCCCTGTGAACGTACATCTCGACGCAGGCTGCAAACTCATGGCGGCGTGGCCCTGGTCGTGATATGCGCCGTCTCGGACTAAATTTAGGATCCCTCATCATGGGGACCACGAGCTGGCAGGAGTATTTGAGAAGACGAGGCTTCCACAGCCCCCTTCTTCTTTAAAAGCTCGTCTTCTTCAACAGCTCCTCTTCTTCAACATCTCTTCTTTTTTAACAGCTCGTCTTCTTCAACAGCTCCACTTCTTGTCCAGCTCCTCTCCTTGTCCAGCCACATCTTGCTCAACTAGGTTTTTTTACCTTACGCCAATCTCTAGCGGTTCAAAGTTCACTTTTGGCGCCCTGGTGAACACCAGCCTTAGGTACATCAACAAACATGTCTCAGCAGGCCAAAGCCGTGGCCTCCGCCATGAAGGGTGGACTACCGTCGACGAATCTGGTCAGACATGACAACAAAACCGGGACTCCAGCAAAATCACAGGCAGCAGCCGGTCAGAACAAGGTGATTGTTCAGCAGAATACTTCAGCTGGTTCCGGATCGACTGTTACCGCCCCTGCAGAACAGTCAGTTTTGTCCTCGGCTATGAAGGCGCTGCGATGGACCTTCGATCACAAAACCCGACGGTATTTCTGCCGCCGTAGCGACGGCAGAATTTCGTGGAGCAAGCCCGCCCGACCCATGGAACAGTCGGGTAGCTTGTAGGCTGGGCATATTACCATGCCGTTGACGGCGTGTTGTTTGCTTCAGTTTGGATGACTCTGGGAGAGTCTGAGCACGATGGATGCGGGAGAAAGAGGGGTTGGCGGGGAGGAGGAGAGCCGGACTCTTCCATCCTTCTACGCAAAGCGAGTTCCTGGAGATGATAGCGTATGGCGGTTCTGTACTGGGCGAGAGCGGTCTTGTACCTGCCGGCTGGCACGAGCAGGGCTTAGAGCAAGGGGTTGGTCTACAATACAAGATGGTGTCCTCCCTTCACTACTTGCTTCTTTGTCAACTGAAAAAAACTGCGAGGGTGCCGCACTAAACCCTACAGATACACCACCAACGCCTCAGCAGCCTTGGCATCAAACACAGCCTGCCCATTCTCAACCTTGGCCGTCTCAAACGTCTCCGCTCCAGCCACCACACACGTCCCATCCGTCCACCGCTGCCCGCCAAACGAAATCTCGTCCCCCTTATCCGCCCTTGCCAACGAGCTCGCCGCCGTCAGCCTCTTGGCCCTCACCTCCGCAAACCCCACCCCCAACCCCGTCAGCGTAAACCTCTGCACCGTCCTACTCCCCCCCGTATAATACTCCGAATTAAACAGCAGCACCCGCAGCGGCCTCCCGTCCCCGCCAAAGCTCGCGTATGCCGCGTACTTGGTGTCGCCCGTGTCGAGCGCCGCGACGTGCCGCGCGCCCGCGAGGAAGGCGACGGCCGCCGTCGCGCCGTAGTAAGGGGCGCCCATGCTGTAGCGGCCCCAGAAGCAGTACTGGCAGTTGCCGACGGTGCCGTGGTGGAAGTAGACGCGCGAGATGTTGGTGGTCGCTGCGCGCAGGATGTAGTCCATCGTCCAGAGGGCTGCGCCAAAGGTCGGGGAGACGTTGGCTGCGCCGCCGCCCGAGACTGTGGGGGGTTGTTAGTAAGTATGGAATTAAGG
>Ga0247823_10004758_pt1 | contig 10833 bp, 9 predicted proteins | sample 13C_PalmiticAcid_2_FD_192426 | JGI IMG/M metagenome (GOLD analysis project Ga0247823, IMG submission 192426) | Soil microbial communities from agricultural site in Penn Yan, New York, United States - 13C_PalmiticAcid_Day30 | ecosystem: Environmental > Terrestrial > Soil > Agricultural land...
GTGCCGCTGTGGCGCGCGACCGGGTGGCGCGGCGTCGCCATCGCGAGCGGGCTCGCGGTCGCGGTCCTCCTCGCGTACGCGCAGCTGCCGCGATCTGCGAAATCCACGCGCGATCGCGCCTACGGCTTCGTGCGCAGCGCGGTGCAAGAGCGCCAGCTGTGATACGACCGAGCCGTGAGATCAAATTCGCGCCCGCAGCCGCGCGATAGCGCCGCAAGGGCGCGAATCTCCCTACGGCGAGGGAGTCCCTCGCGGAGGACGCTGTCCGTGAAGCGGACACTCGCGGTCGTGGTGGTCGTCGCGGCATGCAGCAGCAAGAAGCCGGCGCGCGAGGATGCAGGCGCGGGCTCCGGCTCCGCCGTCGTCAAGCCGGCCGAGCTCGCCGCGTCGTACGACCACAAGTGCGTGGCGGGTGATCTCGAGGCGTGCCGCAGCCTCGCGATCCTCTACACCGAAGGCCTCGGCGTTCCGAAGGATCCCAAGCGGGCGACGGCGCTGTTCGGACAGGCGTGCAACGGCGGCAACCTCGCGGCGTGCAATCAGGTCGCGCTCGCGCTGTCCGAGGGCTTCGGCGTCGACAAGGATCCGGCGAAGGCCGTCGAGCTCTACGGGCGCACGTGCGAGGCGGGCCACATGCTCGCGTGCCGCAACCTTGGCCTCATGCTGCGCGACGGGCGCGGCGTGACCGCGGATCTCGATCGCGCGGCCGTGCTCCTCGACAAAGCCTGCACCGGCAAGGCGCCCTTCGCGTGCACCAACGCCGGCGACCTCGCCGCGAGCCGCGCGAAGACCGCCGCGAGCGCCGCCGCCGAGCCCTTGTGGAAGGCGTCGATCGCGCATTACCAGCGCGGGTGCGAGGACGAGGATCCGTCGGCGTGCCGGCAGCTCGGCGTGGCGTACCTCGAAGGGAACGGGCTCCCGAAGAGCACGAGCGCCGCGGGCCTGTGGCTCGATCGAGGGTGCCGCGGCGATGACCCCGTAGCGTGCCGCGTGCTCGGCGCCATGCGCGTTCAGGGCCTGGGCGTGGAGCGCGACGTGGAGCTCGGGAAACAGCTCCTGAAGCGCGCCTGCGAGCGCAAGGACCGCGAGGCGTGCGGGGTCCTGGAGTCGCTGGGGGCCGGTAGCGCAGCCACCCCGTGATCGGGCCACTCTCGACCAGGCGTGAGGTGGATTCGGTACGCGCCGGATCGCACGGTCCAGGGTCCGGATTGTCCCGCCGCCGCACTGTGTAGGTTTACACCGGACCTCTCGTCACACGGTTCGTAAGTGGGCGGGGCGCCGTCGCTCCCGGAGCGAGGCGGCACACCGGGATCACAACTTCTCCACAGCCGACCCTCAGGGCGGATGGGAACCTTGTGAATCACGGGGTTAGGTACGAATTCGCTTGTGAACAACTCGACCGATCCCGGGGGTTATCGACAGGGGTGCCCACAGCCGGTCGCGGTCTACGTACCGTGCGGTACTGCACTGTGCGAATACGCTCGATGTAGGGTCCGCTACGTAGCAACGGGTCCGAGTACCGGACAGGGGCGTCCGTGGCCCGGACGGAATCGTCCGCCGCCCGGACATTGGTTACGTCGAAACCGCGGATCCGCTGCGACAGACCGCTACCTGGTCGTCACGTACGTGGCGACGACACGCCGCGTACGTGCCGCGCGCGTGACGTGGCCGTCACGTACGCAGCTCGCGGTAGAGGGCGAGATACGCGGCCGCAGAGGCCTTCCACGAGGAGTCGCGCGCCATCGCCGCGCGCCGCAGCGCCGTGAAGCCCGTGCGATCGCGGTGCAGCGCGACGGCGCGCTCGAGTGCACCCAGTAGCGAGCGAGGGGTCGCGCGATCGAACGCGAACCCGGTGCCGCGCCCGCGCGCGAGCGCGGCGTTGCCCGGATCGATCACGGTGTCGTGCAGGCCGCCGACGGAGTGCACGACCGGGATGGTGCCGTAGCGCATCGCGTACAGCTGCCCGAGCCCGCACGGCTCGAACCGCGACGGCATGAGGAACAGATCGCACCCGCCGTAGATGCGGCGCGCGAAGCCGACGTCGAACCCGATGCGCACGGCGACGTGGTTCGAGAACATCTCGCCGAGGTAGCGGAAGCGCGCCTCGAGATCGGGCTCGCCTGCACCGAGCACGACGAGGCGCGCTCCGAGGCGATAGAGCTCGGGCACGATGTCGGCGACGAGGTCGAGACCCTTCTGGCCCGTCATGCGCGCGATCACGCCGACCATCACCTCGCCGTTGCCGAGCGTCAGCCCGACCTCGCGCGCGAGCTCGGCGCGGCACGTGGTCTTGCCCTCGAGCGCATCGGCGGCGTAGGGCGCAGGCAGCGCCGCATCCGTCGCCGGATCGTACGCGCTGTCGTCGATGCCGTTGACGATGCCGACGAGCCGCTTCACGTCGTAGGTGAGGAACCCGTCGAGGCCTTCGCCGAACGTCGGCGTGAGGATCTCGCGCGCGTACGTCGGGCTCACCGTCGTCACCGCGTCCGCCATCGCGAGCGCGCCCTTCAGGAACGACAGCTGATCCCAGAACTCGACGAGCTTCGGCGTGAACGCCGACCACGGGATGCCGAGCTCGTCCATCGTGGCCTTGGGGAAGATGCCGCGATAGGCGAGGTTGTGGATCGTGACGACGAGCGCGCTCGAGACCGCGGCGAGCCGCCCGTAGATCACCGCGGGGGCGCCTTGCCAGTCGTGCGCGTGCAGCACGTCGGCGGGCCCGCCGAGCAAGTGCACGTCGGCCGCGAGCGCGGCCTTGCCGAGGACGGCGAAGCGCACGTGATTGTCGAACCACTCGCTCGCGCCCCCCGGCCCATACAGGCCGCCCGCGCGATCGTAGAGCGCGGGGCAATCGAGGAAGCCGTAGGTCACGGCGCCGATGCGCGTGCTCCGCAGGGTCGACGGATACGCGCTCGCACCGACGGTGAGGGCGAGCGGCACGCCGGGCGACAGCTCGTGACCTGTGGCGCGCACGCGCTCGGCGACGCCGCGATACAGCGGCACGAGCACGGCCGCCTCCGCGCCGTGCTGTGCTTGCGCGGCGGGCAAGCCGGCGAGGACGTCGGCGAGGCCGCCCGACTGGGCGAACGGCGCGACCTCGCTGGCGACGTGCAGGACCCTCAGACGCCCTCGGTGCCCGCGTACTTCTTGAACCGTGGGCCCGCGGACTCGAAGCTGTGACGGTTCTGGCCGGAGACGACGAACGTCCCCGGGCGCAGCTGCGCGAGCAGCTCGGGCTCGTTGCCCATCAGCTCGGCGACGTCGTTCGCGAACACGCACGGCCCCTTCGCCGGGACGAGCGTGCCCTTCGGGACGACGACGATGCCGGACTCGGTGACGAACGGGAACCGCTCGCGATCGAACACCGGATCCTCGCCGATCACGCAGCCCGGCTCGATCTTGCAGTTCTTGTCGAGGAGGACGCGCCGCAGCTTCGCGCCACGCCCGATGTCACAGCCCGACAGGATCACCGAGTCGCGGATCTCGGCGCCGGCGTGCACGAAGCAGTCATACGACAGCACCGTCTCGCGCACCGCGGCGCTCGCGATGATCGAACCCTCGCAGATCAAGCTGTCGTCGACCTCGGCCGGACCGAAGTGCTCGCCCGCGCGCACGAACCGGGCGGGCGGGTAGTCGCGCTGCGCGCTGCGGATCCGCCACGCGCGGTTGTAGAGATCGAGCGCCGGCACGCGCGCGCGCAGCTCCATGTTCGAGACGAAGTAGCTGTCGATCGTCCCCACGTCGCGCCAGTACGGCTCCGCGCCCTCGGGCTCGCCCGGGATCTTGTTCTTGCCGAAGTCGTAGACGTGGACGCGCGCGCCCTCGGCGACGAGCTTGGGGATGATGTCGCGGCCGAAGTCGTGACGCGAGGCGGGCTTGCCGCCGTCGTCGACGAGCACGCGCTCGAGCACCTCGCGCTTGAACAGGTAATTGCCCATCGAGACCAGCGACCAGCCGGGGCGGCCGGGCATCTCGGGCGGGTGTTTCGGCTTCTCGATGAAGCCGACGATGCGGCCCTGCGCGTCGACGTCGATGATGCCGAACGCGCTCGCCTCGTGGACCGGCACCGGGAACGCGGCGACCGTGAGATCTGCGTCGAGATCGCGGTGTGCGGTCTCCATCTGCGAGACGTCGAACTTGTAGACGTGATCGCCGCCGAACACCGCGACGTGCTTCGCGCGCGCGTCTCTCACCAGATTTAGATTTTGGTACACGGCGTCGGCGGTGCCGCGGTACCAGAATTCTCCGAGGCGCATCTGCGCGGGGACGACCTCGATGTACTCGCCGAAGCCCGAGAGCCGCCAGTTGCGCGACAGGTGCTTGATCAGGCTCGACGACATGTACTGCGTGAGGACGTAAATCCGGCGGTATCCGGAATTCACGAAGTTCGACAGGACGAAGTCGATGATCCGGTAGCGCCCCGCGAACGGGACTCCCGGCTTCGAGCGATGGATGGTCAGCGGGCCGAGGCGTGACCCCTTGCCGCCCGCCATGATCATCACGAGCGTGTCCTTCACGAGGTCCATCGTAGCAAGACCTCTGCCGGACCCGGCGCGCGTGCACGCGAGAATCTCGCAGCGGCGACTTCTATAGGCTCTTCGCGCAGGCGCGCGCGTAGCTCGAGCCGGTGGATTGGCTCGCGGTCAGCTTGCACGTGTAGCCGGTGCCGCACCCCGGATCCGCCGCGCACGCCGCCGTGCAGCTCTTGCGGCCCTGCGCCCCGGCCACGCACAGGTTCGGCCCACCGCCGCAGTCCGCGTGGGTCGAGCACGCCGCTCCGAAGTTGTCGCGATCGGCGAACGGGTGAAGCTTCGGGTTGTCGTCGATGCCGTGCATGCCGTACATCGTCGTGAAGCCCCACGTGCCCGAGTCGAGCGCGGTGAGCAGCGTCGAGACCGGCTTGACGTCGAGCTCGCCGCTCGTGTTGGTCTTCGACAGCGCGTTGATGAAGTTCTCGACGACCTGCGGCGACGCCGCGTTCGAGAATGACGTCGTCGTGATGATGTCGACGTTCTTGCCGGCCTTGTTCGGGTTCTCCTTGAACGCGGTGCCGATCTGGTACGTGTCACAGCCCTCGGCGAGCACGACCTGATAGCGGTCGCTCGGCATCTGCGCGACGCGGATGTCGTCGTCGTCGAGGTCGCCCTCGGCGGTCTTCTTCCAGTTCGCGAGCGCGAACCCGTAGAACGGGCCCGAGTGCCCGGAGTACGCGATGACGTCCTTGGTCGCGAGCGAGTCGATCGCGAGGTCCTCGAGTAGCTTGCCGCCCGCGTCGGTGTCGGGATCCGTCACGGTGCCCGGCTTGCCGTAGAACATGCGGACCTCGACCTTCACCTCGCGGCCATCCGCGTGGACGGTCTTGGTGAACGGCGCCGACGTGTGGGTCAGGGCGTCCCAGCTCGCGACCGGCGCGCGGAAGCCCTTGTTCTTGAGCCAGGTGAACATCGCGCGCGAGTGCACGAGGTGATAGTCGTTGTGGTAGTCCCAGCCGAAGTAGAGGTCGATGTCGAGCTTGCCGTCGGCGGTGAGGCGGTTGATATCGAAGTAGCCGTCGGTCGACTCCTTCTCGCGCGAGATCGCGAACGTGATCATTTCCTTCTGCTCGGCGGGGACGATCGCCGGGTTCCAGTCGCTCCACGGCGACCGGCGGTACCACTCGGCGTTGGTCTCGAGCTGGGCGAGCTCGGTGTTGCTCGGGCGGCCGATCTCGAGATCGAAGACCTGCTTGCCGCCGGCGATCCGGATCGGCAGGCGCGACATCAAGTTTCGGTTGCCCGCGGCGAGCTGCTTGAACTTGAAGTCGAACGTGAGCTGGTCCGCGCGCTCGCGGATCTCGAGGTCCTCGTAGGCGCCGGCCTTGGCCATGCCGCCGAAGCCGCCGAACGACGCGTTGCCCGCGTCATGCTCCTTGTCGACCAGGTACTGCGTGATGAACCACGCGATCGCGATCTGCTTGTAGCCGACCAGCTTCTTGGCCTCGGCGAGGCGCTCCGCGGAGGTCCGTGACGCCCGGCTCGCGTCGAGCACGATGGTGCTCGCGCCCTCGAGCTGGTACTCGGTCGCCGACAGGCTGATGAAGTCGTCGGCCTTGCTGTCGTCGATGAACTGCAGGTCATCGGGCAGGGCGTCCTCTTCCGTGGTGGAGCAGCCGAGCAGGCTGGCGGACAGGACGACGGCGGACAGCGTGGACAGGGCGACCGTGCGCATGCGGCCTGTCCGAGCAACGGACATGCCCGGCCGGACGCTCGTGATGCTGCGCGGTTGCAGCAGGTGGCAGCCGGACTAGCCGGCGGTTGGGGCTTCGGAGGCCCCATCGAGCGCCCGGAAGATGTGGGTCCGGTAGAAGCGCAGCTCGTCGATCGACTCGCGGATGTCATCGAGCGCGCGGTGGGACTCGTTCTTCTTGGGCTGCTTCGCGATCACCTGCGGGTACCACCGGCGCGCGAGCTCCTTGATCGTCGAGACATCGACCATGCGGTAGTGCAGGCGCGCATCGAGCGACGGCATGTAGCGGTGGATGAACCGGCGATCCTGGTGGATCGAGTTCCCCGCGAGCACCGGGCGATCCTTGGCGCCCACGTGCTTGTTGATGAACTCGAGCGTCTGCGCCTCGGCGTCGCCCTCGGTCACCGACGACGCGCGCACGCGATCGACGAGGCCGGACGCACCGTGGTGCTTCGTGTTCCAGTCATCCATCGCCGCGAGGATGTCGTCGGGCTGATGGATCACGAGGTCGGGCCCGGCGCCGAGCTCGACGAGCTGCCCGTCGGTGAGGATGGTCGCGACCTCGATGATGCGCTCGCGCGCGGGATCGAGCCCGGTCATCTCCATATCGAGCCAGACGAGGACATCAGCCATGGCCCGGGCCTAACCGATCCGCCGCGACTTGGGAAGCGGCTATTGCGCCAAGGTCTTGACGTCCTTCAGCGACGCGATGAACGTGGTCACCGCCTTCAGCTCGCGCTCGCGCAGCTGGCCCTGGAACGACGGCATCGTGCCGATCGGGAAGCCGGGCCGCCCGAACGCACTCGGCGTCTCGACGGACTGCCGGACGTAGGCCTCGTCGACGACACGCGAGCTGCCGTCGGCCAGGGTCACGGTCGTGCCCCAGATGCCGGCCCATGACGGTCCGACCCGTGCTGAGCCGTCGAGCGAGTGACACGAGACGCAGCCCTTGCGCTCGTAGACCTGCCGGCCGAGGGTGAGCTGGTTCGCCGGATCATTCGGATCGTTCGCCGCGAGGAACGCGTCGTACTCCGCGGCGGGGATCACGCGGAACGACTTCACCGGATCGTACTGCGCGGGATCCATGTTGTCGCCGCCCTTCGGCGGAACGATCGTCGGGCACCGCCACTGGTACGTGCCGGGCTCGTCGACGCGAAACGCGATCTCGACGGGGTGATCGAAGCGCACCGGCTTGGCGACGCGGGTGCCGACGAGTGCGACCTCCATGCCGACGTCGGAGCCCTGCTCCGGCGTCGCGGCGACGAGCTTGATCGGCCGCCCGGCCGGGATCACGAGATCCGGGGTCGACACCTCGCGGGGGTGCGAGACGGCGCACGACCAGCGCACGACGCGAACGTTCAGCTCGACCGCGTCGGCGGGGGCGCGATCCAGCACGACGATCGTCGCCTTGTTCGACAGCGCTTCCCGCGGCGCGGCCTTGTCACCACCGCAACCGATCAGGACCATCCACCAGATGTGTGCGCGCACCCGCCGCCGTAGGTATCACGACTTGGAGACGCGCGCGTTGGCGGAGCCGGCCTGGAACGAGGCCTCATCGCGAGTGGGCTCGATCGACGCAGGAGGTCAGGCGGCGCGGATCGCGTCGGCCGCGTCTGCAGGAGGCAGGCCCCAGCCCGGCTGGTAGCCGAACGCCTCGCGCGCCGAGCGGGTATGTGTGTTGCTGTCGACGAGATCGAGCTGATCGAGCGGCACGAGCGCGGGGTGCGCGTGGCCGGTCGCGTGCGCCAGGTGGAGGAGGTCCTTGCGCAGCGTCGTGAGGTAGTTCGCGAGGCGCGCCGCCTTGAGCGTCGGATCGAGGCCGTGCATGAGCCACTTGCTCTGGGTCGCGACGCCGGTCGGGCAGTGGCCGGTGTGGCAGCGCTGCGCCTGGATGCAGCCGATCGACATCATCGCCTCGCGCGCGACGCTGAGCATGTCGCAGCCGAGCGAGAGCGCGAGCAGGCCGGTCTCGGGGAAGCCGAGCTTGCCGGAGCCGACGAACACGACGTTGTGGTGGACGCCGGCCTCGGCGAACTCGCGATAGACCTGCGTGAAGCCGAGCTTGAACGGCAGCGCGACGTGATCGGTGAACACGAGCGGCGCGGCGCCGGTGCCGCCCTCACCACCGTCGATGGTGATGAAGTCGGGCGCACGCTTGGTCTTGTCGATCTGCGCTGCGAGCTCGCGCCAGAAGGCGAGGTCGCCGACGGCGGACTTGATGCCGACAGGTAGCCCCGTCGCATCCGCGATGCGCTCGATGAAGTCGAGCATGCTCGACACGTCGGAGAACGCGGTGTGGTTCGCCGGGCTGATGCAGTCCCGGTCCATCGGGATGCCGCGGATGCGCGCGATCTCGGGCGTGATCTTCGCGGCGGGCAGCACGCCGCCGAGCCCGGGCTTCGCTCCCTGCGAGAGCTTGATCTCGATCGCGCGGACCTTCGCCGAGGCGATGCTCTCGAGCATGCGATCGAGCGAGAACTTGCCTCGGTCATCGCGTGCGCCGAAGTAGCCCGTGCCGATCTGCCAGATCAGCTCGCCGCCGTGGCGGTGGTGATCGGAGATGCCACCTTCACCGGTGTTCTGCAGCGCGCCGGCGAGCGCGACGCCCCGGTTGATCGCCTCGACCGCGGCCGACGACAGCGAGCCGTAGCTCATCGCCGACGTGTTCACGATCGACGACGGCTGGAACGCGTGCTTGCGGCCGCGCCACGCGCCGAGCGTGCGGATCGACGGCAGCTTGTACTGCGGGTCGTAGCCGGGCTCGCCCAGGTGCGGCGTGTGCAGCGGGAACGCGCTGTGGCGGACGATGATGTAGCCCGGGCGCTCGATGTCGTTGTCCGTGCCGAACGAGAAGTAGTTGTTCTCCTTCTTCGACGACGAGTAGATCCAGCGGCGCTGATCGCGCGAGAACGGACGCTCCTCGTCGTTGGAGGTCACGATGTACTGGCGTAGCTCGGGGCCGATGGCCTCCAGCCAGTAGCGGAAGTGACCGATGATCGGGAAATTGCGAAGCACCGCGTGGCGCTTCTGCGTGACGTCGTAGACCGCGACGAGCACGAGGAAGACGACCACCCCGATGCCGATCCATGCCCACGTCGACATATGGGCCGGAGCATAACCGGCTATTCGCCGGACCAATAGCGGACCTGGCCGGTGTCCATGTGGATGAAGCCGCTGCCCGTGTACAGCCCGACGCCGCCGAGCCGCTGCGCCTTGGCCCAGTCGTGGAGCACGAGCGTCGGGATGCGCGGCAGGTAGAAGTCGATCGCGTTGCCGTGCGTGTGCTGGCTGTCACGCGCGACCTGATGGCCCTTCTTGCGGAGGATGAGGTTGTACTTGGGGTGGCGGAACGCCGACACGATGATCGCGACGTCGCTGCGAAAGTTCCGAGCGGCGGAGGCCACCATCTCGACGAGCCGCGCCTCCATCTTCGTCGGCGCGTTGGTGAAGTGGTCGCGCAGGAAGCGATCGATCGTGTCCTGCGAGGGCAGGCGCTTGGCCTCGATCGCGAGCCACTCGTGGGTCCACGAGTTGTAGAGGTTCACGAGCGGCGCGGGCTTGGTGCCGGGCTTGGGCACGGGCCCGTGCTGCGGGGACTTGGCGGCGCGTGCGCGGTCCTTCTTGGGCAGCGCATCGTCGGCGCTCGCGCCGGCCGCGGCGGCGGCGATGACGAGGAGCGCCAGCGCGTGCTTCACACAGACCGCCCGCGCAGCTGCACGAGCTGCTCGGCGGGGAGCACCTCGTTGAGCGAGCCCGAGCGGAAGCCGGCGAGATCGAGGGCGACGTACGAGAAGCCGAGCTGCTTGCCGAGCGCGACCACGCGCTCGCGCACTCCGGGCGCGACGATCGAGGGGAGATCCTCGGTCGTGATCTCGAGCCGCGCGATCGCGTCGTGAAAGCGTACGCGCAGCTGGCGGAAGCCGAGCTCGCGCAAGCCCTCTTCGAACGCATCGACGCGGCGCAGGCGCTCCGGCGTGATCTGCGTGCCGTAGGGGAAGCGCGACGACAGGCAGGCGAGCTGCGGCTTGTCCCACGTGCGGAGCCCGAGCTCGCGCGACAGCGCGCGGACCTCGGCCTTCGTCAGCTGCGCGTCGACGAGCGGCATGCGCGCGCCGCGGTCGCGGGCGGCCGCGATGCCGGGCCGCACGTCGCCGAGATCGTCGACGTTGGTGCCGAGCGCGACGGGGACATCACCGAGGTCGTGCGCGAGTGGCGCGACGACGTCCATCAGCTCGGTCTTGCACAGCGCGCAGCGGTGCGTCGGGTTGTCGGAGAAGCCCGGCACGTCGAGCTCGTGGGACTCGATCACGTGGTGGCGATCGCCGAGCCCGAGCTCCTTGGCCAGGGCGACCGCATCCGCGACCTCGGAGCGCGCCATCGTCTGCGAGACCGCGGTCACCGCGTGACAACGGTCGCCCAGCACCTCGGCGGCGACGGCGAGCAAGAAGGCGGAGTCGACGCCGCCGGAGAACGCGACCACCAGCCCCGGGTAGTCGGCCAGCGCGGTACGCAGCGTGGCGAGCTTGGACATCGTCGGAACCCTAGCGCACTCGCCGGCGGAGGTCGATCGCCCAGACGCCGGCGGAGACTACCTCGACGCCCAGCACC
>Ga0247823_10004759_pt1 | contig 10832 bp, 6 predicted proteins | sample 13C_PalmiticAcid_2_FD_192426 | JGI IMG/M metagenome (GOLD analysis project Ga0247823, IMG submission 192426) | Soil microbial communities from agricultural site in Penn Yan, New York, United States - 13C_PalmiticAcid_Day30 | ecosystem: Environmental > Terrestrial > Soil > Agricultural land...
ACATTTATTATAGACCTGCAAGGTTCTGCAACTGAAGGATCGGAAGCAGAATGGCGAGGATGATAAGGGCCACGCACGACCCCATAACGACAATTATGACAGGTTCGAGAAGCGCCATCGACGCCGCCGTAAAGCGGTCGAATTCGCGCTCGAGATAATCGGCGGCGCGTTCGAGCATCTGTTCGAGCCGCCCCGCGCTTTCGCCGCTGGCGGTCATGTAGACGAGCAAGGGCGGGAAGACGCCGGCGTCGCGGAGCGCCGTGGACAGGCTGCCCCCCGCGCGCACCTGATCGACGATATTGGCGGTCGCACCCGCGAGCGCGGCGTTGCGGATCGTCGGGACGGTGAGTTTCAAGCCTTCAACTAGCGGCAGCCGGCTCGACACCATCGTCGACAGCGTTCGCGCAAAGCGCGCGGCGTAAAGATCGCGGAGCAACCTGCCAAAGAGCGGCAGGCGGAGGAGCCGGCCATCGACACGCGCCTTGAACGCCGGGCGGCGCATCGCGGTGACCCAGCCGAAGCTTGCCGCGGCGATCAGCAAAGCGACCAGCCACCACCAGTTGGCAGCGAAGCTGGAGATCGCGATCACCGCGCGGGTCAGGAAGGGCAGCTGCTGGCCAACGTCGGTGAATTGTTCGACGACGCGCGGGACGACGAAGATCATCAGCGCCGCGACGACGCCGATCGCGACGACCGCGAGCACGATCGGATAAGCGAGCGCCGCAATCAGCTTCCCGCGCACTTCGGCCTGGCGTTCGAGCAGGTCGGCGAGACGCGCGAGAATGGTAGTGAGGCTGCCCGTCGTTTCGCCCGCGGCGACCATCGCGCGGTAAAGCGGCGGAAAGCTGCCCGGCTGGCGCCCCATCGCATCGGCGAGGCGGCGGCCTTCGAGCAGGCCGGCGTGCACGTCGCCAATGACGACGCGCGCGCTTTCGGCCTCGCTCTGGCGCGTCAGCGTGCGCAACGCCTCTTCGAGCGGCGCGACTTCGGCAAGCGTCGCGAGCTGGCGCGTGAAGAGCGCGAGGTCTTTGCTACTCAATTTGTTCCGGCGGAACGCGAGCAGAGAGCGACTGGCGGGTTTGGCGCCCGCCGCTTCAACCGCGACAATATGAAACTTGCGGCGGACAAGGTCGGCGCGCGCGGCATCGTCGTTGGCGGCGGTCAGCCGCCCCTTGCGCTCGCGGCCCTGGGGATCGATCGCCACATAGCGATAATCAGGCATCGATTTCCTCGCGCCGCGCGATGCGGATCGCCTCCTCGGCGGTCGTCAGCCCCTTCGCCACCATCGTCCGCGCCGCCGAAGCCAGCGTCGGCGATTTCAGGAACGCATGACGCGCGATCATCGCCTCGTCGCCGCCATTATAGATATAGCGGCGGACGGTTTCGTCGACCCTGATCGCCTCGAACACCCCGATGCGGCCCTTGTAGCCGGTGCCGCCGCACTGTTCGCAGCCCTTGGGCCGCCAGATGACGGTACCAATGTCCAGCCCGAGGATCGCGGCGACGCTGTTGTCGGCCTGCACGGGTTCGCGGCAATGATCGCAAAGCTTGCGAACCAGTCGCTGCGCGAGGACCGCGCGAAGCGTCGAGGCGAGCAGGAAAGGCTCGACCTTCAGGTCCTTGAGGCGGGTGATCGCGCCGACCGCGTCATTGGTGTGCACCGTCGAGAGCACGAGGTGACCCGTCAGCGACGCCTGCACCGCGATATCGGCGGTTTCGCGGTCGCGGATTTCGCCGACCATCACGACGTCGGGATCCTGGCGCAGGATCGCACGGAGGCCCGCAGCGAAATCGAGCCCGACCTTGCTGTTGACCTGCGTCTGGCCGACGCCGTCGACGGCATATTCGACCGGGTCCTCGACGGTCAGGATGTTGCGCTGGCCGTCGTTGAGCTGCTTGAGTGCCGCATAAAGCGTCGTCGTCTTGCCCGATCCGGTCGGGCCGGTGACGAGAATGATGCCATTGGGTTCGGCGAGCGCTTCGCGCAAAATCTGGTCGGCGGCGCCCGAAAGGCCGAGGATGTCGAAGTCGATCCCCGCCGCATCCTTGTCGAGAATACGCATCACGACGCGTTCGCCCGCACGGCTGGGCAGCGTCGAGACGCGCACGTCGACCGCTTTCCCCGCGAGCGTCAGCCCGATGCGGCCGTCCTGCGGCACGCGGCGCTCGGCGATGTCGAGCCGCGCCATTACCTTGATGCGGCTGACGACGACGGGCGCGACATGCGGCGGCATGCGCAGATGCTCGCGCAGCACGCCGTCAGCGCGCATCCGAACGACAAGCCCGCTTTCATAAGGTTCGATATGAATGTCGCTGACGCCCTGCCGCACTGCTTCGGCGATGATCGCGTTGATCAGGCGGATCGCCGGCGCGTCGTCAGCGCTGTCGAGCAGATCCTCGGCGCTTGGGATGCCGAGGTCGAGGTCGCTGCCGTCGAGCGACCCTGCCATCGCGGCGGCCGAGCTGTCGACGGCATAATGGTCCGATAGCAGCCGGTCGAAATCGGCGACGGTCGCGGTCGCAACGCGCAGCGGCTGCGCGAGATAGCGCTTCACCTCGATCAGCACCGCGGGATCGGCGTCCTCACGCAAAGTTGCGAGCCATGCTCCGCCTTCGGCCTGCGCGATGACGACGCCATGCGCGCGGGCGAAGCCGTAGGGAATGTCGACCGGCGCCGGGGAGACGGCGATCGGTTCGGGATCGGTCACGGATATTCTCCGGTTGGCGGTGCGGGGGCCTGCGAAATCGAGGGCGGAACATCGGTCGTCGTCACGCTGCCGTCAGGGCCGCGGAGTTCGGGCAGGTTGACCGGACCGACCGTAATATCTGCGGGGGTCGCGGGGGTCGGCGCCGGCGGCACCGCGCCCAGATAGTCGCGCACGAGCGTATCGATCGCCGGTTCCTCGCCGGGGTTCCGCTGAAGCTGGAAGTCGCGGATATAGCCGTAGCGGCGTGCGGTGAGCGCGGCATTATCCTCGCGATTGCGCAGAATCGTCGGGCGGATGAAGACCATCAAATTGGTTTTCGAGCGCGTGCGACTACGCGATTTGAACAATTCGCCGAGCAAAGGAATGTCGCTGAGCAGCGGGATGCGCTCGATCGTCTTGCGCTCGTCGTCGTTGAGCAAGCCGCCGATCGCCAGGATTTCGCCGTCGTCGACGGTCAGCACGGTTTCGAACGCGCGCTTGTTGAGAATGAGGTCGCTGTTGCGCGACGAGACGGGGCCGGCAACGCTCGAGACCTCCTGACGCAGGAACATCTTCACTTCGCCGGCGCCGTTGACCTGCGGGGTCACTTCCAGCTTGATCCCGACCTCTTCGCGCTGGACGGTGCGGAAAGCGTTTTCGAAATTGCTGCCCAACTGCTCGCCTGTGGTAATCGGCACGTCTTGGCCGACAAGGAATTTCGCCGCCTGATTGTCGAGCGTGACGATGTGCGGGGTGGCGAGCAGGTTCGACGTCGTGTCCGACTTCACCGCGTTGATGATCGCGCCGAAGATCGTGTTCTTGCCGATATCGCCCGCGAAACCAGCGAAACCACCGGTCGCGGTGAGGAGCGACGCAGCGGCCGCTTCCTGCAGGCTGTTGCCGAGCGAGCTGTTCGTCTGCGTGACCGTGGTGTTGCCATTGACCGTCGTTGTCTGCTGCGACAGCCGGTTCGCGGCATAGGCGCCGCCAAGGGTCAGGATGTTGGGCGACGCATTGCTGTAGCTCGTTGCAACGAACGGGATATTCTTGCCGCCGAGCAGGAACTGGACGCCGAGCCGCTTCGCCGCATCGTCGCCGATCTCGACGACGATTGCCTCGACCAGCACCTGCTGGCGACGGCTGTCGAGCTGGCGGATCAATTCGCCGAGCATGCGCTGCACTTCGCTATTCGCGGCGACGATGATCGCATTGGCGCCTTCGTAACGCGTGATGATCGCAGGCCCGCGGGTCGAGATGCTGCCGGTGCCGCCGCCACCCGTGGATGTCGGCGCAGTGGTCGCCGCCGCGACCGGCGCAGAGTTGCTCTCGCCGTTCGAGGACGAAGAAGCGGGCGGCAGGCCCGCCTTTTGCACCGGATCACTGCCGCCGCCGATCAACTGCTGCAGCGTCGGCAGCAGGGTTTCGGCATTGGCATGTTCGAGCCAATAAACGCGCAATTCGGTCCCGCCCGCCGCCTTCGCGTCGAGATCGTTCGCCATCGATACGAAGCGCGCGACCATCGCCTGATCGCCGCGCAAGGCAATCGCATTGCTGCTGTCGATCGGCACGATCGCGACGGGTTTTTGCGCCCCCTCGCCCGCGGCCGGCACCAATGCCTGCAACGCCGCGGCGATCTCGCGCGCACCGGCGTTTTTCAGCGTGACGATCTGGCTGGTCGAACTGTCGCGATCGATGCTCGACGCGAGCGCGCGGATACGGCGGATATTGTCGGCGAAATCGGCGACCACCAGGCTGTTGGCGTTGCGGTTAGCGGTCAGCGAGCCCTGCGCGCTGACGAGCGGGCGTAGTGTTTCGACCGCCGATACCGCATCGATGTAACGCAGGCGGATGATTTCGGTGACGAACTGGTTCTGCGCCGCGCCCCCGCTGCCGATGCGGCCGGGCTGCGCCGCGGCACCGTCGATCGGCTGGACACGATAACTGCCGTTGGGGCCCGGCACCGCGACGAGGCCGTTCGAACGCAACGTCGCGAGGAAAATCTCGAAATATTCGCTGCGCGACAGCGGCCGGTCGGTGACGACCGAGACCTTGCCGTTGACGCGGCCGTCGATAACGAACGTGCGCCCGGTGATCCGCGCGGCATCCTGGATGAACGCCCGGATGTCCGCGTCGCGGACATTGAGCGTATATTGGGCGAACGCAGGTCCCGGCGTGGCGGAAACCAGCGCGGCGGCGAGCATCAGGGAAAGTTTGAGGCGCATGGGTCTCTATTGTTTCGAGAGGAAAATGGCGACGGGAACGACGCTGGCACCGCGCTCGACCTCGAGCGAGATACGCGCACCCGGCGTAAGTTGGTTGGCGAGCGCCGCAGCGTCGCTCGCCGAGCCGATCGGGCGGCCGCCGACCGAGCGAATGACATCGCCGGGACGCAGGCCCGCGGCGCGGAAGGCCGCGCCGTCGCCCTGCGGCTGGACGACGATGCCGGTGACGCGGCCCTCTTCGGTGCGCGGCGCAAAGCCGACGCCGGCCTTGATCGCCGCGGGGGTCATTTCGCCGCTCGCGCTCGCCCCGCTGGCAGCAGCGCCAATCTCCGGCGTCGGCGCGGGCAGCGCGCTTGCGGCGCTCGCAACGGGCGCCTCGCCGCTCTGGTCGAGGAACAGGCTTTCGCGCGCACCGCCACGATCGAGCAGCACATGGTCGAAGGCGACACCGGCGAGCTTCAATCCGGGGGCGATCTCGTCACCGACGGCATAGCTGGTCTGGATACCGTCCTCGCCCGCAATGATCGCCGAACCGCCACCCGTAGCCTCGTTGAGGTTGATGCCGAAAAGCGTCAGCCCCGCCGAGGTGACGGTCGCCGCGGCCGGTCCCTGCGCGTTGCCGCGAAAGAAGGGATCAAGGCTGGTGAAAAGCGCGCGGCGTTCGGCGGGCGAGGCGATGACCGCGGCTTGCGGCTGCCACGCACCGAGCGGCGACAACGGGGTGAGCAGAGTCCACAGCAGGCGGACGCATTGCCACACCAGCAGCGCGCCGAGCAGACCGGCGAGCAGCATCGGCCAGATCTCGCGCGGCGAGCGCCGGCCGCTGCGCAGCCAGGCGGGCAAGCCGCGCGGCAGCCGAACGGCCGATCCGAACATCAGCATCACCATGAAATGTCTCTGTTCCCCCAAGACTGAAAAACCTGTCTCGCGAATCGCCTACGGGCGATTGGTGACAATCAGTTGACGGGAAGATTACAGTTTTTTGACGGCCGGGCGAGTCCGGGCTGGACCGGGCGCCGAAGGTCGCCGTCCCGGTCGAAGCCGGGACGGCGAAGAGGCAGGCTTCAGAACTTCAGCGTTCCGCCGAGCGAGAAGGTCGTGCCGGTCTTGTAGAGGTTATAATAGATGATGTTGTCGCCGTTCTGCTGCATTTCCTTGTACTTCGTACCGAAAATGTTGCGGGCCTCGAACTTGAGCTCGAGTTCCTTGCCGAACAGCGGCACGCCCTGACGCGCGACGAAATCGACCTGGATGCCGGGGCGTTCGAAGATATCGGGCTGTCCCGACGGACCGCGCCGGGTGACACGATCCGAGGCGTAAGCGATCAGAATCGTCTGCTGCGACAGTTTTTCCGTATCCTCGAGCCCGAGTTCCAGGTTGACCAGATGGTCCGACTGGCCGGTCAGCGGCGCGCCGTCGCGGAAGAACTGGCTGGCGAGCGTTGCGCCGGTGAAGGGGAACGCCTGCACCGGATCGTCTGCACCGACTTTCAGTTTCGACTTCGAATAGGTGTAGTTGGCGATGACGACCGCGCGGCGCGTGGCGAAGAGGCCGTCACCCCAGCCGCTGAGATCGAAATGTTTCTGGACCTCGACCTCGGCGCCGTAAAGCGTCGCTTCGGGCGCGTTGGCGAAGCGCGTCGTCACGCTGTTGCCATCCGAACTGGCGTAGGTTTCGATCGGATTCTTGATCTTTTTCCAGAAACCGCCGACCGAGACGCGCTGTTCGGGCGCGAAATACCATTCGAAGCGGCCCTCGGCGTTATAGAGCTGGCTGTCGACCAGCTGCGGGTTGCCCTGAAAGGTGCGGTTGGTGTCCGGATCATAATAGGTCTGGAACACCAGTTCGCGGAACTGCGGCCGCGCGATCGTCTTCGATGCGCTGAGGCGAACCTGCATCTGCGGCTGGACCTCATAGGTGAGGGTCGCGGCAGGCAGGAAATAATCGCGCGTGAGGCCGGTCGACGGCGGCAGCGTCGGGCTGACGTCATAGACCTGAACCGCGCTGACGCGCTGGACCGCTGTCTCGTAACGGACGCCGGCGTTGAGGTTCAAGCCGTCGAGCAGGTCGGCCTGCAGCTGGATATAGGCCGCATGGTTGCGCAGGATCGCCTCGAACGTCGGGTTCGAACCCGTGCTGTCGACGAGCGAGATGCCGGTCGGGCTGGGGTTAGCCGGACAATTGGGATTGGTCGGCGGATTGAGCGGCGGGAAGCAGATCACGCCCTGCGACAGCAGTTGGTCGGGCCGCAGGATCGAGACCGCCAGCGGGATATTATTGTTACCCTGGAACAGGAAGTCGCGGCGTTCGGTGACGCGGTTCGTGTCGCTATAGGCATAGCCATAGACCGCCTTCACCGTCGGCGTGATTTCATAGGTGAAGTCGATGCCCGCCGAATAAAGGTCCTCGTTGAGGTCCGAGAAGGCAATCGACGCGCTGCCCGGGCGCTGACCGGTGCTGAGCGTGTTGGTGAAATATTGGCCGTACGGATCGGTCGGGCTGTTCGAACGGCTGTAGAGGAAGCTCAATTCGAAGGGCGCCTCGCGCTTCGAATTCGCATAGCCGGCGCGAACGTCGATATCGAGATCGTCGAAGGGCTGGAATTCGCCGACGAACTGCGTGTTGAACAGCTGGCGCGCGTACCAGGCGGTGTCCTGGTACATAAAGCTGACGCCGGGGTTCGAGTCCGCGGTCAGCGGACGGTCCTCGGCGCCGAGGCGGGCCTGCTTGATGGTGTCGCGGATATAGAGGTTGGTCCAGCGAACCTTGTTTTCGCCGAACTCGGCGCTGAGGCCGATCAGGCCGTTCACGACGACGCGGTTATCGGTGATCACGCGGTTGACGTCGGTGTTCAGCGACGACAGGTCGAGCGCGTTCGCGGTCTGCTGCGTCACGTCGCGCGTACGCCATTTGCTGGTGTAGCCCGCGGTCGCGATCAGGCCGATCTCGGTGCCGCCGAGCGTCCAGGACTTGCCGCCTGTGATATTGGCGCCCCAGTTCACCGGCATATCGTCGTTGCGCTGGACGAGCCCGTTGCGCCCCGTGACGAACTGGCCGGCGATCGCTTGCTGGTTCACGCTGGGGTCGTTGATGCGCAGGCCCGACGCGCGCCAGGCCTTGTAGGCGGAAGGCAGGTTGCGTTCGCCGTCGCCGAAGCCGGTCCAGTCGGTGCTCGACCCGTAATAGGTGTAGCCAAGCTGGCCCGTGGTTTCGGAATTGCCGCCGATGCTCGCACCGAACGACAGGAAGGGATCGCGGGGAACCGCCTTGGTGGTCAGGTTGATGACGCCGCCGCCGAATTCGCCGGGGAAGTTCGCCGAATAGCTCTTCTGGACCAGCGAGGAGGCGATGATACCGCTCGGGAAGATGTCGAGCGGGACGACGCGCTTGAGCGGTTCGGGGCTCGGCAGCGGCGAACCGTTGAGCAGCGCCAGCGAATAGCGGTCGCCAAGACCGCGGACATAGACGAAGCCGTTGCCGACGACGCTGAGGCCGGTAACGCGGCCGAGCGCGCCGGCGATATTGCCTTCGCCGGTACGCGCGATGTCGGCGGCGCCAAGAACCGACACGACCTGCGGTGCGGTGCGCTCGATATTGGCGTTGCGGCGGCCGGTGACGACGATTTCGGCGCCGGGGATCGAGACGTCGGTCTCGTCATCGACGGGCGCTTCGTCGGTCGCCGGGTCGGCGGGGGTGTCCGCGGCCGGATCGGTCGCGGGCGGCGCAGGAGTTTCCGCGGCGGGGTCCGATTGCGCCATGGCTGTGGCGGGCGCGACGAGCGCCGTGGAAATCAACAAAAGGCTGGCGAGCCGGATCGGCTTGGACATGACAGTCACCCCTCAGAAACTCATAAAAATGCGGGAAAGGGAGGGAGCGGCATGCACCGCCCCCTCCCTTTCAAAGCCGAAGCCTCAGGTGGTCGGGATCGTGGTGCACAGACCCGAGTTGGTGGTGCCGAAGTTCGCCGTGGCGCTGTTGCACGTCCAGCCCTGGTACCAGGTGTCGCTCGCGCCGCTGACCGCACCGATGTAGGTCACGGCGTCGAAGAAGCCCGCCCGCGTCAGCGCGAAGCCGTTGAACGTCGAACCGTTCAGCGTCGACACATTGAACGGGGTAACCGCGGTTTCGGTGGCACCGTTAACGAAGACGTTGGTCAACGTCGGCGTGTAGGCGTCGTTATTGCCGTTGGTGCCGGTGCCGAAGATCGTCTGGATTTCAGCGGCGGTTACAGCGGTGCCCGCGACATATTTGGTCGCGCCGCACTGCATCAGGACCGAGCGGAAGATCGGCGCACCGAATTCGTCGACTGCTGCATCCTGCGTCCCCGAAGCCGTCTGGGCGCGGCTGATACGGAGGCACGAGTTGTTCGGGCTCACAACGACCGAGTTATAGAGACCATAGTCCGTGCCGCCGCGCAGCAGGAACGATGCCTGGTTCGACGAGGTATTGGTCGAATTCTGCACGAAGACATAGTTCGACACGCGGGTGTTCTGACGCGGCGTGTTACCGTCGCGATCATTGTCGGTGTCGGCTTCGATCATCGAGTCTCCGACGTTCGGACGCTGGACGAGGATGCCGTACTGGAAGTTTGCCTTCGCACCGACGTCGGTGTCGAGATTATCGTCTTCGGCGCCGACCGAGATGAAATGCTTCACATGGGTGTTGCCGCCGAACACTTCGATCGCGTCGTCCGAGCTGTTGTACGACATGATGTGGTCGATCTGCGTCGCCGAACCGACACCCTGCAGCGTCAGCGACTGAAGCTCGCTGTTGCCCGACAGGATGTAGCCCGAGAAGCGGATCTGGACGTAGCTCATCGTGCCGCTGTTGTCGTTGTTGAGTTCGCCGCCGTAGAGCGCCGGATCAACCGCACCTTCGGTCTGGCGCTCGCAGGCGTTGGTGCCCGGAGCAGCCGAGGTGGCCGCGCAGTCGGTGATCCGGCCGCGGCCGCTCAGCACCACGCCGCCCCACTGGCCCGACGAATTTTCGGTGTTCAGGCCCTGGACGTTGTCGCGGCTCGTGAAGATGATCGGGCGGGTTGCGGTGCCGACCGCCGAGATGCGGTTGCCGCGGTTGACGTTGAGCCACGACGGACCCGACTCACCATAGAGGATGACGCCCGGTTCGATCGTCAGGACAACGTCGGTCGGATCGGTCGTTTCTTCGGTCGGGCCCTGGTCGAAGCCGACATCAACGCGACCGTTGATGCGATAGACGAGGCCGGCGATCTTCGGCAGCGTCGAGCTGGCGGTGAAACGTGCGGGCAGCGTGCAGACGCGGAAGCTTCCGACCGAGGCGTTCGTGATCGTGCCGCTGTCGACCAGCGCGCCGCCACCGACCGTGGGACAGCCTGCGGCGGGGGTCACCGACGGCGGGGTCGGGGTCGGAGTGGGCGTCGGAGTGGGCGTCGGGGTCGGATTGATGATGACCGGACCGCCCGTGCCGGGTGAGGCAATGTCTTCGGCGCCGCAGGCGGCAAGAGTGGAGCAGGCCACGCTGGTGAGCATGATCAAACGAACGCGTGCGAAAGCCGCCATGAAATTCTCCGTTCCCGGTGTGCACGCCCGAAGGCGATGCTGAAAAAATTCACCGGCGAGCGAAAGAGGAATAGCTGCCTCACCCCCGGTGACGCCGCCACTAGGGTGATTCGATGACGGTCTGACGGTAGAGCGATGACATTTGGATGACGCTTTAGAGTCGGTTTGGTGACACGCGCCGATATCGGACCGATGTGGGACGGTGCCGTGTTCGCATCCGCAAAAAAATAAAACCCGCGAAGCTCGCTTGCATCGCCCGAAAAGCTTTGCTAGGCGCCCGCTCCTACCTGGTGCCGGACCCGTCCGGACCATCATGATGTGCGGTCGTGGCGGAACTGGTAGACGCGCAACGTTGAGGTCGTTGTGGCCGAAAGGCCGTGGAAGTT
>Ga0247823_10004760_pt1 | contig 10831 bp, 15 predicted proteins | sample 13C_PalmiticAcid_2_FD_192426 | JGI IMG/M metagenome (GOLD analysis project Ga0247823, IMG submission 192426) | Soil microbial communities from agricultural site in Penn Yan, New York, United States - 13C_PalmiticAcid_Day30 | ecosystem: Environmental > Terrestrial > Soil > Agricultural land...
GTGGTCCGCTACGCCTACACGTTGGCCGGCAACCTGCAGGCGATGGTCTACCCGGACGGCACCACGGTGGACTACGGCCGCAACGCGCAGGGGCAGGTGACCGAAGTGGGCGTCACCCGCAGCGGCCAGCCCCGGCAGGTGCTGCTGGAACAGGCGACTTACCACCCCTTCGGTCCGGTGGCCGGCTGGGCGTACGGCAATGGCCGCACGCTGACGCGCACCCTGGACCAGGACTACCGCCCGCTCACCATCGAAGACCCGAACACCGGTGGCCTGTCGCTGGGCTTTGGCTATGACGCGGTGGGCAACCTGACGAAACTGGGCACCGCGCAGGGCATGGCGAACCCGGCCATCGGCTTCGGCTACGACGCCCTGGGCCGGTTGACCCGGACCCAGGACGGCCCGACCCAGGCGGCCATCGATGTCTATGCCTATGACGCCACCGGCAACCGCACGGCGCATACCACGGCGGCGGGCACGTCGGCCTACACGTACCCCACGACCAGCCATCGCCTCACGGATGTGGCCGGCGTCGCGCGTACTTATGACGCGGTCGGCAACACCACCGCCATCGGCGGAACCCGCGGCTTCGCCTACAACGACGCCAGCCGGATGAGCCTGGTGCAGCAGTCGGGCGTGACCACCCGCCAGTACGCCTACAACGGTCGGGGCGAACAGGTGCGTCGCTATCTGGGAACCGCCAACACTTACACCGTCTACGACGAAGCCGGCCATTGGCTGGGCGACTATGACGACACCGGCACGCCCGTCCAGCAGGCGCTATGGATGGACGACCTGCCGGTGGGCCTGCTGGCCAACGGCAACCAGCTCCACTACCTCCAGCCCGACCACCTGGGCAGCCCGCGCGTGGTGATTGAAGCGGCCCGCAACGTACCGGTGTGGACCTGGGACCTGAAGGGCGAAGCCTTCGGCAGCACCGCTCCGCAGCCGGACCCGGATGGGGATGGCATTGCCTTCGTGCTGGATATGCGCTTCCCGGGGCAGCGGTATGACGCGGCTTCAAGCCTCAACTACAACTACTTCAGGGACTATGAGTCAGCCGCAGGTCGGTACGTCGAGAGTGACCCGATTGGAATGGATGGAGGGCCTTCAACATACGCCTATGTCGAAGGAGCGCCACTGGAGTATTTAGATCTCGCAGGCTTGCAGCGCGCTCAAATCCGTCCAATATGGGGGCCGCCATACACTGGCGCTGCTACAGATGGGGGGCAGGAGCAAGGGTACTATTCGCGTGCCGATCCATGGGATCAGGAGGCAGCTGCAGATGGCAGCACTCCACGGGATTGGGGTAGACCAGTTGGACGAGCTGGACGAAATGGATCTTGGTGCGTCATCAAATGCAAAGGTGAGGAGACTGGAGTATCGGGGCGTGGAAGAACTCAAGGAGGGTGCCAGTGCCCAGATTGGATCTACGGTCTTGGGGTTGGTGAAAACTCTGCGATGGCATGGAACAATGCATGGGATGCTGCAAACATGAATACGCCGCGTGGATGTATGAAGAAGCATTGCAGCGGTCTGGCGGGAGCGTGTCGTGGGTGGAAAGGCGGAAAGCGCAACTAAGTTGTCGCGTGCATTTAGACGTTTAGAGCGGCGGGCAGAAGCCGGTGACTCTTCCGCACAGGTAGAGATCGCTGTAATTCTTGCTATAGGTGATGGCGTTGAGAAAGATAGTGCGCGCGCACTTTGCTGGTATGAGCAGGCAGCCAAGGGTGGAGAGCCTAATGCCGCCTTCAATGCAGCAGCAATGCTATGGAGTGGAGAGGCTGGAAATCGCGATACAGGACGGGCATTGTATTGGATGAAATTTGCTTCCGAAGCAGGCTCTGGTGATGCCAGCGTCTGGCTGGGGGAGATGTGCCTCGGGAAGAAAAAACTGACGAAGGCCACAGAGTATTTTTGCTTAGCCGTGGTTCAACAGGATATTCGTGGACTGCGTGGGTTGTCCGAGGTTCTCTCTCTTTGCGAAGAGGGGGGCGTCAATGCTATTTCCAAGACTATAAAGAAGGTCATTTCAAGAGCTGGCGTTTCTGTATAGGACTGTTAGTTTTAGCTTGTAAAGGATTAGGGAAACGGAAACAACGGGGGATAGGGGGTGGGTACCGGCCTCGAATACTCGGGGTAGCTCGCTAGGCTTGGGTGAAAGGCGGGTTCCCGTGCTGAACTGGCCGTATGATGACGCGCATGTCGATCACCCTGACCGCCCCGCACACCGAAGCCGCTGATCGCCTGCGCGAGTGGCTGCTGCCGTTTGACCGTGTGTTCGTGCTGACGGGAGCGGGATGCAGCACGGCGTCCGGGATTCCGGATTATCGCGACGCCGACGGTCAATGGAAGCGCACGCCGCCGGTGACGTATCAGGCGTTCACCGGAGATCCGCTGACCAATGCGCGCTATTGGGCGCGCAGTTTCGTGGGCTGGCCGCGGATGGCGACGTCGCAGCCGAATGCGGTGCACCGGACACTGGTGGCCTGGCAGGGTGGACGGCTATCGCAATTGTTGACCCAGAACGTCGATGGCCTGCACGCCCGTCCAGCAGGCGCTGTGGATGGATGACCTGCCGGTGGGCCTGCTGGCCAACGGCAACCAGCTCCACTACCTCCAGCCCGATCACCTGGGCAGCCCGCGCGTGGTGATTGAAGCAACGCGTAACGTGCCGGTATGGACCTGGGACCTGAAGGGCGAAGCCTTTGGCGGCACCGCCCCGCAACAGGCCCCGGACGGAGATGGCATCCCCTTCGTGCTGGACATACGGTTCCCGGGGCAGCGGTATGACGCGGCTTCAATGCTCAACTACAACTACTTCCGGGACTATGACGCGAGCACAGGCCGATACTCGGAGAGTGACCCGATTGGTTTGTTTGGGGGAATAAGTTCGTACGGCTATGTGCATGGTCGTCCATTGACGATGATCGACCCACTTGGCCTCCAGTCTTCATCCATGGCCGGTTCTGGAGCGACCGGTTCCATGGGAGCGATGGGAGGGGCTTATAACCCAAACAACCCAGATGGTTCGGGGCTGTCGTCGGGTTCCTCAGGCGGAAGTTGGCCAAGCTGGCCCCAGAGACAGCCGCAAGCAAAGCCGACGGTGGAGGTGCCGCTTGACCAGCGGTTAGGGGAATGGCTGTTTCAGAACTCACCCTTAGGTGCGCTCAGCCAACTGGAACAGGCTATAAGTGAGAAATTGAATAATGTCTGCGATGAAGATGACGATGATGATTTCTGTGAAAAGCGCTATCAGATAGAGATGCGAACCTGTCGCGGACTAGGTGTGGCAGAGCGCGCCAGGCGAGCACCAAAAGGGAGTGCCAGTCGGTGCTACGAATCCGCGCAAGCTAGACTATGGGCTTGCCTGAACAAAAGGCCAGATCCCCCGTTTCATGGATGGCCACAATACTGAGGTGAAGTCTTGATAAAGAACTACTCTCATTGCGTCTCAATTGAAGAACGGGATGGAGTTTCATTCATTCGGTTATATCGTGCTATTGAAGGTAGAAAGGACTTTTACACAGAAATAAAATTGGTGCAGTCGACTGATGGTGTGGATTGGGATGAATTCGAGAGGCTATCTTCCTTGTTGGGAAAATCACTTCTTATCGATAGCCCAATGGCGCGCCTGCGCTTCGGCATAGAGGCAGAAGCCGACAAAAACGAAAAGGGTGAATTGGGATGAAGGGCTCCACTGGAGGGTCCGATGAGCTTCCAAGAAAAGAAGGTGATCACGAAGATTTCGGTGCTCGTTGCATGTGAGGTGTGTATTGTGTGTGCCTTTTTAACTTCATGTGCGAGAGATTCACTTCCCGGCGAGAAGGGAGAAGGGATTGCAGTCGAAATATGGACTGCTGGGCGCGGATACACACAAGTTCTTGAACTCTCGAAGGATGGAGCATATCGAGCGTTCGTAGAGTGTGATGTGTGCGATAGCTCAAGAGTCAATGAAGGGCATTGGGAAGAGAAGGCGGGGGTGCTGACAGTGCTTCATTGGAAAAATGATTCAAGCAAGATACTGAGGCGCGGGATGTATAAAGGTTGCGTGGCGTTGTTGCCGGTATCGGAAGACGAGAAAGGCTCACTAGACAGCATTTTCTTCCGTATCGATGACGATTGTCCTGATGCTTTCTAAAAAGGACGGTGATGACGAAAAAATGAGGCCGGGATGCTCGTCAAACGAGGAGTGGGCAGGGTCTGCAACGACGTCAACCGGATGAGCGGGGTGCAAATGAATGCGAGAAGTGTTGTGCGCCAGGCGCCATGCATGGGTGCTCATTTTTGCGCTGTTCTATTGGGTGGATTATTGGCATCGCTACTGGCCGGTTGCTGGCGAGGTCCAAGCGGTGATGAGATTGTCTCGCAAACCCATCGCATCCTGTCGGAAATGAATTCTGACTGTGTGGTTGACGTGGCCTTTAACGGCGTCGGCGAAGGGGATGCGGATAACGCTTATGCGGCAATACATCTGGAAACAGGCCCGGCGAATGACCGTCTATCCAAGGATGTAGAGGTTCTGGTCTCCGACATGAGATCGGGGCGCTGGGATATTCAACAAGAGGGTTCCACTCAATTGGTGGAGGCAGCAATCCAACTTTGTAAGAGATAGATACGCTTCTTCTCGGCTGCTGTTCAGAGATGAGCGGGCCAATCCGGCAGGGCTTCGGGTGCCGGGGTGCGGGGCGCGATATCGAAAACAGCGGTCAGAATACCTTTGTGGATGATTCTTGGGCTCGAAGATTCGGGCTAGCTCGCTGGGTCTGGTTGAAAAGCGCATCCCCGTGCGGAGCCCGCCGTATGATTGCGACATGTCAATCGCCCTGACCGCACTGCACGCCGAAGCCGCCGAACACCTGCGCGAGTGGCTGTCTCCGTTCCAGCGCGTGTTCGTGTTGACCGGCGCAGGTTGCAGCCCGGCGTCGGGGATTCCGGACTATCGCGATGCCGACGGGCAGTGGAAGCGCACGCCGCCGGTGACGTACCAGGCCTTCACGGGAGATCCGTTGACCAACACGCGCTATTGGGCGCGCAGTTTTGTCGGTTGGCCGCGGATGGCGACGTCGCAGCCGAATACGGCGCATCGGACACTGGCGGCCTGGCAGGATGGGCGGTTGTCGCAGTTGTTGACCCGGAATGTCGGTGGCCTGCACGCCCGTCCAGCAGGCGCTGTGGATGGATGACCTGCCGGTGGGCCTGCTGGCCAACGGCAACCAGCTCCACTACCTCCAGCCCGACCACCTGGGCAGCCCGCGCGTGGTCATTGAAGCGGTCCGCAACGTGCCGGTATGGACGTGGGACCTGAAGGGCGAAGCCTTCGGCAGCACGGCCCCGCAACAGGACCCGGACGGAGATGGCATCCCCTTCGTGCTGGACATGCGGTTCCCGGGGCAGCGGTATGACGCCGCCTCAATGCTCAACTACAACTACTTCCGGGACTATGAGGCCGGCTCAGGCCGATATATCCAAAGCGACTCTATTGGACTGTCGGGTGGCATCTCAACCTTCGCGTACACGGGACGCTCGCCCTTGTTGTTCGTTGATCCTCAGGGGATCCAAGCGTGTAGAACTACCTACGGAGTATTTTTCAACGTCATTAGCTGTGAACCGGTTGGAATGGCCAGTACGGGCGCGGCGGCTGGATCCAACAGGGGGCTGTATAGCCCAGCTGAGCAGTCAATAATGGCCAAGTACTGCAAGGGAGACGATAGATGTGCAGAACTCAAGCTCAACGTAAACAAGTTTATCGATATCGCGGAAGGTCAGATTGACCGGGTGCGGAGAGATCGTTTCATACATAATCTCTATGAACTGGCGAGACATGATCCCGATTTTCCGGCCACTGGTACACATACCACGTGGGAGGGACACCAAAGCACCAAGCGCGGGCTATTAGAGCTAATTCGGAATATGATCAATCTTGGCCACAAATTAGGCTGCAACATGGGAGCCGAGTACGACCGGTATGTGGCTCTCCAACTTCCAGGGATGCCTGATCCATGAAGTGCTATGTCTTTATCGATTTCAAGATGGCCGATGGCAGGCATGCCGGATTTGCGACTGGAACGGCCGATCTGTCTAGAACTCCCCAGTTGAATGACTACTTGTCGATTGGCAGAAGATTGGAGATAGGCAAGATCTCCAAAGGCATGTCATTCAAAATTTCAGAAGTTCGGGTGCCCAGTGAAGCAGTCAGAGCATCGAGCGACATTGAGTGGATGGTGTCATGCGATGAAGATGTATTTGATGATAACGACGCTGTTGAAAGATCAATGCAGGCGCTGGAACGAATAGGCTTTGATCGTGAGGAATTTAAATAGCGGTGCAGCCTTTGGGCTGACTGACCCGGACCCAGGACGGCCCGACTCAGGCGGCCATCGATGTCTATGCCTACGACGCCACCGGCAACCGCACGGCGCATACCACGGCGGCGGGCACGTCGGCCTACACGTATCCCCCGACCAGCCATCGCCTCACGGACGTGGCTGGCGTCGCGCGTACCTATGACGCGGTCGGCAACACCACCGCCATCGGTGGAACCCGCGGCTTCGCCTACAACGACGCCAGCCGGATGAGCCTGGTGCAGCAGTCCGGCGTGACCACCCGCCAGTACGCCTACAACGGCCGGGGCGAACAGGTGCGTCGCTACCTGGGCACCACCAACACTTACACCGTCTACGACGAAGCCGGCCATTGGCTGGGCGACTACGACGACACCGGCACGCCCGTCCAACAGGCGCTATGGATGGACGACCTGCCGGTGGGCCTGCTGGCCAACGGCAACCAGCTCCACTACCTCCAGCTCGACCACCTGGGCAGCCCGCGCGTGGTCATTGAAGCGGCCCGCAACGTGCCGGTATGGACGTGGGACCTGAAGGGTGAAGCCTTCGGCAGCACCGCCCCGCAACAGGACCCGGACGGAGATGGCATTCCCTTCGTGCTGGACATGCGATTCCCGGGGCAGCGGTATGACGTGGCCTCCGGATCTATTAACAATGGATTTAGGCAATATGAAGCGGGTACGGCAAGATACTCTCAATCAGATCCGTTGGGCGTGCGAGCAGGTCCCGGAACGTTTCTCTATGTGGAACAGTCACCTCTCGACTCAATCGACCCATTTGGCTTGGCAAAGCCGCCTCGAGCACCCAGTGCACACACATGACGTCCGAATGCTCATAACTACCCTCAAGTGTCGAGTTCTCCTTATCCGATTACGATGAATGGGGCAAGCATAGTTCTTACATTTCCCGTGCACGACCCGGTGCCTGGATACTGGGAGGAGGCCGCTGGGCGTATTAGTCCTTGGGACTACACAATGCTCTGCGTTCGCGTAGAGTGCATTCAGCGGAGATACCCAGATCAATGCTCTGATATGGACATGTATTTGGAGTGGCATCAGATTGGAGGCTACAAATCTGTGGTCGAGGTTTACAGGATGAAGGACTGTGAATGCAGGAAGGCCATTTTTAAGGAGCAACTGAATGTAGGCCAGCCGGATAGTGCAGATGCATTAGATATAGCCGAGATTCTTGTGCGAATGCGAGCTGTGAGGATAGGACGATGAGGGGGATTTCCTTGGTGGGCATGTTGGCCTTGGGAGCATGCGGGAATGGTGTGCCTCCGGCGCAGCCACCGGATGAACACGGCACGGCGCCCGTAGTTGCATGGGCGTCAGAAGGCGAAGCAGGGGCCTGTAGTACAAAACTGAAGGCAGTTGAAAATCCCTTGAGTCTCATTCCGGGACAAGAAATTTGCCTCGGTGAATTTTCAAAGCCCGTAGAGGTTTCCGGCCTTCGCTTCGTTCCACGCAAAGAGGGGCAGAACAGGTTGCTATTGCGGTGTGATGACGGAAATGGGGCGGATTTCCTGTCGTCCCGGGAAGGCAAGGTTTTTCTTGTCTCTCGCCATGAGGTGCTGGCGGGATTCATTGTTGCTGATGGAACGCAAGGAGGGTGTGCGTTGAACGTTGGCGATGACATGCTGAAAGCACTGTCTGTCTGCGAGGATATGGCGAAAGAATTCGGGTTCAAGCCCGAGGGATGCTCTTCGGTCTGCAAGACGGGCGATGAGGAAGTGTGTATTCCCGTTCGTGGATAGACATGGAACGACCTTGCTGCCTGCGCCCGTTGGTGCGTTCATTTCTTTGTGTCCTCGCAGTGCGGGTGTGAGCAATGAAGTTTTTTTTGGTTGTGCCGGCCCTGCTCTTGCTTGCAGGCTGTGGAGATTCCACTACGGCGGATGACATGTCCGGGGTGTGGGTTGGGGAAGAGTTGAGTCGTGAACCCAGGGAAATTGTGCTTCGCAGTGACGGAAGCTTCAATGTCAAGAGATTTCCTGCGGAACTCGCTTGCTCCGACCCCGAGGTAAAAGGTGATGTTGATGGCCATGGGATGTGGGAGTATGAGCCAGATACCGATCGCGTGTTTCTGAGATTTTCACTTATAACGAATGAGAGATGTTCGGCACCATATGGTGTGATGGTGTTTCGTCAGCCGGGGGGCAAGCTGTCTGCGTTCCTGGACGTTGACAAGCCTTCGAGCGCGATTGTTTTCGTTCGTAGCCAATCTCCTTGATGTTGGGAGTCGTGGACTTCGGTTTGCCATCCTGTGGTGCTCGTGCAGATGGCGCTGTGGAGAACGCCAATGAATGCGGATGCGAGTAGCAAAATTCTTGTTAGGCGCCACTCAGTGTTTAACACGCTGAAGCAGCCGCTCTTCTACTACTCACCTGAGTCCGGGAATATCGATCCAGAGCCCAATGTGGGTCTGGAAGCCGGCGGGTGGCTCGTCGATTTTGAGAAGATCGTAGCTGGCGCGAGGAGGGTCATCTTCTTTCGCTATGAGGGAAGGCGCTATATTTCGCTAGATGACCGTGTTTTTGAGATCGGGGAAACAAAAGCATCAGTTTTCCATCAGCGAGGATTCTTTGTCTCGGAGTTGAAAATCGTAGACGAACGGGGTGGAGAACACGCGGTCAAGTATGTAACCCCATGGTGGCGGCTCGCATTTGATGATGGTAGTCATCCTGATCTCCAATTCCCGCTTGAAGCGTTTTCCAGGCAATACGCAAACACGTGATTTTCAGAAATATGGATAAAAACAGGGGCTGAGAACCCTGTTGCAACAACGAATGGCTAGTCCCGAAAATGGTGCTCTTGCTCCTATTTCTCTTACTTCTTGGAGTGTCAATGACGACGGTCGCGATGCTGATTGCTTCGCGAAGCAGGGAGCAGGGTACCTGCTGAAGGATTTTTAAGTTCGAAGATTCTGGGCGGTCACGCTGGGTGTGAGTGAAAGGTGCATTCCCATGTCAACCCCGCCGTATGATGGCGGACATGTCAATCGCCCTGACCGCCCCGCACACCGAAGCCGCCGAACGCCTGCGCGAGTGGCTGTCTCCGTTCCAGCGCGTGTTCGTGTTGACCGGCACAGGTTGCAGCCCGGCGTTGGGGATTCCGGACTATCGCGATGCCGACGGCCAGTGGAAGCGCACGCCGCCGGTGACGTACCAGGCCTTCACGGGAGATCCGTTGACCAACGCACGCTATTGGGCGCGCGGCTGGCCGCGGATGGCGAAGTCGCAGCCCAATGCGGCGCACCGGACGCTGGCGGCGTGGCAGGGTGGGCGGTTGTCGCAGTTGTTGACCCGGAATGTCGATGGCCTGCACGCCCGTCCAGCAGGCGCTATGGATGGATGACCTGCCGGTGGGCCTGCTGGCCAACGGCAACCAGCTCCACTACCTCCAGCCCGACCACCTGGGCAGCCCGCGCGTGGTCATTGAAGCGGCCCGCAACGTGCCGGTATGGACGTGGGACCTGAAGGGCGAAGCCTTTGGCGGCACCGCCCCGCAACAGGACCCGGATGGGGATGGCATCCCCTTCGTGCTGGACATGCGGTTCCCGGGGCAGCGGTATGACGCCGCCTCTGCACTTAATCAAAACTATCATCGAGACTACGATGCGTCCGCTGGGCGGTATGCGCAGAGCAACCCTATTGGATTGCGGACTGGCTGGGACAAGTACAGCTATGTGGATTATTCTCCGCTGGTAGGGATGGATATTTTGGGGCTGGTGAAAGTTGTTCTGTTTGGGTCGAACTATGACCCTATATTTCATCAGCGCGCGAATGAGTGCCAAGACGTTCCTGGGGAGTGCTTGGTTTACTCACATGGAAGTCCAAGTTTCATCTATGACGCGCGGAATGGGAATACAAGTATGATCGACGATTCGAAGGATATTATCGAAGTCCTTACGAAAAATGGTTGCACTAAAGAAATGCCTGTGACTTTCTTTTCGTGTCGAACTGGGATGGGTGAGAACTCCATCGCGGGGCAAGCTAGCAAGGAGAAATTCTTCCCTTCAGTAGCTGGCCCCGCAAATTGCATTTGGTACAACTTTGATGCTAGTGCTGCTGGGCCAACGCAGATTTATGGCAAGAATCCTGGGCCATCTCCAAATCTCGAAGATCCAGGCGTAATGATGAGGTTCCTCTGATGCGGGTTCTTGATGCCTGTTTTCTTATCGCGCTGGCTGCGTTGGTTTCATGTTCTAACGCACGAATTGCGCAGACTGGTGCTCCGTTTCCGGGGGTCTCATATGCATTGACGGATGAGCAGAAAAATGAGCTTGAGAAAAAGGCAATGGCAGGAGATGCGGCTTCTGCACGCCGAATGGCTGACTACTTCATCTTGTTCGAAGGTGATGAGCGAGTAGGTATAAGTTGGCTGGAGAAGGCGGGAGATCTTGGTGACATTGAAGCGAGGGGGACAGTTCTTCGGTTTTTTCGAAAAGGTGGAGATGAGGATAAAAAGAAAACTCTGGAGCTTGAG
>Ga0247823_10004761_pt1 | contig 10829 bp, 9 predicted proteins | sample 13C_PalmiticAcid_2_FD_192426 | JGI IMG/M metagenome (GOLD analysis project Ga0247823, IMG submission 192426) | Soil microbial communities from agricultural site in Penn Yan, New York, United States - 13C_PalmiticAcid_Day30 | ecosystem: Environmental > Terrestrial > Soil > Agricultural land...
AGGAATCGTCCATCCTCAACTTCCCCGCGCTGAACCTGCGCGAGGTGCATGAGCGTCCCGAAGGGTTCGAGGAGGCCGCCGTGATGTTCACGGGCCTCGACCTCGACCGCGTGCTGCAGGGCCTGCGTGTGCTCGACGAGCAGCCGCGGGGCGACGAGCGCCTGCTGCGCCTGGTCAACGACTATGCCCCGGCCAACGTGTCCGACAAGGTGTTGCGCATCATCCTGAGCTACACCGACTTCGTGAACCGCCGGGTCTGGAAGAAGGCCTGAGGCCACGCCCCCATGACTTACTTCGCCAGTTGTTTCCTGGCCGGCCTGCTGGCCACGCTGTTCATCATGCGCTCGTCGGTGAAGCACAGCCACCTGTCCGCCGACCACGACCTGAGCGGCCCGCAGAAATTCCATGCGCGCCCCGTGCCGCGCGTGGGCGGTGCCGGCGTGATGGCCGCCATCGTCGTGGGGGCCGTGCTGGCCTCGGTGAACGGCATCGCCGAGGCCGGACAGGTCTGGCTGCTCATCGCCTGCAGCCTGCCCGCGTTCGTCGCCGGCATCGTCGAGGACCTGACCAAGCGGGTCTCGCCCCGCCAGCGCCTGATCGCCACCGCGGTGTCCGCGGGTCTGGCCGCCGGACTCCTCGGCGGCGTGATCCAGCGCACCCACATCCCCGGCATGGACTGGGCCGTGACGTGGTTCCCGTTCGCGGTGGCGCTCACGCTCTTCGTCGTGGCCGGCGTCGCCAACGCGGTCAACATCATCGACGGCTTCAACGGCCTCGCGTCGATGTGCGTGTTCATGATGATCCTCGCGATGGCCTACGTGGCCTTCCAGGTGGGGGACACCTTCGTGTTCACGGCCTGCGTGATCACCGCGGGCGCAGTGCTCGGGTTCTTCGTCTGGAACTTCCCCGCGGGCCTGATCTTCCTCGGCGACGGGGGGGCCTACCTGCTGGGCTTCCTGCTGGCCGAACTGGGGATCCTGCTGGTGCACCGCAACGCCGGCGTGTCGCCCATCTTCCCGCTGCTGCTGTGCGCCTACCCCATCTTCGAGACCATCTTCACGATGTACCGCCGCAAGTTCGTGCGCGGCGTGGCCACGGCGGCACCGGACGGCATCCACCTCCACACGCTGATCCACCGCCGCCTGATCCGCTGGACGCTGCAGAACAACCTCGAGCGCCGGCGCCTCACGCGCCGCAACTCGATGACGTCGCCGTACCTGTGGCTGCTGTGCCTCACGTCGGTGATCCCGAGCGTGCTGTGGTGGCACAGCACCGCGATCCTGTCGTGGTTCCTGCTGGCGTTCGTGATCGCGTACGTGTGGCTCTATGCGCGCATCGTGCGGTTCAAGACACCGCGGTGGATGGTGTTCAGGCGTCACCGCTGACCCCCACGACACACGTCACCCCGGCGCAGGCCGGGACCCTGGGCCTTGTCCTGCACGCGGGGCCTGTGTTGATGCAGGCCGTGCCGGCTGCGCGCGCCACCGTTCCCTCGTGAGCGAGACCGCGCCGGGAATTCGCCCCGGCGGGCGAGTCACTTCTTTGCTGGTGCAAAGAAGTAACCAAGAAAGCACCTGAACACCAGCTTCGGCTTATACGGCTCTGCGGCTTCGGCTACGCGGGACTCGCGCGGCGCAGGCCGAGGACTCGATGACGCCAGGACTTCTCGCCAGGCTCGGACGTGCGGGGTTTGTCTTCGTGAACGCTCGATTCAATCGAGCCAATCGCGTCGTTCCGCAGAAGGCGGAACATCCTGTTGAGCGCAGGCGTGGCCGCCTGCACGCGATGGCATGGGGCTCTGCGATGACGAGTCGTCCGCGCGCTCGGCCCAGGGTCCCGGCCTGCGCCGGGATGACATGTGCTTTGAGGGCCGTCTCACAAGAGCCCGTCATCCCGGCGAACGCCGGGATCCACTGCGGTCGCAGCGCGCGATGGTGTGATCTTGCAGAGCCTGCCTTCGTGCACCTCGCACGAGGGCTGCCCGGGGCGCAGTGGGCCCCGGCGTCCGCCGGGGTGACCATGGTTTCGGTTTCGTCGTCGATTTTGTCTGCACGCGTCGATCGAGTCGTTTCCGCCCTGCTCGGGCCAGATCGCACTGTTCATCGACCTCGTCGCCGATCGCCCGATTTTCCCCGGACAGCAGTGAGCGTTCGCCGGGATGACGAGTGTTTTGAGGCCACCTCGTTTTCCCCGGACAGCAATGGGCGAACGCCGGGATCCACTGCGGTCGCAGCACGCCGTCATCTGATCTTGCAGTGCCGCGTTGGCTCGTTTCTCACGGCGAGTGTCCGGCGCGGAGTGGGCCCCGGCGTTCGCCGGGGTGACGATGGTTCTGGTTTTGTCGTCGAATTCGTCTGCACGCGCCGGCGTTCGCCGGGGTGACCTCCACGGAGTCAGCGGGCTTCGTACTCGGGCACGAAGCGCTTCAGCGCGCGGCGGCACGCCGCCGGTTCGGTCGCCCCGTCCACGCTGTCGAGCCACGCCAACAGCGCCTGCATCCACTCGTCCCCCGCCCGCTCCTGCAGCCGCGCGATGCGCAGGCGCGGGTGTTTCGAGGCCAGCGTGTCGTCGGCGTCGGCCAGCAGCTCCTCGTAGAGCTTCTCGCCCGGCCGCAGGCCGCTGAAGACGATGGGGATCTCGCCGTCGCGGTGGCCGGACAGGCGGATCAGGTCGCGCGCCAGGTCCACGATCTTCACGGGCTCGCCCATGTCGAGCACGTACACCTCGCCGGTGCCCGCCAGCGCCGCCGCCTGCAGCACGAGGCGCGCGGCCTCGGGGATGGTCATGAAGTAGCGGGTGATCTCCGGGTGGGTGACCGTGATCGGGCCGCCCTTGGCGATCTGTTCCTTGAACTTCGGGATGACGCTGCCGCTCGAGCCCAGCACGTTGCCGAAGCGCACCGCGACAAAACTGGTGGCGTGGCCCTGCGTGGCCAGGTGCGACAGCACCATCTCGGCCGCGCGCTTGCTCGCGCCCATCACGTTCGTGGGGTTCACCGCCTTGTCGGTGGAGATCAGCACGAAACGTTCGGCGCCGCAGCGGGCGGCGGCGGTCGCGGCGTGCCACGTGCCGAGGGTGTTGTTCCTCACCGCGAGCCAGGCGTTCTCGTCCTCCATCAGCGGGACGTGCTTGTAGGCCGCGGCATGCACCACGAGTTGCGGACGAAACGCGAGGCAGGCGTGTTCGATCTGCGCGAGCTGCTTCACGTCGCCGATCAGGCGCACGAGCGGCAGGTGCGGATGGAGTTCGGCCAGCTGCTGCTCGACCTGGTACAGCGCGAACTCGCTCTGCTCGAACAGCACGAGGCGAGACGGGCCGTAGCGCGCGATCTGGCGGCACAGCTCCGAGCCGATGGAGCCGCCGGCGCCGGTCACGAGCACGGTCTTGCCCGAGATCAGGCCGGAAACGCCGGGCTCGTCGAGCACCACCGGCTCGCGGCCGAGCAGGTCTTCCGGCTCGATGGTGCGCACGCGCTCGATGCGTGCGCTGCCGTCCTGCAACTCGCTCATCGACGGCACGGTCAGCACGGGCAGGCCGGCCGACGCCGCGAGGTCCACCGCGCGCCGCCGCCGGGCCGCGGACGACCCCGGCAGCGCGACGATCACGTGGGTGGCCCCGGCGATCACCTCCGCCCGCCCCACGTCGGCCAGCGGCCCGAGCACCTCGACGCCGCCGATGCGGGCGCCCTGCTTCGCGGCATCGTCGTCGAGCAGCCCGAGCACGATCCAGCCCTGCTGGTGGATGGTGGCCAGCAGCCGCTTGGCCGCCTCGCCCGCGCCCATCACGATGGCACGGCGAACCTCGGTGTCGCTGCCGGTGATGCGCGAGCGCGCCTGCTCGTACAGCATGCGGTACGCGATGCGGGCGCCGAACACGGCCATCAGCGTGATGAAGGGGTGCAGCGCCAGCACCGCGCGGGGCACCTGGTGCAGCTTCGCCATCGAGACCACGATGGCGCAGACGGCCCCGGCGACGAGGCACGCGATGGTGAGCCGCTTGACCTCTCCGAAACCCGCGAAGCGCCACATGCCGCGGGGAATGCCCGCGAGCGCGAACACCCCGAGGTAGACCGCGACGACCCCGAGCATCACCCAGGGGTCGTAGTCGGGCCGCGCGGACAGCCAGCGCTCGAAGCCGAGGCGGAACAGGTAGGTGACGTTCCAGCTGAACGCGACCATCAGGCCATCCACGGCGAGGGACAGCGGCTGCCGGTGCGGTCGCACCCGGGCAAGGAAGCCGTCGAGGCGGTGCCAGATCGAGAGGGAGGCGGTCATGGGAGGAACACGAGGCGCAGGGTGCGGCCGATCAGCCGCAGGTCGGTGGCGAGCGAAGCCTGTTCGACGTAGCGCACGGCCAGCGCGAGTTTGGCCGGCATCACCACGTTGACGTACTCGGCCTCGGGGTCGGCCGCGGCGGCGAGCACGGCCGCCTCGTCGCGGTATTCGAGCGACGCGGGATCGGTGATGCCCGGGCGCACGCTGAGCACCCGGTCGCGCAGGTCCGCGGGGTACAGGGCCACGTAGCGGGGCACCTCGGGGCGCGGGCCCACGAGGCTCATGTCGCCCTTGAGCACGTCGATCAGCTGCACGAGTTCATCGAGCTTGTAGTGGCGAAGCACGCGGCCGGCCCGCGTGATGCGGCGGTCGGCACCCACCGTGATCTCCGGGCCGGCGCCCGCGGGCGTGTCGGCCATCGTGCGCAGCTTGTGGATGCGGAACGGGCGGCCGCCGCGCCCCACCCGCACCTGGCGGTAGAACACGGGGCCGGACGAGTCGAGCTTGATCCAGGCGGCCAGCGCGAGCAGCAGCGGCGAGAGCACGAGGAGCCCGAGCCCCGCGAGCAGCACGTCGAAGCACCGCTTGGCCATGGTCAGGCGATGGCGGTGCGCAGCGCGGCCACGACCCGGGCCACGTCGCCATCCTGCATGCGGGTGTAGAGCGGCAGCGACAGCGACCGCTCGTAGACGTGCTGCGAATGCGGGAACTGTTCCACGCGCAGCCCGCCGCGCTCGCGCCAGTACGGCTGCAGGTGCAGCGGGATGTAGTGCACGCTGCAGCCGATGCCGGCGGCGAAGAGGCGTTCGATCACCGTCTCGCGCGGCACGGCCACCGCGTCGCCGAGGCGGATGGGGTACAGGTGCCACGAGTGCACGTCACCCGCCGGCGCCTTCGGCGGCAGCACGATCGGCAGGTCCGCGAGGGCCTCGTCGTAGAGGGCCGCGAGGGCCGCGCGGCGCTGCTGGAAGCGCTGCGCCTTGCGCAGCTGGTGGATGCCGAGCGCCGACGCGATGTCGGTCAGGTTGTACTTGAAGCCCGGCGCGATGACCTCGTAGTACCAGCTGGGCGCCTTCGACTGGAAGCGGTCGAACGCGTCGCGGCTGATGCCGTGCAGGCGCATCACCTGGATGCGCTTCGCGATGGCCGGGTCGCGCGTGACGACCATGCCGCCCTCGCCCGTCGTGATGGTCTTGTTCGCGTAGAAGCTGAACACCGTGACGTCGGAGTCGAGCGTGCCCACGAGGCGGCCCCCCACCGTGGTGGGCAGCGCGTGCGCGGCGTCTTCCACCACCTTGAGGCCGTGGCGCTTCGTCAGCGCGAGCAGCCGCGGCATGTCGACGGCCAGGCCGCCGAAGTGCACCGGGATCACGGCCTTCGTGCGCGGCGTGATGGCGGCCTCGACCGCGTCCACGTCGATGTTCAGCGTGGCGGGGTCGACGTCGACCAGCACGACGTCGGCACCGAGGTAGCGCACCACCTCGGCCGTGGCGGTGAAGGTGTGCGTGGTGGTGATGACCTCGTCGCCGGGGCCGATGCCCAGCGCCTCGAGCGCGAGGTGCAGGCCGGCCGTGGCCGAGTTCACCGCCATCGACTGCAGCGACGGGTCGCCGAGGAACGCGGTGAAGTCGGCCTCGAACCGGCGCGTCTTCGGGCCGGTGGTGATCCAGCCCGACTTGAGCGTGTCGACCACCTCGGCGATGTCGTCGTCGTCGATGTCGGGGAGCGCGAAGGGCAGGAAGGGAAGTTCGGAGGAGGACATGGCGATCAGGGCTTGGCGATCCAGCACAGCGCGTGCGTGCGCAGCACCGGCAGGGTGTTGAAGAGAGTGTAGAGCGCGGGGTGCAGGCGGGTCACCGCGCGGGCGATGGGCGGGGCGAGCGTCACGCGCCGCGTGGCGATGCGCCCGTGCGGGAACAGCGCGCGCACGCGCGACAGCGGCACGCCGCGCACGTCGCGGTTGCGCGGGTTGTCCACCGTGAAGTCGTACCAGAGCACCGCGCCGCCCGGGCGCACCCAGCGCCACATCGTGTCGGCGAGGCGCTGCTGGAAGCCGTCGTCGAGCAGCGACGAGAACACGGTGGAGACGAAGACGACGTCGAACGACGCGGCCGGCACGTCCAGCTGCAGCGCGTCGCCGGCATGCAGCACCAGCGACGCCGGCAGCACGGCCCGGGCCGCGGCGAACCGGTCGGCCAGCAGCTCGACGCCGCTCAGGTGCTCCGGGCGGAACCCGGCGCGCAGCAGTTCAAGCAGGTTGCCGCCGGCGCCGCAGCCCACTTCCATCAGGCGCACGGCCGACAGGTCGCCGAGGCCCTCGCGCGCGAAGAAGCCCAGCATCGCCCGCTGCCGCTCGTGCACGGTCTGCCACACGTCGGGGCGCACGAGGCTGTAGCGGTCGCCCGCCGTGCGCCGGGCGTACCGTTCGGCCACCGCGTCGGGTTCGTTCATGTCACCGCCTTCAGGAACCGGTCCGCGAGCACCGGGTAGGTGTGGTGCGCCTGGACGAACGCGCGACCGCGTTCGCCCATCGCCGCCCGTTCCGCCGGGCTCGCCGCCAGCAGGCGGCGCAGGCCGTCGGCCACGGCCGGCGCGGACTCGGGCGGCACCGTGAGGCCGCAGCCGGCCTCGGCCACCGGGTCGTTGCCGGCCTCCACCGAATGCAGCACGGCGCGCGCGGCCATCATGTAGTCCATCAGCTTGTTCGGCGCGATGCCGAAGCGGTACAGCGGCACCCGCTGCCAGCCGATGTAGGCGATGTCGAACTCGGCCAGCAGCGCCGGGATCTGCGCCTTCGGCACCGGCGGCAGCATCACCACGCGGTCGAGGCCCTCCGCTGCCACGCGTGCGGCGAGCCGCTGCTTCTCGTGGCCGTCGCCCACCAGCACGAAGGACACCGGTTCATCCCGCATCGACGCGGCCGCGTCGAGCAGCACGTCGAGCGCATTGGGTTCGCCGTGCGAGCCCGCGTAGCCCACGATGGCGCGCCCGGCCGCACGTTCGCGGGCGATGCGCTCGCGCACGGCGGCGTCGAGCGGAGGTGCATCGCCGGCCCATTCCTCCGGCGAGATGCCGTTCGGCACGATGTGCAGCTTCGCCAGGTCGAGCCCGTGCGCGGCCATGTGGCCGGCCACCTTCGGCAGCATCGACACCACGGCGTCGGCATCGCGGTACGCGTCGTTCTCGGCCTTCTGGCACATCACGATGAACGGGTGGCGCGGCGACATGCCCGACAGCTCCACCGGCGAGGCCGGCCACAGGTCGTGCACCTCGTACACGAGCTTCGCCTTCGCGAGCCGCGCGAGGCGGCGGGCGACCCAGATGTCCATCGGGTAGGTGCTCGACGCGATCACCACGTCGGGCCGGAACGCCTCGGCCTGGCGCCGCGCGTCGCGCCACACCTGCCAGAGGAACGTGGCGATGTTGCGCACGCGGCCCACCCCGTTGCCGACGTAGGCCGGCACGGGCCACCAGCGGTAGGCGATGCCGTCGATCACCTCGTCCACCGGCGCGCCGCCCACCTCGGGCTGGCGGGCGCGCACGTGAGAGTACGACGCGGCGACGATCTGCACCCGGTGGCCGGCGCGCACCCATTCGCGGGCCAAATAGTACGGCCGGAACTCCATGCCGTGGCGCGGCGAACCGGCGTAGTGGTTGAGCAGCAGGATGTTCATGCCGGCGGAAGGTCCTTCAGGCGGTCGAGCAGCCGGTCCACGGCGGGGGGGAACAGGGCGTGGCGGGCCACCCAGTCGCGGTTGGCGGCGGCGATGGCGGCGGCACGTTCGCGCAGGGGTTCGAGGGCGGGCGGCGCGGACGGGTCCGCGACGATCAGGCCGTTGTCGCCGTCGCGCACCAGCTCGCGGTTGGCCGGCAGGTCGCTCAGCAGCGGCACGCAGCCGTGCGCCATCGCCTCGAGCACCGAGACCGCGACCGAATCGCTCTCCGGCAGGCTCACGTACCACTGGGCGCGGCCGTAGCACCGGGCCTGGGACTCGGCGTCGAGCCGGCCCGTGAACGTGACGGCCTCGTCGATGCCGAGGTCGCGTGTCCTGCGCTCGAGCGCTTCGCGCAGCGAGCCGTCGTTGGCCACCACGAGGCGGGCCTCGGGACGGTGCCGCAGCACCTGGGCGAACAGCGTCAGCACACGCTCGGGGCGGTAGATCGGCTCGAGGCCGCGGTTCGCGTAGAACAGCCAGGGGTCCTTTGCCGGCGGGGCGGGCGGCAGGGTGTCGAGGCCGAACGGGAAGGTCATCACGTCCCGCGCGCCGAGCGCCTGCATGCGCGAGGTCATGTGCATCGAATCGCTGGTGCACACGGCACAGGCCCGCAGCACGCGGCGGGTCAGCAGGCGGTAGGGCGCCGAGCGTTCCGGGGTCACGAGGATGTCGCTTCCCCACGCCGACCCGACGAGGCGCGCGCGCAGGCGCCACAGCCGCCGGGCCAGCCAGGCGAGCGTGCCGTGCGAGGTGAGGTAGTGGGCGTTGATCCAGTCCGCATCCACGTGGCGCAGCCAGCGGCCGAGCCGGGGCAGCGACCGGAGCAGGCCCACGTTGCCGCCACCGTGCGCCGGGTCGCTGCCCAGCGCGAGCCGCTGCGACGGCGGCACCAGGCCCTGGAGCTCGGGCAGGAAGCCGCGGCTCGACACGACCCACAGCGACAGCCCCGGCGCGGCCGCGAGCGCACGCGCCCACTTGAGCAGGTGCGGGCTCTCGCCGTCACCGAACAGCACGTAGCGCATCAGCGCACCTCCCCGCGGCCCGCCCAGGCCTCGTAGTGCGGCCGCCAGGCCGGGTGCCGCTCGAGCAGCGCGGCGTCGCCGTCGCGGGTGTCGCCCACCACCGCCGCGGGGGCACCGCCGATCACCGCGAAGTCGGGGAAGTCGCCACGCACGCGGCTGTGCGACAGCACGAGGCAGCCCTTGCCGAGCGTGGTGTTCGGCTCGATCACGCTGTGCGGGCCGATGAAGCTGAACGCGCCGATGTGCACGGGCCCCGCGACGAAGCCGGGCCGGCCGCCCTCGGGCCGTTCGCCGTACGCGTCGCCCATCAGGCGCAGGCTGCGGTGCGAGCTGTGGCTCACGATGCTCACGTAGTTGGTGACCTGCACGCCGCCGTCGATGCGCACGCCGTGGCTCGCCTCGATGAAGTTGAAGTGGCCGATGAACACGTTGTCGGCGAGCTGCAGCTGGTCCTCGTGTTCGATGCACGTGGTGGGCGACAGGCGCGTGAGCGGCAGGAGCCGGCCGTCGGCCGCGCGTTCGCCGAACAGGATGCGGAAGAAGAGCCGGTGCCACAGCCACCGGCGCGCACGGTTGGTCCAGGCCCTAAGCGGCAGCAGCGCCATGCGGCACCTCCTTCCACGTCGCGAGGCACCAGAAGTAGGCCCCGAAGTACAGGGTCATGCCGGCCGACACGGCCCAGGCCCCGCCCTGCAGCCCGCCGAAGTGCAGGCCACCGGCCAGCGCCCCGAGGAACACGCACTGGCCCGCGAACGCGAACTTCAGCGCCCAGCCCTGCGCGCGCCACGCGAGGGTCACGACGGCCAGCGGCGCCGCGATGAAATGCACGCCGATGTACGGCGCCAGCGCCCGCGCGAGCTCGCCCGCGGGCCGCCAGCGTTCGCCGAAGAGCCACGCGAACAGCGCCGGACCGGTGAGCAGCAGCACCGCGACGATCGGCACGGCGACCAGCGCCAGCATGCCCATCACCTGGCGCACGGCGCGCCGGGCCTCGTCGGGACCGGCGTGCGCGAGCTTCGGGTACAGCGCCTGGGAGACGGCGCCCCCCACCAGCGTGGCGGGCGCCTTCAGGTAGCGCAGGGCCAGGCCCCAGAAGCCCGCGGCGGCCTCCCCGGTCCAGGCCACCAGCAGCGCCACGGCCAGGGTGTCCTGCAGGGCGCCCGCGAAGGCGTGGGGGGTGTTGAGCAGAGGGAACTCGCGGTGGCGCCGGGCCACCGCCGACAGGGCCTCGCGCGGCACGTGCCACAGCGCGCGCCAGCCGCCCGGCGGCCCCGGCCACGCGAACCACGCGGACGCCGCGAGGCCGGACAGCACCGGCCCGCCCACGAGCCCCGCCGGACCCGCGTGCGCCGTACCGGCGGCCACCTGCAGCAGCGCGGCGCCGGCGTACTGGGTCACGCGGCTGCCGGACACTCGCCGGAACTGCTGCGCGCGCGTGGCCCACAGCGTCAGGCACTGCACGAGACCGGCCACCGCCACCGCGGCCGGCAACCAGGCCCAGAGTTCGAGCCCGAACACCGCACCCGCCACCCACGCGACCGGCACGCAGCACACGGTGACGGCGACCAGCACGCGCAGGCACAGGGCCATCAGGTCGCGGGCCTCGGCGTCGTCGCGGGCGAGGGGCAGCGCGAAGTCGTACCGCGCGCAGGCGACCACGGCCAGGTTGGCGGCCAGCGCCGCGAACACGGTGTAGTGGCCGAACTCGCCGGGGGTGTAGAGCCGCGTGAGCCACGGGCCCAGCAGCAGCGGCACGGCCTGCGCGAGCGCGCCGCCGGCCAGCAGGGTCAGCGTCGCCTTCAGCAGACCATCGGGCC
>Ga0247823_10004762_pt1 | contig 10827 bp, 9 predicted proteins | sample 13C_PalmiticAcid_2_FD_192426 | JGI IMG/M metagenome (GOLD analysis project Ga0247823, IMG submission 192426) | Soil microbial communities from agricultural site in Penn Yan, New York, United States - 13C_PalmiticAcid_Day30 | ecosystem: Environmental > Terrestrial > Soil > Agricultural land...
ATCGATGCCGTCGTCGACGATGGCCTTCAGCGGCAGTTCCTTGCCGCCGCGCAGCTGGTAGTTGGCGGTGATGACGGCCACAGCGCCGGCATCGATGATGCGCTCCTGCAGCGCCTTGGCCGAGAAGCCGCCGAACACCACGCTGTGGGTGGCGCCGATGCGCGCGCAGGCCTGCATGGCCACCACGCCCTCGATGGTCATCGGCATGTAGATGATGACGCGGTCGCCCTTGTTGATGCCCTGTGCCTTGAGCGCGTTGGCGAACTGGCTCACGCGGGCCAGCAGCTCCTTGTAGGTGACACGGGTGATGGCGCCGTCGTCGGCTTCGAAGACGATTGCCGTCTTGTTCTCGACGGGGGTGCCGATGTGCTTGTCGAGGCAGTTGGCGCTGGCGTTGAGCTCGCCGTCGCCGAACCATTCGTAGAACGGCGCCTTCGACTCGTCGAGCGTGCGCGTGAAGGGCTTGGTCCACTGGAGGTTGTCCTTGCCCAGCCGGGTCCAGAAGCCTTCGAAGTCCTGCTCCGCCTCCTTGCACAGCGCCTCGTAGGCCGCCATGCCGGCGATGCGGGCACCTTCGGTGGCGCGGGCGTCAGGCGGGAACACGCGGTTCTCTACCAGGACGGATTCGGTTGCACTCGGTGAGGGGGTCGTCATCGCTCTCTATGCCTCTTTTTGAGTTTGTGTGATGGCACATCAGCGGCAATTTCCATGCCGTTCACAACGGGGCGTTTTCACCCAGACAACACGATCGGGCTGATGCAATCTGGAGCAGTGCTCCGCACAGGCACATCGCGTGTCTCGCGCCGATCGGCCCCACCGACTGCAGCTAGAAAGCCAAAAACTCCTTTCGCAGCAATCACTTGCGTGTGCGGTCATCCACAACCTCGATGTTGGCCTGCCAATTGCGAAGAAGTCCGTGCGTTTTTTTCCCCTCAACTGCAACGGAGACGAATTCATGGACATGGCTGAAATGCGCAACCTGGGTATCGCGAACCCCTTCAAGAAACAGTACGGCAACTACATCGGAGGCCAGTGGCTGCCTCCGGTCGATGGCCAGTACTTCGACAACCTGACCCCTGTCACGGGCCAGGCGTTCACAAGCATTCCGCGTTCCAACGCGAAGGACATCGAAGCCGCACTTGACGCCGCGCACAAAGCCAAGGCCGCGTGGGGTCGCACGTCGACGACCGAGCGCGCCAACATCCTGCTGAAGATCGCGGACCGGATGGAGCAGAACCTGCAAACGCTGGCCGTGGCCGAGACACTGGACAACGGCAAGCCGCTTCGCGAGACGATGGCGGCCGACATGCCCCTGGCCATCGATCACTTCCGCTATTTCGCTTCGTGCATCCGCTCACAGGAAGGCGGCATCAGCGAGATCGATCACGAGACCTATGCCTACCACTTCCACGAACCGCTCGGCGTCGTCGGTCAGATCATTCCGTGGAACTTCCCGATCCTCATGGCCGTGTGGAAGCTCGCGCCCGCGCTGGCCGCGGGTAACTGCGTAGTGCTGAAGCCGGCAGAGCAGACCCCCGCGTCGATCCTGGTGCTAATCGAGATCATCGGCGACCTGCTGCCGCCTGGCGTACTCAACGTCGTCAATGGCTTCGGCCTGGAAGCCGGAAAGCCACTGGCCTCGAGCCCGCGCATCGCCAAAATCGCGTTCACCGGCGAGACCACCACCGGCCGGCTGATCTCGCAGTACGCGAGCCAGAATCTGATCCCTGTCACGCTGGAGCTTGGCGGCAAGTCGCCCAACATCTTTTTCGAGGATGTGCTCGCGGCCGACGACGCCTTCTTCGATAAGGCGCTCGAAGGCTTCACGATGTTCGCGCTGAACCAAGGCGAAGTCTGCACCTGCCCCAGCCGCGCACTCATTCAGGAGTCGATCTACGACCGCTTCATGGAACGCGCGATCCGGCGTGTCGAAGCAATCGCGCAAGGCCACCCGCTGGACACGGCCACCATGCTCGGCGCGCAGGCCTCCCAGGAACAGATGGAAAAGATCCTCTCGTACATCGACCTCGGCAAGCAGGAGGGCGCGCAGTGCCTGACCGGCGGCGAGCGCAACGTGAAGGGGGGAGAGTTGGCAACTGGCTACTACATCAAGCCGACCGTGTTCAAGGGCCATAACAAGATGCGGATCTTCCAGGAGGAAATCTTCGGTCCCGTGTTGTCCGTCACCACCTTCAAGACCGACGAAGAGGCACTCGAGATTGCCAACGACACGCTCTACGGCCTGGGCGCCGGCGTGTGGAGCCGCGACGCCAACCGGGCGTTCCGCATGGGCCGCGGCATCCAGGCCGGCCGCGTGTGGACCAACTGCTACCACCAGTACCCGGCGCACGCGGCCTTCGGCGGCTACAAGCAGTCGGGCATCGGGCGCGAGAACCACAAGATGATGCTCGACCACTACCAGCAGACCAAGAACCTGCTCGTGAGCTACAGCCCGAACAAGCTGGGCTTCTTCTGAGCGAGCCCTCCATGCCGTCCGCTACGCCACTGCATGACACGGTCGCCGCCGTTGTCAGCCGCGTGTCCGTGACGCCGGCGGCGCAGGCGCTCGATGAGCGCCTGCGCGCGGAGCATGGTCCGTTGATGTTCCATCAATCGGGCGGCTGCTGCGACGGCAGCGCGCCGATGTGCTTTGCGCTGGGCGAGTTCATCACAGGCGATACCGATATCTGCCTCGGCGAAATTGCGAACACGCCGTTCTACATGAGCCGGTCGCAGTTCGAGTATTGGGAGCACACGCACCTGATCATCGACGCGGTGAAGGGCAACGGCGGGATGTTCTCTCTCGAACGTCCGACCGGGCTGCGCTTTCTCACGCGCTCACGGCTGTACGAGGACGCGGAGTGGCAAGCGCTGGAGGCACAAGGCCGGCCTTGAGGCCGGCCCTGGAGCTTTCTCAGGCCGCCTGCCAGGCGACGTTGGCGCGCTCGAAGATCTGGCGCAGGCGCCCGCTGGCAACCAGGTCGCTGACGCCGGCCTGCAGGGCTTGCGCAAGCTCCGTCGCGTCCTTCTTGACCGCCATTCCCACGGCCCAACCATTGCGCTGCGCGCGCGGGGACGGAAGCGGCGCGATCGCGAAGCGCGCATCGCCGCGCAGCACCGACTCCACCTCTGATGCCAGGCCGGCCGCCGCGGCGACCTCGCCCCGCTGCAAAGCGCGAGCAGCCTCCGCACCATCCTTCCACTGGGTGTTGAGCTGGCCCCGATACGCACCGCCGTCGGCGCCGATCATCAGCCACCCTGCCAGGGTCTGCCCCGGCACGGCGACCTTCGCATCGCCCAATCCGGAAAGGCTCTCGAGTTGCGGCAGGCGGTCAAGGCGCCGGGCCAGCACCACGCGTTCCCGGTAGTACGGCGCGAAGATCGTTGCCTGCGGCGTGTCGTCGATCAGCGGCTTGTCGACAGGCACGTGCATCAGCACGTCGGCCGGTCCGAAGCCCAGGTAGTGCCCACGCCAGACCATGTTGCGCAGGTCGTCGCCCATGTTCTCATCGGCGTGGAAGGGCAGCATCGACAGCTTGAGGTTCAACGTGTCCGCCAGCGCCTGTGCCAGCTCGACGTCGATGCCCTTGCCATCGACATGGAACGGCGGCATCTCCTTGTAGAGCGCCACGGTGAGCGTGCCGCGCTCGCGGATGCGCTCGAGCGATGCAGCGCCGCACGCGAGCGAGGCACCCGCCAGGGCAGTTGCGCCGAGCCAGCGCAGGCAGTCTCTGCGCGAAGGCATGTCTTCGTAAGTCATGAGGGTGTTCCTTGGCCGTGGTGCGCCGTCACATCGGCTTGTCGCGACGAGTCTCGAGATAGGCCTTGATCGACCAGATCGCCTCCTGACTCATCATTCCCTCGAACGGTGGCATGTAGACCGCGCCGTTGCGGGTGCGGCCATGGCGCACGGTGGTCAGGAAGAACTCGTCCATCTCCTTGATACAGGCGGCCTTCTTGCCAGCGTCCTTCAGCGCAGCGCAGTCGTTGTCGAGCTTGCGCAGGTCGGGGGCGATGCCGCCGGAGATCGCCTCGATGCCATGACAACGCGCGCAGTTCTGGTTGTAGCCGGACGTGCCGATCTTCAGGGCGGTCGCATTGCCCCGGTACGGGTTCTCGGCGCGCCACTCCTTGCCGAGCGGGGGCAGACCGGTGGTGTCCACCTTTTGCGGCGTCACGTCGCCATGGGCCCAGGCGAGCGAGGCGCCAACGATGCAGGCGGCCGCGCCGAGCAGTACGCCCGCCCGGCGAACAAGCCGGGCCCGTGGTGCAACTGCGTGTTTCCAGGTGTTCAACGCCCGTCGCGCGTGTGGATGAAAAATCGTCATATCAGTCTCCAGTTCATTTCAAAGTGAGAACGGGACGGACTGCGCAATCGCTGTGCCACGTGCCAGGTGTTTCAAGCGGGAACACAAATTGCGTGAAATACCTCGTCATGGCATCCTTCATCGTTGCCTCGGCCGGCAACGAAGAGACAAGGGCACCTTCTGGTGTACCAAAACGGAACAGTGACACGACACGATGATTTCGAATAGAACACCTGCCCGACCAGAGGCAGAGGAGACAAACAATGATTGACTCCCACCGTGCACCCGCCAAATCCTGGACGACGCCTGCGGCACTGCCTATTGCGCAGCAGCCCGCGCGCACAGAAAAGATCGAGCAGTGGCATCAACGCTGCTCGGCGCTCGGGTTGACCCGCATCGAGCGACCCGACTTCGAACCCCTCTTGCGCACCGACCTCGCCGTGGCGCGCGAGCGCAACCAGCGCCTGTTCACCCATGCCGCACCTGTGATGGAAATGCTCTTCGAGCAGATCGTCGACACGGAAAGCATGATCGTGCTGGCCGATGTCTCGGGCACCATCCTTCACTCCGTGGGTGACGACAGATTCCTGCAGCGCGCCAACAAGGTGGCACTGACGCCCGGCGTCAACTGGGCCGAACACTCCAAGGGCACCAACGCGATCGGGACTGCCCTGTTCGAGGAGGCGCCCACCGTCGTTCACGGCGGCGAGCATTTCATTCACGCCAATAACTTCCTGACCTGTTCGGCCGCGCCGATCTTTGATCCGCGCGGCAACATGCTCGGTGTGCTCGACGTCACCGGTGACCAGCGCTCCTACCACCAGCACACCATGGGCCTGGTGCGGATGTCGGCGCGCATGATCGAGAACCAGTGGCTATCGGACGACTACGGCAACCGCCTGAGGCTGCACTTTCACAGCCGCGTCGAGTTCATCGGCACACTGCTCGAGGGCATCATCGTCGTAGCCGCCGACGGAAAAATCCTGGGCGCCAATCGCAGCGCGCTCGACCAGCTCGACATGAGCAGCGCAGCGTTGCGGATGCACAGCCTGGCCAGTCTCTTCGGCACCACCGCGCCGGCGATCTTTGACCACTTCCGTGCCCCGCTGCCCACGCCGATGGCGCTGTGTCTCTCCAACGGTCGGCAGTTTCATGTCAATGCCCGATTCACCGGGTTGCAGCGTTCGATGGTCGTGGAGAGCTTTCCGCAAACGGCCACCGATGTGATCGTCAATCCGCGGGGAGTGCCCGCCGAAGGCGCGAAGCACTCCGGTTCGCTGGCGGTGGACGCGGCTCGGTCGGCCGACGGCACGCTGTTCTCGGGACTGCACTACCTGAACACCGGCGACCCCCAGATCGCGACGGTGATCCAGAAGGTCCAGCGCGTGATCAACCGCGACATCCCTTTGCTCATCCTTGGCGAGACCGGAACCGGAAAAGAATTGCTGGCGCGCGCGGTGCACCAGGACTCCGACCGCGCAAAGCAGCCCTTCGTGGCGGTCAACTGCGCGTCGATCCCCGAATCGCTGATCGAAGCCGAGCTGTTCGGCTATGAAGAAGGCGCTTTCACGGGTGCGCGCCGCAAGGGGGCGATCGGACGCATCGTGCAGGCCAACGGCGGCACTCTGTTTCTCGATGAAATCGGCGACATGCCGCTGCCCCTTCAGGCGCGCCTGCTGCGCGTGCTTCAGGAACGCAGCGTAACGCCCCTGGGGAGCCTCAAGTCGATCGCGGTCAACATCGCAGTGATCGGCGCAACGCACCGCAAGCTGCGCGACATGATCGAGGCCGGCTCGTTCCGCGAAGACCTCTACTACCGCCTGAACGGCCTCGTCGTGAAACTTCCCGCTCTGCGCGAACGCCACGACCTCGACGTGGTGGCGCGCCGCATCCTGCTGGCCGAGTGTCCGCATGCCACCCCCGATATCAGCCCGCAGGTGATGTCGCTTTTCAAATCCTATGCCTGGCCGGGCAACGTGCGGCAGCTCGCGAACGTGTTACGCACGGCGTGCGTCATGGCCTCGGGCGAACGGCAGATCGTGGAGCACCATCTCTCGGATGACTTCCTGGAAGACGTGCGCAGCGCAAGCCATGTCCACCACCAGCGCGTCGACTCGTCATCGCTGCCCATGGCGAACGCCGAGGCTGAAGTGGCGCCATTGCCCGCGTGGCCTGCTGCTGTGGCACACACGGCGGCAATGGACGCGCCCACCATGGCGCCAGGCGTCGCACCAGCGGCGCCCACAACCCCGCTCGAGGCGACCGTGCCACGCACGCTCGGCGAGGCCGAAGTCGAGCTGATCCGCAACGCCCTGGCGGCGGCTGACGGCAATATATCGGTCGCATCCAAGCGCCTGGGCATCAGCCGCAACACGATCTACCGCAAGCTGCGCTGGGCCAAATAGCGCGCACGCGCGCCGCAGTAGCAAGGGTCATCCCTGTACCGCCATCGCACGGCGCTGTACCAAGCTGGAGCACTACACACCCGCACCCCTGCCGGGTGGGCTGCGCAATGTCGCTTCGGGGCTCTGCGGCGCCATCGGCGTCAGGGCTTCCACCAGTCTTCGAGCGCTTGGGGCGCCTCACCGTCACGGGCATGCGATTTGCGGAGGGGAACGAACCACCAGGCAATCCCGCCGGGCCGGTTCTGCTCCAAGGAGACTTCCCATGCAATGGTCACAACCCGCGTTTGAAGACATGCGCTTTGGCTTCGAAATCACGATGTACATCTCGCATCGCTGAGCACCTCAGCCGGCAGCGCTGTGCCACAGCGCTGCCGGCCCAGCTTTATTCTTTACATGAAAATACTTGTGCTCGGATCCGGCGCGGGTGGCGGTTTTCCGCAATGGAACTGTAATTGCCGCCAGTGCGCCGGCCAGCGCCAGGGAGGGCTCGCGGCGCATGCGCGCACGCAGAGCTCCATCGCGGTGTCGGCCGACGGCCAAGTCTGGGCACTGCTCAATGCCTCGCCCGACATCGGGCAGCAGCTGCGCCGCTATCCACAACTGCATCCGCGCCAAGGCCTGCGTGACACACCGATCAAGGCGGTGGTCTTGATGGATGCGCAGATCGACCACGTCACAGGGCTGCTCGGCATGCGTGAAGGGCCATGCATCGATGTTTACGCCACGCCTTGCGTCTTCGAGGATCTGACCACGGTTTTCCCCATCCTCGGCGTGCTCGAGCACTACTGCGGCACGCGCTGGCACATGCTGCCGGTCGCTGGCAGCACGACAAGCGCGAGCTTCATGGTCGATGGCTTCGCGTCCCTGCGCTTCACTGCCGTGGCCATTCCCGGCAAGGCGCCGCCGTATTCGCCACACCGCCGGGATCACACGGTGGGCGACAACATCGCGCTGTTCATCGAGGACCTCCACGAGGGCAGCACCTTGTTCTATTCGCCAGGACTGGCACGCGTCGGTGCGGAGGAACTGAAGTGGATGCACGATGCCGACTGCCTTCTGGTCGACGGCACGTTCTGGGCCGAGGACGAAATGCAGCAAGCCGGCCTCGGCCGCAAGACGGCCAGCGACATGGGCCACCTGCCGCAAACCGGCGACTCGACGCATCCGGGCATGGTCGACGTGATGGCCGCCACCGCCGCTCGCCGCAAGGTATTGATCCACATCAACAACAGCAATCCGATCCTGGACGAAACCAGCGAGCAGCGACGCCTGCTCGACGGCCATGGCATCGAAGTCGCATACGACGGCATGGAGATCACGCTGTGAACACATTCGTGCCCGCAGGCCCCGTCAGTGCGCGCACCAAGGCACGCGAAGCGCTCCAGCGCTTGTGGGCCTTCGAGGAGTTCGAGTCGCGCCTGCGCGCCTGCGAGTCGCGCTATCACATCCATCACCGGTTCAACCAGCGATTGAATCTCGGCGAACTGCAACCTTTCCAGGTGCGCGCCTGGGTTGCCAACCGCTTTTACTATCAGGTCAACATCCCGCGCAAGGACGCCGCCGTGATGTCCAACTGCGACGATCGCGCCGAACGGCGGCGCTGGATCCTGCGCATGCTCGACCACGATGGTCACGGCGACTTCGAGGGTGACGCCGCGGGGGGCATCGAGGCCTGGGCCCGGCTCGGCAAAGCCGTCGGTCTGGCCCCGGCCGACCTCTGGTCGCATCGCCATGTGCAGCCGGGTGTGCGCTTTGCGGTCGATGCCTATGTCAATTTCGCGCGTCAGCAATCGTGGCAGGAAGCGGCCATCTCGTCGCTGACCGAGATGTTCGCGCCGAAGATCCACGCGGATCGCCTCGCGGCTTGGCCCGTGCTGTATCCATGGATCGACATCGAGGGCCTGGCCTACTTTCGAAGCCGCATTCCGCTGGCCACGCGTGACGTCGAGCATGGCCTGGACGTGGCGCGCCGCTGGTGCACGACGCGAAGCCGCCAGGAGCGCGCATTGGCGATCCTGCGGTTCAAGCTCGACATCCTGTGGTCGATGCTCGACGCCATCGAGCGTGGCTTTCCCGATGACATGCCACTGGCCCAACGACCATGATTGCACCCGACGCCCGCCCGCGCATGTCGCCTCTTTATCGCATGCAGTTCGAACCGACCCAAGACAGCTGGGTCCTGCTGTATCCCGAGGGCATGGTGCGCCTGAACGCGCCCGCCGCCGAGATACTCCAGCGCTGCGACGGCAAGCGCACGGTGGATGAAATCGTCGCTGAACTGGAGGACGTGTTCGCACAGTCGCCGCTGCACGACGATGTGGTCCTCTTCCTGAACCAGGCACTGCAGCGCAGCTGGCTTCAGTAGGCAAGCCGATGAGCACGCAAACCGAGCGCACGACAAGGCCGCCGCTGTGGCTGCTGGCGGAGCTGACCTACCGGTGCCCGCTGCACTGCGTGTTCTGCTCGAATCCGGTCGACTATGCGCGCCACGGCGAGGAACTGGATACCGCCACCTGGAAGCGCGTGCTGTCCGAGGCGCGTGCGCTCGGCGCGGTGCAGCTGGGCTTCTCGGGCGGCGAGCCACTGCTGCGGTCGGACCTGGAAGAACTCGTGGCGCATGCGCGCGGCCTGGGCTTCTACACCAACCTCATCACTTCGGGAGTGGGCCTGACCCGGGCGCGCGCCAAGGCCCTGCGCGCAGCCGGCCTCGACCACGTGCAGTTGTCGTTTCAGGACTCCACGCGCGAACTCAACGACTTTCTCAGCTCCACGAAGACCTTCGAACTGAAGTCCAGGGTCGCAGCCCTCATCAAGGCTGAGGGCTATCCGATGGTCCTGAACTGCGTGATGCATCGCTTCAACCTGCAGCATGTCGATCGCATCATCGGGATGGCTGAAAAGATGGGTGCGGATTTCCTCGAACTCGCAAACACGCAGTACTACGGCTGGGCCTGGCTCAATCGCGCCGCACTGATGCCGACGGCGGCCGAGCTGCGCGAGGCCGAGGCCGTTGTCGACGCACACCGCAAGCGGCTGGCCGGGCGGATGAAGATCCTCTGGGTGTCGCCCGACTATGCGGACGCGAAGCCCAAGCCCTGCATGGCGGGCTGGGGGACGGTCTTCATGGTGGTCACGCCGGACGGCGTGGCCATGCCTTGCCACAGTGCGCGCATGCTGCCCGGGCCGACATTTCCGAACCTGCGGGACGTGTCGGTGGGTGCGGCCTGGCACGACAGCGAGGCCTTCAATCGCTACCGGGGCGACGCTTGGATGAGTTCGACCTGCAGCAGCTGCGAGGAGCGACACCACGATTTCGGGGGCTGCCGTTGCCAAGCTTTCCTGGTCACCGGTGACGCGGCGGCCACCGACCCGGTCTGCCCGAAGAGCCCGGACCGCGCACGCATCGACGACATGCTCGATGCCGCCGCTACGCGGCATGTGAACGGCGCGGCGGTGCAGCCGCTGCGCTTCGTGCCGGGCGCACGGCGTGGCGCTGAAATGCTGTTTCGCAGCGACGGGAACTCGTGGGACTGCAGCACCGCGGACTCGGTGCACGCGGCGAACGAGGCGCCATGCTGACGGTCCAGGGCCTTACGCAGCGCTACGGCCCGCGCGTTGCGCTGGATGCGCTGACCCTGTCCATCGCACGCGGCGGCTTCGTCGTCCTTCTCGGGCCGAACGGCGCGGGCAAGTCGACCTTGTTCCAGGTGTTGGCAGGGCTCTTCGCAGCGGACGAAGGCGACGTGAAGATCGCCGGGCTGTCGATGCGCACCCATGCATGCCGCGCGCTCGCGCACATCGGCGTGGTCTTCCAGCAGCAGTCGCTCGACCTCGACCTGAGCGTGGCGCGCAACCTCCAGTTCCATGCCGACCTGCAAGGCTTGCCACTGCACCGCGCACGCGAGCGCATCACGTCCGAGGCCGAGCGCTTCGGGCTCCTGGCCGACCTGCAGCGCAGCGTGCGAGAGCTCTCGGGGGGCAACCGGCGCAAGGTCGAACTGGTACGCGCCCTGCTGCACCGTCCCGACCTGCTCCTGATGGACGAAGCCACGGTCGGCCTGGACCCCCAGTCGCGTTGCGACCTGATCGATGGCCTGCAGCAGGGCGCGTACCAG
>Ga0247823_10004764_pt1 | contig 10824 bp, 7 predicted proteins | sample 13C_PalmiticAcid_2_FD_192426 | JGI IMG/M metagenome (GOLD analysis project Ga0247823, IMG submission 192426) | Soil microbial communities from agricultural site in Penn Yan, New York, United States - 13C_PalmiticAcid_Day30 | ecosystem: Environmental > Terrestrial > Soil > Agricultural land...
ATGAAATTCCGTTAAACGCTTACAGCGCTCGGAGCAGCTTTCAGCTCTTTACCGGCGACCGCCTGGCGCAATTCGTCCACTTTATCCAGACGTTCCCAGGGCAGATCCAAGTCCGGGCGGCCCAGGTGACCGTAAGCGGCCACATTGTGATAGAAACGGCCTTTGTTCTTGGAAGGCAGACCTTGCAGGTCGAAGTTCTGGATAATGGCAGCCGGACGCAGGTCAAAGTGCTTGTCCACCAGATCAGCCAGTTCGGAATCGCTCAACCTGCCGGAACCCCAGGTGTTTACGTTAATGGACATGGGGCGAGCCACGCCGATGGCGTATCCGACCTGCACTTCGCATTTGTCGGCCAAACCGGCGGCTACGATATTTTTAGCCACGTAGCGGGCGGCGTAGGCAGCGGAGCGGTCCACTTTGGTGGGATCTTTGCCGGAGAACGCGCCACCGCCGTGACGAGCATATCCGCCGTAGGTGTCCACGATGATTTTCCGTCCGGTCAAGCCGGCATCGCCCTGAGGGCCACCAATGACGAAACGGCCGCTCGGATTGATGAAGTACTTGGTATTGGCATCCGGTTTCACATCGAAGTTCTTGAAGACTTCTTCAATCACGAATTTCTTCAGGTCATCGGTAATGCGTTGCTGGATTTTCAGATTATCGGTCTCGTTCTCGATGACCGGGTCGTGCTGGGTGCTGATAACCACGGTATCGATGCGGTGGGGTTTGTCGTTCACGTATTCGACAGTCACCTGAGATTTACCGTCAGGACGCAGGTAAGACAATTTGCCGTTTTTGCGGACTTCGGTCAGCTTACGCACCAGGGCATGGGCCACCTGAATGGGCAGCGGCATAAAATCTTTGGTTTCATTGCAAGCAAAACCGAACATAATGCCCTGGTCACCGGCACCGATTTGATCAATCTGATCATCCGACAGCTTGCCGCGCACTTCATGCGCCTGATCCACGCCACCGGCGATATCAACGGACTGCTCATCAATGCTCAGCAGCACGGCGCAAGTTCTGCCGTCGAAGCCACCGGCGGATTCGCCTGTGTAGCCGATTTCCTCAATGGTGCGGCGCACCACAGAAGCGATATCCACGTAACAATTGGCCGTGATCTCACCACTCACCAGGACCAAACCGGTCGTCACGGACGTTTCGGCTGCCACACGGGCTTTGGGGTCCTGAGTCAGGAACGCATCCAGAATGGAATCGGAAATCTGATCGCAGATTTTATCCGGATGCCCTTCGGTAACCGACTCCGAAGTAAAGAGATAACGGGAGGTGGACATTTTAATTAACTCCTTAATTAATGCCTGTTAATCCTTTTGACTCTTGCCTGAATCCCTTGCCTGAACCGGGTTTAAACCGAGAGGCCCTGCCTGTCTGAGACCTCGCATCTTAAAGGCCGGAAGAGGACCGTGAGAGGAAAATTTATCTAACACAACCGATACGCCTGTCTCCCACAGAGATATAGATATTATGACACGCTCAGCCTGTTCGCAGCCATTGTAGTGCATCCCGGTAATCGATGCAAATATCATGGACTTCCGCTTGTCAAAGCAATTTCGCCTGCTTCGGAACAGCCTGCACAAAGCGACGCGTAATTTCATGCGGCCGGGTTACCGCAGAGCCAATCACCACGGCATAGGCACCCAACTCAAACGCGCGGGCCACTTCCGACGGCTCCCAAACACGCCCCTCCAAAATAATCGGCGTTGCCACACGGGAAACCAATGCCTCCAGCAAGGCAAAGTCCGGCCCACCGGAAACCGAATGACGCGTTTCCTCTGTATAACCGGACAAAGTGGTGCTAATCAAATCAAAACCCAGCCGGGCGGCATTCAACCCTTCTTCCAAGGTGGCTACGTCGGCCATTAGCGCCAAATCTGGATACTGCCTGCGGCTTTCACTGACGATTGAGTCCAGCGTTTCACCGGCCGGGCGGGGCCGCAAAGTGGCATCCAGCGCAACAATATCGCAAACCTCGGCCAAAGCGGCCACATCCTGAAACCCTGGGGTAATATAGACCAATTCATGGGCATTGACAGGAATCACATCCGGCTTGGTAATTCCCATAACCGGAATCTCCGGATGGCGTTCCTTGAAATACCGGATGTTATAAGGCTGAGCCATTCGCACAGCACAGGCACCGCCGTTCAACGCGGCTTCCGCCAGGGCACAAAGGTACTCCGGCTTATCCAGCGGTTCCCCTTTGGCCGCCTGGGCAGAAATAATGATCCCGTTCTTGAGCTTCGAAATGATCTTTCTCATGAAAAGTACGCTAAAATATCACCACCGGAAAATCGGCTGTAAGGTAATTCTACCATTCCCCCGATTCCCGGTTCTCCATTCGTCATTCACGGTCATATCCCTTCATAAAGCTGGATGCGTGGGACACAATATGGTAGCCTATTGCTACCTACCGAGATTGGGGAGCCCTAACCGTCAACCAACTGGCCAACAAGCAAAGGCATGTCTTTAAAGTCAGACGGATCAGGGGTACAAGCATACGGAAGCAAACAAAGGTACGACGTCAATAGGCAGGAAGGCTTGATGGCACTAGGCGTCATGCAGATTCGGGAATCGACGGAAGCACTCGAAAAACAGGTGCTTCACCCGCTGGCTGCCCGCAGCGAGCTGACTCGAGGCCGGGAAACCCAGGAAGCCCTCTGTTCGATTCGCACCGCCTTCCAACGGGATCGCGATCGCATCCTGCACTCCAAGGCATTTCGCCGCCTGAAGCATAAAACCCAGATGTTCATTGCGCCGGTGGGCGATCATTACCGGACCCGCCTGACCCACAGCCTGGAGGTAGCACAGGTATCCCGCACCGTGGCCCGTGCATTGCGCCTGAACGAGGATTTAACCGAAAGCATTGCGCTGGCACACGATTTAGGGCACCCGCCATTCGGGCATACCGGCGAGCATATTCTGGATGAGCTGTCTCCTACCGGCTTTCACCATCAGCAGCAAGGGCTTCGCATTGTTAAAAAGCTGGAAACGCTGAACTTGACCCTGGAAGTGCTGGACGGCATGGAAGGGTTGACCGAAACCAAACCCGAATTTCTCACGCTGGAAGCCCAAATTGTAGACACCGCCGACCGTATGGCCTATCTGCACCACGATGTGGAAGATGCCCGCCGGGCCGGGATTATGACTGAAGCCGATTTACCCCCTGATATTTTGACCACGTTGGGCAGTACCCGGCAAGAACGCCTGGATAGAATGGTTACGGATATGGTGCATACCAGTCTGGAAACCATTAATAGTGATAACCCACGAATTTCGCTGACGTCTGAGATTCGCGAAGCGGTGATGGCATTGCGGCAATGGATGTTTGACCATATCTATCTGGCGCCGGAGCGCATGGAGCAGACCGAGAACGTGCGTCGGGTGCTTACCGCCCTGTATGATTTCTATCTGAAGCATCCGCAAGCGTTAAGCCCCAACCTGCCTGCCGATGAACCCTTGGAGCGCCGCATACTGGATTACATTGCCGGCATGACCGACCGGTTTGCCATCGAGGCCTATAAAGCCCACCTGCTGCCCAATACCTATCAGGCCTTTACCGTCAATCCCCGCCATGAGGGCATGCCGTCATGAGCCGTCTGCCATTCGCGGAAGCCGCCGAGCGCGTTAAAAGCGGGCTGGACATTATCGATATCATCCAGCGGCACGTCATTCTGAAAAAGAGCGGCCGCAATTACATGGGCAAGTGCCCGTTCCATAACGATAAAAGCCCCTCCATGAACGTGAGTCGGGAAAAGGGCATCTTCAAATGCTTCTCCTGCGGGGTGGGTGGCGACTCGCTCACCTTCCTGATGAAGATAGAGAACAAGACCTACGGCGAAGTCATCCGAGATTTGGCCCAAGATCAAGGCATTGAAATCGCTTACGAAGGGCAAGGCGCGGAAGCGGCCTCCGTTCAGCGGGATGCCCGCCAGAAGATTCTGGATTTGAACTACGCAGCGGCCAAGTGGTTTGAAGAGCGCTTACACGAGCCCACCGCTCAGCCGGTAATGCACTACCTGAGTAGCCGCTATACGAATGAAATCCAATGCCAAGCTGCCATTCAACAATTCCAGCTTGGCTACGCCCCTGTCGGATGGGAAAACCTGACCCCTTACCTGAAGGGGCACTTTGATTTTGTGCAGGCAAACCCGGATTTACTAACCACCGCCGGGCTGGCCAACAACCGGGAACATGGCCAAGGACACTATGACCGCTTCCGAAACCGGTTGATCATTCCCATTCTGGATGAACGGGGGCAAGTGGTGGCCTTTGGAGGTCGGGCACTGTCCGATGAGGATAAGCCCAAGTACCTGAACTCCCCGGAAACCACGGTTTACAAGAAAAGCCAGGTACTGTACGGCTTCCATCAGGCACGGGAGGCCATTCGACAGAGCAAAGCCGCTGTCCTCATGGAAGGTTACTTCGATGTCATCAGCGCTCACCTGGGCGGGATTACAGAGGCGGTAGGCTCCTGCGGCACCGCCATGACGGATAGTCACCTAAAACTACTCACCCGCTTCGGCGCGGAGACAGTGTATCTGGCATTCGACTCCGATGAGGCCGGACTTAAGGCCGCCCTTAGCGCAATTTCCCTGATTGAACCCTACATGGGAGCCAGCGAACTGCAACTGAAGGTTTTAATTGTGCCGGACGGCAAGGACCCCGATGAATTCATCCGTCACCACGGGGGAGACGCCTTCCGGGAGCTGATCGCAAACGCCCGACATTTCCTGGCGTTCAAATTCGATATGGCCCTGAAAGATTTACCGGTGCATACACCGGAAGGGCGCATTCAGGCAGCAAACCGGATTACCCCACTACTCGCCGCCATTCATCGGCCCGCCACCCGTTCGGAATATATCAAGCTCTACTCGGAACGCATTGAAATTTCAGAAGAAGCCCTGCTGCTGGAAGTAAAGCGTTATGAGCAAAGCCGAAATCCGGCACCACCACGGGCATGGACGGGTTCACAAAATTCCGGCAAGAAAAAGGCAATTTCAAAACACGGTTCGACTTCATTAAGGAGAAATGAGCCTATACTCACGGACAATATGTCCGAATTGCGCTCCCAGCTCACTCCTCGGCAAGTCGCAGCCGAAAAAAACCTGTTAAAACTGACCCTGTTTAACTCTGAAAGTTTTCACGCCATGATGAGTGTTCTTGATGCCCAAACCTGGTTGTCCTTTGACGACCCCGCCCACCAGGAAATTCTGGAAGGCTTGCGCGGCTTGTCTCAAGACCCGGAAGCCCAGCAGAACGCATCCTCATCTCAAGCCTTTCTTGGAACATTGATCGAAAAAATGAATCATCTATATTTTGACAAGCCTGATGTCATACACACATTTGCCGAACTGGCGCTGACGGCGGAGTCCTTTTGCGACTCGCTCGGTTTGGGTGAAATCAAGGGAACACCACTGAAAGACAAGTTGAGCAACCTGGCGGAACAACAATTAACTCTGTTAGCCAATGCCCGCAGACACCGTCAACTGCAACAGTTGAAAGCGAATGCCAGCCAAAATGCGGGAGAGCAAGTCGAGTTACTGTACGAATTCAAGGACCGGCTTTTTGCCGACGCCCGGCCGTCACCCGGTCAGGCGCAAGGGCAAACCTGACGCCCCGAATCTGAAGCCACCGTAGAATTCTGTCATTAGAAAAAGTGTAATGTCTACCAAAATAAGGGATGGAAACCACAGATGACCAAACGCAGATCCTCAAAAAAAAGTGAAGACTCCCTGCTGGCCATGATCAGCAAGTCGGAACGAGGACGTGACGAACGCAGCGGCATTGACGAAATCCTGTCCGTCGATGACGGTGATTCCGATCAGATCGGTTCCCTGTTTACCGATGGCGGTAGCGGCAATGTTGCCCTGCTTAGCGGCGAAGAAGAAAGCGAAGAAGTCAGCTTTACCGTTGAAACCCGCGGCTTGGCCCTGGACGATCCGGTCCGGATGTACCTGCGTGAGATTGGCCGCATCCCGCTGTTGACCGGTGACGAAGAGATTGAACTGGCCCGCCAGATCGTAGCCGGCGGCGAATCCGGCGCCCGCGCCAAACAAAAGCTGGTGCAAGCCAACCTGCGTCTGGTAGTCAGTATCGCCAAGAAATACGTAGGCCGTGGCATGCTGTTCCTGGATCTGATTCAGGAAGGCAACCTGGGCTTGATTCGCGCCGCCGAGAAGTTCGACCACGAGCGCGGTTACAAGTTCTCCACCTATGCCACATGGTGGATTCGTCAGGCCATCACCCGCGCCATTGCGGATCAGGCCCGGACCATCCGGATTCCGGTTCACATGGTGGAAACCATCAACAAGCTGAAGAAAATCACCCGTAAGCTGGCTCAGGAACTGAGCCGTAAACCGACCGAGGAAGAACTCGCGCATGCCATGGGTATTTCGGTGCCCAAGCTGCGGGATATCATCAAGGTCGCCCAGGAGCCGTTGTCCCTGGAAACCCCCATCGGGAAAGAAGAAGATTCCCGTCTGGGCGATTTCATCGAGGACCGGGAAGCCAAGGCTCCGGCCACTACGGTTGCCCATGAACTGCTGCGGGAAGACCTGACCGAAGTGCTCAGCTCCCTGTCTCCCCGTGAGCGTGACGTATTGCGTCTTCGCTTCGGCCTGGACGATGGTCGTCAACGCACCCTGGAAGAAGTGGGTCAGTTGTTCGGCGTTACCCGTGAGCGGATTCGCCAGATTGAAGCGAAAGCCCTGCGCAAGCTGCGCCACCCCAACCGCAGCCGCCGCCTGAAAGAGTATATCGAGTAGATCTTTCAAAACGCCTTAAACCCTTCAAGTGCGCTATCCATTTTGGATGGCGCACTTTTAAGTTGGATAAGTCAAATTAAATTCAAGCGCTAGTGCTGAGTTGCCTGCTGCATAATGCCGCCCACCGTCGCAAAAACGGACGTATAAATCAGCAGGATGACACTACCGATGATCAAGGCCACCATCACCAGTAACAGGGGATTCAGCAACGCCATAAATAATTGCAAACGGGCGTCAATTTCCTGCTCCAGATACTCGGATGCGGTGCCCAGCATGGATTGCAACATGCCGGATATTTCCCCCGTATCCACCATTTCCTGCACCATTCCGGGCAGGTAGCCTACATCCGCTAATGCCTCGCTGAGCGAGGTCCCGGCTTGCAGTCGCTCCGCCACGCCGGCAAACATGCTTTTAACAGAGAGATTCGGAATCGCATCGACACCCAACCGAACGGCATGTTCCAGCGGTAAACCTGCCTGATAACCCAAACCCAAACCGGTCATAAAATAGGAACATTGCATCACCTGAATGGTTTCATTCAGCAAAGGAACATATAAAACCAGTTCATCCAGAATTTCCCGCCCCGGCTTGGTTTGGAAGAAGCCAACGATTCCGGCAATGAGTGCGCCCAACAAAACCACTAGCACCCACCAGAAGTGGGCAACCGTATTCACTATCAATAACAACCCCTCGGGTTTACCGAGCATGGATTCGGAAAGGTTCAGAATATAAGGAATAATCAGACTCAGGAATAACAGCGCATCAAACAACGCCACCCCAATAACAAACATGGGATAGACCAGCGCGGCAATCACCTTCCGCCGTAATACCAGAAATCGTTCCAGCGCATCGGCCACTTCCCGCATGGCCATGTCCAATTGGCCGCTTTCTTCACCCACCGTAATAATGCTTCGGTAGAATTCATCAAACAGCTTCGGGTGTTTCGCCAACGCATCACTGAAGCTCATTCCGCTGGAAACAGCCTGATATATTTGAGCCAACGCATTCCGCAACGGGCCATGCGAGATATGCCGTTGCTGACGATGCAGAATCTGTTCCAGCGGCAGACCGGCCTGCAACATGGTCGCCACATTGCGGCTGAAATTGATTAAATGGCGCGATTCATCTCGAAGAAACAAGGAAATAAACCAATTCCCTGGCAGAGAAACCGCCGGTGACGGGGCAGGCTCTAATGACTGCTCAATAGAAGGATAATTAGACGGCAAGGGCACTTTGGGCCACCTTTTTCAACAGGCCGGTTCGAGCAACCGGACAATCTTGAAATGAATGCCGAGAGGAACGCCATCTACACCCCTTTGGCATGTTGCGCATCGTTTAATGGATATTGTCGTAAATACTGAACAGCGGCAGGTAGATGGACAGGGCCACAAAACCCACCACAGCCCCGATGACCAGCAACATAACCGGCTCCATTAAAGACGTGAGGATACCCACCCGGTGGTTAATTTCCTCTTCCAAATAATCGTAGGACGCTTCCAGCATCTTCTCCAGATCCCCGGATTCTTCCCCGGTGGAAATCATCAGCATCACGATATCCGGTACATACCCCGTGGAGGCAAGAGCCACCGCCAGCCGCTGACCCGTCTGGATCTGCACGTTCACCCTTTTAAACGCGGAGCGGATTTGCGTATGGGTTAAGGTCTCCGTGGCCAGAAACAGGGCATCCGTAATCGGCAAACCAGCCCCGAATGAAACATAGAGGGTGGACACAAAGTGAGAACTTTGGGTGTGCTTGATAAGATCGCCCAGCACCGGAACCTTCATCACAAACGCATCCACCAGGACTTTTCCGGTGGAGCTGGTAAAGAATTTGAATAAGCCGAAAAGGCTGAAACCCAACGCCGGAAACGATACGAACCAGTAATTTCTCAAGGCGTTGCTAATGGCCATCATAATTTGGGTAATGAACGGCAATTTAACGCCCATTTGCTTATAAATATCCGCAAAGGTGGGTAACACCAGTACAAACATAATCAGCAGCACCAGCGCCAGAATGAAGACGACGATGACCGGATAAGCAGCCGCAGAAATAATTTTCATCTTCAACTGCTCGGCCTTGGTCAACAGGTGGGTTAAACGCCCCATGGTCTGATCGAGTTCACCACTGCGTTCCCCGGCCTTGGTGACGTTGACGTAAACATCGTCAAAGAGATGCTTGTGCTTTGCCAACGCCTGGCTGAACGAATAGCCGGAAATAATATCCTGCCGGACACGCGAAACAATTTTGCGAAACTTGGGGTTGGTGGCGTAATTCTCGTAATACAGCAGGGCTTCCGTAACCGGAATCCCGGCCCGAATCATCATACCAATGTTTCGGGTGAAAGCAATTTTATCCTTGGAGCTGACCCCCATGACCTGTTGCAGGAAGTTGGTCAGGGGATTGCCTTTTTTACCCGCCTGCACCGCTTCGCTGTTGATAATGATAATTTTGGTGGGAATTAAATTCTGTTCCCGTAGCAACTCGCGCGCTTCTTTTTCGCTGGCGGCGTTAATGGTGCCGTTAATACGGCTCCGGTCGCTAATCTTTAAGGCTTCATACTGAAAAGAGGCCATACGGCACTACTGGCCTCCCAGATTGACGCCCAGCACTCGGGTTACTTCCTCAACCGTGGTAACGCCCGCAATAACCTTGGCACGGCCGTTCATGCTTAATGTCCGCATACCGGCGGCAATGGCGGCGTCCTCAATTTCCAGGTCCGAATGGCTGTCGTTAATCAATTGCCGAATTTCACGGTCAACAATCAGAATCTCATAAATCCCGCTTCGGCCCGAATAGCCGGAGTTCATGCACAGTTCACAGCCTTGCCCCTTATAGAGCAGGACTTTCTTCTGGCGCTGATCTTCATCATAGGGGAACAACAGGTCTTTTTCCCATTGCTGGGCCTCGTACGGAACCTTGCAATACGGGCATATATTTCGCACCAATCGCTGGGCCAACACGCCGACCAGGGCGGAGCCAATCAGGTTGGAGGCGGCCCCCATCTCGATCATCCTGGTAATGGTGGCCGAGGTGGTATTACTGTGAATGGTGCTGAATACCAGGTGGCCAGTTAAAGCAGCGTGTACCGCCGCTTCCAGGGTTTCATAATCCCGAATTTCACCGACCATGATCACATCCGGATCCTGACGCAACAGGGCCCGCATGCTGCTTGCAAATGTATAATCCGCCTTCGGATTGACCTGAGACTGGTTTAATCCCTCTATCTGCAATTCAACCGGATCTTCCACCGTACAGATGTTTCGGATGTCATCATTAATTCGTTGCAGTACGGTATACAGGGTAGTGGTTTTACCGGAACCGGTCGGCCCGCACACCAGAATAATGCCGTACGGGGATTTATACAGAAATTCCAGTTTTTTGACATCGTCCGCATCAAAGCCCAACGATTGAAAATCACTGATATTTTTGGATGGACGCAAAATACGAATTACGATCTTTTCACGACTGTCGCTTACCGGCAGCGTGTTAACCCGCAAGTTGTAATCGGTTCCCTTGTATTTAATGGTAATCCGGCCGTCCTGCGGACGACGGTGCTCGGCAATGTCCATCCGGGCCATAACCTTGATACGGGTCACAAAACTGGCTTCCATGTTTTGCGGAACATCCAGAATCGTGCGCAAAATACCGTCCACCCGAAACCGCACCAAGTATTTTTTAGGACGCGGCTCAATATGAATATCGCTTGCGTTGCGTTCAATGCCTTCTTCAATAATGGAGTTGACCAATTTAACCAGCGGGTTGGTCGGATCAGACAGTTCCGCATCCCGTTGCTGGCGAAGATCGACTTGCCCCTGCTCCACCACCATTTGATCGGAAAAGTTGGAAATCTCATCCCGCAACGTGTTAGAGGAAACCTCACTCAGGTGCTTGTTGCAGAATTCCACGTATTCCAGCTGGGTGGTGACTGTCACCAACGGGCGCATGCCGGTTATAAAGGTGATTTCATCAATCACTTCCCGGTTGGTGGGATTGACCATGGCCACCACCAGACGGCCCCGCTCCTTGGCAATCGGCACCACC
>Ga0247823_10004765_pt1 | contig 10822 bp, 9 predicted proteins | sample 13C_PalmiticAcid_2_FD_192426 | JGI IMG/M metagenome (GOLD analysis project Ga0247823, IMG submission 192426) | Soil microbial communities from agricultural site in Penn Yan, New York, United States - 13C_PalmiticAcid_Day30 | ecosystem: Environmental > Terrestrial > Soil > Agricultural land...
GCGATCGGCGCCGACCACCCGCACCTGCAACCGCTCCACCGAGGAGTCGACGTAGCGGGCGGTGCCCTGACCGGTGGTCTGCTCACCGAGGGTCAGCCACGGTTCGATCGCGCCGCGCAGTTCCAGTTCGACATCGCCGATCACCGCGGTCCCGATCCGCGGGAACCGGAACTCGGTGAACGGGTCGAGCCAGCTGGTGTCGAAGTCGATGCCGTGCGCGCGCAGGTCGGCGGCCACCTCGGCGATATCGCTCATCAGGAAGTGCGGCAGCAGATAGCGGCCGTGCAGGTTGGCGCCGTGGCGCAGCAACGGCGCCCGGTAGGGCTGGTCCCAGAACATCGCGACCAGGCCACGCACCAGCAGCGACTGCACCATCGCCATCTGGAAGTGCGGCGGCATCTCGAAGCCGCGCAGTTCCAGCAGGCCGAGCCTGCCGCGCGCGGAATCGGGACTGTAGAGCTTGTCGATGCAGAACTCGGCGCGGTGGGTGTTGCCGGTGAGATCGGTCAGCAGGTGGCGCAGCGCGCGGTCGATATGCCAAGGAGCGGATTGGATCTCGGCCGGGGTGGCGTCGCCGATCGCCTGTTCGGCGGTGAGCCGGGCGATCTCGGCGAAGGCGATCTCCAGTTCGTAGAGCGCGTCCTCGCGGCCTTCGTCGGCGCGCGGCGCCTGCGAGGTCGGCCCGACGAAACGGCCCGCGAACAGGTACGACAAGGCCGGATGCCGCTGCCAGTAGGTCAACATCGACACCAGCAGATCGGGCCTGCGCAGCAGTGGCGAGCGCGCGGGCGTCACCCCGCCCAAGGTGATGTGATTGCCGCCGCCGGTGCCACCGTGGGTGCCGTCCACGTCGAACGACTCGGTGCTCAGCCTGGCCAGCCTGGCCTGCTCGTAGAGCGTGTCGAGCACCTCGGCCTGCTCGGCGAAGGAACTGGTCGGCATGATGTTCACCTCGATCACGCCGGGGTCAGGGGTGACCGAGAACGTCTGCAACAGTGGGTCGTTCGGCGGGGCATAGCCCTCGAGGACCACGGGCTGCCCGATCGCCACGGCGGCCGATTCGACCCGGGCGATCAGGTCGAGGAAGTCCGCCAGCTCGCTGACCGGCGGCAGGAACACATGCAACCGACCCTCGCGCACCTCGGCGACCAGCGCGGTCGTCGGCGTGAAATGCGCGGGCTCCACGGTCGCGGCTGGTTCGTCGCGCTCCGGGTCCAGCGGCCGCTGATACAGCGGATCGGCCTCGGGCAGCACCGGCGGCGACAGCCACGACACCGACCCGATCGGCAGCCGCAGGCCCGCGGGCGAATCACCGTCGGCGAGCACGATCCGGCCGGGGCCGTCCTCGTTGCGTCCCCGCCGCAACTGCCAATCGGCACTCGCCCAGCCCGCGCCGTCGGCCCGGCGATGAATCGGCAGCACGAAGGCGGCCGGTTCGTTGACGGCCTGATCCAGGCTCTCCACCAGCCGCTGCCGGACCTGCGGTGAATCCTGCTCGGGATCGATGTCGGCGGGCGGCGGATCACCGTACGGCGCGGACACGGTCGCGGCCAGGCGGGCCAGTGGGTCCTCGAAGGCGGGGCGGACCTGCCCGGCGGGCAACCCGAGCGTGTCGGCGATCCGCGCGACCAGCTCCCGCGCCGCATCGATATCGGCGGCCGGTTGCCGATCCGCCACCACCCCGGCCGCATTCAGCGGCTGCGTCTCGGCAGGCCGGACCCCCGCCTTCTTCCGCGCCCGCTTTCCCTTCTTCTTGTCCTTCTGCTTCTTCCCCTTCGCCGCCGGCGCCTCATCCGACCCGACCGACTCGGTCACTCCAGCAGCCTCGCCCAGACCCCCGGACTCGGCCAGTTCAGCGGCCTCAGCCAACCCCGCAGCCTCAGCCTCTGGTGTGAGCTCGGCCGGTTCGGCGGGGGCGTCGGTGCGCGCGGGCCCGACCGGGATCGCGCGCTGGGAGATCGGGGTCCAGGGGTTGGTGAGGAGGTCCTGGCGGTGCCAGATCGGTTCGCCGTCGGCGCGCCAGGCGATGGCGATCTCCCAGCGCGGCAACGGTTCGCCGGGATACCACTTGCCCTGGCGGTACTGGACGATGCCGGTGGGCGCGTAGATCGAGCGCAGGCGGTCGGCCAGGTCGACGGCGCGCTCGCGTTTGTGTGGACCGTCGGCGTCGGTGGTCCACTGGGCGCTCATCTGATCGTCGATGGAGACGAAGGTGGGTTCGCCGCCCATGGTCAGGCCGACGTCGGCGGCGGCCATCCGCTTGTCGATGGCCGCGCCGGAAGCGGTGATCCGTTCCCACTGGGAATCGGTGTAGGGCAAGGTGACTCGTGGGTCCTCGTGCACCCGACGCACCACATTGCTGAATTCGAGAGTGGCCTCGGTGATCCCGGTCGCGCCGGTGATCGGGGCGGCGGCACCGGGATGCGGGGTGGCCGCGAGCGGGATGTGCCCCTCTCCCGCGAACAGCCCGGAGGTGGGGTCCATGCCGATCCAGCCCGCGCCCGGCAGATACACCTCGGTCCAGGCGTGCAGGTCGGTGAAGTCGGCGCTGGGCCCCGATGGCCCGTCCAGCGACGGCGTATCCGAGGTCAACTGCACCAGGTAGCCCGAGACGAACCGGGCCGCCAGCCCGAGCTCGCGCAGGATGCCGACGAGCAGCCAGGCCGAGTCCCGGCAAGACCCCAGCTGGGTGCGCAGCGTGTGATCGGGCGACTGCACGCCCGGCTCCATCCGCACCGTGTAGTCGACGGTGTTGCGCAGCGCGTAGTTCAGCTCGACCAGGTAGTCGATCGAGCGGATCCGGCCCTGCGGGCGGTGCACCCGCACCCAGTCGTCGAGCAGCTCCCCCGGCCCCGAACCCGGCTCCCCCTCGTCGACCGGGCGCAGGTACGGCTCCAGGTCGGCGGCCAGCGCCGCCGGATAGGTGAACGGGAAGTACTCGGCGTAGTCCTCGACGAAGAAGTCGAACGGATTGACCACCTCGAGATCGGCGATCAACCCCACGGTGATCGACAATTCCTTGGTCGGTTCCGGAAACACCAGCCGCGCAACGAAATTGCCGAACGCGTCCTGCTGCCAGTTGATGTAGTGCGCGGCCGGCGACACCTGTAGCGAATACGCCTCGATCGGCGTCCGCGAATGCGGCGCCGGCCGCAGCCGCACCTCGTGCGGATGCACCTCGACGAGACGATCGAAGGAGTATGCGGTCCGGTGTTCGAGTGACACCTTGATGCCCATGCCCCCAGTTGACCACACACCACCGGCGCGGCGTGGCGTGACGAAACCGGAGTTTCCCGACGGGCATCAGGTCGAAACCCGCAGGCAACACTGCCGCACCAAAGGCTGCCGAACCAGCACGAACCGACCGACCCGTAGGCTGACCGGGTGAGCTACGACCACATCCTCCTGCCGTCCGGCGTCGCCACCTCCGTCGACGAAGTGGACGCGTATCTGGCTACCCAGGAAGGTCGGCCCGAGTCCGCGGAGATCGTCGAGATCGCGACCGAACTCAACGCCCGCAACGCCGAACTACCGGTGGACGACTCGTTCCTGAGCGTCGAATCGGTGGGCGGCGCGAACGGGACGACGCTCTACGTCCCCTCGCCGTACGACGCGATCGGCTTCGTCCGCCACCTGCTCTTCGACCTGGCCACCCCGCGCGGCTACGCGGTCTACGACCCGCAGCTGACCTGGCTGATCGACCCCGCCGGGCACGTGCCGATCGCCGTCACTCACGGCGGTGCGGGCGAATTCCCGTATCTCACCGAGGAATTGGCGCGGCGCTGGGTCGCCGGGCTGGCCGACCCGAACCCGTATCTCATCGTCGAGCGCGGCGAGCAGCGCTACATCCAGACCTACCGTGACCCGAGCGGGCCGTACACCCTGGAATACCGCGACGGCTCCCCGGACCAGCACTTCGGCGCCACGCTCGACGATCCGGCGCAGGTCGCCGACATCATCTGGGCCTGGACCACCGAGGACCCCGCCGCGGGCAAGAGCGTGGACTGGACCCGCGTCGAGTTCTGAGCGCTAGAGCGCCCGCCGGCCCGACAGGGCGCGGCCCAGGGTCAGCTCGTCGGCGAATTCGAGGTCACCGCCCATCGGCAGGCCCGAAGCCAGCCGGGTGACGGTGAGCCCGGGGAAATCGCGCAGCATGCGCACCAGGTAGGTGGCCGTCGCCTCGCCCTCGGTGTTCGGGTCCGTCGCGATGATCACCTCGCTCACGTCGACGCCGTCGTCCTGATTGCCGATGCGGGTCAGCAGTTCCCTGATCCGCAGCTGATCGGGTCCGACGCCACTGAGCGGATCGAGCGCACCGCCGAGCACGTGGTAGCGACCACGGAACTCACGGGTGCGCTCGATCGCCTGTACGTCCTTGGGTTCCTCGACCACACAGATCATCGTGCGGTCGCGGCGCGGGTCGGCACAGATCCGGCACAGCTCTCCGTCGGCGACGGTGCCGCACGACACGCAGAACTGCACGCCGTCGCGCACCTTCTGCAACGCGGCCTGCAACCGGTCGATCTCCGGCGGCTCCACCTGCAACAGATGGAAAGCGATGCGCTGTGCGCTCTTCGGACCGACGCCGGGCAGCTTGCCCAGTTCGTCGATCAGATCCTGAACCGGCCCCTCATACATCAGAAGTCGGGCAGACCGGGCAGCGAACCGCCACCGAGCCCCTGCGAGAGCGGGCCGAGACGCTCGGCGGCCAGCTTCTGCGCGTTGGCCATGGCGTCGTTGATCGCGCCGATGACCAGGTCCTGCAGGCCGTCGACATCGGACGGGTCGACGATCTTCGGGTCGATCGTCAGCGCGACGACCTCACCGCTCACCTTGATGGTCGCCGCGACCAGACCGCCACCGGCCTGACCCTGCACCTCGGATTCGGCGAGCTCTGCCTGCGCCTGCATCACCGCCTGCTGCATCTGCTGGGCTTGGGCGAGCAGGGCCTGCATATCGAACTGACCACCATCGGGTTGCACAGCACGTCCTCTCCAGAAGTTTCGTCCGCGTCAAGCGTAGTCCTCACGCGCCGCCGGGATACTCCCACACCCGCCCCGGAGATGGCGCATACCGACCGTGCCGTTACCCGTGACCTGCCGGGTAACAGGTTGATTGCTGCCTGGTCGCAAGCGAACCCGCTCCAGATCGTTTGCCTAGGATCGAACGTGGTTCGGGACAGGGTTCGGCAATCCGAGGGAGAACTGATGAGTGTCATGCGCACGTCCCTGATCGCCACGGTGTTCACCGCCGTCGGCCTGCTCGTTCTGCCCACCTCGACCGCGTCGGCGGACTCGGGCGCGGCGGTCGTCGACTACGGCGGCGGCTGCGTCGTCGACCCCGGCAACTCCGCGGCGACCCTGGATTCGCTGCGCTTTCGCTGCAACGTCACCCAGCAGGATCAGATCTACCGCGACGCGCGGGCAGGCGCCGTGCCGACCGGCGTCACCAACGGCTGGCTGGCCCGGCCACCCCAATTCGCACCGATGGCGGCGGCGCTGTGGATCGGCAAGGTGTTCCGCACCGGACCCGACGGCGGCTCCCTGACCAACCGGGTGACCGGCGCGGGCATCGAGGCCTTCCCGGCCGATGTCTACCGGGCGCCGTCCATCCTCGACGGCGGCCCGGCCTGGGCCCTGAACTACGCGCCGTCGCCGACACCGCAGGTCTACGACGAGATCCGCGAGATCAGCCCGGGCGTCTGGTTCGGCTACTCGTGGTGGCGCGAAGGCGACTGGCCGCTGCTCGCGGCCTTCGTGCTCGCCCCCGCGTGAGTCGTTGTTGACCCTCCCCCCGCTGGAGGGTGTTGGCTGATCTCATGACAGCCACCGTGGCGATCGGCGAGTTCGCCCGCCTCACCCATCTGAGCGTCAAGACCCTGCGCTACTACCACGAGATCGAGTTGCTCGAGCCGGTCGCGGTGGACGCGGGCACGGGTTATCGACGGTATTCCACCGAGCAGGTGGACACGGCGCATCTGATCCGCAGGCTGCGCGATCTGGACATGCCGCTGCCCGACATCCGCACCGTGCTCGCCGCCGCCGAACCGGCCGACCGCGACGCCACCCTGCGCGCCCATCTGACCAGGATGGAAGCCGAACTGCAGCGGACCCGCGACGTGGTCGCCTCGCTGCGCGCGCTGCTCACCGTACCCGCGCCGCCCTTGCGGGTGGACTACCGGATCGAGCCCGCGTTCACCGCGCTCACCCTGACCGAATCGGTCGACCGCGACGCGATCGGGACATGGTGTGGCACCGCGTTCGAGCAGCTCTACACGAGCCTGCTCGCCGCGGGCGTGACGCCGGGTGGGGTCGCGGGCGCGACCTATTCGACCGAGTTCTTCACCGAGGCCACCGGCGCGGTCACGGCGTACGTGCCGCTGCCGCCCGGCGCGGACCCGACCCCGCCGAAGGGACTCGCGATCACCGAGTTCGCGGCCCGCCGCTTCGCCATCGCCGTGCACACGGGCGCGTTCGAGGACTTCGACCGCACCTACGGCGCGCTGGGCAGCCACGTCGCCGAGCACGACACCGTTCTTCCCGACGAACCGGTCCGCGAGCGCTATCTCGTCGGACCGGACATCACCGATAACCCGGCCGACTACCGCACCGAGGTGTGCTGGCCGATCACCGAAGGAGAGATCCGATGACCCTCGCCCTTGGCAATGTCACGTTCGACTGCAACAACGCGAACGCGCTGGCCGAGTTCTACGCCCAGCTGCTGGACCGTCCCGTCGACCCGGAGGCCTCCCCGTTCTTCGCCACCGTCGGCCAGACCTCGGGCACCTCGCCCGTGCTGATGTTCATCCAGGTGCCGGACAAGACGCCCGGCAAGAACGTGGTGCACCTGGACTTCCACGCCGTCCAATGGCGCGACTACGTCGAGCGCGCGATCAGCTTGGGCGCCAAGCATATCGGCGACTTCGACGAGTACGGCCAGCAGTGGGTCACCCTCGCCGACCCCGAAGGAAACCTCTTCGACATCGGCAAGGAATGAACGCCGGGAGGGCCGCACCGCGATCGACGCGGTACGGCCCTCCTCGATGTTCGCCCGGCTGGATCAGGCCAGCTCACGCTGGAGATTGCCCAGCACCTCGGCCTGGATCTTCTTCAGGCCCAGGGGCGCGAAGATGCCCTCGAAGATGCCCGACACGCCGCCCGCGCCGGTCCAGGTGGTGCGCAGGGTGACCTGCGAACCGGCGCCGTCCGGGGTGACGGTCCAGGTGTTGACCATCGAGGAGTTGGCGTCGCGCTCGGTGAGGATCGAGTCCGACACGGTGACGTTCGCGCGCACGTTGCGCGAACGCTTCTCGGTCGCCTGCAGCGTCCACTCCACCACGGTGCCCGCGCCCTTGCCGCCCTCGACGACCTTGTAGTCGCGGTAGTGCGAGGAGAGGATGCGCGGACGGATCGTCTCGTAGTCGCCGATCGCTTCGAGCGTGCGCTGCGGATCCGCGGCGACGACGATCGAACTGCTGGCGCTGACCTGTCCCACTGTTGACTCCTTGTCGGGGTGCGATATCTCGACCGGGTTACATCCTGCCCTGCGCCTCACCGGATCGCCCGACCAGGTTGGGCGAAAGGGAAACATGTGCGTGACATTTCGACGTGGCGGGGTGGTATTCGGTAGCCCGACGGACACGGTCGTACTAGCGTCGAATGCGTGGCAGTGAGTCTTTTGGGTAGGGCCGGCCACGAACCGGCCGCACGCGAGTCTGGATATGCCGCGCACCGGGAGGGTGTGGAGCGACTGCTGGCAAGCTATCGCGCCATTCCACCCGGCGCCGTCGTCCGCTTGGCGAAGAAGACGTCCAACTTGTTCCGGGCCAGGGCGGCCAGCACCGCGCCCGGCCTCGATGTGTCGGGCCTCGGGCGGGTGATCGCGGTGGACCCGGAAGCGAGAACCGCCGATGTCGCGGGCATGACCACCTACGAAGACCTGGTGGCGGCCACGCTGCCGTACGGTCTCGCGCCGCTGGTCGTGCCGCAGCTCAAGACCATCACCCTGGGCGGTGCCGTCACCGGCCTCGGGATCGAGTCCACCTCGTTCCGCAACGGCCTTCCGCACGAATCCGTGCTGGAAATGGACGTGCTGACCGGTTCCGGTGAGATCGTCACGGTGAAACCCGAGGGCGAGACCGCCGATCTGTTCCGCGGGTTCCCCAACTCCTACGGCACGCTGGGCTACACGGTCCGGCTGAAGATCGAGCTCGAACCCGTCGAGCCGTATGTCGCGCTGCGCCACGTGCGCTTCCACGACCTGCGCGAACTCGAAGCCGAGCTCGAGCGCATCGTCACCGAGCGCAGTTACCAGGGCGAACGGGTCGACTACCTCGACGGCGTCGTGTTCACCGCGACCGAGAGCTATCTCACCCTGGGCAGGCAGACCGACGAGCCGGGCCCGGTCAGCGACTACACCGGGATGGACATCTACTACCGCTCGCTGCAGCACGCCGACGGCGTCAAGCGGGACCGGCTGACCATCCACGACTACCTCTGGCGCTGGGACACCGACTGGTTCTGGTGCTCACGCGCCTTCGGCACCCAGAACCCGAAGATCCGCCGGTTCTGGCCGAAGGCCTACCGACGCAGCAGTTTCTACTGGAAGCTGGTCGCCCTCGACCGCAAGTACCACATCGGTGACCGCTTGGAGGCCCGCAAGGGCAATCCACCGCAGGAGCGGGTGGTCCAGGACATCGAGGTACCGGTGCACCGCACCGCCGATTTCGTCGAATGGTTCCTGAAGGAAATACCGATCGAGCCGATCTGGTTGTGCCCGTTGCGGTTGCGCGAGACCGCCGGCGACCCGGCGGGCGACCGTCCGTGGCCGCTGTACCCGCTCGAACCGCGGCGCACCTATGTCAATGTCGGCTTCTGGTCGGCTGTCCCGAGCAAGCCCGGTCAGCCGGAGGGGGCGGCCAACCGCGCGATCGAGAAGATCGTGTCCGAATTCGACGGGCACAAGTCGCTGTACTCGGATTCCTACTACGCCGAGGACGAGTTCGCCGAGCTGTACGGCGGCGAGACCTATACCGAACTGAAGAACCGTTACGACCCGGACCAACGACTGCTGAATCTGTATTCGAAGGCGGTGCAACGCAAGTGACGACATTCAAGGACCGATCCGAGGTATTCGCCGAGCTGGGAACCCGGCTCACGATCGCCGAGGTCTTCGAGACGCTCATCGACGGCGAGATCCCGATCCGGCTGACCGCCTACGACGGCAGCGCGACCGGGCCGGCGGACTCGCCCTACACCCTCGACATCAAGACACCGCGCGGCATCAACTACCTGGCCTCGGCACCCGGCGATCTCGGCATGGCCCGGGCCTATATCGCCGGTGACATGGTCGCCGAGGGCGTGCACCCCGGCGACCCGTACAACATCCTCCAGGCCATGCAGGCGATGAAGTTCCATCGCCCCTCGGCGTTGTCGCTGGTCACCATCGCCCGCTCGCTCGGCTGGGAGCGGCTCAAGCCGATCGCGCCGCCGCCGCAGGAGACCCTGCCCCGCTGGCGCCGGATCGCGCTGGAGGGCCTACGTCACTCCAAGACCCGCGACGCCGAGGCGATCCACCACCACTACGACGTCTCGAACAAGTTCTACGAGTACGTCCTCGGTCCCTCCATGACCTACACCTGCGCGGTCTACGGCGAACCGGACTGGACCCTCGAGCAGGCCCAGGAGAACAAGTACCGGCTGATCTTCGAGAAGCTGCGGTTGAAGGAAGGCGACCGGCTGCTCGACATCGGCTGTGGCTGGGGCGGCATGGTCCGCTACGCGGCCCGGCGCGGGGTCAAGGTCATCGGCGCCACCCTCTCGGCCGAGCAGGCCGCCTGGGCGCAGCAGAAGATCGAGGACGAGGGCCTGGGCGAGTTCGCCGAGGTCAGGCACAGCGACTACCGCGACATCCCCGAGGGCGAGTTCGACGCGGTCTCCTCGATCGGTCTCACCGAGCACATCGGGGTGCACAACTACCCGTTCTACTTCGGCTACATCAAGGACAAGCTGCGCGACGGCGGCCTGTTCCTCAACCACTGCATCACCCGGCCGGACAACACCCGCACCACCAAGGCGGGCGATTTCATCGACCGCTATGTGTTCCCGGACGGCGAGCTGATCGGCTCGGGCCGGATCATCTCCGAGGTCCAGAACATCGGCCTCGAGGTGCTGCACGAGGAGAACCTGCGCGAGCACTACGCGCTCACCCTGCACGAATGGTGCAAGAACCTGGTGGAGAACTGGGACGCCTGCGTCGCCGAGGTCGGCGAGGGCACCGCGAAGGTGTGGGGCCTGTACATGGCGGGCTGCCGGCTCGGCTTCCAGCGCAATGTGGTGCAGCTGCATCACGTGCTGGGCGTGAAGCTCGACAAGAACGGCACCTGGGACGTCCCGCTGCGTCCGTGGTGGCAGCCGTAATCCGGTCCTGAGCTCGGGTGCGCGGGCGCGCACCCGAGCTTCGGCTCAGACCAGCAGTTCGTCGAGGAAGTGACCGGGCACCTCGGCGAGCAGGGGATGCGGCTGTCCCTCGTGCGATTGCGTGCGCAGCACGTGCAGCAAGCCGACGACACCGGGCCCCGCGTCGAGCAGTGGCCTGGTCCAGCCGAGGTCGGCGCAGGTGCGCAGCACCGGCAGGACCAGCCCGGTCGCCTCGCCGACCCAGCCCGCCGACGCCAGACACTCGGCGAGCAGCAGCGTGGCGTCCAGTTCGGCCCGGGGCCGGGACTGATCGAGCAGCCGCGCGTAGAGCACTCGGGCGTGCCGGGCGGCCCGGTCGTCGGCGCGCAGGCGTTGTTCGGCCAGCAGCGCCCTGATCTCGGCGA
>Ga0247823_10004766_pt1 | contig 10821 bp, 5 predicted proteins | sample 13C_PalmiticAcid_2_FD_192426 | JGI IMG/M metagenome (GOLD analysis project Ga0247823, IMG submission 192426) | Soil microbial communities from agricultural site in Penn Yan, New York, United States - 13C_PalmiticAcid_Day30 | ecosystem: Environmental > Terrestrial > Soil > Agricultural land...
TCTGTTTCCTGGGAGGGGACGGGGGCTGTGTTCAGCTGAAGCAGAGCCTCGTCGTTGATGAGCAACCGACCATGGCAACGTTAGACACAACAACCACAACAACTTGAACTCGTTACCGGTACGGCGACGGCGACGGCGACGGCTTCACCATCGAGGCCCCGAGATGGACCCCCTCAGTATCACAGCAAGCGCCGTCGCTCTTGCCACCAGCGCCCTGCGCGTCGTTTTGTTTGTTAAGGATGCCGCCGACCAGTTCCAAGACGCCCCCGCCGCCGCCCGCGACATTCAACACGACATCCAGATCGTTCAAGCCGCCCTGCTTCAGGTCGAGGCAGTCCTGCAACGGGACCAGCATGCCATCTTGCGCTTCCACCTCCAGGATGTATTCGACCTTTCCGTCGAAGGCTGTCGCGAGACGCTCCGCTGCATCAACGAGGAGTTTCTCGGCTTGTTTGGTCGAGAAGACTGGAAAGCATCCTTTGCTTTATGGTGGAACGCTGGAGAAATACGTCGCTGGCTTGCGAGGTTGGAGACAAAGAAGGGAAGCCTGATGCTCCTGGTGCAGGCGCTGAGTTTGTGGGTTGCCCCTGGGGGGAAATCGTCATGGTCCCGCAAAGTACCTTTTGACTGACAGGCGCCGTGCCAGACACTCTGTGCAAGAAATGCACGAGCTGCTGCAGCAAAACATGGCCACGCTCGACCTCGCACGCTTTGGTCTCGACAACATGGTCCATTCATACCCAGCTTACACGGCTGGTGACTGGGACACGGCGGCCTCGGCCGTCGGCTCTGATGACGGTGTTTTCGGGGACCGCGAGTCCGTTGTCAGCAGCACTCGGTTCGCCTTTGACACCATCTGCTTTGACAGCAAGGCCTACCGTCACACGGTAGCGAGAGTCTCGGCCAAAGAGAACAAAAAGTCAAATCAAGGGAAAGCAACAGCTGCAGCATCTGCGGCACACGTGCCTCAATTGCCACCGGTCAAGGAGGTCAAGGAGGTCAAGGAGGTCAAGGAGGTCAAGGAGGTCAAGGAGGTCAAGGAGGTCAAGGAGGTCAAGGAGGTCGAGTCGGACAGCGAATCGCCGGCTCGGACCGTAATGCCTGCTCCACGGGCTACCGTCACGACCGAAGAACACGAGGCAGTTCTCATGAAACTGCGAGAGGCAAAGGCCTTGATCCGGTCTCTTCGGGAACGCATGCAGCAGCCAGCGGCGGTCGTCGCGGGCCAGCAAGGAGAAGCTCCAAATCAAGGCCCAAACCGTGGAATCGATGAGCAGATGGAGCCATCAAAACCTAAGGCGCCCGAAAAGTCGCCTAGCTCTGCTGCCGAAGCCGACAGTAAGCCCTCACAATCAACACATACCGCTTACTCGGTCCCGGACGATGGAACGCCAGTCACAATCAAACCGAGAGCGAGGCCAGCGCGCCCAATGAACCCCTCCCAAACGAGTCTTCTTATCGAGTATTTTGAGGGATCCAAGAAGTATGAGAATCCGCGTCTGGGTAAGCCGGCCGTCAGGGTCCGAGTGACCCCTAAAAGGGATCGCAAGCCAAAAGGCCAACTCTCCGGCTTCATCAGCATTCCAACGACAAAGGACCGGTCGGGTGCCGAACGAAAACACGGTACGCCGCCGAGTGGGGCACCTGAAAAGCAAACAAGGCCAGAGCCCATGGCAGCTGAGGCCGAGACTGAAACCGCGATCTCCTCAATTCCGCCATGCTCCTTTCTGGACGGAACCGATGCAGGAGACCGCCCACTGCCCAGCGTCATTTCGTCCATCCCCACCTGCGCGTTCCTCGACGTAACAGAACGTCCTTCTCTTCTAAGCCGGCAAGATGCGAATGATCCAATTTCCAGATCTGACCGGCAGTTCAAACCCCGACGTAAAGAGAAGGAGGGCTCGGGAAAACCCAGGCAGCTTGATCATACCGCAGCTGAACCCACAGCAAATGCGATGAAGAATCTGTCAGAGACACCACGCGATGTGCGTCAATCCAGGAGTTACACGGCCGCGAACAACCCGAGGCTCCAGGAGATTGTCGAAGAAGCTATCAACAGACTCATAGGCATGGGCGGACTGGAGATTGAACGAGCAAAGAAACAGCGCTCGCAGGGTATCACGCAGCCAGGGGGGTTGCGGAACGAAGGGACTGGATCAGCTGTCCTGAAGACGGAAGCGGACGCATTGGCGACAGATGCCGGCAAGGAGATGGGGAGGGTCCCTTTGAAGGACACTACGAATGTGGAGCGAGAAAGAATCGTGTCTCCAAAACCCAAAAGAAGCGCGCCGGAGAAGCTCGGGCACGAGGAGGATCTCTGCTGATGCCCGCCTCGCCAAGTCTCACGACGAAGAGACGATCTCTGGTTCCCCCGCGCTCACGCCCCAGCGGCCCACCAGTCCGAGAAAATGCCTTGTCCAGCCTGAGATTGATGTACCGAACGCCCCTGAAGTATCTGAGCCGACGGAAAAGAGGATTCGACACGCCACCTTCTCGCCTCTCCCGAACTCCGACAAGGGAATGTCTACCGACCCCAGCGTCCCCTTCGCTCTTGGCGTTGAAGAGACGGTTTCTCGCGCGGTTTCACCCCCGCCTTCTGCTCATCAAGACGGGGCTCTCGCTCTGGATGTCAACCCACCGAAGACCATTCAGGAAGACGAGGAGACGGGCAAAAAGATTCGTCAGGACACACCGCCACCTTGCCTGAAACCTGGCATGGCACAGCCGTTGGACACACGCACCAATTCCCGAGATGCCATGTCTCCCGGTCTCAACGAAGCCATCATTTTCTCTGGGGAGGTAAGCAAGATGGAAGAAAGTATGGGGTCGGCAGCACATCAAGCCCGCACGTTCACGGAGCTAGAGGCCCTCAAAAAGCCCAGGGAGGGACTCGGGGGCACCATGCGCTCACTAGACGAGGGCAACAGGTGGCTCGACGCAAAGCGAGTCATTTCGGAGATTAACAGAAACACCGAGGACCTGCTCGCAGCGCAGCTACAACAACCTCTGCAAGAAGAAGCGGGTGGAAAAGCCGCGAGAAATGAATCGGCATTTCGACGCGCAGTGAAGGGCTTGACTCTGAGTAAGCGCAGCAGCACTGACTTGGAAACCATTGAACTCGCGCTGGAACGGCTGCTGGATCGAGTTCGGGAGGTCGAGCGGCAGACGCAGGGTCGGGAGGGACGTGTTGTAGGGGCTGCGTGAGGTGATCTGTGGTGTTGGGGGAAGCATCAAGGTGTTAGGGTAGTTGAGCGCGGGTGGTGGTGAGTTTGGCTTCCCATGTAAAGCACCAGTTGATGTGGTTTGTCATTTCCAGTCGACAGCAGGCTTAAATCCAGTTGTTATATCGTCCCAGTTCCCTGCAGTTGTCCGTCTTGGTTCCCTCGGGCGTCCACGGGTCAGCTTTTCGCTCTACGCTGCTCAAGATTTGGCATCAAGTCGCCGCGTGTTACGCAAAGTACCTTGGATAATTACACGTAGGCATGCTGCTGTACCACACAACGGCTCAGACGATCGGCACGCCGGCCGGTCAGGCGATCGCGGTACGCACGTCGATGCAGCCACCCGACTCGGCAGACGCGAAGTTGAGTTGACGTCGGTTGGTGCCTCGTGCTTCAACGGATGTTATGTTGGTGCATGTATGTGCCAAGTGCCAAGATGGGCGCACTTTGGAGTCCAGGTGAATGACTAACTTACAGAACGTACGTCTTCTCCTTAGGTAGTGGTTTGCCCACTTGTGGCCTCATGGGAAGAGAACGAAAAGAAAAAAAATACAAAAAGCTTACCAGCTAACCTCCCCCTCGGTTCCGGGATCGGGTAGCTGGCTACGAAAACCCTCGAAAGGTGTTTTACTTCGCACTCGAACCGGTGACCTCTCTTGAGTGAGAGGTGCAATCCGAGCGTTGCTGGCCGTCGGGCCGGACTCTCCCCATTGCGCCATTGGCACTTTGGGGAGAGCCGGTGAAAGAGGGAATGTTGGAACTTCTATATCTAGTGTGAGCAGGAAGGTACGTGATCGGTGGGCGGCTGGTAGGGGCTCGCGGCAGGAACCCGGTTGAGTGTTCGGACGAAATGTGGGAGCAGACGATTTAGTGGGAGATGTCTCGTAAGACACGCCCCAAATCATGGACTCCCACAACCTAAGGTTTTCAAGCTGTCATGATGAGTACCTCAGCGCAAAGGCCAATCCCCAAGTGGTTGACTAAGGTAAGCACCAGGCACCGAGATTGCTGTTTTCTTCCGAAACTGAGGTACTCTCCTTTTTGTTTACTTCAGGTTTGTTCCCTACCGCCAGCCCGCCAAACAATAATGGCCCGCCTTTTTCGCTAGTTTGGAATTCCCAGGAAGAGAGGTAGTGTGTATTTTTTAGGAACTGGCTTGAAAAGAATGTGGTGGGCTTTTTCAAGGCAATACGACCAGGGACATCTCTCTCTCATATCTCTCATGGCCCATCGGGACTGGGGGGCAAATTGTTGAGCTCGTGGACACTACAGCAACAACGACAAAACCAGCTCTGGTCTCTGGGTGACGCGTGCCAACCTCGACCACGGCTCCAGAGTTTCCAAACCCAGCAGCCCTTGCCGCCTCAACATCGACATTGTCGTTGCCGCGAAGATCCATGATCTCTGCTCTCTGGCGGCCAAACGATGCAGTTTCTTGAGAACACTGGCAGGCTGCCGAGTGACACCAATCAGTGCTGGCCCCCGGGTGGCGTTGCTGCAGCCTCATGGCACCGGTTTGGACACGGCGCGGCGTTGGACCCTGGACCTTATCTGGTTCCCTGCTCCAATCGTTCCCCAGAGGGATGGAAAGTGGAGCTCAAGCTTCAACTTTAAATTGGGAATGTCGCATTTCCACTTTTCCAGGGGCCCGTGGTGGCGCTTGGCCGGTGGAACGTGGAGAAAGGGGAGCTCCCAGAGTTCAAGTTTCAGACGTTCTGTTCCCAGGGGATTTTCCGCCCCCCTTTTCGATTCTTTGCCCCTTCAGCTGCCGGCTGGTTGGCCCCCGGCGCAATATGTAGGCGGCCAACACGAATTGAGCCTAGATTAACGAAAAAAACAACCGACATGACCTCCTGAGCCAACCACGCAGGTTGAATTGCTTTGTACCATTGTCTTGGCACGCCCGTTTCGCGTCTGTCAGCCAATGGAGGGGGGATGGGTGGGCCGAGCGAGGCAATCGGGGTGCAGCCCCTGACGCTACTTTCGCCCCCAGGGGAACCCGGCCGGCATGAACCTCGGGCCGCCGACCAGATTGCAACCCTGGAGACGGCAACTACGAATCAGGAAACTCACCTGTTTTTCTCCGAGCCTGTTGAGACATCACACGACACGCGACGCCGTTGACAAACTTGAAGATGGACGAGCGCCCTCTGGTGAGCACCGAGCTCGCCTCTCTCCCGCCAGGCGGCGACGTCGAGCGCCAGGCGCCCTCGTCGGCCTCGCGCACGCCTGACAACTCGTCGACGGCCTTCCTCGACGGCCTGCGCGGTCTGGCCGCCTTCTTCGTCTTCATCCAGCACTGCATCGGCAACTACGACAACAATGTGCACGACCACGGCTTTGGCGAGGACGGCCACTGGCACCTCGCCAGCATGCCCTTTGTGCGCATCATCTTCAACGGCGGCAACGCCGCCGTCGCCGTCTTCTTTGTGCTGTCGGGCTACGTGCTGAGCCGGGGCCCGATGCGCCTGGTGCGCGACGGCAAGAGGGACGCCTGCCTCTGGAGCCTGGCCTCGGCTGTCGTGCGCCGGCCCATCCGCCTCTACGCCCCGGTCTTTGTCGTGAGCTTCGTCTTCGCCCTGCTGATGCACGCGCCATTCGGCCTGGTCGAGGAGCTGCCGTGGCCAAAGCCCAAGGACGACGTGTTTCTGGAGATCATGAATTGGGTCGTCGACACGGTCAAGTTTTTCAACCCGTTTCGCACCCATGACAACGTCGCGTGGTACACCTACAGCCTGGTCGTGTGGACGATCCCCATCGAGTTGAAAGGCTCTATGTTGGTCTACGGCCTGGCTGCGCTGTACGCCTTCTTCGCCAAGCTGTCGGCCCCGAAGTGCGTGCTTCTTTGCTTGATAGCCGTGGTCGCGCTGCTGCAGATGGCCTACTGGACCATGGGCTGCTTCATCGCGGGGATGTTGCTCGCATGCCTCGACGTGAACGCGCTCGATATGACGTTTCTCTCCCGGCACTGCTCGCGGCGTGCTCGGATGATTCTTTACCATGCGGCTTTCGTCGGCGGATACTACCTCCTCTGCCAGCCCGCATCCGGCGGCAAAGTGGAATACTCGCTCAACGCGCCCGGTTGGCACACGCTCACGCGCCTGATCCCGGCCGCGTACGACAAGAACCAGTACTACCGGTTCTGGACCTCGTGGGGCTCGTTGCTGCTCGTCTACTCGACGCTGCGCATCCCCTGGCTGCAAGCCCTCCTCAAGACGCGCCCGCTGCGGTACCTCGGCCGGGTCAGCTTCATGTTCTACCTCATTCACCTGCCCATGCAGTACATGGTGGGTGACCGGGTGGGGAGGATGTTTGGGCCCTTGCCGGAGGACAGCCCGCCGACGTGGTTCGACAACCGGCTGCGCGTGCCCAACGTAGGGCCGCCGGGCTTCCAGCTGCGCTTCATGCTCAGCATGGCCGTCATGCTGCCGCTCAACCTCGTCCTTGCGAATTTCCTGACCAAGGCGGTGGACATGCCGTGCGTGCGGCTAGGCAGGCGGTTGACACAGTGGCTCGGGCTTGACAACAGAGTGGCGAGCAGCAAGGCCGAGAACAGCGGGTAGCCCGGCACGATGCGACCAAACCAGTTCGTTGTTTATCCTGTGGGGTCTGGTCCCACCAGATCCTAACGGAACACCCCCGTGGAGTCCCGGGGTTTGAGCAATCCGCACAGGTGGGCGATTCATGCTCAGGCAGTGAAGGGGAAGAAAACCCCCAAGCAGGGCGCGGGTCACTGCATGGGAGCAGCAGAGTCACAGCGCATGGCCAGAGTTGACTTGTTGAGTATCCCCTGTGATTGACACGCCACCTCTCGACGAGCCGCCACATGGCGATGACCTTCGCACGTCCTCTGGGCCTCTCCTGGGAGCACTCATTAGATGGATCGAGATGTAGCCACGGTCCAAATCATCAGCGTAGGCAGGAGATGCCATCATGATGCAACTTCGACAGGGGGCACGGGCAACTCAGCGGCAACCATCCGACAAAGGGGGTTGGGGAACCAGTCGGACGGCATAGCAAGTCTGGAGCCGGACCGAGCTGCTGGTCAGCTACTACGAATAATAGGGCGAAGTGGAAGGGTTCTTCCGCTCTGTGATCAGCGCCAAGTTCTCCTGGGTGCCCATCATGGCGAAGACTCTCGGCGACATGGAATTGGCACGTTGAAAACGCGAGAAATTAGATCACATACATTTCATGTAATAGACAAAACAAGAAACACTCATGATATCAGGCAGGCAGAAGAATCGAGCATGCACTTCAATCGTCGCTAACACCAAACCCCGCGATTCACAAGATCAAATGTGACGAGAAGAAGCCCCTTTGTCGGTGATGCGTCCTAGCAGGTCGACTCTGTCGTGGTTACATGTACAACCACGAAAGCATGTCGTCGACCGCTTTGCGATCTGCGCTGCAGATAGGCGTCACAGCGAACAGCCAGGCTCAGTCTGATGCGGTTGCCTCATGTCGTTGGTTGCTCGATGACGTTGCGGCGCTTGCGACGAGGTTATAAGCCCAGCGCTCACAAACGGTTCTCGACACGTCCCGGCATTGTTAGCCCTCTCTTCATCGCGAGTGTCGAGTGCAGATATCCGCTGCTGCGTGGTCCCGCGACGACGATGCTCAACGAGCAAGGTCACGGGGGACCTACCCCACGGACGGATCATGGCGGCCATTGGTGCTCGGCTGTCGGCCCTGGAGACATCTGCAGTGTTCTCTTCGTCCCCGAGTGCTCCGTTGGCTGCTTGTGACGTCCTCGAGAGCCAGGGAGGTTTTGATTTTGGGGTCATGTCGCTTGCTCGTGTCTGGATAACTGGACCTTCTGGCCGGGACCTCGCGAGATATAGACGCTCGGAGCTCCTGCAGTGCTGTCTCCACGCACACGAGCCGTCAATCTCCTATGCCTCTGCGGGGAAAGTCGAGCCAAAGGGCTTCAGCCTTCAGTAGTGACAGGAATATCTGCCAAATCCTTGCTATGCCACTCTCACCGCCTTTTGGAGTGCCTCTCCCTGGACGCTTGTAAATGTGCCAGGGGTTCGGGGATGATCATGGGATAACGAGGGCACACCTTCGCAGAACCCCACAGAGAATTCATTGTTGTCTCCGGTGCGGGCCAGATCGTGAAGGCGTTTATGGCCCCGGCCGCAGACACAGGTTCTCGAAACTGACGCCCATTCAACGCGCCCGTGGTTTGGGTTCCTTGGCACCCGCCCGATCATGAGACACACCCCCCTCATTTTGCCACCCAGGCCGGGCGTTCTAGTAGCCGCCGACGCTTTATTAGAGGGGTCAGAGGTTACACAAGAAGAGTTGTCACTCTCTGCCGTGCTGGCCGCAGTGAATGAGACCCTGAGCTTACGGTGTGCTTCATGATAAAGCACGGGAATGAGTCTGGGTCCGAGGACCGCGAGCATCGAGTGGGACAAATAGAACAAGATGGGGGAAGCTGTTGGACGACGTGTTGGAGAAGCTCGTCAGGCCTTGGTGTTACCCCAACTCCCCAACAACACCTGCGCCTGCAAGGGTCTCTGCGGCCATGCCGCATACCACTGTGAAGGACAAGGAGCTCGGCCATTAAACCACAGGAATGGTACATACTGGTCAGCCATGGTGATTCTCGTCACAGGCAGAGGGAGTACAAAATAAGGTCTTGTTTTGCACTCGAGTGCTCCAAATCCCCAGTGTAAAAAGTCTCTGGCCGAGAAGCTCATATCAAAGAACACTCTCTCACACATGCTCCGTGAGGGGTAAAAAAGAGATCAAGGGTATCCTTAAGCGTCACCCCTCAAGGGCGGTCAATGCCTCGTAGATGGAAGGACACATCTGACCTGATTCAATCAGCAGTAGCATGGCATTGCCTGGAGTTGCCATGACTGCACTCATTGGCCGTCAGAGACACACTCAAGGTGGGATACATGTGCATCCCAGTCAATAAATCTAAATTGATGGCAAGGTTCGTTTTGCCGTCATCTCCAGCATCGAAAAGTCTCGGATTGTTCCCGGGCCAATTTCCCACGGCCTCCTTGATCCGAGAACTGCTACTTGAGCGAAAGCGTTGTCTCCAACCGAGTTAGAGTTGAATCTCTGCGTCCTGATGTTGACGCAAGTAAGACTGCATACAACCTGGGGCTTACGAATGCACTCGCCGAGTACCCCAATATCAACTCGCTCGAGCCATTGCTCGCGAGAGGCTCGAGAACATTGGCCCCCAACGCCGAGAGGCGTCGGGTAGCTCACCCAGGTGTGGCAATGAGGGGAAGGTTGGAGAAGGGAGGTCGAATCTTGCTGACCCCGGCTGCAATGTCCCTTGTCCTGCCGCTTCCACCTGCAGTGGCACCAGTGCCATGCATCCACGGCATATGAGCCCAAAAGCCCCTAACACCTGGTTGGGATCCGCAGGAACTCAACTAAGCCAAGGAGGGCACGATGGGCGGTGTGTCTGCTTTCCCTCTCTGCTCCAGCCACCAGACAGTTCGTGGCAATAATTGGAGACCAGTCTAGGCATACTACAGTTCTCGGGGTCGTTATTATTCTGGTTCACGTGGGCACTCTGTCCTTGCACTGCCGGTCGAGATACTTAAGATCAGAAATGAAACGGCATCCTCTCCCGAGTCCAGTGTAACTGTTGCGTTCCGTGTCCAGAGATGGTCTCTCGGATGGTAACATCAGACACGCGTGGTGAATTACCCCCAACGTAAAACCATCTGCCCCTTTGTTGTCCCTCGACTACCTCTCGCGTCAATCATCTCGACTCCACACCTGATCACAACTCGAGCTCCACCATGGCTGTCCGGCACAATGTTCGTAGGTCAGTACTATTCTAACCCATGCCGACCTCGACGAGTGCCTGACACCTTCTGTCCAGTCATGCCCACGAGGAAGACGTCCCGGGCACCGTCAACCTCCAAGCCCAGGAGGGCGAGGAGACACACTACGGACAGGCGCTCTTCCCAGTACCGTCGGCCGACCCCAACGACCCGCTACAATGGCCAGCCTGGAAGAAACATATCGTCATGTTCATCAGCTGTGCCTTTTCGTTCCTGGGCCTCTCGGCACTCCTGGGCCCGGCCACGTACATCGGTCTGTGGTCCGTTGAGTTTGGAATCGACCCCAACACGGCCGCCGGCCTCGTCAACTACCCGAACCTGATCTTCGGCTTCGGCAACTTCGTCCTGGTCCCGCTGTACCGCAAGATAGGCCGCCGCCCCGTCATCCTGCTGTCCCTCCTCTCGTACGCCGCGGGCGTCATCGGTGCCTCCCAGGCCACGACCTACTCGGGCCTGATGGGCGCCCGCATCGTGCACGCGTTCGGGTCCGGCGTGTGCGAGGCGCTCCCCATCCAGCTCGTCAACGACATCTTCTTCCTGCACGAGCGCGGCAAGAAGCTCGGGTGGTACACCATCGCGCTCTGCCTGGGCGGGACGGGCCCCATGTTCGCGGGCTTCATGCTCAACGCCGGCCTCTCGTGGCACCTCTTCTTCTACATCGAGTTCGCCTTTGCCGGCGCGCTCCTCGTCCTCGCCTTCTTCTTCTGCGAGGAGTCCATGTTCCACCGCGACGCCAACCTCCCGTCCTCCCCGTCCACCACCTCCAGCGGCACCCA
>Ga0247823_10004767_pt1 | contig 10820 bp, 7 predicted proteins | sample 13C_PalmiticAcid_2_FD_192426 | JGI IMG/M metagenome (GOLD analysis project Ga0247823, IMG submission 192426) | Soil microbial communities from agricultural site in Penn Yan, New York, United States - 13C_PalmiticAcid_Day30 | ecosystem: Environmental > Terrestrial > Soil > Agricultural land...
ATCGGTTTGCTATGGATCGGACAGCCCGCTATGGAAACCAGGGCTTTCGTGTGGCCTTAACGGTCGAGACCGTGCGGAAGATGACGAAGCGAGAGCCACCCCAAGGTCCCTTAAGGTCGAGTTGGCACGGCTGGCCCGCAGATGCCCCGAAACCTGCCATCGCGCCCTTCGACACTGCCCAGGCGAAAAAGCATCAGGAAGAATGGGCGGCGTATCTCAAGGTGCCGGTGGAGTACACCAACAGCCTCGGCATGAAATTTCGCCTGATTCCGCCAGGGGAATTCCTGATGGGAAGCACGCTGAACGAAATCGAAGCGGCTCTCAAGGATGTGGGTGAGGATCCGCACTGGCAGGAGTGTGTGAAGTCGGAAGGACCGCAACACCGCGTGACCCTGACACAGCCCCTGTATCTGGGCGTCAAGGAAGTCACGCAAGGCGAGTACGAAACGATCGCCAGCAATAATCCCTCGTATTTCGGACCTGCCGGTGCCGGGAAGGATCAACTCGCCGGCCAGAAGACGACCGTATATCCAGTGGAGTCCGTGAGCTGGACCGACGCGGCCCGATTCTGCGTGAAGTTGAGTCAACACGAACGACTCGATCCCCTCTACGCGGAACGCGACGAGTCGTTCGAATTATCGACCGGGATCGGCTATCGGCTGCCGACCGAAGCCGAGTGGGAGTTTGCCTGCCGGTCGGGTACCGCAAGCCGATACTCGGCCGGTGATTCCACATCAGACCTCGAACAGGTGGGTTGGTTCGATCGAAACTCAGAACTGCGATCGCATCCCGGGGGTGAGTTAGCCGCCAATCCCTTCGGCCTGGTCGACATGCATGGAAACGTGTGGGAATGGATGCAGGACGGCTGGGATCCGACGTGGTACAGCCAGCATCAACAAACAAAATTGGTCAATCCCCTCTGTCCGTTTTCAGAGGGCACGCCACGGGTATTGCGCGGCGGTAACTGGTTCTACAAAGAGGGCTTCTGCCGCTCATCGAATCGCAATGCGGTTGGCCCGGCTTTTACGGAGAAGTTCTTAGGATTTCGCGTGACGCTCAGCGCTGACGCCGTACGAAAGGCGTCGAAGTAACCGACGTCATTGTAGCAGCCTTGGAGAGATCACGCCGATGTTGCACTTCTGGCAGTGAAAGCAGCGCCAGAGCGTGACGTCTTTCTCCACCGCATTTGTGCTGCGGCAGTGTTCACAGAGGGACGCCACCGGCGACAGCGCGTGCGGCGACTGTGTGACGGTGGCGCGATACTCTGAGACCACGTAGAGCGAGAACGAACAGACCAGCATGCCGGAAACAATCACGGCAGATGGCGAGCAGACGGAGCGCGCAATCTTAAGCATGGGAGCCATCCCAAGACTTCGTGGATACCGAACCCTTCAGAGACCAGGCGATCGAAAGCGTCGAGATGCTGTGCGAACTGTAGAAGTGACTGTGACGAGGCCATCATCCTCTGCGCAGGTCCGGCGTCAAGTCTCCGAGGTTAACTCGCCGCCGCGTATTGCCGACGCGACTCCGATCTTTCTTCGAACTCTTTCGATCCTTTGTTCGCGCTTTGCCCGCCGCATGGCACTCCAGTTGCGAGGGTTTGTACGGGCTCGCCTCAATGGATTGCCGCTGCGGCGGTGATGGCGGACTGAGCGTTTGAGTGGTCAACCTGCGACCATGACGCGCGCTCCTCGGCCAACCGAGGCACTCGGAACGAAGGATTGTCATCATGATCGAGGGCTTTCCGCCGCCCGCGGACAAAACAGCTGCAGAGCTGCGAGCGGAATTTCTGGCGGTGTATGAGAAAGCCGAAGCCATCCGGGAAAAGCTGGACAACATCATCAGCGAGCTGGACGCTCATGGACTCGTCTTTTCCGAGGCGGATCCAACGCCTGCAGACGGTTCCGATCTCTAAATCACGTCCTTTGCACCCTCATCTGATCTTCACGCCCCGGTCGAACGGTTAGTCGCTTCTCATTCAACCCTTCGCGAGCCGTTCTTTGCATGTTCTTGCATCAGGGGAGTCGGTCCGCGCACTGGCCCGTCCCCACTTGGTCGAAAAAGAGCCCACGCGGCATGTGCCTTGCGATACACGTTCTCGCCACGGACCGGGACGAAGCGTTTCGTCTCATGGCTTATTTTAGGAGAACACTAATGAAATCGTTGCGATGCCTGACCTTCGGCCTGGCCGTGGGGTCAGCCTTTCTGGCCGCGTACGGCCAAGCACCACCGACGCCGAAAGACGCGCCGAAGCCGCCCGGTGCGGGCGTACCGCGGACACCACCCAAGCAGCCGTCATCCGGCTCCCCCGACACGCCGAAGGTTCCGAGAACCGGTGCTCCCGACACCGGAGCACCGAAGCTGCCCGGTGCGGGAAGCCCCAATGTCACCCCACCGAAGTCACCCCGTGCGGGTTCGCCGGAGACACCTGCGCCAAAATTGCCGCGCACGGGTCCGGGTGATGTGACCCCGCCGAAGTCCCCGCGCGCCGGCGACTCGGATGCAGGCACGCCGAAGCTTCCGCGCACAGGGAACCCTGACGCGGGTTCGCCGAAATCACCGCGAGCAGGCTCGCCGGATGTCACGCCTCCGAAATCACCGCGCGCGGGCAATCCCGATTTGACACCGCCGCGGCCACGCTCCAATGAACCTGATGCAGGGGCACCGAAGTCACCACGCGCTGGCAACCCCGATGCCGATACGCCGCGCTCACCGCGCGACGGCTTGCCCTCGAACCGTCGCCCGCTCGACACCCCGGGCAACTCGAACGAGGCACGGAAACCTGAGCTGCCGGGCAACGACAAGATTCCCGGCAATTCCAGCCTCGATGCGGCTCCGAAACCGGACCAATCGACCCGCGCACCGCGTAACCAGGGACGATCCGACACAAACCGCCCGCAGGACAACGCTGCGGATAAGCCCGATACGCCGAACAATCGTCGGCCTGAAACACCGGACCGTCCGAATGCGCCGGGTGCCGAACGTCCGCGCGACAATGATCGCGACGCGGATCGACCAGCATCTCCCAACCGACCGAACACGCCTGACGCCGACCGTCCGCGCGGGAACGACCGCAACCGCGATGCGGACCGACCGTCAACCGATCGTCCAAACACGCCTGATCGTCCGAATAATCGCGACGCCGACCGTCCCCGCGATAACGATCGCAACCGTGATGCGGACCGCACTCCTCGCACGGACGCCAACCGCGACGCCGATCGGAATGACCGAGGTCGCGACAACGGCCGCAATCCCAACGCAGACCGGTCTCGTGACGGAGATCGCAACCGCGACGCCGATCGGGACGACATTCCCTCGGGCTTCACCCGGGCGATGGACCGGAATGCCCGCGATGCCGCCGATCGCCCTGTGAAACAGCTTCGTATCGATCCCCGCGCGCTGCGGAATGATTCGGCAATCAGCGACACGATGAAGAGCCTGCAGAATGTGCGCTCTGCAGATCAGCTGGAACGCGCGTTCTCAGACCTCGAAGGCCGTGGCCGCGATGGACGTCTGGCCGCGATGAATCTGGACCGGGTCTCGGGACGATTCCAGGCCCGCATTCGCAACAATGACTTCGACCCGCTGATTCGCTCGCGGTACGGTCAGCGGTTCAACCTCGATCGCCAGTTCAGCCTGTTTGCCCGGGGTGATGTGGCCCGTCAGCTCAGCTTGAACGTCTCGCTCGTCGATAACGGCGGATGGCGCTCGCGCTACGTCGGTCCGATCTACTCGGGCTATACCCGCTACGCGGTCAGTGCGTGGTATCCGGGACCGCAATGGTACCCGGCCTACACGTGGATGCCGCGGTGGAGCCCGTGGGTGCAGTGGTCGTTCTGGAACACCGTCGTGCCGATTTATGACCCGCGACCGTTCGTTGTCCGGCCTTACGTGTATGAAGTCGCCCCTGTGGTGACCACGTACGAATATCCGGCCTGGGAACAACTCCCGGTCGTCTCGGCGGGCACGTGGGTCGATGTGGAAAAGGTCGCCGTTCCAAGCGGTGATGATCTTCAGCTGCTGGCGGTTCGCTTCGTCGACCCCGGCCATACGGAAGAAGACCTGGGCCCCCGTTACCGCGTGTGGCTGCGGAACAATGCTTCGCAAGCGGTGAACCGCAGCATTGACGTGACTGCGTTCGCCTCCGCGGAAGAAGAGCTGTCGAACGACGTCGTGCAAGCCGGTGTGACCGTTCCGGAAATCGCGGGCGATGACACCATCGCCATCGATATCCGGCTGCCGTCCGATGCCAATTATCTGGTGACGGAAGACAACGACGTTCGTGTGCCGTTCAAGTATCTGCATGTCGTCGTCGACAGCCGCAATGCTTTGAAGGAGCACAACGAAGCCAACAACGGTTCGATCGTGAAGCGGGGAGAAATCTTCCCGGTTGATCCTGCTGCGTTCTCGACCGATGTGACCGCCGCGGCTCCGGGCTCGACGATCAGCATCGCCGGTGAAGGCCTCGGCCCCGAACCGGGCGAAGTCATCGTCACCGTCGGCGAGGATCAGCACCCGGCGACCGTGCGTGGCTGGTACGATCTGGGGATCCAGATCATCGTGCCCGACGTCGACCTGCGTGAAGCCGCCGATGCCCAGGTTCTGGTGGTGCGTGGAGACGGTGCCGCGAGCAATCCGGTTCCGTTGACGATTGCCCCGGAAACCGAGATCGGTATGTTGCCTCCGGCTCCTGCGCCGCAACGTTAACCGGTCTTCTGTCAGCCTTGGATGAGTCGCGATGCCTCAGTTTCTTCGTGAAACTGGGGCATCGCTGTTTTTCAGGCCGATTGCGACGCAAATGCGTCGACGGTTGCATTTCTGGTGTCGACATCAAAGACTGCTGATCACTCTTGCATCGCTGTCCTCATCTGACCCCGGGCGCCTTTCGACCGCTTCCCGACGCACCGCAGGTAACGCGTGGACGAATCATCCGTATCACTGGATGTCGGCCTGGGACCGCTGGACTACGCGGCGGTCGTTGCCTACCTGCTATTCACGTTCGGCATCGCCCTCTGGTTCGGACGGAAGCAGCACGACGTCGATGATTTTTTCGTCGGCGGGCGACGCGTGCCGTGGTTTGCCGTCGGGCTGAGCATCTTGGCGACGTTGTTTTCCACGTTGACCTATCTCGGAATGCCGGGGATCACGATCAAGAGTGGGATCGGGGTCTACTCGGGCTATCTGGCCGCTCCGTTCAATATCGCGGTGGTCACGCTGTTGTGGATTCCGTTTTTTATGCGGCTGCGATTAACCAGCGCGTATGAATATCTCGAACTCCGGTACAACGCCTCGGTACGACTCTTCGGCGGCACCTTGTTCGTCCTGCTGCGGCTCGGCTGGATGAGCATGGTGATCTACGCGGCGTCGATGGCTCTCAACCGCGTCAAAGGAGCCGACTGGGCGTGGCTGCCCGGGGATGATCTGTACTGGTGGATCGGCTTCATTGGCATCGTCGCGGCGATTTACACCTCCGTCGGCGGCATTCAGGCGATGATCTGGACCGATGTGGTCCAATGCCTGCTGCTGCTGTCCGGCGTGTTGCTGGCGATCAGTTATGTCATGGTTGTGGATGGTACCGGTCCGGCCGATTGGTGGGAGATCGCAGCGAGCGCCCCCGGTCGAAAAAACGCGCCGCCGGTCTTCAGCTGGGATATCACGCTGCAGATCACGGTCGTCACGGCAATGATTCACAATTTCTTCTGGAACGTCTGCACGCACGGTTCCGATCAAGTCGTCCTGCAGCGGTATTTCTCCGTCGCCTCACTGAACAACGCACGGCGCAGTTATCTCATCAACGTTGCGGTCGACATCACGATGGTTTCGCTGCTGGCGCTTTGCGGCCTGGCGTTGCTGGCGTTCTATATCAAGCACGGTAATCGTCTGCCGGGAGGAATGAGCGACCCGGTGCAGGGAGCGGATAAACTCTTCCCGCACTTCCTGGGACACCAGTTGCCCGCGGGTTGTGCGGGGCTGATCATTTCGGCATTTCTCTGCGATGCCATCCAGACGCTGGAAGCGGGCGTCAACGCGATCACCGCGGTCGTGACGAACGATCTCGTCCCCAAACTTCGCCAGGGCGGCCAGCGCCGATGGAGCGACCTCGCCGTCGCCCGCGGGCTCAGTATTCTCATCACGATTCTTGTCACCGCGAACGCTTACTTTGTCGCCAACCGGGTGCAGGCGCTCGGCGACACGCTGTTCGAAATGATGCCCAAGTTCTTCAACATGTTTGTCGGACCGCTCGCGGGGATGTTCATCGTCGGCATGTTCATTCCCCGCTGCACGGCGCGATCAGTCTTGCCGGCGGCGGTCTGCGGGCTGGTCACTTCGATCTTGTGGAGCTGGTGGCGCGAAATCTTCGGGGTCTCACGTGGTCCGACGTTTCTGCTGGCGGTCGCCGTGCCGTGCTTAATGACGATCGGGCTGTCCACACTGTTCGGATGGTTGTTCGAGACCGGCCAACGGCACACGGGCTCTGATTACACCTGGTGGGCCGTTGTCCGGCGTCCCGTTAAACCGGTCGATGTCGCCGATCCCGCCTGATGGAGAATTTCATGCGCTGGACACTCGCGATTGCTCTGTTGCTTTCCGCGCCCCTAGGTCTCGCGGCCGAGGAAACCATCACGCTAGAGGAGGCCACGCGGGAGCAGTGCCTGGCAATTCTGCGGGCGGGCGTGAACTCCGAAGAGTTCTGGCCGGCGATGCACGCCGCGGAGGGGCTGACGCAGGCGGGTTGTCCGGATGAAGCGCGGAAGGCGCTATCACCACGGCTCCCAGTGGAAGTGGATGACCAGCGGCGCTGCGGACTCGCGCGCGAACTGGTCAGGGCAGGGGACCTCACTCATACGCAAATCATGCTCGACATCCTCGCTGGCGAAAACTCCTACGGCCACACTCATGCTGCGGAAAGTCTCTACAAGGTCTGGCAGATCGGCGATGGCGTGGTTCTCCGCCGCGCGCTCGCGCGGTTTGATCATCCCAAAACCGGACTGATGGCCGCCGCGGCGCTGGCGCGCTGGGGCAATCCGGAGGCGCTGAAAGTCATTCGTGCACACCTGTCCGATGCCGACGGCGAGACCGCGAAAGTTGCCGCGTGGATTCTGGCGCGCATCGGCGATGCGTCCGACATTCCAAAATTGCGTGAAGGAGCGACACGATTCTCGGAACCGCTGACGAAGGCCTATTTCGAACACGCGCTGGCGTGTCTCGGTGACAAAGAGGGCCGAACCGCGCTCCTGCTGAATCTGAAACATCCCGACACCGCCGTGCGGACATATGCCTGCGAATTCGCCCCCGAAGCCCGCGTGGTGGAAGCGAAAGATAGCCTGATCGCGCTCCTCAAGGACACGGGGCTCGATGTTCGCATTCGCGCCGCTCAAGCATTGCTCGTCCTGGCAAAGCCACGCGGTCCCGATCGCCGCGAAGGATTTGCACGCGACATCTTCAAAGCCACGAAGAAGAACCCGCGCTACAGTGAAGGTTCCGTGGTCGGCTTGCGCGATGGCCGCTTGCTCTATGCGACGACGGAGTTGACTGAAGTGGACTCGGACCTGACGAACAAGCGGATTGTCGCAGCCATCTCGTGTGACGATGGCCGCAGCTGGAGTCAGCCGCAAGAGTTGCAGCGAATGATGGATTTAGAGGCTGACAGTGCATCGTGGACGCCGGCGCCAGATTGGCAAGTGAAGGTCCCCATGCCAGAGTCGACCGTCTATGTCATCCCGTCAACGGGCGATTGGCTGCTTGTCGGGAATAGCAAAAACGATTCGAAGCTGAATCCGGGAGGGCCCGCGACGACGCTCTCGACCGCGATTTCCAACGATCAGGGCCGGACATGGTCCCGTCCCCGCCAGATCGAGTCCAATCCCAAGTCCGCTTATGGCGATGCGAGTGTCTTTTTTCATCAGGGACGCATCCTGCTGACTTATCCCGTTCGCGACGAAAAGACGGGACGCATTTCGTCACGCTTCCGCTCGCTGCCGATCGGTGATCTCTATCAGTAGGTCAATGCCGCGCGGATGTCGTGCGATCATGGCCTCGCGACGGTATAGTTGTGTCGGACGCCGTCGCTTTCCTGCGATGGCAACTCGAGTTTGCAGCGCAGCAGGTGTGAGATGGTGGATTGTAACCCGTTACGCGGGTGGCGGTATGACTTGGCTCAAGTAGGCGATCTGTCGGACGTGATCTGCCCGCCCTATGACGTCATCGATCCGGCGATGCAGACATCGCTCTACAAGCAGCACCCGTGCAACGCGATTCGGCTGGAGCTGAATCGGTCCGAAGCGAGTGACACCGGTGACGAAGAGCGCTACCGCCGCGCCGCGGATTTCTGGAAACACTGGCGGCTCGATGGTGTCCTGCGGCAGGAGCCCGAAGATGTCATCTATGTCTACCACCAGCACTTCACGTGGGATGGGCGGGAATACAACCGCCGGGGATTTGTCTGCCGCCTGCGGCTCGAACCGTTCGGGACCGGAAATGTTTTCCCACACGAGCAGACGTTGTCCGGTCCGAAAGCGGATCGGTTAGCGCTGTTTCAGGCCTGCCGTGCGAATCTTTCACCCGTGTTCGGGCTCTATCCTGATGACAGCGGCGAAGTCCAGCGGCAGCTCGATGACGCCTGCATTACGCTGACCGCGCTCGAAGCCCGTGATCCGCTGGGCGTCCGCAACCGCTTGTGGGTGGTGAAGGATCGCAGCGTCATCAATGCCGTCCGCTCGGCGCTGCATTCGAGACCGATGTTTATCGCCGATGGACATCACCGCTACGAAACCGCGCTGAAGTATCAGCAGGACTTGCGCGCCCGTGGGGAGTTGACTGACGACAACGCGCCGCCCAATTTCGTGCTGATGCATTGTGTCGGCATGCAGGATCCCGGCTTGCAGATTCTGCCGACACACCGCCTCGTGACCGGAATCCCGGAGTGCACGACGCAAGAGCTGAGAGCTGCGCTCGAGGGCACCTTTTCGCTGGAATTCATGGGGGTCGGCGAACAAGCCGCGCGCGATACCTGGGAGATGGTGGAGGCGGATGGTTCACAGGCCGCCTTTGGGTTCGGTTGTGCCGCGGACGGTGGCTGGCTGTACGCCCGCTTGCTCGATGAATCGCTCATGACCTCGCTCGCCGCCGACCACTCCGCGGCATGGCAGGAACTCGCGGTGAGCCGGCTGCACAAGATCGTCCTGGAAAAGCTGCTTCCGCAACGCTTCCCGGACGCCGCCCCGGCTTGCACCTATGTGCATCGACTGGACGAAGTCACGGCGGCGCTGAAATCGAACACCTGTCAACTGGGTTGCCTGATTCCGCCCGCGACAATTGACCACGTCGAGGAAATCGCCAGCAGCCGGGAGACGATGCCCCCGAAAAGCACCTATTTCTATCCCAAGCTGCTGACCGGAATGGTGTTCTATTCGTTGACCTGATCTGCCCGTTTCAATTCCCAACTGAGTGAGCTGCACCGATGACGAAGTCGCTCGTGATGGCACCTTCACAACACCCGTTGAACCGTCGCTCCTGGTTGAAACTCGCCGGGGTGGCCGCCGGCGGTTATGCCCTGTCGGGGGGAATGCTGCCGCTGTTCGCACAAACGGCCGCTGCGAAGAAGCTCATCACTCGCCAGGAGAAGCCCTTCAACGCCGAGCCTGCGCTGGATGTGCTGACTCGCGAATGGATCACGCCGTGGGAGTCGTTCTTCGTCCGCAGCCACGGCGATGTCCCGCAGGTGAATCTCGACGCTTACCGATTGAAGATCGAAGGACTCGTGGAGCACCCACGAGAATATCGTGCAGAAGAACTGGGAATGCGCAATTCGGCGTTTCCCACCGTCTCAACCATGGCGACACTGACCTGTGCGGGGAATCGCCGTGCGGAGTTCGCTGCGACTCACCAGCAGAAAGTTCCGGGAGTGGGCTGGGATGGCGGTGCGATTGGCAACGCGGAATGGTCGGGCGTGCGATTATCAGATCTGCTCAAAGCGGCCGGCGTGAAGCCCGAAGCCAAGCACGTCTGGTTCGAGGGGCTCGACGGCATTGAGCATCAGGGGGCCAGTCACCCGTTCGGCGGATCAATCCCACTGGCGCAGGCGATGGCCGATTCCACCACATCACCGGGGGCAATTATCTGCTCCCGGATGAACGGTCAACCGCTGACGGCCGAACACGGCGCGCCGTTGCGGGCAGTGGTCCCCGGCTTCATCGGTGCCCGCAGTGTGAAATGGATCAGCCGCATCATTGTCAGCGACCAGCCGTCAACGAATCGATTCCTCGCACGGGAGTACAAGCTTCTGCGGGAAGGAACCGACGCCGAGATTGCCGCCACGCCGCCGGTCTATGAAATGGCGTTGAATTCCGTGATCACCACCGGGAAGAAGGATGGTGACCGGTTGACGCTGCGCGGATTCGCCTTGCCGCAGGGACAACTCGGCCGGGTGATTGAACGCGTCGAGCTTACTGCCGATGCCGGCAAGACCTGGACGCCGGCGGAAATCGTTTCACCCGCGCAGTCGTTTTGTTGGACGCTATGGACTGCCGAAGTGCCCGCCGGCGCGAATGCCTCTAAGGTCGCTGTCCGTGCGGTCGACAATCGCGGCGAGACGCAGCCGATGACCGTGCCGTGGAACATCAAAGGCTACCAGTACAATGCCTGGCACAACTGGAGCGTGCCGCAAGCCTGACCGTTCAAAGCGATTGCAGGGGATCGCGTTCGGTCCGGCTGCACCAGATGTCCAATTCTGAAAATGCGGTTGTGAGTAACTGCGCGAGATGTTCCATGCCGCCGCGCTCGGTCGCGTAATGACCGGCGAGAATCAGCGGGAAGTCAGC
>Ga0247823_10004770_pt1 | contig 10818 bp, 14 predicted proteins | sample 13C_PalmiticAcid_2_FD_192426 | JGI IMG/M metagenome (GOLD analysis project Ga0247823, IMG submission 192426) | Soil microbial communities from agricultural site in Penn Yan, New York, United States - 13C_PalmiticAcid_Day30 | ecosystem: Environmental > Terrestrial > Soil > Agricultural land...
GATCGGTGGAAGCCCAGATTCTTGGGTGGTTAGCTCAGCGGTAGAGCACTGCCTTCACACGGCAGGGGTCACAGGTTCAATCCCTGTACCACCCACCAAAAAGAGAGCCCGGAGTCGAAAGACTCCGGGCTTTTTTCATAGGTAAAATCACGGAAATGTGACGCGGATTTCAGCAGCGGTTCCCACCCCTGACTTGAGCCCTCTCAAGGCAGTGTTCTAAAGGAACTGTCCATGTCACACCTCCGCAGTTTTTCGTTGGCCGAGGCCGTCAAAAACGTCCCCGAGAGAGAGGCGGTCGCCATGACCTTCGCCGAACTCGTGAACGCCTTCACCGCGCGCAACCCCAGCGCCGGGATCGACCTGCGCCTGCGCAAATGGGTCGACGCCTTCGGTGACCGCCCCGCCTGGGAACTCACTCGGGACGACTTCATCCGGGCCGTCGAGGCCATGCGCCAGGGCGGCTACAAGCCGTCCACCACGAACCGGGACCTCAGCGCCGCCGGATCCGTGTTCCGCTGGGCCGAGCAGCGCAAGCTCTGCCCTCGGGACTTCCGCAGCCCGACCCTCGACATTCGCCGCGACGGCGAAACGATGCGCCGCATCCACCTGACCTCAGACGAGCAAGCACGCCTGCGTGCCGGTGCGGCTGGCGTGAAGAACCGCTCCTTTCAGCTCTTTGTGTGGCTGCTGCTCGACACCGGTGCCCGCAAGGCCGAACTGATCGAACGGCGCTGGTCCGAGGTCGACACCGTGCGACGAGAAATCGTGCTGCAGGCCGAGGCGACCAAGACGAAGAAGCCGCGTGTCCTGCACTTCACGGCCGAGACGGCGGCGCTGGTCGAGCGGCTGCGGCCACCGAAAGCGCGTCAGGAGGAGTTCGTGTTTCCGGGCCGCCGTGGAGGCACCATCGATTTCCGCAGCCCTTGGAAGGACCTCATGGCTGACATCGGGCGGCCTGAAATCACCATCCACGACATGCGGCACGTGGTCGCTGCCTCCCTGCTGAAATCGGGCACCACGGTGGCTGTCGCGGCGCAAGTGCTCGGACATTCCAGCCTCATCCTGAGCCGTCGATACGGGCATCTGGAGGTGGCGGCGCTGAGGGCCGCTCAGGAGGCGGCGTGGGCGCACAACGGTCTCGCGCGGGAGCGCAAGCGGGTAGAGGGCTTCGGGCCCGATGTAACCCAGGAGCAGTGATGCACAGTCCGCGCGCCTAACGGCGACCCCTTTCCGAGAAGCGCGCGTTTCGTCGCACGTGTCATCCGCTGGGCAAACCTCGCTGGTCGAGTTCGCTGCCCGGTGGTGACCTCGTGGCCGCAACTCGGAGCATCACCGTGGACCTGAACACTGATTACTGGGTCGAGCGTTCTCTCAAGTTGAGCTTTGGCCTCGCGACCATCGTTGTGGATCGCCGGAACCGACGAATCGTCAGCATCCGTTATGGCGTCCTGGAGCCCCGCCATGATGGCGCGTGGCCGGAGTTGACGGCGGCCGACGTCATCGCGATGGCGCGCGAGGTTTTCTCTGTGGTTGACGAGCGGCTTGAGGAACTGGATGTGGCTGTTCAATGCGCCACCGCCGACGCCATCAAGGGAAAACAGCTGGCAGATCGTGCTTTGAGTACGGCGGCCGAGGCGGAGGGCGCAGCGAAGTTCGCGGAGCGGAAGTTGTCCGAGGCCGAGCGGGCGGCTGCCGAGAAAGCTGAGAAATTGCGCGACGACCGCGTCAGGGGCGGCATGTCCATGCAAATGGAGCGATGGGAAAACGCGGCCCCGATTCGGGCAGTCGCGCGTCGCGTGGCCGAACTTTTTTGGGAGAAGGGCGGTGGGAAGCGCTGGCTATACGGCAGCGCCGACGAGATCCTGAATGAATCAAGGAAGCTTGTTTTTCTGGAAGGGAAGTGCCCTCGCGAGAACCTGAAATCTCTCGTGAACAAGAACATGATCAAGCGCGCAATGAAGGGCGTGCGCACTGGTGATCTGTGGGGACTCCCCGATGAGACGTTCGGCGACGGTTAGGACATACCCCGAGATTGGAGGGCAGCTCAGCTGACCTTCTCGACCCTGTTCTGAAATGTGCTCTGAGCCGCTGCTGGTTCGCTTCGCAACCCACAGGAGAACATTTCCATGGCAATGCCGCACTCGGGCGTCACAACGCCCAGCAATTTCGAACCCTTCGACAAGGCGTGGCAACGCTTCGCGGAGCAGTACCCGATGCTCGGCCTGTCAGGCACTCGATGGGCAGGGGTCCACGTCCGACGGGTCCATGGGGTTGCGCTGCTGGCTTCGGGCGCTGCGGTCCGCACGGCCAGTGGCGTATGGCTCGCGCATCGCCAGCTCTTCACCGACTGCATGTTCAAGGTGCTGGTCAGTCATGCCCTTCCGCAGCCGCCTTCCACCACTCCGCCACGTGCGATGGAGAGCCGCGATGATGTCGAGGTGTCGTCATGAGTGTCCGCGTGCGTAGCGCTCCGTCGTGCTCCACAGGACCCGGTGCAGGGACACAGCACCCTGGCCCTCCGGTGCCGCCGGAAGTCGATCTGCGCGGCCTCGACTACATGCCGCTCTTCGGAAATCACCTCTTCGGTTCGGAGTTCAACGCAGGGGCCACCGACGCCGAGTGGCGAGCCGCCATCACCTTGTGGTGGAAGGCGTGGAATCAGGTCCCGGCCGGCTCCCTCCCTAGTGACGATGCGGCGCTGTGTCGCCTGGCCGACCTCGGACGTGACGTGAAGACATGGAAGAGGTTGCGCGAGAGGGCGTTGCACGGATTCATCCTGTGCGATGACGGCCGCCTTTATCACCCGTTCCTCTGTCAGCAGGCGCTCATTGCTTGGGAAAAGCGCGTGAAGGACCGCGAACGCAAGGCAAGGTCGCGCGCACTGCTGAGCGTGAAGTCACACGGACAGGGTGGGGGAGGGCAGCGGGACATCTCCGACCTGTCCCAGGAGCCGGAGCAGGGACAAAACGCGGATGTCCTCGCTGACGGGAATGGACGGGACGAGACTGGACGTGAGGAAAGCAATGGAGGTACTTCCCCCCACCAAGACGGGGTGGACGTGCTGGGTTACGAACGGACGGCTGCCGGAGTCATCTGCCGATCCCTTCGTGTCGCGGGCATCAACAACACAAACCCCGGACATCCGGGTCTGCGAGTGTTGCTTGACGCCGGGGCTACCGAAGATGAGTTCCTGGGTGCGGTCGAGGCGGCGCGAGACAAGAGCGATCCGTTCGCGTATGTCCTCGCCGTCGTGGAAGGGCAGCGCAAGCGCGCTGCTGAGGCAGCAAAAGGGCTGCACCTCGGCCCGATGCCGATGAACCGCAAGAACCGCCAACTGGAGACGGCCGGTCTCATGACTGGCTCGGCACACGCCACCATCAAACCGGAGGTCATCAATGCAGACGTTATTGCTCCCCGAAAGCTGGGTTGAGAGGATCTGGTCGGTGATGCGCGCCACATACGGCACCACGTTCGACCGCCAGTGGGAATGCCCTGAGGGCGTGGCCCCTGCGCGGCATGTAGCCGAACTGAAGATGATGTGGGCACGCCGGCTGGGCGGGTTTCTAAACAACCCGAATGCAATCGACTACGCGCTCAGTGTTCTCCCTGAGTTTCCCCCGAACCTCGTTCAGTTCGCTGAGCTATGCCGGCGGGCGCCCCAGAGCGTGCCGCCACAGCTTTCCCCTCCCCAAGCCGACCAAGCTGTCGTCGACCGTGCGCTGACCGTTCGGCCTCGCGCGTCGCGTCTTCCTCGGGATTGGATCGCCGACCTGCAGCGCCGTGTTGATGCTGGAGAAAGGCTGTCGATAGCGGGGAAAATCATGCTGCGCGCCGGCCAACGTTGTTGAGATGTCTATCTTGCGTGTCGGTGCCCTAAGGCTGAAAAACCGGCCGCCGCTGATCATTGAATGACCTCCGTCATCCTATTGGTGGTGGCGCACCTAGGCCGCTCAGTTTCGAGCGGTCCCCGGAAACGGGAGTTCCATCGCTACCTATGGGATGGCTAGATTGGGTGCCCCCAGATTTGGGGACACCTTGGGAATGACTTCCCCCATCGGGGGAAGTTGGAGGCATACGCCCCGGTCGTGCCAGCCCTAAGACTTCCGCCTATGGCGGAAGGGCGCCTCCTGAAAAACCAGGACACCCACCGGTCGTGCAACCGCGCGCGGGGTAGCGCTTCGACGTAGGGGGTAGGTGAAAACTTTCATCGAGTGACGCCCCCACCGCCGCCCTCCCGTCCTCCAGTGAACCCCAACAGCCTTGGGTCGATTGACAACTTTTCCGTATCGACTCCGGGTTAACCCGATTTCACTGAGGCTCATCTACATTCGACACAACGTTGAACCGTGAGGTTGAGCATGAAGGTGTTGGAGTTGTCTACGGCGCCGGGCGTGGGCGAGGTTGACCGTCGAGAGGCGGCCTTGCCGAGCTTCCTGCGCCCTCCGCTGGTCTATCGGCCTCACATCCGTGAATGGTGGACTGCGGCGGTCACGGCCAGCCCGGTAGAGCGGTGGGTGTCACTGGACCTCCCATTGCTGCGGCAACTCGTCACCTTGCGGTCCATGCTCGCCGAGGCGAGCGGGCACGTGGTCGGCTGGGGCGGGCGCGCCGTCATGGTTGACCCCCGACTCTTGCCACTTCACAGGGCATACCTCGCGCTCCTTCGCACGATGGCGCTGCGGCCAATCGACAGGACCCGGGAGCCGCGCCCGCAGTTGAGAAACCGATGCGCACCGCCGAGCTTGAGCCCACCGGGGAGCTACTACGGATGAGCTGCGCTTTCCTTCGGCTTTGACGTGGGGTCGGGCCGGGGGCTTTCTACAAAGGGGAATCACCATGGAAACCACGATGCGCCGGGTTGAGAACCGGAAGAACCTCGGAGCGTTCATCCGCCTGACCGGCCGGTCTCGGAGCAGCACGATTGAGGGCGCTCTACATGACGCGGCAGAGGTGGCGAAAGCCACCAAGCAAATTGACTTGGCCGACCGTCTAACCCGCGCCTCTGTGCAAGCCGCTACAACGACCCAGCCGGGATGGGCGGCCGAACTCGATTACTTCGGCGTCGCGCTGAAGGAAACCGCTATCGGGCAAACCGTGCTCGGCCGCCTGGAGGAACTGTCCTTCGTGGCGCCCGCGAACACCCGCGTTATCGAAATCTCTCCGGCTTCGTTCGCGGTCGCGTGGGTGCCGGAGGGCGGCCTCAAGCCGGCGGCGGCGGGCAGCCTCACGGAAACCAAGCTGACGTACAGCAAGGTCGGAACCATCTTCGTCCTGACGGATGACCTGATCCGCGTGGCGCTGGCTGGAGGTGACGACGCCCTGGCTCGGGCGGCAGTCGCGTCGGCGCAAGTTCTCTTCGACAGCCGGCTGTTGAGCGACGACGCGGCGACCCCTGCTGCCCCTGCTGGCTTGCGCCACGGTGTCACCGAAACGGCCTTCGACACCTCCATGGTGGAGACCATCGCGCAGGCCCTGGAGAAGTTGCCCGCCAGCCCGAACGCCCCGGTAGTCGTGGCGCACCCGGCCGACCTGCTCCGCCTGTCGAGCGTCCTTGGCGTCAACCTGTCCACCGTGGTGTTCATGCAATCCAGCGCCATGGACCCCGGCAAGGCCCTTGTGCTCGACCCGGCTTCACTCACGTTCGCGCCGACCGAAGTCACCATTGCGCGCAGCGTCAACGCCTCGATCCAGCTGAACGACACGCCCACGGCCGGCGGCGCGCTGGTGAGCCTGTGGCAGCAAAACCTCGTCGGGTTCCTCGTGGAAGGGCGTGCGGCATGGAGGGTGACGAACGAGGACGGCGTGCAGATAGCAGTGTTGAAAGCCCCATGAGATGACGCCGGTCATGTCACCCCGCTATCAGGACGCGGACGCTGCACTGGCAGAGCTTGACGAGGCGCTGGCATTGGTGAAATGGGTCGCGCACTGGGTGCAGCAGTTCGATGAACTGGTGCCCCTGAATTTTCAGAAAACCGAGGTGAACGATGGACCGCGAACAAGCACGGGCGTTGGTGGATGAGTTCCTGAAGGACCACACCCGCGAAGGTGACCGCCTGTTTCACGCCGGATTCCTGGCTGGTTGCCACGCCGCTGAGACGGGAGCCGCAAGAGACGAACTGGCGCGCCGGGAGCGGGTCCGAAAGGGCGCAGCAGGCGCCCCACCAGCACGGGCCTACGCATCCCCCAGCACGCTCACTGACGCGGCCCTGCGCAAGCGCATCGCCGTGGCGGAAGAGGTGCAGAAGGCCGTCAAGGAAATGCGCGACGAGGTGCCGGTGGCTCCCCCGAAGTTCAAGCGCTCGATGGTCACCCGCATGAAGTTCGCCGCCGCATGTCTCGCCGCCGGGGTCGAGTTCGTGACCATCGGAGACGGCGAGCGGCAGCGACCCGCGTTTTTCTCACGCAAGACCCGCGAACAGGTCGAGTGGGGCATGGTGCCAGAGAGCGTGCGGGCATTCCTCTAGCGGGGCAGTTTCTCCGGTTCAGGCTACGTGCTGGCCGTCGCGCCGTGAGAATCGTGCGACAAATCCGGACCCTTAGCGGAATCTGGCAACAGTATCTGGCTGCGATGCGACATTGCGCTGACCGTCCTCGACGGCAGCCAAAACGCGCACGATTCCGAACCCACGGTTAGTCATTGGCGTGATAGCCCGCGTAACCGTCGCAGTGTTCGCACCCAGTGACATAGGTGTCTTCTGCATCTCCAGTCATAAACTCATTACACCACTGGCATTGAGCGACGGCGTCAAAATAGGCAAAGCAATTTGTGCAGAGATATCCACCCTCATACTCACAGACAGTTTGATACCCTTGGCAGTCATCGCAGTGGGCGGGGGTATCAGAATCAAGATCATCTTTTGTGCCGCGAGTCGCATTTTGATCAATAAGGTCAAAAATTTCGCTTCCACCAGAGACCTCGCAATCGCAGTTTGTGCACGAGAATCCGTCGTAAGGCTGCATGTATTGATCGGCGTCTCCGCACTCAGGGCAAAAAATATTAAGTCGCTTTTCGCCATAAAAACAAACCATGCAATTACAAGAAACAAGGCGCTCTGCCTCCTCGTCGACGCAATAGGCAGTAGTTCCGCATCTTGGGCATTCCTCAAAGGACTTCCCGCCCTTTTTCATGCCATCAATCTTTGGCCTAAGATCCTCGTACTTGGCCTTTGCGTAATGATTGTTCGCTATCAGGCTTCTCTCCATGCGGCGAAGATCACTTGCGAAGGGTTCGAACTGTTTGCGCCAAGTCTCAGCAACGAATCTATTGAGCTCAAACCAAGCCTGTGCTTGTTCTAATTTAATCTCGTCACGCTGCTTGCCATCGATGCCGCTGTGGTAAAAGTGCACCATACGATTTCGGTGCTTGCGAACTTTGTCGAAAGCGTCTTTTGCGCTCTTCCTCAGTGGTTTGTTGAGTGCTTCCGATAAGCGCGTGCAGGCGTCCTCAAACGACACCGACAGGAAATCTCCCGCCACGTAGCTCTGACGATTTGGATTCCGATCAACTACAACCAAAGTCCAATGGTCATAAACAAGTGGGGCCTTGAGAAAAATCTCTACGGCGGTATAGAAGTTGATGACCGAGTGCTTTGGATCACTCTCAAGTTGGGACATCGCCTTCTCAAGAAAATCAATTCCATTCCGGACCAAATTCTCAAAATCTGAGGTGGTTTCTTTTGCTTTGGCAGAAGGTTTACTCATTTTTTTGGCCTGCTGCGATTCTGACCGAACTGGTCGAATGTTGGGGAGTCTAGCGGCGTCCGCTTCTGGCCGGTAGTAGTATGCTAGATGGAATCGCCACCTACGGTAGTCATTGCAAAGCGGACTGCTCGCGGCCTTATGCCGGATGCCGTTTGCGCAAATTGTCTCGGGGATTCGGTGGATGCCTGTCGCCAGGACTGGTCGTAACGTGTCGGCCCTTCACCGTCACCGGATCACGCCGTGAGTTCCTTCCCACCTTGACCTTGATTGAATCCGGCACGCGCCGGATTTTCCTCTGAGGTTTTATCGGGTGGCAAAGCGTATTCGCCGCACGGCCGGGTCTACCTCACGCAAATCCTGGACGGGCATTCTCTAGAAATTTAACGAGGCATTCCGGCGGCGCGCAGAAAGACGCCAGTGCACCCATCACACTTGGATGCGCCGGGTCCGCTTCTACTTTCGCCGCTCGCTGAAATGGGACTGCGCCAGACACTCTCGCGTCCTTCATGTGAATTAGAAATTTCTTTGCCATCCCGAAATGAAATTTTCCTCGCCAGTCCATATTCGGTTGAAGCTTTTCGAATGTACTCGGAGACGGGAGTATCATTTGGACATGATGACGGTCCTGGGCTTCGATTCCTAAAGCTATCAACATTTCTTGCAAGGTTGAATGTACTTGCCGGACCTGCATTGAGGGCCAGTCAATGGAGAAGAAATCGAGCGGGTTATCACCTGGAAGGCAGCGCCAGGAGTTCTTTCTGCATATGTGGATTGTTTTCTGTAACTCCGCGCTGACGGCAATGTAGGAAGAAATCAGCTTTTCATACTCGATGGCGAACTTTGAGACTGCGGCCTGATCGTTGTCGTCGGCAATGTCAAAGTATGCGCGAGCATACATTTCAACAATGCTCCAGGAGATTAGTTCATTTTCAATAGAGTAGCCTCGTGTCACATATACGTCGCTGAACTGACCTGGCTGCGGATCGTCGTCGAAATCCTTATCTACGAAATATAATGTTTTGTCGTGCATTGTGCATTTGTTCTCCTTGACTATGTCTCGGAGTCCTAATACATGTTTCTTGCCGCGAGAAATAATCTGTCCGGCAATAACAATTCCTCGAATAACTTGTGTAATCCAGCCCAGGTACACGCTAGGGCATTGCTTCCCTTCGAATACGAAAATTGTGCCGTTCGAGCGAGCTCGAAGCTTAATGTATTCCGTGAAACTAACGTGGGGGGAATTTCTTGCTGCCCTCAGTTCGTCAACTCGCGTCGTCATTTTAATTCGCCTGAGAGTGTACTTTTACTGAAATGGAACGTGCGAAACGATCCAGCTCATTCTCAAATACGAACGGTGAATGTGTGATTGCGAGAAGTTGGGAGCACGTCTTGGCTTTGAGGATGTCAGGAAGAAAGCGCCGTTGCCATTCGATCGACAGTGATAGTTCAGGCTCGTCAATGAGGATGAGGTGATTCTTTTGTCCTTCCAGAATCAGCCGCGCAAACACACTGACGATTTGCTTCTCGCCTGAGCTTAAGCTGCCAAACGGCAAAGCAGTTTTCAATGCCTCATGCCATACGTCTACCTTGAGTTTTTCCTTGTCGAAGCGAAGCCGCTTATCTGTGTGGGCAGTCTCGAAATAGCCATTAATAACCGCTACGAAGTCCTCCAGCGCCAGTTCTTGTGGACGTGAAGCTTCATAGCTCGTCAGCAGTTGTCGAAGGAAATACGTTAGAGGGCGATAGCGCTCGGATGTGACGTCGGTACTTCTAAGCGCTTGCTCAAGCTCGGCATCGCTTTGACTATTGGTCTTTCCGAGGCGTCCCAGCATTACTCGGACGAGTTCAATATCCAATGGTCTTTCGAGGGGGAGTTCATACTGTCGCATGCCCAACAGCGTGTCCAGCATATTGCCACTTAGCCTAGAGTAAGCCTCGAACATTGATTGTTGGATGAAGCGAGTCATCTTTTCCAACTTTTCTTCGACGTCACCAAGGCCAAAGTAAATTAGCTGATCCGCGTCAGCCTCTTCTTCGCCCGATTCCATCCGATGTTGAGACGGCCTCGTAAAGGCCATGTCATCAAATGTGGCTTCAATTCGCCGGTAGGTGGGAAGATATAAAACGGTCACGCCCCCCATCGCTTCGGAGATTTTTCCTCGGAATTCGGAGATGTAGGTTCCGTCGTACATCGAGGCACGGATTCTCTCAAGGCGCATAAATATCTCTGCATGATCCCAGGGGCTCATTCGATAAATGCGTTGAAGAATGGAGTTTTTGCGTATTCCTGCGCGACTTCCCTCGGTGTACGTGCGGAGGAGCTCCAGAAGCTCTTCCGTCGATACATATTCCAGAAGGTCCCGGGCCGCTTTTCTGTTGAGTAGTGCTTTGTGGTCCGCTAGGTCAGCCACTTTAAATGCTTGATCCCGGGAAAACTCGATTTCCCCACGGTCAAACTGAAGCGTGGCACTTTTAAACTTCAACGTGGCTAGGCGAGACATGCGCCCTGACAGAAGAGCGTATAGCGTGTCCAATAGGGTGGTTTTACCCACACCGTTCTCGGCCAGCACTATCGACGCTTTATCACTGCAGTCGATGCTGAGATCCTTGTACCCGTGAAGGCCGCGAAGAGTGAATCCGCGCAAGTGAGTCATATATTCCTTCCTTTTGGTTTTACTTCTTGGTCACTATTGGCGTTATCTGACGCGCCTGCTCGTGTGAATGCTCCACTGCGGGCTGCAATACCGCATTGTCAGCGGGCAGGCGTGTTCCAGTTGCTCACATCGGGAAGTCCCGTACTAGCGGTTGTGGCTGGAGTGACTTTGGTCACGGTGGTGTAGTGCCGCCCGACGCAGGGAAGCCTCCGTCCGTCAGCGGTCGAGGCAACCGCATGGTCAGGGGGGAGCACACAGCGCAGCTTCTGCTGCCGAATTCGAGGTCGCCATAGTCTAAAATTGAGTCGCCGCAGCACTGCGTTGCACCCTCCGGGAGCCTTCACACGGCAGGGGTCACAGGTTCAATCCCTGTACCACCCACCAAACGAAAAGCCCTTCGTCACACGACGAGGGGCTTTTTTCATTTCCGGCCCGCGCACCTGCACGCCGAAGCGCCGGTGGC
>Ga0247823_10004771_pt1 | contig 10818 bp, 9 predicted proteins | sample 13C_PalmiticAcid_2_FD_192426 | JGI IMG/M metagenome (GOLD analysis project Ga0247823, IMG submission 192426) | Soil microbial communities from agricultural site in Penn Yan, New York, United States - 13C_PalmiticAcid_Day30 | ecosystem: Environmental > Terrestrial > Soil > Agricultural land...
GATACCATCATGAATGGCGAGGGTTTCGGCGTAGGCTTTGATGTTGGCCAGGGGCGTGCGCAGCTCGTGCGTTGCCAGCGAAACGAAGCTCGCGCGGGATTCGTCGACGAGCATTTGTTGTGTGATATCTCGAATCGACCACACGACGCGTGATTCATTGGATTCGCGGTCGACCGTGAGATGCCGCGCAATCCGCAGGACCCCGTCACGGGATTCCTTCGTGCGGCGGAGTTCAAAAACGGCGTTCGCGCTGTTCGAGAACAGCGCCGCGAGCACGGCTTCCGCGTTATGGGCTTCCTGGACACGCAGCAGCGGCATGAGATTTTTGCCCAGCAGTTCGTCCGCGGATTCGCATTGCAGCAGGACGGCGAGCGCGCGATTTGCGTAGAGAATCCGCCCGCCGGTTTCCGTGAGGACCACGCCGTCTGACAGCGTCTGTAGAATGGTTGCCGCGCGGTGATCGCGCCGGCTGGCAAGCGAGGCGGAGAGCCGCTGTTCGAGCGCCGAGAGCGCATCGCGAGTGGCAATCCGTTCGAGCAGCGTGTTCCAGCCGACAATCGCCGGCTCGTTCCCATTCAGCGATTGAAACTGGATTCGCTCATCGCCGGGATTCGAAGAGATCTGGATGAGTTGCCGCTCGATGTCGGCATGAAAGCGCACGGTCTGGTTGAGCACGATCGCGCCGACGCCGAGCACGGCCAGCGGGATAATGGCCGCCAGCGGCGCAAAGTCCGCCATGCGTTCCTGAAAGATCAGCAGCACGGTGATGGCGAGTGCCAGAAACAGCCCTGCCAGACCAAACGCCAGGTATGACGTCACAAGGCGGCGGGTGAGGGGCAGTCGCATCGCACGGACGGTCATGGCGGTCTCGTCCTAGAGCCATGCTACGACACCGGAGAACAGCGGCGCGGCACGAAATCCTTCAACTCACGGGGATGCGCGAACGCCGGACTGTCGTCACGATCAGGCGGGCAACATCGTACCGGTTTGCTTCATTACAAAATTGACAATCGCCTGCGGGCTGACTGGCTTGAAGAACAGCTGGCAGAGCCCACATTCCACGACGAGATTGGCGGCATCAGCTTCCATGCCCTTCGCCGAGCACAAGGCAATCGGCAAGTCCACCAGTCCCAGCGTTCCCCGCACGTAATGGCACAGCTGACCGCCATCCAGAATCGGCATCTGATAATCCGTAATCATCAGATGGAACTTGCGCTCCTGCAGTTGTTCAATCGCCTCCTGACCGTTATAGGCAACGTTGGCGTTGAAGCCGGCCCGCTCGAGATTGAAGCGGAGCACCTGCGACATTGCACGATTGTCTTCTACGATCAGGATGTCGAACCGATCGTCAGCCATGATGAACCACAAGGATGGTCAAACGGAGGAGAGACTCGGGGAAGTGCGTGACTCACTACCAGGTGATCGACCCGGCGTCGTTCACACGGAATTCACCGGTGGTCTGATTGTAGACCCAGCCAAATGCGCCGGCCTCCACAGTCGCGATCGGACTCTGCGTCGACGGAGCGATAGACGCGTTCTGGTTGGTGCCGACTTGAGCCGTCGGGAACGGACCGCTCAGCATCGGTTGCAGGGCGGTGGTGAGGGTCGCAGCCGTCGGATAGTTGCCGTTCTGAGCTTTGTACATTTCGAGGGCATCGCGGATCACGGCGAGGGATTGCTTCGTCCCATTGCTGCGAGCGGTCGAAGCCGTATTGACCATTTTCGGCGCGGCGACAGCGGCGAGGATGCCGATGACGAGCACCACAATCGCCAGTTCCACGAGCGTGAAACCACGAGGACGGGACGGACTTTTCGCGACGACATGAGTCATGACATTTCTCCAGGACCAGGGCTGTAGGATGGGAATTTCCAGGCCGCTGACTTCCGCCGCGGTCGCTGTCGAAAGCAAACCTAGTTCTGAATTCGCATCACGCAAGTTGAATTCCGGAAGCGCAGGGGTTTCACCTGACAAACCGGGTACTTTTTCCGACAACCACGAGCCCGGCGGGGGGGATAATCGCTGCGGGACGAATGTTCCGACCCTGTGGATTTTGGCGATTCGCAGCCTTTCGTCAGCGCGCCATGATTTCACCCGCACGCGAAACGCCGAAGCGGCGTGCATGTTGTGAGTTATGACCTACCCTTCACTCGCGCCCTGCTCGTGTTGACGCCGATGCAATTCGTCACGACCGACCTGGCGCGGCATACGTCATCACGAGAGCACTCCATGACCATGCATGTTGCCGGGGAAACTATTCCGAGTGGAGCCGCTGATCCCGACTGGGTTTCAGGGCTGGTCCACACGCTCGGTGCACCGTTTCATCCGTGGGTCCCCGGAGCAACTCTGTCGGAGTCCGTTAACCGCGCGGCGCACGAAGCACGCACATCCGGGTTCGCCATCCGGTCGGCAGACGATGATCTGTTTCACGTCTGGATTGCTCAGCCCGGACGTCGCCAGAACCCGCCGCTGGTCTTCGGTGCGATCCCTGGCCGCGATGCGCAGCTGCTTGAACGGCTGGTCCACGCCGCGCGGCGTTTGATCACCCAAGACCGCACGCTCACCGAACAATCCGCCGATGTCGCGTCCTGTCTCGAATCACTGACATACGGTCTCGAAGAGCAGAACTGGCTCCGCTCCCTTAGCAGTCATCTCTCATTGTGTTCTTTGCGGCACACCTGGCTTGATGTGGTCCGCGCGATCCTGCCCTCGCTTCGCTCCTTAATTCATGCGGATGCGGTGACGGTGATCATGAATGAGGACTACACCAAGGCACTGCAGACTCCCGCATTGCAGTCCGTGCAGTGTGTTCTCACGGACGGGAAGGACGTGGTCTCGGGATCTTCATGGCAAATGTGGCGCGATGAGCGGACTGCGACTTTCGACGGCCGTTCCGTCGTCCAGAACGGCCCCTATGTTGACCGGTTGATTCAGACCCACCGAGTGCATGCTTTCTGCGCCGTTCCCATGGTGCACCGTGATCTTCACTTCGGCTGGATCGCCGGCGTCAAACAACGCGCTTCAGACAGTGACGGCCGGCCGCGCGAGCGGCTGAGTGAAAATGAATTCGGCACGGTGGAGGCGGGCCTGATGGAAGCCGCCGCCGCCATGCTTGCGACCCATCGAAACAACGTCGATCTGCTGCAGGATCGCGAAAACCTGACGATCGGTATTATTCGAACAATGGGCAATGCGATCGATGCCCGCGATCCGTATACCCGCGGCCACAGCGAGCGCGTGGGACGATACGGGCGATCGCTCGCGCGGGCCGTCGGGCTGTGTCCGGTGGATTGTGACCGTCTCTATCTTTCGGGATTGCTACACGATGTCGGCAAGATCGGCATCCCGGATACGGTGCTGCGCAAACCGGGGAAACTCACCGAAGAAGAGTTTGCCGTCATCAAGAAACACCCCGAGATCGGGGCGCGGATTGTCAGCGCACTGCCACAACTTGCGGACCTTCTGCCGGGGATTCTCCATCATCACGAAAACTGGGATGGCACCGGATATCCACACGGCTTGGTGGGCGAACGCATTCCATTGATGGGACGGATCCTCGCGGTGGCGGACGCCTATGATGCCATGACCAGCAATCGCCCTTATCGCGACGGCATGCCCCGTTCGCGTGCCCTGGAGATTCTGTCGACCAACGCCGGAACGCAATGGGACAAGCAACTCGTCCAGGCTTTCCTCGCGATTCCCGTCGAGCAGCTCAATCGGGATTCGTTTGACGGCTCGAACGGCTGGAGCACCGATGAGGTGTCTCTCCGCGGGGGCACCGCCGCGCTCCTAGGCGGAGACCTGTTGCCCACGACGACGTACGCCAGCAGTGATGATGCGCTCCCGGCCGATATTTTTGCGATCCCCTGATCTGCCATGAAGACCATCCACCACCATTCCGCGCCGTCAACTCGCCGTCCGCCCCACACGGGCCGGACACGGTGTGGATTCTCGTTCGTGGATCTCGCGCTCACCGCGCTGATCATAGGGATTGTGGCCGCTGTCGCCACGCCTCGATTTGCCAGCACCGTGCAGTATTATCAGGTGGACGCAGCGGCCCGGCGCATCGAAGCCGACATCAACTATGTGCAGTCGTCCGCCCGTCTGACGAATCGTTCCTGCAGCCTGACGTTTTCCGCTTCGCAGCCGACCTACACCACCACCGGCGTGCCGCACCTCGACAACTCCGGCCGCGATTACGCCGTCGATCTCGCCGCCCTCGGCTACCCGGTCAGCCTGCAGGTGAACTTAAACGGCGGACGCACAATCAGCTACAGCCCGACCGGTGTCGCTCAGGCGGGATCCCCACTGACGGGATTGACCACGGCCTCGATCACGATCACCGCCGGTGCGCAGACGCGCGCCATCACAGTTGATCCGGTGACAGGGAAGGCACGGCGATCATGACGAAACGATCACTCGGCATGCCGCGCCGTGGCTATACGCTGCTGGAACTCACGATCAGTCTCGTGGCGGCGGTGATCCTGATGGCCGGCATGGCCTCCGCGGTCGCGGTGTCGGCCCGATCGCTCAGCGTGGCTGATGCCGGCAATCGCGCCCGCGCCGACTCCACCGACGTCCAGCGCGACCTGATGGCCGATCTGCAACGAGCCACCGGATTCACCGAACGGACCCCCACTGCGGTCACATTTACCGTTCCCGATCGCACGGGGGACGGTCGCCCGGAAGCCCTTCGTTACGCGTGGGGAGGCTCGCCGGGTTCATCGCTCACGCTGCAGATGAATGGCGGCACCGTGCAGACAGTCGCCGAGAACGTTCAAAACTTCGCACTCTCGTACCGAACACAGTCGCTAGTGGCTCCGACAGTCCCGGATGAAAGCCCGGTCGTCAGCGGACGGGTGCTGTTTGTGACTGGCCCACCCGGACTCGCGCCGACTTTTGGCGTGCCGATCGGCGGGACGCCGGGCAACCCGGTTTCGGAAACCAGTCGCGATCCGAAGATCAGCCTGCTCCAATCGTGGGCGTTCGAGGTCACCACCATCGCGGCCGATCGCACCCAACCCGAGTTCGATGCCGCGATTGCCCAGAACGATGTGATTTATCTCTCGAGCGACCCCGGCGTGTCTCAGGCCGCGCCGCGACTGGCGAACCTTGCCGTCGGCATCGTGAATGAAAACATCGAGCTGACAGAACCGCTCGGCTTCTATCCCGGAGCGGCAAGCGTCGCCGGGACGGATACAACCATCGGCATCACCGGTCACTACATCACGCAGAGCTATTCCTCGCGTCAGACGCTCCGTTTGCTGACGGGGGGGAATCTCCTGCAGTCCTTTCAGAATCCCAAGGCGATGGGGTTATCAATCCTCGGCGTTGTCCCCTCGACAGACACGGTGAGCTTTGCCACGCTTGCCGCGGGTCGGCGACGCTTCGACGGACTCAACGCACCGGGCCGCCGCGTGCAACTTCCGTGGGCCACGGCCAATTTCAACTCGGCGTGGTTGACGGCCGATGCCCGCGCGTTGCTCAAGTCCTCGCTGTTGTGGGCGGCCGGCAATGGATCGGATGGCAACCCGTCGGCGACAACCTTCGGCCTCACCAACTCGAATGCGAACGCAACCAGTGTCAGTTCCCCCAACAACCTTATGCATGCGTCGAAGTTCACGCTCGCGGCACGCGGCGAGTTAATGGAGCTTTCGGCGTATGTTCGCGCACGAGGTTTGCCGTTGCGGCTGGCGATCTACTCAAATTCCGGCGGAGCTCCCAGTGTGCGACTGGCTCAGACTAACGTCCTTACCGGGGAAGACAACGATGCCTGGATCACAGGCGCCGTGACTCCCGTCGTGCTCGAACCCGGAACGTATTGGCTCGCCGTCGCGCTCAGTGCGTCGTCACAGCGTGCCTACTGCGATGATCCCTTGACCGGGGTCACCTCGCAGATTTCGCAGCGGCCGTTCAGCGGCGGATTTCCCGCGACATGGACGCACGGCTCCGGCGGTTCCACTACCACCCTGGCGCTCAAGCAACTGCTCATGTACGGCTCGATCCTCACGCTTCCCTAATGGATTCAGGACACGACTGCGATGAATCGCTTCTCCCAACAACCTGGCCGCTCGCGACGCGTTCTGTCGCCGCGCGGGCTGACGTTGATGGAAGTGACCGTCTCCACTTTGATCGTCGGTTGCCTGGTCGTCGCCGCGTTGCAGTCCGTCGGAAATATGACTCGTACCTGGATCACCACGAATCAGGTGCTGGATGGTCAGGCACTGGCTCAGGACCTGATGCGCGAAATTCTCTCCCAGGGCTATTCCGATCCCGCTGACGCTGCGGCGAACACCTGGGGCCGGGAGACGGGCGAAACCAGCCGCGTGGTCTTTGATGATATCGATGACTACGACAACTGGACCGAGTCGCCGGTGAAAGACGCCACGGGGAATGCACTCAACGGCTATACCGGCTGGTCACGAACGGTGGACGTGAAAAAGATCAGCACCTGGGATTACTCGACCCGCAGTGACATTTCCAGCGACACCGGGCTGCGTTCGGTCACGGTCGTTGTCACGTCGCCTTCCGGAAAGAAGACCACGCTGGCGCTCTACCGCGCCGCCGACGCCGGAACCGGGCAGAAACTGTCGTCGAATACCGACACGGTCAGCTGGATCGGCTGCACGCTGAAACTCGGCGACAACGCACCGTCGACCATGAGTACATCACTCAGCAATCATGCGGAGGATCAATGATGCTCCGTCAGACGAATAGACTTTCTTCCACTCACCGCCATCGTCGCGGCACGTTGTACGTCGGTGTAATGATGTCGGCGACGGTGGTCGCCATCATCGGGCTCGGCAGCTTATCCGTCGCTCATTTAGGAGTGCGGTCGGCTCAAAATACGCGCGATGCGGAATCGGCGGCGCAGCTGGCCCGTACGGCGGTCGAACTGGGCGTTCGACAGATCAACGCGAATCCGTTCTGGCGGTATCTCGTCTTGAACAACCTGGATTACTCACCATGGGGGCACTCGCTGAACGGTGGCACGATCAGCTACCGCTACGTTGATCCCGACGGCGACTTTCTGAACAACTCTGCCGACGGGATTCGCGTCTACGGCACAGGCCGATGCGGAGCCGCGACCTATGTGGAAAGCGTGCTGCTGCAGCCGACCGGCGATGGCGTTTCCTGCCTAGAAGCCGCGCTGCATTGCCGCAGCCACTTGAATCTGCAGAACTACTGCAACATTGTCACACCGCACTTTTTGAGTGTCGACGGTTCTATCACAGCATCGGCCACGCAGTGTGAAATTGCTGGCCGCGTGGAAGCGACCGGCAGCGTCAACGGCAACATCACGGGGACGCGAAGCGCGTTTGTCTCCGCCCGCCAGATGCCGGGCAATACCGCGTTCGAGTACTACCGGGCGAACGGAACGGCGATCGACATCGGGACGATCCCGCTCTCATCGAATGTCCGGGTCGTGAGCAACCGTCTTTTTGCTCCGCGATTAAATCCCTTCGGCGCTGCCGGAAACGCCGAGGGAATCTATGTGATCGATTGCCAGGGACAGAATCTGCGGATCGAACACTCTCGCGTTTTGGGAACGCTGGTGATCCTGAATCCCGGAACGATCTGTTGCTTTCAGGGATCAGTCGCGCACGCCCCGGTGAGCCCGAACTTTCCCGCGATCCTGGTGCAGGGCGATGCCCAGTTCGATACCGCCTGGGATCCGTTGAGCGAAGCCGGACGAGGCACGAACTTCAACCCGGTGGACGCACCGTTCGAGAACAGCACGGATGTGGACACCGTCGATCAATACGCCGCGGTTATCAAGGGTCTGACTTACGTTTCCGGCAAACTGACGATCAAAGCCAATCTCGCGGCAGAATGTGCCTTCGACGGCTCGGTCGTGTGCGGGTCGATCGAACTCGAAAATACGGGCGATGCGAGGTTTTCCTACCGTCCCACGCACTTCGACTTTCCGCCGCCTGGTTTTGCTACAGGCAACAAGCTGCAGGTTGTTCCCGGAACCTGGGAACGGGCCGCACTGCCGTAGGCGGTGAGGCGGCTGACGTCGCAAATCGTCAACACGCCACGTTGCGATTTGGCAACAGCACCGTCACTTCAACGGGCGTCGAACATCGCCCCACGATGAATCGCTCCAAGTCCGTTTTCGCCTGCTTCTCTCGCATGGTTTGGCCAACGCAGAGCACATCGGCATGACCATGTCGGCCGTCAGACCGGTCGCGGCATTCGAGTTGCATCAGCGGCGAGGAACTCTTTCCTCTCGCGAGCATTGCCATGTGGTTTCGATTCGCCCTGAGCCTTGTCTGTCTGGCCAACGGATCGATCACGTTCGCAGCGTCCCCGGAGGACGTCACCGCGCTGGTGAATCAGCACGTCGAGCTGTTACTGGAAGACGGACGACGGCCGCGCGGGTTATTGTCTCCGCAATCCAGCGAGGAATGGATCGTCCTGCAAGCCGAGCTTCCGGACATCGTGCTGAATAGCCGCTTTGCGCTGCGGTCCGTGCGACAGGTCGAACCGGTGACCGGCCCGCGCTCTCCCGAACCCGAGCTCACCCTCCCGCCTGCGCCGAACGAGAACCTGCCGCTTTTCACGCCGCCGTTTTCTGCGCCGTTCGAGAATCCATTCCCGTGCAACATTCCCACGTGCGCACCGCAGCCGTTTCCGTGCCTTCAGCCGATGTCCCTCTTCCCAGCCGTCGACCGACTGAACGCACCGCGTTCGCTTCAGATCGAGACGCGTCTGGCGAACTGGAACGCGGATCCTGAGATGGACGGCCTGCTGATGCGCGTCACGCCGCTGGACGCCTGGGGGCAAGTGGTCGCCACCGATGGCCATCTTGATGTCGAACTGGTGACAGAGACGCGTCTCGCCACCGGCGGTCGCACGGTTTCTCGCGCTGATCCGTTCGCCGTCAGCGAACGATGGTCCGTGCCCGTGCAGGCGATCCATTTCGACGCCGACGGCGTGACTGTCCAGCTTCCGTTTCGGCGAATCAACCCGGAATGGAATTACGACATTGCCCCCGATGCGCTGGTGCTAGCTCGACTGCGTGTGCCCACGGCGGGAACGTTCGAAGCCCGTGACTCTCAAGTGACGCTACGCCGCACCAGCCGCTTCCGCGATGATCTGTTCCTTCGTTATGGGCCGCGATGATCCCCATTCGTCGTGTTGAATCGTCCCCTCAGCGCGCACGCTGCGCGGAGTTCGACCAAAATCGATGCCCGAGCGTCAGTCAAAGCCCGCAGGAACCGCTGGCACACTGATTGCGTCTGACAGCTTCGTCACGTTTGAGCCTCTCTAACGTTTACGGAGCAAATCATGGCTACGAAAAAGAATAAGATGGATGACGATCGCGACCCGATCACCGGTACCCCGGGTGCCCATCCGGTCGCGACTGGTGTGGGAACGACGTTAGGCGGTGCCGCAGCTGGTGCGGCGGGCGGCGCGATTGGCGGCCCGGTCGGCGCGGCTATCGGCGCCGTCGTCGGTGGTGTCGTCGGCGGCGCTACCGGCGCGATGGTCGGTGAAGACCTGGATCGTGAAGAGGATACGTACTGGCGTGAAAACTACCGCCATCGACCGTATTACTCCGACGACCTGTCCTATGATAAGATCGCGCCGGCCTATCGTTACGGCTGGGAATCGCGTGCCCGCCTCGGCGAACAGTCTTTTGACGACGCCGAAGACGTTCTGTCCGCGGGCTGGAACGAAACCAAGAATGAAGTGAGTCTCGGCTGGGAACAGGCGCGCGAAGCGATTCGCGATTCGTGGAACCACGCCGATGAACGCTATCGGCGCGTGCCTCGGTAAGACCCGCCGTCTGCTTCACGCGGAACGATCACGAAGCACCGCAGTCCTTTCGACTGCGGTGCTTTTTTATTGATGGTTAAGTTTCTACGAATCCGCTGGAAAGCATCAATCGCCACTTGAACGAATGAGTGCACCTGACTACCCTGACGAAACTGTCAGTGTGTCCAGTCGGCAAGTCTGCAGCCAACACGATCAGGAAAATCCCCATGCGCTCAACGTGGGTTAGCTTGCTTCGTCAGTTCTGGTCTCGTTCTTGTGGATTGAAGATGCGGCATACGCCGCTGCGACGGCGCCGAGCCGGTCGCATCCCGCGAGTGGAAACCTTTGAATCCCGCGTCCTGCTGGCGGGAACGCCGACACTCACCGTCATCTTGAGTGCGGCGACAACGACAGAAGCACCGTTCAATAATGGTGTCCCGGGAACAGTGCAGCGATCCGACACGGATCTTTCCCAAGCGTTGACCGTTAATCTCATCAGCAGTGATCCGACGGAAGCGCAGGTGCCGAATTCGGTCACGATTCCCGCCGGATCCGCGACCGCGAACTTTCTGGTGCGGACCCTCGACGATCAACTCCTTGACGGCACGCAGACGCTTCAAATCACCGCGACTGCGCCGGGCTTTGTGTATTCGTCGACAACTTCCGCTCCCGCCGGTTTGGATACGACGTTCGGAGCCAGCGGATATTCCGGGGCGACATCGTCCCTGTCGTCGTCCAACGCGATCCCGGATGTCATCGTCCAGCCCGATGGTGCGATTCTGACACTCGCGCAGGCACCAAGCCCGGAAAACAGCTGGCGGTTGACGCGAAAGCTTTCCAACGGCAACAGCGATCTGGCGTTCGGTTCCTCCGGCGTCGTAACCACGACGTTCTCGAACGCGTCGCGGGCGACGCCCACCTCGCTCGCACTCCAGCCCGACGGAAAGATCATCGCCGTTGGTTTCGTGTCCGGCGGAACGACGATCTGGGATGATCTCACCGTCGTGCGCTACAACGCGAATGGCTCGCTCGACACCACATTCGGGACCGGCGGT
>Ga0247823_10004772_pt1 | contig 10818 bp, 11 predicted proteins | sample 13C_PalmiticAcid_2_FD_192426 | JGI IMG/M metagenome (GOLD analysis project Ga0247823, IMG submission 192426) | Soil microbial communities from agricultural site in Penn Yan, New York, United States - 13C_PalmiticAcid_Day30 | ecosystem: Environmental > Terrestrial > Soil > Agricultural land...
CCGTCCGCCCATGCGCCATGTGCGAGCACCACTGTTGCCTGTTCCGGCATCCTCCACCCTCCTTCGATAGAAACCACCTAAAGCGATTTAGTGTGGTTACAAAGCATGTGCGTAACTTGTCAATGGCATTTTGTAGGGTTACATCCCTGTCGATGAAACGACGACGGACCCAACCCCCATGCCGCTGAGCACGCCCGCCCTGTTCCTCGCCGACGCCCGCGGCATCGACTTCCTCAATTCGGTCGCGACGCCGCTCGATGTGCCGGTCGATTGGATCCGCGATGGCCGTGGACTGGTCGATTGGCTTCGCCAGGCGGGGCTGGTGCCCGAAACCCAGCTCGAGGCGATTGTCGCGCGGGCGATGCCCGGCGAATTGGACCGGGTCGCGGACCAGGCGCGCGACCTGCGCGAATGGTTTCGAGGGTTCGTCACGCGCCACATGGGCAGGCCCTTGGATGATGGCGCGCTCGAAGCGCTCGGGCCGATCAATCGCCTTTTGGAACGCGACGAGAGCTATCGCCACCTTGTGGACCATGACGGTCATCTGGCGCTGGAGACCGCCCGGCGCTGGCGCTCACCCGAGTCGCTACTGCTCCCGATAGGCGAGGCACTGGCGCAGGTCGTCGTCGAGGAGGATTTTGCTCAGGTGAAGGCCTGCCAGGGAGAGAGCTGCACCCTCTTGTTCGCCGACCACACGCGCGGCCGCGCGCGCCGGTGGTGCAGCATGGCGGTGTGCGGTAACCGGGCGAAAGTCACGGCCCATCGCGCCAGACGGCGTGAGGCCGTTACCTAACCGAGGCAGGTCCAGGCACGGGTTTGTCGAATCTGCCGGCGGTCAATCTCCATTGTCGAGCTGAACGCGACGCTCCGGGCGCATCGCTTGATTGGCTCGACGCGAGGACGTGGCTGACCAACCAAGCGAAGTTGTTTCTATGGCAGTTTCCGCGAATGTGGCTGAGACCCGCCGTTCCGGGACCGATCCGTGAGATGGTTGACCGCCTTCTCAATGACCTTCCGTCAGGAAAGCACCGCCGATATTCCCACTACACAGCGGCACTCGCGGGCGCCCACGTCGTAGCCACTTCATTCGCTAGCGCTCCCAGGCAACGAGTGCGTCGACAATCGCCACTGTCTCCGCGGGATCGCGCACGCGAATGCTGTCGACCCCAGTTGCCCGCACCGGCTCATCATTGCCGCCCGGGTAGATAGCATCGCCGAGGAAAAGGATCTCCTCGCGCGAGACTCCGGCGTGCTCTACCAGCCTCGCGATCGCGAAAGCCTTGTCGATACCCGGCCGCGTTATGTCGATCGACGTCGAGCCGCCGATTTTCACCGACAGGTCCGGCAACGCTGCCGAGAGCTGCTGTTGCAATGCCTGGCGCCGGGACATATCGGGGTCCCACGCCTTTTTGGCATCGAGGGGCGCCGCCTGCCCCAGCGCCGAGAAGGTGATCTGGCTGCCACGGTCCTCGACCCGAGGTCCCCAGAGCTGGTCGGTCTCAAGTCGAGCCTCCGCGACCGCTTGGTCGAGCGCCGCCAGGATCCTTTCACGCTCGGTACTAGAAAAATTCTGGGCATAGACTTGGCGCCATGCGCCTTGCGAGAATCGGAATAGCTTCGCGCCGGTGGTGGGCATGATGAAGAGCCGGTCCAGCCGCACGTCCCGCCGCAATCGAGATACGACCTGCTTCTCAAGCTGTGGCCAGTCGCCACCGGAGATGACGGCCACCATCGCGATAGTGAGCAGGGCCGAGAGGCTGGCGGCCATTTGGTCGCCAAGGGGCTGCTTGCTTTCCGCAAGCGTGCCGTCGAGGTCGAAAGCGAGTAGGCGCTTCACGTGACGCCCCCGGCCATGAAAGAGTTCGCTCGGCCCCCTATCCAGCGTAAGGCCGCGTCGCCCAACCCGGCGATCGCACCCGACCGCGCGCGCTCTGACCGGGCCCGCCCGCCCGTCGCCGGGCTCTGCCCGGAGCGCGGATAGCCGGCACCGGTGTCGAATGAAGCGCTCAGTGGGTGCATGCGCGAACACGCGAGAGCAGGATGGCGTTGATCGCGTCGGCGACGCCATCCTCGTCGCTCGACAGCGTGACATAGCTGGCCGCCAGCCGCACGTCCTCGGGGCCCTGCCCCATGGCGATCGCCAGGCCCGCCCGGGCGAACATCGGCAAGTCGTTGCGCTGGTCACCGATGGCAGCCGTCTGGGCGAGCGGAACCCCGGCGGCCTCGGCAAGTGCCGAGATGCCATCGCCCTTGTTCGCCTGGGCAGCAGTTATGTCGAGATAATAGGGCTGGCTCCGTACCACGTTCGCTTCGGTGCCGAGCGCTTGCCGGAGCTGGACCTCCAGCCGGGCCAGCAAGGCATAATCATCGGTGACCGCGACGATCTTGTCGATCGAGTCCGCGAACTCGGCCATGTCGCCGACCAGCACCGGCTGCTGGTTCGTCGAGGCGATCTCGCGGGACGTATGCGGATCCTCCAGCGACGAGGCATGCCAGAAGCCGCCCCGGAACAGCCAGATCGTCACGGGGAACTGGTACAGGACCTCGAGGCTATGACGGGCCGCCGCCGGCGGGATTACATAGCGGTGCAGGATCGTGCCATCGGTGCGCAGGATCGTACCGCCGTTGAAGGCAGCGATGGTGCCGTCGAGCGCAAGGCGTTCAGCGACCCAGAGCATGCCGCTCGGGGGACGCGCACTGATCAGGCTGACGGTCGCGCCGGCATGCGACAGCCGCCCGACCGCGGCAACGACGCCGTCAGACAATGTCTTGTCGCTGCGGATCAGCGTCCCATCCAGGTCCGAGACGACCAGCCGGATCGCACCGCTCACCGGCGCCGCTCCGGCATGGCCGATCCGCCAGGGCACTTACCGGCCCAAACCCGTCTCACTGCGGCATCTCAACATGGCCGCCAAAGCCGAACCGCATGGCCGAAAGGAGCTTGTCGCCAAAGGTGGTATCGACCCGGCTGCGATACCGCGCGAACAAGGCCGCGGTCAGGACATGGGCCGGCACCGCTTCCTCCATCGCCGCATCGATCGTCCAGCGTCCCTCGCCGGAATCCGCAACTCGGCCGGTGAATTGCTCAAGCATGGAATCGCGGGCGAGGCCGATCGCGCAGAGATCGAGCAGCCAGGAGGAAATGACGCTGCCGCGGCGCCAGACCTCGGCGACATCGGGCAGATTGATGTCGTACCGCTCTTCCACCGGCAATTTCTCCGACGCCTTGCCCTTCAGAATGTCGAAGCCCTCGGCATAGGCCTGCATCAGGCCGTACTCGATGCCGTTGTGCACCATCTTCACGAAGTGGCCGGCGCCGTTCGGCCCGGCATGGATATAGCCGCGTTCCGCCCGATCATCGGTGGCGCCCCGCCCCGGCGTGCGCGAGATGGTGCCATAGCCGGGCGCCAAGGTATCGAAGATCGGATCGAGCAGATCGACGGTTTCCTTGTCGCCACCGATCATCATGCAATAGCCGCGATCGAGCCCCCAGACGCCGCCCGAGGTGCCAACATCGACATAATGGATCTGCTTCTCGCGCGCCGCGGCGGCGCGGAGGATATCGTCCTTGTAGAAGCTGTTGCCGCCGTCGATGATGATGTCGCCGGGTGATGCGAGCCCGATCAGCCGGTCCACCGTATCCTGGGTAGGCCCGCCCGCCGGCAGCATTACCCAGAAGATGCGAGGCGTGTTCAACTTGGCGACCACGTCTTCCAGCGACTCCGCACCCGTTGCGCCTTCGCTGACCAGCTCGGCGACGGCGCCGTCATCGCGGTCGAAGGCGACGATCTCGTGGTTCCCGAGCATCAGGCGGCGCGCGATATTGCCACCCATCCGGCCCAGGCCGATCATCGCTAGACGCATATGGTATCCTTTCAACTTCTTCTGGAGGCACTGGAGATTTCGGTCGGATCATTCCGGTTGTCGCAAGAGGTTGCGGGCGACGTCACAGACATGGTCGAGCGTGAAGCCGAACTTTTCCTGCAGCTTGGCGATAGGCGCCGACGCCCCAAAGGTCGACATGGTCACCGTCGCCCCCTCGGAGCCGACATAACGGTCCCAGCCGAATCCACCGGCCTGCTCGATCGCGACGCGGGCCTTGACGCCCGGCGGCAGGACGCTCTCGCGATATCCCCTGTCCTGCTTCTCGAAGAGATACCAGCTTGGCAGCGAAACGACCCGGGAACGGACACCTTCGCCGGTCAGCCTTTCATGGGCAGCCACGGCAAGTTGCAGTTCAGAGCCGGTGCCGATCAGGATGATCTCCGGGTCCTCCGCGCCACCAAGCACATAGCCGCCCCGCGCCAGGCCATCGGCGGGCGCATATTTTTCCCGGTCGAGGGTCGGCATGGCCTGGCGGGAGAAGATGAGCGCAGTCGGCTCGTGCGTGTGGTTCAACGCGACCTTCCAGGCTTCCGCCGCTTCATTGGCATCACCCGGGCGAATAGTGTCGAGACCGGGAATTGCCCGCAGCGTAGCCAGATGCTCGATCGGCTGATGGGTGGGGCCATCCTCGCCCACGCCGATGCTGTCATGGGTGAACACGAACACGACCGGCAATTCCATGATCGCGGCCAGCCGGACCGGTGCCCGCATATAGTCGGCAAAGACGAGGAATGTCCCGGTGTACGGCCGGAGATAGGACAGGGCCATGCCGTTGGCGATCGAGCCCATGGCATGTTCGCGTACGCCGAAATGCAGGTTCTTTCCGCCATAGGCGCCGGCCTCGAACGAAGACGCGCCCTTGATGTCCGTCTTGGTCGAAGGCGAAAGATCAGCCGCGCCGCCCAGCAGCGCCGGGATAAGGGGGGCGACTGCATTGAGTACCTGGCCGCCGCTGTCGCGGGTTGCGAGGCCCTTGGCATCGGCTGGGAAAACCGGAACCGCGTCTTCCCATCCTTGCGCGATCCTGCCTCGGCGCAGTCCCTCGATCTCGTCCGCCTCAGCCCCAAAGTCCGCCCGGAAGCGCTCGAAGAGCGCCTCCCATGCCTCCCTGGCAGGCTTTCCGCGTGCCGAGACAGCAGCACCGAAAGCCTGTGCGACCCCATCCGGCACAAGGAACTGCGCGTCTTCGGGCCAGCCATAGGCACGCTTGGTGGCCCGGACATTCTCCTCGCCCAGCGCTTCGCCATGTGCCTTTTCCGACCCCGCGCGCGGGCTTCCCCAGCCGATGACGGAGCGCACGATGATGAGCGTCGGGCGGTCCTCGGTCGCCTTGAAGCCGTCCAGGGCCCTTGCGACCGCCGCCGTGTCGTTGGCATCATCGACATGGATGACGCGCCAGCCATAGGCTTCGAAGCGCTTGCCCACGTCCTCGTCGAACGCAAGCTCCGTCGAGCCTTCGATCGAGATATGGTTGCTGTCGTAGATCCAGCACAGGTTCGAGAGCTTGAGATGACCGGCGATCGAGGCTGCTTCGCTGGAGACGCCTTCCATCATGTCGCCGTCCCCGCACAGCACATAGACGTCATGGTCGAACAAATTATAGCCAGGCCTGTTGTAGCGCGCGGCAAGCGCCCGCTCCGCGATGGCCATCCCCACGGAATTGCCGCAGCCCTGACCCAAGGGTCCGGTCGTGGTCTCGACACCAGTGGTGATACGATATTCTGGATGGCCCGGCGTCTTGGAACCCAGCTGTCGGAATGTCTTGATGTCGTCGAGGCTCACCGCCGGCTTGCCCGTAGGAGTGCCCTCCGCGTCGATCTCGCGCACCCCGGCGAGGTGCAGAGTCGCATAGAGCAGCATGGAAGCATGGCCGACCGAAAGGACGAACCGGTCGCGATTGGGCCAGTCCGGCTTCTGCGGATCATAGCGCAGGAAATCGTGCCACAGCGTATAGGCAACGGGCGCGAGACCCATCGGCGTGCCGGGATGGCCGCTATTCGCCTTCTGGATCGCATCGATCGCGAGCGTCCGAATGGTGTCGATCACGAGACGCGCAGGCACGTCTCCGTCGATATTGGCATGCACGGTTTCGGCCACGACGCTCCTTCCAAGCTGCGGCTCGAAAGAGCCCGGCGGTTTGCCGAACGCTCCTAGCCTAAACCGGCTCCGGCACCTGACGCTCTTGGCGCGACACGCCTTCCGGCCCGGCGACATAGATGGCATCGATCTCGGTCAGAAACAGCCCATGCGCGAGTATGCCTGGGCAGGCATCGAGAGCTGCGGCGAGCGCCTCGGGCATATCGATCGAGGGAAATCGCGCATCGAGCACAATATTTGCCTGGTCGGTGACGAAAGGCGCACCCGAAGATTCGCGGCGAAGGGAGGGCTCCGCACCGAGCTCGCGAAGTCGCCGCTCGATATAGGCCTGGGCGAAGGGCAGGATTTCCACCGGGACCGGTCGATTGCCGAGATGCGCCGCCAGCTTGGAATTATCAGCGACTGCGAGCATGCGCGTGGCGGCCGACGCGACGATCTTCTCCCGAAGCATCGCACCGCCCGCCCCTTTGATCGCGCGAAGCGCGGGGTCGACTTCATCGACGCCGTCTATCCCGAGATCAACGGCCGCCTTGCTCGCGAAATCACGTATACGGATGCCCAGTCCTGTCGCCAGATCGGCCGTCTGCAATGACGTCGCCACTGCCTCGACCTTCAAGCCGTTCGCCATGCGGCGAGCCAGTGCCTCTATCGCGTAGCGGGCCGTCGATCCGGTACCGAGCCCGACAATCATGCCATCGCGGACTTCCTCGATCGCGGCAGCCGAAGCGGCACGTTTCAGCTCTTCGGCGTTCACTCCAGTTCTCACCGGCTCACAATCCGTGCTGGCGCCAGAACCCGCCTGTTCCTTCGATCAAACCCACCGACAAGCACGAGCAGGGCCTTTTCCACAGCCATCATATCGACAGATATGTATTGGCGCCCCACGCTGCCGACCAGCCCTGCATATCGACGGATATGGGGAAGGCGGGTTCCTGATGTTCATTCTCGCCATATTTCGCTGGCTGTGACCGCGTTTGGTACCTTTGCACCGAAGGCGGCAGATGTCGCGCCGACCTCGGTCCCCGCTCCAACTCCCGTGATAGTGCAGGCATCCGCCTGGTGCGGCACACCCGCGCCGCATTATGCGATCGAACTCCACCCGTTAGGCGTGTAGCAGAACGAATCCCTGGAGCGTTTCTGAAGCTTCGGGTCAGGGCCCGCCGACAGGAACCGTCGCGTGGCCCCTCGTTATCCCAGCCAGAAGCCAGCCCGTGCCGCCCTCCCCCCGGCGGCGCGGGCTGGCTTCCTCTATTCCGGGGTGGGAATGCCAGCGAACGCGAAGAATGAGGAACGGAGCGAGCCGTCTCGCGCCGAGGGCCTGGCGATGATGGCGGGCAACCTGCGCGATTGCAGGACCGAACCCCTTCATCACCGCGGGCATCCCACTGCGGCTGACTAGGTTTTTCCGCATCCCAGCCTTGGCAGCGCGCATGGACTAGCGGGGCAGCACGGCCTCCTGTCGAACCCCGGACATACGAAGGGCCGCCCCTCGCGGGACAGCCCTTCCATTGTCTTTGCCCTGTGGGCGAGCTCAGCCGAGCCGAACTCCCGCGGTGGAGGTCATATCCATCGAGTTCGCCGCGCGCGGCTTGGGACAATGAGACATCTGACCACCTCCTTTCCGTTGTTGAACGATGGGCGTTATGTGGGAGGACGGGCCCGGCGGTTCAAGACGCCAAGACACTGTGACCGTTGGGAAAAGCTGCACCCGAAGTGCGCATCTGCGCCACCGCTCTGCTCGGGGCCTGCACGCCTCGTCCGCGCTTACGCAATTCTACGAGATGCATCCGGACCGGCAGCGATTTACCTCCGATATGGGCGAATGCCGGAGGGGCAGATGACCGAGAACGGATATTTTCGCAAAACGCGCCGATGCCGAGCGCGGCGCAGCGCTAAAGGCCAAGGACATGCCGAGCTTTCGCGCGCATATGGGCATGGCTCTGGAATATGAGCGCCGGGCGCGCGGTTTCGCGCCGCGCCAAGCCGACAGGGTCGTTCTCGACTGAATTCAAACCATTTGGGTGCTGACGGGGCTTGTCCCTCGTCTCCGGATGACGACAAAGGCCCTCATGTCCTTTCGTACCCAGGCTGCGTTGATCGTCGCGGCCGCCGCGTTGCTCGGCGGCCTGATCGGGGCGGCACCGAGTTTCCTCTTCACCCCAGATGCCGTGGCCGCAGACGCGGTGACTGACTGCACTGTGGTGGATGGCGACACGCTGCGTTGCGTGGCCGAGCGGATCCGGCTGCTGGGCATCGATGCGCCGGAGCTTCCCGGGCACTGCGCCCAGGGCCGTGACTGCGCGCCAGGCAATCCCTTCGCCTCTACCGAAAGCCTGCGCACCGCCCTGACGCCGCCCCTGCGGATCGAGCGGGTGGGCAAGGACCGCTATGGCCGCACATTGGCCTTGGTCGCCGGGGCGAAGGGCGATCTCTCCTGCTGGCAGCTCGCGCATGGCCAGGCCATCTACAAGCCGCGCTGGGACAATGACGGACGGCTTGCAAGAATCTGCGCCGCGGTGCGCTGACGGATTCCCTCGCGTTTATCGCTGCGATATCGGCGGCAACCTTATCGATGGCTGCCAGCTCATCCAAGGGTCGCTTCGAAAATGTCGAACGACCCGGCCGATTGGCTTGCTGTTAGCCGAACGGGCAACCCGGCATCGAAAAGCAGCTCCCATTCGGGCGAGCGCCCGACATGCCCCCACATGGCAGGCAAATCCCGCGCAAGCGTGAACACATAGATCGCCCGCTGCCCTCCCAGCTGGTTCTGGCGGCGTATGGCACTCAGTTCGGCGACGAACGGGCGAGCGTAGTCGAGAGGAAGGCGTTGTAGACCGGGCCAGCCTCGGGATTGCGGTCACTGCGGCCATGCAGGACAATCTGGCCGCGCGGGACGATCACCCGGCTGCTTGCGATCTCCGCTGACAATCCGTTGGCAAGCTGCAACTGCTGCGGGGTCGCGGTGCCCGCTGCTCGCGCAAGCGCCGCCTTCTTGTAGAGGTCGTATTTCTTGCCTCGGTACGTACGGAAATGCGACGCTGTGTTGAGGCGGGTGTAGACGGTTGGCCAGCCCATTTGGCGCGCAGCTTTCCAAAGGCGCGCCTCGATCTGCCCGGTAGGCAGGTCGGCGCCCGCGCCGATTTGGAGCAGCATGTCGTGCACGGTTGCGAAGTGCAGCGGAGTTGGCGGACTCTCAAGTCCGAGTGCGACCAGCGTCGGGTGACCGCCACCGATGCCGAAATGCCAATTGGTCATGTCGATCATGAGCAAGCTCATATTGACCGCCAGCCGGACGATCCAGCGGGAGCAGTTCAAGGTCGCCCGTGCGGTTCACCCCGTTCAGAACACAAGGCTCCTACGTAGCCAACTCTATTGCCGAAAGTTTCTGATTTGTTCTAATCAAGCCGCTCGCCGCCGACTCGGCGATTCGGCATTGATGGAGCATTTTATGGAGCACGATCTCCAGCTGCGGGCGGCTGCGCGCGCGATTTACGACGCCTGCTATCCCGGCGACGAATGGTCACCGGTCGGCTTCGAGCACGCCGAGCGCTTCGGGACCGTCCACTATCGACAAGCAGTCAGCGCCGCCCGGGAAGCACGTTCGATCCTCGGAACCCAGGCCGTGCAGGCCGAGTTGTTCCCGCATATCACGGGGCGGATGCTTGGCTGAGCAACTCGATCCGATCGAGAAGAAGAACTGGCTCGCGCATCGCTGGCCGATTGACTTACGGACCCATCCCTACGGCCAATGGACGGTGCATGTCGACAAGGTCGAGGGACACCGGGTTGGACAGCACACCTCGCGCGTCGACTATGACACGTGGCTCGAAGGCATGCGTCCCGTTTGCCTTGCCCGTTTCATCGCGGCCCGTACCGGGCCGGATCCCGCGACCGCAATCCGCAGGGACACACACGATGATCGTCGAGCTACCGATCGGTAACACAGGGACGATCTACGGTTGGATCGCGATGCGTTCGCCTGGGGGAACATGGTTGTGCTTGCGCCGAGCCCTTCATTCACGAGACCGATACGGCAGGCCCGACGCTGGAGGGTGGCTGCCTAGGCGCCATCCCCCTCCCCGCTGCGCCAGCATTCGCGGACGAAGCGAGATGTTTCCTCTGCAAGCTCGCGGTCCTCAGGGGTACCTCCCATGAAGCCCCCGTGCGGCATGGCTTCGAACACATGGAGTTCCGTTGGCACCTGGAGTCGTCGAAGCAGGCGATGAAGGCGGACGGCGTTCGACAAAAAGAGGTCCCGCGTCCCGGTCTGGATGAACGTCGCCGGGAAGCCCCGAAGGTCGCCGAACAATGGGGACAGATAGGGGTGCGCAAGATCCGCGCCCGCCGCATATAGCAGGTTGTTCGTCATCAGCGGACGCGGAAGCATTACATCCAGTAACTGGTTGGTCTGGAAGCTGTCACCTGACTCGGTCAGGTCCACCTCAGGCGAGAGCAGGACGAGTCCGGCTGGCATCGGCAACCCTTCCTCGCGACCGCGAAGCAGCATGGCCAGCGCGAGGTTGCCTCCAGCAGATCGACCGCCGATCACCACCTTTCCAGCATCGTGGCGGTCGAGCACGTAGCGATACGCGGCAAGACAATCGTCAAGCGCTGCCGGGAATGGATGTTCCGGCGGCGTTCGATAGTCCACGCCGTAGCAATGCACACCGTGCTGATCGGCATGCATGCGCGCGCCCACCCGGCAGGCCTCGCCGCCCCCGAAGATCAGCGCGCCACCGTGAAGATCGATATAGGCGCAACCTGACACCACGGGTGCTGCCGTCTGGGCGATGTGAACGATCGCCTGATCCAGCTGGATGGTTTCGACCTCTGCAC
>Ga0247823_10004773_pt1 | contig 10816 bp, 9 predicted proteins | sample 13C_PalmiticAcid_2_FD_192426 | JGI IMG/M metagenome (GOLD analysis project Ga0247823, IMG submission 192426) | Soil microbial communities from agricultural site in Penn Yan, New York, United States - 13C_PalmiticAcid_Day30 | ecosystem: Environmental > Terrestrial > Soil > Agricultural land...
CAGGTGGAGGGGACGGTGCTGGGGAGAGGGTGTAGCATGATTTCGTGGTGGTGCTTTTCCAGAGGCAGTCGTCACCGTCGTACGGGCCTTGGATGTGGCGGAGGACGTGCGTGCGTCCGACGAGCCAGGAGGTGCTGTCAATTTGCCTGACTGAGTCGCGGACGTGAATGGCGGTTGTCATATCGAGGTGCTGTGATCTTTTGAGTAGCATGTCAAAGCTGTTTTGGGATAGGCTGATTACCGTACAAGAGAGTCTCTTGCGTCTGCTTTTCTGGACGGGAAATGAATGCAAAGACAAGAAGTGAACAGTAATAACCAACATTTGTGTCAAGAACAAAGTGGCGGTGTGTCACGGCAGCCTGCATCCCCCGGGTTGTTTCACGCCACCAACAGGTTGCCAAAAGAAATCATCGCATTGAAGTCTGGCTTCTGGTATCAACCAATGCTGCCTGCGGCCCAGGAACCCTGTCTGGGCAACCGCAATGCATTATCCAAAACCATTCGCCGAGAAAATGATAAGAGAAAGAAACGGGAAGAAAAAAAACAGGAGAGACGACAGAGTGGAAAGGAGTACCCGAAAATGAAAAGAAGAGAAGAACCCGAATGAGAACCCCCAAAAATCACCGTCCTTTTCCCATCCGCCCCAAACCCCCATACCCGCCGAACCCAAAGAAGAAAACCCATCCTACTCTTCCCACCTTAAGAGGTCATTCGCTCACTCAACCGAAACTTGACCCTCGGCGCGTCCACCACATTCCACTGCTCCCCCAACTCATTCTCCCCATAGATCCGCTCGTTCCCCTCCTTCAGCCCCCTCGGCAAACCCCACGCCAGCTCCGGATTCTTGAGCCACATCCGCACCAGATACCGCGGCGACGCCGCCGAGTCCTCAAACGCCTCCCGCGAGTGCAGCACGCCGTGGTTGTTGATAAACAGCATGTCGCCCGGCTCCGCCTCGAGCGCGATCTGGTTCCGCCTCGCAATCTCCTCCACCACGTCCAGCGCGCGGCGCTGCTCGTCAGTCAGCGTCGCCAGGCCGGCGGCGCGGCGGACGCCGTCGAGCCCGAGCAGGGGCTCGCGGGCAAAGTTCATCATGATGCGGCCGTCGTGGTGGTAGAGCAGCGGGCGGGTGCTCGACGGGAGGAACTTGCCGCGGCTGTCGAACGCCCAGATGGGCTGGGCGAGGAGCTCGCGGAGGTGGGGATGGGAGCGCATCAGCTCGTTGTAGATTGTCCACGAGGACGAGAGCAAGTTTTTGCCGCCGGCTGAGGCGTTGTTGCGGGTCTGCAGGGCGAGAATATCGCAGAATGTGTCGGTGTGGAAGGTCTGAGTGGATGTCAGCAATGGAACTCGACTTTTTAAGTTCAGGTAACTCACCGATGCTCGTGATGAGTACCTTGTGGGCCGGTCTTGTTGCGGTGTCTTGGAAAGCTTCGCGTCGCGGATGTGCACTGAAACAAGTTAGATGGTACCGATAAAAATGGGCAATGGAAACTTACTCAACATGTTGCCCTCTTCGTCCTGCCGGCCCCGTTTGACCCCGATATAGCACGAAATGCCCAAGAAGACGAGAACATTGTCCTCGGGCGAGAACTCATCCGGCTTTAACCCCCGAATAACGGCGAAGCCCGTCCCCCGATGAATGTCTTGAGCAACCCGCTCAAGTTTGGGTCCGAGCAAAGGGAGCGGGAATGTGGTGGGTGTGACTTCATTTCCATAAAGCCCAAGGCCTGTCCATAATTAATACGGAGTTCCCAGAAGCTGTGGACTGCGAATCGTACTGTTGAAGTGTTCCAACCCGCATTTGACCTCCGCGACCTCGCTCTCTGTCAGGGTTAGGGTAAAGTCGTCCTCGGAGCCAAATGAAGTCGGTCCCCAGGCGAGATCTCCCTCCACTGCCGCCGGCCAGTCGTGCGAAATGGGGAAATAGCGAGGTGCGCAGTTTGGCTTCAGATTCAGGTTCTGCCAGCTCGGCCCCTGCGACCCCAGAAGAACCGTTTCCACGCCCATTTTGAGTCCACACGGTTTCGCAATGTATCCGGCAAGAATCGCTTTTTGTGCCGTGTCGTGCTGGTGTATTAATCGCGGTGGTTGCTTGTTTCCGTGAGCTGCAGCTGGAGGTAGGAGAGCAGGGGTTTGAGCAGCAGCATATATAGCAGAGGAGGAACTGGCACCGGGTTCTGTGTATCCTCCAGGAAGAAAGGCTAGGCGTTGCACCATGCGGCTCAAGGTGCCGAGCCGACTCAAGGGTCCTCCGGGTTGAGTTGGAGTGCATGAGGGTCTCCTGCACACCCTCCCGGGATCACCAATAGGCCTTGCCCGATTTAGGACGAACCCCCGTCCAGACGCGCATGTGCTGCAGGGTGATAAGAGCCGTGGAGCTCATTGGCGGGAGGTGCATTTCGTGTGCTAATCCGACCCAGCGGCTGGGGTCGAGACCGTCGTCGTCAAAGTGAGGGGCTGCCCTACGGGGCGAGTGGAGGGGCGCCACAGATGCAGTGAGCAACTTTAGCGGCTTGCAGAAAGAAAAATCAGGCCACATTTGCAATGAAGGGCTCAGCTGGTGGGGCATGCTCGAGGGTGTCGCGCGGTGTCCAGTCGGGGTCGAAGAGCTGGCTGGTGTACCACCACTTTTCGTGATACACATTGGTGTTGTTGATTGTTTGGAATGCCGGGGCTGCCTTTGTCAGTGGTAGACTCATGTGTTGGTGCTGGCCGGGACTCACCTTTTTGAACCACCACATCCCGGCACTGCGCCATAAAGCCGCTCTGCTCAGCGTCGAGCCGGGCCATCCTCCGAACCCTTGGGGCGTTCCAGTCAAAGCCCGGCGTGAACAACCGCTGGCCCTTGTAGCAATAATGGAAGTGCGCCAGAATGGTTTTGGCCCCTGAGTTTGTCGCGCGCACAAGCGGCATGTCTAGGTATTGGACCTGATCCACTGTCAGAACAACCGTGGCTGTCGAGAGCACCATGGCCGACTTACTTCTGCCCTTCTTCTCTCGGCAAACTGCCTCTGGAACAAGATCTGCATTTCGTAGTTTTGCAAAAGGATGAACGACGTCAAAAACGTAGCGAACCAGTCCTTGGGGCTGTGGGTGTTGAATGTGCTTTGCAGGATGCGAAGAACATCCTTCCTCAACGGGCCGAGAATGCGCTGGATGATGATCGAGGCGATTTGATAGTCGATGTATGGCGGAAGGGAGTCGAGGTCCTGGTAGAATGGGTCCTGGGGGTTCATGGCTCGGATGTCGCTATCAGCCCAGCCAGAGTCGGACCAGCATCTCCACTTGGATTCGATGAAGCGGCAAGCAACCCAGAGTCTCAATGTCTTCTTCAGCATCTCGTTCTGGGTTGGTGGTTAGCAAGCTGCTAGGCAACGCCGAATCCGTGATCAAACTTACTGGAAGAGGGAAGACAGATGCTCGGTAAGCGGCTTGGAAAATGTTCCATACAAGAGGATCAGTGTCGTCCAGGTAGGCTGTCATGTATCGCGTGATCGCTTGGTCGATGTACTCGGTGACGGCTTCGACAACGGCGTCGGGGTCGGCAACAGCCCAAGGGACAGCGTACATTGGTCGTCCTTTGAGATCCACATCCCTTGAGCCCGCAGGGGGGACGAACTCTCTCAGCTCGACCTTGATATGCATCGAACCAACCTGCCCCAGACACAGAAACTTAGGTGGCGCATCTGTCCACTTTCGTTCCAGGTGGAAATCACCATAGTGGGGTCCCACCATTGGGTGAGTCCTGTAGAACGGCATGTAATTCAAACCGGTTCGAAAGAGGGTGCTGTCGGTGACCATGTACCGGAGGCAAGGCAACCGGCTCATGCGCACAGTTCTCTGCTGGCAGGTCAAACAGGGGCCGCGAGGGTTGGTCGGATCGGGGATACACTGGAATGGTCAGCAACTCGACAACTCCATCGCTGAACAATTTGGCTGCACGAGCGTATTCTTACCCGGTTTCTCTGCATTCTGCACCGGACGCAGGCGTGCAGCTGACGCGTGAGATGAGTGTCAACCCTCTTGCTGCGCTCATACGCGCTCCGCTTCTTTTTGACGCGAGCTGAGGAGCTGTCCGAGGCCGATTGTGGAGCCGGTTTGGCGAGCCTCGGAGCGATTCTGTGATACCGGTTGTCTGCGGAGCCGGTGGAAGGTGACATGGGCGATTGCAACGCCGCAGATTCCGGGGAAGGCGACACGATGGCCCAGTCCGTTGAGGCGTCATCCAGGGCGGACCCGTCAGCTTCTCCTCGGGCAGTGTGCTCGCTCAGCGACGCAGTGTCGAGCTCCATCTCCGTCAAGCGGACATATGATCCATCCCCCGTTGTCTCGGAATCCATAGCGATATCGTCGAAGTTGGGGCTCTCGTCAAGGGATTGGTGGACGCCCCATGGTGCATCGCAGTCGTACCACGTCGTATGTGGGTTCAGCAGGATAACTTCGCTCTGATCATGGGCCACTGCCGGCGGTAGCATCAGATCGGAAGGGGTACTTCCAGAACCGCTTGATCCAACAGTCACCAGATCGAAAGGGTCCGAGTCTAGGTCGAGGGAAGTACTGTGCTGGGACGCAGGGACCTGGTCTTCACCGAGTACATGCTGCTGGCTTAGATTATGCCCAAGTGCTGGCTGTTGCAGCGGACTGCTTTCAGTGTTCTGGCTTTGGGCGCGACTTTGCTGGAGAAGTTCGTCCACCGTGACACCCAGGAGGCCAGCAACTCGTTGGATGTCCTCCAAATCTTTCCCCGAGAACTCCATGGCGGTAAATTTCGTGGTTGCGAGGAAATCAGCAGGTGCAGCGCCTGATGCGAATCTCGGCGCAGGGGGAGACTTGATATCCAGATGAGGCTCAGGAAAACGGCGATCCCTGCGGGCATCCTGGGAAGAAAAGGCGAGAGGGGAGGGCAACGTGGTGGGCCAATCATGGCTGATCGGATGCGGCCAGCGAAACCGATCAACAAACGAACCAACAGCGTTGCGGCTGGAAACCGATGCGGGCACACCAAACCGGTCATCCAGGGAGGTCGCCACACCCAAGAAGTGGGCGGATTGCCCCAGGCAGGCGCAGCCAATTGCGTAACACATGTTTGTTCGCCTGAAGATGCCCTGTGCGAGGGTGGGACAAAAGTCAAGTATCGGGAGTTGTTCACACCGTCGTGGCGGCCAGAACCGGCGTTTTAGTGGTCGGGGGGGCTTGATTCCGGGTCGCCAGTGGGTGTTTCAGGGACCCCAAATTCGCGGCTCGGGCGCTGAAGAGTGGAGGCCCAGGATCGTCTGGCAGCCGTGCGGGGAGACTGGTCACAACTTCCTTTCAGGTTATTAGGGCTCAACATCTTGCATCTCAATCACACGACTGTCGGACACGACGTACCTGCAAATCCCAAAGCGCGCCTGCAGTCCCTGTCTCATGCCTCGCGATCGGTTACCCAGGGGTCCAGTGAGGGCCGTCGTCTCCCACTCTTGTCCTGTCTGTCCTGCTCTCCCGCTTGTTTAAACCGGCGTCGTGGTAACAGGACACAGTGAGATTGGCTTCGCGGTGATCGTCTCTGGGATACGGGGTCCGCTACATGGGTCGCACAACATCGATCGAGTGCCGAATTGTCAATGCTTTCCAACAGCGTTGTCGAATATATCGCGCAAACCATCGAGCAGTCAGGCACATTAGTCTGGTACAAGCGTGCGTCCTCTCGTCAAGATTGGAATCAATGGAAGCTGAATCGGCCTATATGATGCCTCGGATTGCCTCACCACTGAAGTAACGGAATCCGGGGCGGGACAGTTCCGCCGTTCAGCAATATAAGCAACGAGCTTCTCGCTTTCGGAACTGTGCTGGTCTTTGCGTCGCTCTGCCCGTTGCGGCGCCCTTGGGTCACGGCTGCATTGTCGAGGCGGGGATATCAGACGATTGAATCGCGAGTCCGAGTCGTCATTGTCCCGAACTGCGTCAAGGGAACCGATTGGGCCGATCGAAATCGAGGATACGATTGCCGAACGCCTGATGAATGGTTTGGTTTGAGCATTCCACCCTTCATCAATATCCATGGCGGACGCATCACTCACTCACCGTATGAGAGATGTTCAAGTGCAGCAGCGCAATGTGGATGGGCCACCAGCTGAGATTGTGCCGAGTTCAAGGTGCGCTCCTGGCTTGAGATGGGGGTTGTTGCTCCATCCACAGTGAGGAACCAGATTGTTGAGTCAACGCCGGAGGGACAGCCAAAATCGTGGCTTTCGATCAGCACAACGGACCACGAGAAGAACGGCCGGCGTGGGTTGGGGAAGGAATAAAACGGAGTCGGCAACCGCACAGGGACGAGACTGGAGCACTGGCAGGAGCAGAGCGGAGCTGTGGCTTCCGCCTGACCAGACTCAACTGCAAGGCAGAACGGCGTTGACACGCTTCTATTCGCCTGCCGGACTGCGTTTACATCATTTTCCTTGATTTGGGACCCCTGGGCCCATTCTCGCGCCCCCATGCCGTGTTGACCCTTCCAAGGTGCCTGCCCTGTTGGGACAGATCGGTTGGTCTGGGCCAATGAGATGACCCTGTCGCTCAAGAGGAAGTCCCTGGCTTTAAGTACACCCCACAGAGCAGGGGCAAACCGGTGAAGCATCTTCTTTCCTGGGGTGGGAATTATCTTTTGAGGGAAAGAGCATCTCAATGCTCGCAAAGCCGGGCCGCCTTGAACCCATGGAAGGTACGACGCTTGTCGAGTGCCATCATGCTGTGTGCAGCTGAACCCCGAGGCTTGGCGCTACGTCATGGCCGAAACTGCAAGCGCCGGATGGTTCCTGGAGCCATGTCAAGCTCTGCTCAGGCAAGGCAGATTGAGCGCGTGGCGAGGCTGTTTCTTTGCAAAACAGGAGCAAGCAAACTCTCAATTTTCTCCCCAATTGTAACAGGAACTCTCTCAAGAAGCCATTGCCCTGAAAAGATCTAATCCGAGTAGACAAAAACGACGGGACGACGATGGATCTCCCAATTGCACAGAACGACCTCTAATGCAAACTGAAAGCATGTGTCAAATCCCTTGCAAGTTACAGCCCACACCTCTTGCGACACTCCTCCACCTCAAAGAACGGCCCCTGCGGAATCGCCTGCCTGAACCTCGCAAGATCCTCGGCCGACACGGCCCCTCCAAACGAATTGAGCACAAACTCGTCCGTCTGCTCAAAGGCCTGCGGCACAACCAGCGCCGCCCCGGGGTCGTCCGAGGCAAACGCCGCCACAGTAAGCGCCGGCGTGCAGTCCGGGTTCATCTGCGCGTGGAACGAGCCCATGGGGAAGATGGTCGTCTGGTTGGCGCTCAGCTCGGTCCGGATCACCCGCGGTTTGCCGGCTGTGTCGAGCACGCCGCCCTCGGGGATCATCTCCGTGTAGACGCGGCCTGAGAGGACGACGAAGATCTCGGCGGAGCGCGGGTGGATGTGCAGGGAGGCCATAGTGCAGGCTGCGCTTGGTAAGTTAATGGCCTTAAGGAGAGTGACTATTTGGAGGCTCACCCTTGATTTCCGCGATGGCCAAGGAGATGCCAGTTCCGACGAGGGCAGGGAAAGTCTTGCGGTTGGCCATGGGGAACGGAGCTGAGTTGAAGTCGAAGACAAAGTTTTCGTCTTTGGGAAGAATCTGATATCTATCGACGGCACTGGCATCTCTGTTGTTAGTTGTGAACACTGCATGAGGGCGTTGTTGGCACCTACGTATCGGCGAGCTGCAGCTGAGCAGTGACGCTGAGTTGAGGAGCTGCGGTCACTGACGAGCATAAAGCCGCAAGGGCAGCCATGCTGGTGATTGATTTGATGAACATTCTGCTGTCTGAAGGGGTAATTGTCCCAGGGGTTTTGGGGAAGAGGATCAAGGAGGCTGAAGTGTCTTTATGAAGATATGTGTTTGAAGGCTGGATGCAGAGGTGCTGGCTTAGATGGGAACGGCATCATGGATTTTATATCACTAGAAGGTGCTTTGTAATGGCTCGCTTTCTGTCTTCCGTGAGAGGCGATCCTGATCAGCTCTGCAAATACGCTGTTTACACGCATCAATACGCTGCGAGGCTGCTTACACCCAGCTGAGCCCCCATGAGCCCCCTCAACAAGAGCTGTTGTATACGCTGTCTCCACTTTTGAATACGCCCTTCACAGCCCCCATCACCACATGCACGAATTTACGTGGTTGACAAATGCCCTGTTGAGGCTTCAATACGCACCAACTGAGCAATGATTCCTTCGCTCAAGCCCAGTCCATGGATCACTCAGCCGAGCGATTGCGATTGAACATGTGCCATAACTCGACCCCATGAAGAAACCAAGCAACATGGAAGTCTCTTGGCATCGCTCTCTTCCAGGTTGTCATCTTCTTCATCGACCTCCACCACGCGGCTGAATTCATGTTTTCGAGTCATGAACCCACTACGGTTTCAGCTTTTAAGGCATCAACTCATCAACCTAACCCGTCTTCCCTTTCCATCTCATTGAAGGATAAAACGGGTAAGGTACCCTGAGCAAGCAGTGGTTGTAGTGCGATGGAACGACGGAGAGGAGAAACACTCTGATGATGCATACCATCTTAGAGCTCCCCTACATGTCTGAAATAAGGTGAACGGAAAACTCATGCGCAGGTTGAAGCTTTCAATGGAATGCAACGACCACAGACTCTACCGCGCAGCTTGAGATGGTGAGAGCAAAGGGATGCTGCACGTTCGTGTGAAAGACGGCGTACTCCCTCGTCCCGTACCCAGTAGATGCATCTCAGGATCGGGATGCCTGACCGAGTGGCGGGTTGTTAATATCCCCAAGTCGTTGGGTTGAAAAAAAGGCCGCTTGGCGGCATTGGCAGCGGCGCAGCTCGTATGAATGTTTCCCGGAACCCAACAAATAGCAGGCTTCTGCCTGGTTTTGACCCCCAACTCCATCCAAAATTCCAACAGCCAACTTCCCACTCCCACTTCCCTCCTGTGTGCCGCACCTCGCAGCCTTCTCAAGCTTCCAGCTGCCTCAACTTATTGACGCCGAGATGGCTGAATTCGATGAAACTGCGACGCCTGCCTGGGGTGCTCTCCCAGTAGAGCAGTATCTAATTGTAAGTCAGGCCAGGCTAGACCGGGGGGTGGGGGAGGTTCTAAGGGCAATGGACAAAGTATACGCTAACCAGCCAACCACGGCTTCAGCAAAAATGGGACTACTCCTCCGAGATGAGCGCCGACGAGCAGCGGGCCGGGCTCGTGGCAGCCTACATCGACGAGGACGTGCTCGACCCCGCGCTGCTCGCGTCGCCGCCGACCCGTGAGCCCACGACGACCGAAATTGCCGATATCCTTGAGCCGTGGCGGCCGCAGAAGCTGCGCCGCATCGCCTCCGCCCTCCTCGCCAAACGTGCGGACAGGTTCTACGTCCTGCGGACACACTACGGCGGGGGCGAGGCCGACGACATCAAAGTGCGGACGTGGCTGGACATCGAGCCTTTCCTGGGCGACGAGTACCAGATTGTCCCCCCTTGGCACGAGTGGTTCTGCGTGCTAGACGACTCGGAGTTGTTCGACTCTGGAGACGACTGGCAGGATGTGTACGACGTGCTCCCCGAGCTGGCCGCGCCCGAGGCGGATCGCCGCTTCACCGACGCCGACGTCGAGTATGCGCGGAATGAGGCGAAGGACCGGATTGCGGACGGCGAGGAGTGGGACTGCATGACGGACGACGAACGATACCAGGAGGCCATCATGGGGGAGGCGGTTGTAAGCTCGCCGCCGTGGCTGCTGGTTCTGGACAAAGACGCGCTTGACGCGGACGAGTTTGGGCTGATTCTGCGAGACAAGAAGGGGAACCCGGTCAAGGAGTCGGAGATCAGCCCTGACGCACTGGACGAGTTTCTGGCCCGATACAATCGTGGCATGTTCTATGAAGGATATTGGGAGCATGGACGCCCCGGCTACAAGTACCGGAGCCGGGGCAAGATCATGCGCAGGTTGCTTCCCTTGGTGAAAGGAGAGAAATAGCCTCAGGTAACCAAACAAAAGTCGCATTGATAAGCTGCCAATTTACTCCAACCCTATGCGCCCCCTGGATCTATGGTCGTGGTTCAGCCGACGGCTGGAGGTTACCCCGAAGTTACGAGCCCCGTCGGATTCGTCGGATTCGCATCGTGGCCCGTCGGATTACAGCATCAGCGCTGTCGCTCACAACGATGGGATCGGAACAAAGCGGCCAATCAACCATCCGCCAAGGACAGCCACACAAGGATCAAAACACAATCAGATTCTCCTGACCCACGCAGCCCAGGGGAAATCAGAGCGCTGCCGCTGCCAAGAGATGTCTTTATCTCTTCGTACGCAGCGCTCGGAATGGATCCGACAGATGACACACGCCCTTCTCGTACTCTAGCTTCTCAGCGTCAGTTTCATGATGCTGCGTGATGTCGACGATGGAGTATATATACTGTTTTTCTCTGGAAGCCCAGAAAACGATGGCAGCAACAGCACGCACAGACAAATACCCGCATCCTTCTCCTCCTCAACCACCACCGCCTTGACTCCAGTGAACTCAACCTGACCAAGAAAATGGCCGACGAATCCGACGTGGTCTGGGTGTACAACCCCTCCTTCGCCCTCGCCGTCCTCGGCTCCGTCCTCTACGGCCTCGTCTTCCTCTGGATCTTCTACCTCACCGTCATCAAGTACCGCGCCTGGTACTTCACCTGCGTCGTCATCGGCGCCGCCATCGAGGTCGCCGGCTACGCTCTGCGGTGCCTCTCCATCAAGCGCCCGACCGAAGTCGTACGCTTCCCCCCTCCCCCTTCCCCCCACCCACAATCAACGCATAGG
>Ga0247823_10004774_pt1 | contig 10813 bp, 11 predicted proteins | sample 13C_PalmiticAcid_2_FD_192426 | JGI IMG/M metagenome (GOLD analysis project Ga0247823, IMG submission 192426) | Soil microbial communities from agricultural site in Penn Yan, New York, United States - 13C_PalmiticAcid_Day30 | ecosystem: Environmental > Terrestrial > Soil > Agricultural land...
TGGTGAAGGAAGGCCTGTCGCTGGAGCAGACCACGCGCAAGGTGGCGGGCGGCAAGGCCCAGGCCATGCGCGATGCGATGGAGACCACCGTCGGCCAGGCGCGCGAACGCGCGTCGGATACCTGGGACCGCCTGGAGAAGGTGTTCGAAGAGCGCGTGCATCGCGCGCTGCGCCGTCTCGAGGTGCCCAGCCGCGAGGATCTGTCCGCGCTCATCGATCGTGTTGACGCACTGAATGCCCAACTGCGCACGATGGGCGGTGCGCCGGCCACCAAGCCGTCCCGTGCCAAGCGCAGCACCAAGCCGGCCGTCAAAAAACCGGCACCTGCCGCGAAGAAAACGCCCGCGAAACGTGCAGCGCGCAAGAAGGCTGCACCATAAGGTTGCATGCGCATTTTCATGCGTATTTCTGAATAAAATTTTGTTGCGCGGCAACATCGAATGGCGTAACAATCATTCCAGCCCGCCAGTCCATCGAAGTTCGTTTGCTCCCCTCCCCTTACGGCTTCGGACTGGCGGGCTTTTCTTTGCCCGCCGCCCGGCGCGGGCACCCGCCAGCACAGACAGCCGTGGGTGCGGCCCGGTAGAATCGCGGGCCTAATAACAACAACGCACCCGCGACGCATGTCCATTTGGCTCCTCGGTTTGGCGGTCACCCTTGTGACCGGTGCGGCAGCCACCGCCTATCTCTGGCTTGTGCGGCGCCCCAGCGACGAAATGTCCTATGGGCTGCATGCCCTGTCCGGATTGCGCTGGAGGGAATTCTCGAAACTCGTCCTTGCCGCGATGGCAGGCCGTGGCCTGGTCGAAACCGGCCCCGATCCCCAGGAATCCCGCGAACCCCAGACGACCTTCCTGCTCGCGCGCGGCCAGGAAAAGTGGCTGCTCTCGTGCAAGCACGGTTCGGCCTACCGGATCGCCGCTGCCCCGGTACAGGAACTTGCCGCCAGCATCCGCCTGGGTGCGGCCAGTGGCGGCATCCTCGCCACCGAGGGCAAAGTGGAAAAGGAAGGTCGGGAGGCGGCCCAGGGCAACAACATCGAGTTGCTCGACGGGCCGCGGCTGTGGCCGGAAGTCCGACACCTCATCGAGCCGAGCCTGCGCGAACAGATCGTGACGTACGCATCGGCGCGCGCCAAACGGCATGTCGGCATCAGCTGGCTCGGGGCGGTGACGCTCGGTGCCCTCGCCATGGCGGGATGGGCCGGCAGGCAGGCGGCGGACACGAGCGTCGATGCACGGCCGGCAGCAACCGTGCCGGCACGAACGGTCAGCGCACCTGCACTCGCCACGCCTGCGCCGCAGGAAGCCTTCCGCGAACCGACGCAGGAAGAGCTCGAAGCACAGATGCGCAGCGTGCTCCAGGCGCTGTCAAAAACCCCCGGCATCACCCGCGGCGTCTGGCAGACCAAGCTGACGCTGAGCATCGATCGCATGGGCAGCGAGAAGGAAATATGGCCGTGGATCTGCCTGGAACTGGAGCGTTACCCGGCCCTGCGCGCCACCCGCGTGCAACTTAACCCGCCACCGGGCAGCAGCGAGCCGGTGCGCTGGCGCCAGTGCAAGACGATGTGATTCCGCCGCGACACTTCGTCGCTGTGCGCCCGGGCAGCGCTGCAGGATGATCGTGCTGCCGTCGACCCGCTTCCCGTTTCAATGAACGATCCTGCCGCTCCCACGCCTTACGACCGCATCGGCGGTGAAGCCGGCCTGCGCCGGATGACCCAACGCATGTACGCGCTGATGGACACGTTGCCGGAAGCCGCCGCCGTCCGCGCGCAGCATCCGGCCGCGCTCGACGGCAGCGAGCAGAAGCTGTTCGAATTCCTCAGCGGCTGGCTGGGTGGCCCACCGCTGTTCACGCAGAAGCACGGTGCTCCCATGCTGCGCGCCCGCCACCTGCCCTTCCGGATCGGCATGGAGGAAGCCAGCGGCTGGCTGGCCTGTTTCCATGGCGCGATGGTCGAGACGGTCGAAGACGCCGAGCTGCGCGACTTCCTGTGGTCCCGGATCGAACCGCTGGCGCTGCACATGCGGAACATGCAGGCGGTGCCGTTGCGGTGGGCGGACGAAGGCTAAAGTCTCCTGTCCCGGCAACGTCATCGCTTACATGCAAATGACGTAATCGTCCGGATCGAGCGCTGTCTCGACCCGGAGAATCGCCAAAGCATCCGACCAAAGTTCGCCCCCCGGTTCCCTGCGATCTCCTGCGGTGAATCGCTCCGGCGGGCCATAGGCCGATCGCCAGTCACCATCGACGCAAGCGGCGAATCCGGATTGCAGGCAGGGAACTCCTGTGCAGCCTGCCCTGTAAGCGTCAGGCAGCGCCAACGCACGCGTCGCCAGTTCGCGAAAGCGAGCGGACTGCTGCGGACTCAACACCACGTCGATATCACGATGGAATTCGCCCTTCCAACGATACCCGGCGCCTTTCGACGGCCTCAGCCTTGCCTCGCCACCGTCCTTCGACGATCTCGCGTGGATGACGGTCTCCGAGCATGCACCACCGGCTAGGACAACAACCCACTCCTGCGCACCGCACGACATGGCCTGCTGGGGTATCAACTTGCCTTCCAGGTACGCATCGATTTCGTACCGCGCGGCGGCACGCGCACCCTCAGCGGTCCACGCGGCTAGCCAGGCATCGCGCTCGCCCAAGACGCGGGATAACAGCAACCACATGCCGACCCCGATGCCCACCAGGAGCACGCAGCCCAGCCCGAGCGTCCTAGCCCAGGAGATCCGCATCGACGCCTACCAGTGCACGCCCCGCATCAACGAAGCAAACGCAATCTGCTCTTGGCTGGGCGCCGCTTCCTTCAGCGCCTTGCGGTCACCCTTGGCTGCGGCCGAATCCGGGAACAGCTCGAACGCGGTGTTCATCACCACCTCGTAGGCCTTCGGCGCCACGGCATTGACCAGCGCAGCGAAGATGCCCAGGCGCGTGGCGATGCGGCTGGGCTTCTCGATGATGGCCTTCACCAGCAGGTCGGCCGCCTCCTCCGGCGACAGCGTGGGCACGCTGTCGTACATCTTGGTCGGCGCGATCATCGGCGTCTTCACCAGCGGCATGTTGATGGTGGTGAAGCTGATGCCCTTGCCCGACAACTCGCCCTGCGCGCAGCGGCTGAATGCATCCAGTGCCGCCTTCGATGCGACGTAGGCCGAAAAACGCGGTGAATTGGCCAGCACGCCGATCGAGCTGATGTTGATGATGTGGCCCTTGCGGCGCTCGGTCATCTTCGGCAGGAAGCCCATGATCAGGCGGATGCTGCCAAAGTAGTTCAGCTGCATCGTGCGCTCGAAATCGTGGAAGCGGTCGTAGCTGGCCTCGATGGAGCGGCGGATCGAGCGGCCGGCATTGTTGATCAGGATGTCGACGTGGCCGTGCTCGTCCAGCACCGTCTTCACCAGCCGGTCGCAGTCGGCCATGTCGGCCAGGTCGGCGGTGTACGCGAACACCTTGCCGCCCGCCTTCTTCATGTCGTCACGGGCCTTGAACAGTTCCTCCTCGCCACGCGCCACGATGATCGTGGTGGCGCCGGCCTCCGCCACGCGTTGCGCCGTCGACAGGCCGATGCCGGACGAGCCGCCGGTGATGACCACCACCTTGTTGCGCACCTTGCCCTTCAGCGAGCGGTCGATGAACAGGTCTGGATCGAGGTGGCGCTCCCAGTAATCCCACAGGCGCCACGCGTAGTCGTCCAGGCGCGGCACGGCGATGCCGCTGCCCTTCAGCGCCCGCTCGGTCTCGCGGCTGTCGAAGCGCGTCGGATAGGTGATGAACTTCAACACTTCCTTCGGGATCTTGAAGTCGCGCAGCAGCATGCCGATGAAGCGCCGCACCGGCGGCAGGTTGCCCACCGCCATGCGGATGCTGCCCGGCACGAAGGCGAACATGCGCGCATCGATCCGCATGGTCATTTCCGGCGCGTGGCCGGCCCGGCAGAACGTGTTGAGCACTTCGCCCACGCGCATCGGCTCGGGATCGGTCAGGTGGAAGGTATGGCCATCCAGCTTGGGCTTGTGCGCGATGTGGTCCATCGCGTCGGCCACGAAGTCCACCGGCACGATGTTGATGCGCCCGCCTTCGATGCCCAGCACCGGCACCCACTGCGGGAGCAGCTCGCGCAGCTTCTTGATCAGGGTGAAGAAGTAGTACGGGCCGTCGATCTTGTCGATCTCGCCGGTCTTCGAATGGCCCACCACCATGCCCGGACGGTAGATGCGCCACTTGATGCGCTTCTCGTTGCGCACCAGCCCCTCGGATTCGTGCTTGGTGCGCAGGTAGGGATCATCCAGCCCTTCGGCTTCCTCGAACATGTCCTCGCGGAAGATGCCCGGATAAAGCCCGGCCGCCGCGATGGAACTGGTGTGGTGGAAGCAGCCGGCCTTCAAGGCGGCGGCCAGGTCGAGCGCATGCTGGGTGCCGTCGATGTTGGCGGCCTGTTGCGCTTCGCGGGTCGCGGTCAGGTCATAGATCGCCGCCAGGTGGAAGAAATGCTTCACCTTGCCGGTCAGTGCACGCAACTGCGCGGGCGTCAGGCCGCACTTGGGCTTGGTCATGTCGCCGTGCACCACGGACACGCGCTTCATGTCCCAGCCGGCCTTCTTCGCGATGGCGTCGAACTTCTTCTGCGAGTCCTTGCGGACCAGCACGTGGACCGTCCCGCTGCGCTTGAGGAGATTGCCGACCAGGTAACGGCCAATGAATCCTGTGGCGCCCGTGACGAAATAGCTCATGACGACCCCTATCCTCAAGTTGTATGGGCGAGCCCCTCCGACTGCCCTGCGGCCTAACTTGCCAGAGCCGCCCAGATTCGACAATCCCGTCACGCATTGACCGCTTCCACCACCCGTGGTGTGATGGCCTGGATCACTGGGAGGGATCATCCATGGCAGACCTCAAGAGCGCGTTCGACCAGGCATCCAAGGACATCCAGACGCTGTCCGAGCGCCCGGACAACGACACGTTGCTGCGGCTTTACGGCCTTTACAAACAAGGCGCGGAAGGTGATGTGAAGGGTGACAAGCCGGGTTTCTTCGACTTCGTCGGTACCGCCAAGTACGAAGCCTGGGCCAAGCTCAAGGGCACGGCGCAGGAAGACGCACAGAAGAAGTACGTGGACCTGGTGAAGAAGCTGCTGGCCTGAAGCCCGACGTGGCGCGCGATACCCGCCAGCGCATCCTCGACGCCGCCCTCGCGATGTTCAACACGCAGGGCGAGCCGCATGTCACCACCAACCACATCGCCGACGAGCTGGAGATCAGCCCGGGCAATCTGTACTACCACTTCCGCAACAAGGACGACATCATCGAGCAGCTCTTCGCGCGGTACGAAGAGCGGATGGACGCTGCGCTGACGCCTCCCACCGACCGGCTGCCGGGGCTGGAGGACATCTGGCTGCAGTTGCACCTGGTGTTCGAGTGCATCTGGGACTACCGCTTCCTGTATCGGGACCTGGTGGAGATCCTGAGCCGCAACCGGCGGCTGCGCATGCGCTTCGCCCGCATCCTCAAGCGCGCCGACGACAGCGCGCACGCGGTGATGCGCGGCATGGGCCAGGCCGGCGTGATGCGGGCGTCGGCGGCGGAACTGGCCGCCACCGCCACCAACGTGCTGGTCATCTCCACTTTCTGGCTGAACTACGCGTCGACGCGTGGCGAGAAGGACGAACAGGCCGCCATCCGCCAGGGCATCGTGCAGGTGATGATGCTGGTGGCACCGTTCCTGCGTGACGCGGAACGCGTGCACCTGAACACGCTGACGCAGGCCTATACCAACTAGCGTGCTTGCCCGTAGGAGGGGCTTCAGCCCCGACGCTGTGCAGTCAGATCAACGAGGACCATGGGAAAGGCATCGGGGCTGAAGCCCCTCCTACCATTGCTTCGGCGAAGCCGGGAATCAGGCCGCCGCCAGCGCATCGCCCAGCCGCGCTGACGCCGCACGCAGTTCCGACAGCAGGCCACGATCATCCAGCATCTCGAACTCCGGCCCCACCAGGGCCAGCAGCGCGAGCAGCGCCTCGACGGATTCGGCGCCCAGCTCCAGCACGCAGTGGTGTGCATCGCCGGCTTCCAGGATCCCGCACCAGGTGGGCACCCGTGTCGCCTGCTCTTCCACCGACCCCGGCAGCCGCAGCCTCACCTGGAAGCGGGTGAACGGCTGGGTGATCGATTTCGCGACGTAGTCCGCCACGTCGCCGGGAAACTCGCGCGGCGGGAACTGGGTGCCGGTATCGTGCAGCGCCTGCACGCGGTCCACGCGGAACGTCCGCCAGTCCTCGCGTTTCAGATCCCAAGCCACCAGGTACCAGCGGCTGCCGGTATGCACCAGACGCAGCGGTTCGATCAGGCGCTCGCTGGCTCGCTGCGTGCGGTCGCGGTACTGCATGCGCAGGCGGAAGCCGTCGCGGCAGGCACCGGCGATGCGCAGCAGCGCGTCCACATCGGACGTGGGCGCACCGCCGGCGAGCGACAGCGTGACCGAATACAGGGCACTGGCGCGCTTGCGCAACCGCGCCGGCAACCACTGGTCCAGCTTGGACAGCAGCCGCAGCGCGGTGTCCTCCATCCGGCCCACGCTGGCCGCCGCCGTGCGCAGTGCCACCGCCACGGCTACGGCCTCGTCATCCTCCAGCAGCACGGGCGGCATGGTCGCGCCGGAACCCAGCCGGTAGCCGCCACCCAGGCCTGGCGACGCATCGATGGGATACCCGAGCTCGCGCAGGCGCTCCACGTCGCGGCGCAGCGTGCGGCGGTCGATTTCCAGCCGCTGGCTCAGTTCCGCGCCCGTCCAGTGACGGCGCGACTGGAGCAGCGACAGCAGGCGGAGCAGGCGGTTCGATGTGCTGAGCATGGGCGCAGTATGCCGCCCATTGAGGACTGATTCTGTCCTCGATGTCCGCCAGACTGGAAGCTCTCTCCCGCCGGAAGGAAACCCCATGACCGTGCAGACCTACCAGGGCAGCTGCCATTGCGGCGCCGTGCGTTACGAAGTCGACCTCGACCTGGCCGCCGGCAGTGGCCGTTGCAACTGCTCGATCTGTACCAAGACGCGCTACTGGGGCACGGTGGTCCGGCCGGACGCTTTCCGCCTGCGGCAGGGCGAAGAGGCGCTGACCCGCTACCCCTTCGGCAGCGGCGTGGCCGAGCACCTGTTCTGCCGGCACTGCGGCGTGAAGTCGTTCGGCCGGGGCGAGCTGGAAGTCCTCGGCGGCCGCTACTACTCGGTGAACCTGGCCTGCCTGGATGACGTGGAGCCGGCCGCGCTGGCGCAGGTCCCGATCCGCTACGCCAACGGCCGCGACAACGACTGGTTCTCCGAACCCGCCGTCACCGCGCATCTCTGATCGGGACCGCATGACAGGACGCCCCGGGAACCGGGGCGTTCGGGACGCGTTGCGTCCGTGGGCCGTCAGGCCCGGCTGCGACGCACCGGCCGCTTGGCCACCGGCTTCCGGACGGGTGTGGCGCGGGCGCGCTTGGCAGCCGGCTTCTTGCGGGCGCGGGGCGCGGCCTTCCGGGCGGGCTGCTTCAGGCCCAGCTTGGTCAGCACCGGTTCCAGGCGGGTTTCCACCTCGGCACTGAACCGGCCCACGCGGGCTTCGCCTTGTTCACGCACTTCGGCCAGGCGGTCAAGTACGTCGCGCTGCGCCTGGCCGGCGAAGCTCCCGGCGTGTTCGCGCGCCGCCTGCAACCGGCCAGCGGCATCGGTGGCGGCCGCGACGGCTTCACGGCGCGCGACGGCGATCAGGCCCAGTCCGGCAAGCCAGACGTGGCGCAGGGTGGGTTCGGGGGTCTTGCGGGTGGTCTTCCTGGCGGCCATGGGGGCAGTCCACATGCCGACCACGATGGCCGGCTTCCATGACGCGATGCTGTCCTGCCGGCGTCGAGCAATCACACTATTGGCCGCTCGCGCGACGGAATGCGTAGGGGTTGCCTGACGACCGCGTTCGCGGCGATGCTCCCCGCATCCTGGGAGGGACGACCAATGGCAGGAAAGTCTTCGAAGTGGGCTGCGTTTCCGCATGACGCCAAGGGCTACGCCTATACGGGCGATGCATTGAAGAAGGCGTGGCCGGCGCTGCATGCCGGCGACCAGGAGCCCTACCCCGACGAAAAGCGCGCCAAGGCGTTGATCGCCGCCGCAGGCAAGGCAGCCAAAGGCATCGAGCCCGCCGACCTCGCGCAGCGCCTGCAGGATGCGTGGCGCGCGTTCCATCGCGGTGACTTCCAGGCCGCGTATGAGGCCGGTGAAGCCCTGGGCCCGCTGGGCGCTTCGGTCGCGGTCAAGGCGCTGGGCATCCATGCCACCTATCTGGTGGAAGACGAATCCGAGCAGCTCAAGCGCTTCGAACAGGCCGCGAAACTGGCCGAAGCCGCCATCAAGGCGCTGCCCGGGGAAGCCAACAGTCATTACCGGCACGCCTTCGCGCTCGGCCGCTACAGCCAGGGCCTGAGCATCGCCAAGGCGCTCAAGCAGGGCATCGCGGGCAAGGTCCGCACCGCACTGGACGCCACGCTGGAACTGGATCCCAAGCATGCCGAAGCGCATACCGCGCTGGCGCTGTACCACGCCGAGATCATCGACAAGATCGGCGCGATGATCGGCGGCCTGACCTACGGCGCCAAGGCGAGTGAAGCCGAGTCGCATATCAGGACCGCGCTCAAGCTGACACCGGATTCGCCCATCGCGCACGTGGAATACGCGAACGTGTTGCTGCTGCTTCACGGCGACAAGAAGGAAGACGCCGCGGCGGCCTCGTTCGAGAAAGCCGGCAAGCTCAAGCCGCGCGACGCCATGGAAGCGCTGGATGCTGCCCACGCGAATGCGCAGATCGAGTAAGACGGTTTTCTTCGTGCTGGCCGCGCTGTGGCTGGCTGGCGTGCCTGTCGTGTCAGCACAGTCGGTTACCGACGTGCCACCCGCGCCCGCGCCCGTTGCGGCCGGCGCACCGTCCGATACCTTGCTCGATGCCCTCACCTGCCGCACGGCCAATGGCGATCTCGCCACCCTGTTGCAACGGCTCCGCCGCGAGCGTCCGACGGAATTCACCCAGACCGAGCGTCAATTCAGCGCGCCGATGATGGATCTTTACCGCCTGGCCGAATCCGTGCAGGCGTGGGGACATCACAGTGATGCCGTCGTCATCACCGACAACCGCGTCCTGCTGCTGGTGGATGACTCCATCGAGCAGGCGGCGGCGCAGCTGGAACGCGCGCTGGAAGACAGCCGCGATGCGCCCCTGTCCGGCGCCCTCGATGATTTCCATGCCCTGGTGATCTATCCCGGCGAACACCCCGGTCTCAGGCAACGCACATTGATCGGCTGCGAATACCGCATGCCCGGCGTATTGCTGCTGGCCGATCCCGCCGACGCCTGGCGCACGCCGCAGCCCTGAGGCCGGCGCCTCCACGCCGCGCAGCGGCGCACTCCGATCGCACGGGCCATCGCCATGCCGCCGCTTAGCGGCATCGCGCACCCGTTCTTTAGGCCACTTCGCGCCCCCCCGGAAACCGCTGGTTTTCCCGCGCGATTGCGTGGCCTAACACATTTTTTCGCGCCTGCCCTAAAGGTTTTTTCGGCAGCGCCGTTATTCATTTCGCAACACGAAGACGACTAGCCACCACAAAACAAACCGGCAGCGTCTTTTCCCTTCAACGCCGTGAATCCAAATAAGAGGAGACGAACATGGCACAGGTAATCAACACGAACACGATGTCGCTCAACGCTCAGCGCAACCTGAGCACCAGCGGCGCTTCATTGGCCACCACCATCCAGCGCCTGTCGTCGGGCCTGCGCATCAACAGTGCGAAGGACGACGCCGCCGGTCTGGCCATCTCCGAACGCTTCAGCACCCAGATCCGCGGCCTCGACGTCGCCGTGCGCAATGCCAACGACGGCATCTCGCTGGCCCAGGTCGCCGAGGGTTCGCTGACCGAAATCGGCAACAACCTGCAGCGCATCCGCGAACTGGCCGTGCAGTCGGCCAACGCCAGCAACTCCAGCTCCGACCGCGCGGCACTGAATGCCGAAGTGAAGCAGCTGACCTCCGAAATCGACCGCGTCGCCAAGCAGGCCGACTTCAACGGCACCAAGCTGCTGGACGGCTCGTTCACCAGCCAGCTGTTCCAGGTCGGCGCCAACGCCGGCCAGGCGATCGCCATCGACAAGGTGGTCGATGCCCGCGCCCTGACCCTGGGCGGTTCGCAGTTCGACAGCGGCACGCTGGCCATCACGGCCGCGGCTTCCGCCACTGCGGACATCACCATCACCGGCCTGACCCTGACCGACAGCGCCGGCAATGCCGTCGCCTTCGACGACCTGACCGTCAAGAGCGCCGGTTCGGTCGCCGCCACCAACGAAGCCGCCGCCAAGGCACTGGCCGCCCATATCAACGGCAAGCTCGGCGAAACCGGCATCTACGCCAACGTCGATGCCGCCGGCACCGGCCTGGAGCTGACCTCGGTCAAGACCAGCGTGGACGCCAACGGCGACTTCGCGGCCTTCGGCGTCGCCATCACGGGCGGTACGTACACCGCGACGGCCGTCGCCACCAGCGAAGTGCCGAAGTTCGTGTCCGACCTGGACATCTCGGATTTCGCCGGCGCCCAGCAGGCCCTGGAAATCGTCGACAAGGCACTGACGGCCGTGAACGGCTCGCGCGCCGATCTCGGCGCGATCCAGAACCGCTTCACCTCGGTGGTCGCCAACCTGCAGACCAGCTCGGAAAACCTGGCCGCTTCGCGCAGCCGCATCCGCGACACCGACTTCGCCAAGGAAACCGCCGAACTGACCCGCACCCAGATCC
>Ga0247823_10004775_pt1 | contig 10813 bp, 9 predicted proteins | sample 13C_PalmiticAcid_2_FD_192426 | JGI IMG/M metagenome (GOLD analysis project Ga0247823, IMG submission 192426) | Soil microbial communities from agricultural site in Penn Yan, New York, United States - 13C_PalmiticAcid_Day30 | ecosystem: Environmental > Terrestrial > Soil > Agricultural land...
GGGCTGGGCCGAACCCTCAGCACGTTCCACATGCCGCCGAGTTCTTCCCCGGCGCCGACGCCCGCCGCCCCCGCCGAGCTGACCAGGGTCGGCTCGGCCCAGCACCGCATGGTCGACGTCAGCGCGATCGACGCGTCCGACTCCGGTGTGCGCGGGCCCGAGGACTTCACCAAGGTGTCGGCCGAGGAGATGCGCGCGGGTCTGCTCCTGCTGGAGCGGGTGATCCTGCCCGCCGTGAGTCGTGGTGAGGGCATTGAGGACATGCGAGCCCGCGACACCGCGGCCCGTGCGGCGGGTGGATCCGCCGACCATGTCCGGGTCTACGAGGCGTTCTTCGGCGACTCGGCGATCAAGCTGGCGCGCGCCGCTGACGGCGGCCTGACCGTGATCAACGGCTACCACCGGATCTGGCTGGCCAGGCGGATCGGCGTCGAGCGGCTGCCCGCCGAAGTGCGGGACGTGCCATGAGCGCCCTGGCGAGGTGCGCGTCGCGGCTGGCCGGGTCGGCGGCGGCGGTCGACGCCGCCAACCGCGCGCTCGCGGAGGTGTGGCGCGACCGCCGCGGCATCGCCTACCGCGACGAGGTCACCCGGCCCATCGAGGCCGCCAACCGCAGACTGCGCACAGCGCTCGATGACGCCGATCGCGATGTGGAGCGCGTCTTCCAGACGCTGCGCCAACTCGGCGCCAACCTCTCCTGACGTCAGGCCAGGGAGTCGCGCCAGGCGGTGTGGAGGGTGGCGAAGTGGCCTTCGCCGGTGATCAGGTCGGCGGGGGTGCCGTCCTCGACTATGCGGCCGTCCTCGACCACGAGCACCCGGTCGGCGATCAGGACCGTGGAGAGGCGGTGGGCGATGATCAGGGCCGTCCGGTCGGCCAGGACCGACTCGAGTGCCCGCTGCACCGCCCGCTCCGTCGGCACGTCCAGGCTCGACGTCGCCTCGTCCAGGACCAGGATCGCGGGGTCGGCCAAGAACGCGCGGGCGAAGGCGACCATCTGGCGTTGTCCGGCCGAGAGTCTGCCGCCTCGCTTGCGGACGTCGGTGTCGTAGCCCTCCGGGAGCGCCGTGATGAATCCGTTGGCCCCGACGGCCGACGCCGCGGCCTCGATCTCCGCGCGGGTCGCGTCCGGGCGGCCGAGGGCGATGTTGTCGGCTACCGAGCCCGCGAACAGGAAGTTCTCCTGGGTCACCATCACCACCGATCGTCGCAAGTCCACATCGGACACTGAGCGAATGTCGATGTCGTCCAGCGCGACGGTTCCCGCGCTCGGGTCGTAGAAGCGCGCGACGAGTTTGGCGATGGTGGACTTGCCCGCGCCGGTCGCGCCGACCAGGGCGACCGTCTGGCCTGCCGGGATCGACAGGTCGAAGGCGGGCAGCACCACCGGTCCCGCTGCCGAGTACCGGAACTCGACGCCTGCGAAGTCGAGTGAGCGGCCGCCCGCGTGCGGCGGCAGTAGGCGTGGGTCGGTCGGGTCGATGACGTCCGGCTCCTCCTGCAGCAGGCCGGAGATCTTCTCCAGCGCGGCCGTCGCTGAGGTGTAGGAGTTGGCGACCATCGCGAGATCGTCGAGTGGGTCGTAGAAGCGGCGCAGGTAAAGCGTGAACGCGGTCAGCACGCCGAGTTCCAGGCCGCCGTGCGCGACCCGCCACGCGCCGATGAAGAGGATCAGGGCCAGCGACAGGTTGCCGACCAGGCGGACGGTCATGGTGAAGCGGGCGACGACGTTGAGGGCCTGGCGGTTGGCCTCGCGGAAGCTGTCGTTCAGTTCATCCATAATGGACTCGTTGCGGCTCTCGCGGCGGAACGCCTGCACCGCGCGGATGCCGTTCATCGACTCGATGAACTGGACGATGATCTTGGCGATGGCGCCGCGGGTGTTGCGGTACGCCTGCCCGGACGTCTTGTAGAACCACCTGGTGACCAACAGGAGTGGCACGAATCCGACCAGCACCAGCAGCGCCATCGGGGTGTCGAGCACGAGCAGCAGCACCGCGATCCCGGTGACGGACAGCACCGCGGACAGCAGGTTGTCCAGGCCGTCCTCGAGCAGGTCGTCGAGCGCGTCGACATCGCTGGTCAGCCGGGAGATGACTTTGCCGGAGGTGTAGGACTCGTGGAAGCCCAGCGACAGCTTCTGCGCGTGCCGGAAGATCCGCAGCCGCAGGTCGAGCAGCACGTCCTGGCCGATGCGCCCGGACAGTCGCAGGAACAGGTAGCGCAGCCCGGACGAGCCGATCGCGGTGCCGATGTAGCCGACGACGCACCACGTGATGATCGACGCGTCGCCGTCGATGGCGGCCGGGATGCCCGAGTCGATCGCGATGGCGATGATCAGCGGACCGGCCAGCGTGGCGGCGTTGTCCGCCACCACGAACAGCAGCGCGAGCAGGGCGGGCCAGACGTGCGGGCGGATCAGCGAGCCGAGGAGCTTGCGAGAACGAGCCTTGAGCTTGAGGCCGACCGCGTGCGCGACCTCTTCGGTGTCCTCGGCGGCCACCCCGCGCCACGCCTCAGCTTCGCGCGGGTTCTCTACCCGGTCCTTGGCGTGATCGGAAGCGTCTTGGACGGTACTCACGTCGTCACCTCCTCGCGGTCCATAGTGGACAGCAGGGCTCGGTAGTCAGGGTTGGTGGCCAACAGTTCCGTGTGCGTGCCGATCGCGACGATCCGGCCGCCGTCGAGCATCGCGACCCGGTCGGCGAGCTGCACCGTGCTCGGCCGGTGCGCCACGACCAGCGCGGTCACCCCGGACAGCACGCTGCGCAGCGCGCGTTCGACCTCGGCCTCGGTGTGCACGTCGAGTGCGGACAGCGGGTCGTCGAGCACCAGCACCTGCGGTCCGCCGACCACCGCGCGGGCCAGCGCGAGCCGCTGCCGCTGCCCACCGGACAGCGAAAGGCCCTGCTCCCCGATGCGGGTGTCCAGGCCCCATGGCAGCTTGTCGACGAACTCCTCGGCCTGCGCGATCCGCAGCGCCACCCGGACCTGCTCGTCGGTCACGTCCTCCGCGCCAAGCGCCACGTTCTCCCGCACGCTGGCCGAGAACAGCACCGGCTCCTCGAACGCGGTCGCCACCACGGTCCGCAACTCGGTGAGCCCGACCTCGCGCACGTCGACGCCGTCGACGGTCACCCGGCCCGCGGTGACGTCGGCGAGCCGGGGGACCAGCGCGGTCAGCGTCGTCTTGCCCGACCCGGTCGGCCCGACCAGGGCGACCGTCTCACCGGGCTCGACGTCGAGATCGATCCCGCGCAGCACCGCGTTCTCAGTGCCTTGGTGGCGGAAGTCGACCCCCTCGAACCGCAGCCTGCCCACGCCGTCGGCGGGCAGCGGGCGCGGGTTCTCCGGGTCGGTGATGGTGACCTGCTCGTCACGCACTTCCCAGTAGCGCTCGCACGCGGTCGCGGCATGGTTGGTCTCGGCGAGCAGCCAACCGATCGAGTCGGTCGGCCAGCGCAGGTAGGTCGCCACGGTGATCCCGGCGACCAGCGTGCCGACGGTCATCGACCCGTCGACCAACCCGCGCGCGCCGAACAGCAGCTGCGCGGCGATGCCCAGCTCGGGCAGCAGGATGATCGCGCTCCACAGCAGCGCCAGCACGCGGATCTTGCGCAGCTCGGTGGTGCGCAGCTCGGCGGCCTCGGCGGCGAACCGCTTGGCCAGGTGCGGGCCGCGGCCGAAGGCCTTGAGCACGCGGATGCCGAGGATCGACTCCTCGACCCTGGTGGCGAGGTCGCCCGCCTGGTCCTGCGACCGGCGCGACAGCACGGAGTACTTCGACTCGTAGAGGGTCGAGATCAGGACAAGCGGGGCCGCGCAGACGAAGGTGATCAGGCCGAGCGTGGGGGAGAGGATGAACAGCACCACGAGCCCGCCGACGAGCGTCATTGTGTTGACGATCAGGAAGATCCCGGCGAAGGCGATGAACCGGCGCAGCGTCGACAGGTCGGACACCGCGCGGGAGAGCAACTGGCCGGACTGCCACCGGTCGTGGAAGCTGACCGGCAGCCGCTGCAGGTGGTGGTAGAGATCGGCGCGCAGCGCGGCCTCGACCTCGGTGCTCGGGCGGGAGATCAGCCTGCGGCGCACGTAGAACAGGGTCGCCTCGGTCGCACCGAGCACGGCGATGGCGAGAACCAGCCAGGGCAGCGGGCCGGTGTCCTTCGCGGCGACGGGACCGTCGAGGATGCTCTGGATGATCAGCGGGATGGCCAGACCGCAGGCCATCGAGCCGAGCACCGCGGACCCCGAACCGATCATCCGCCACCGCACCGGTCTCAGATAAGGCGCGAGTCTGCGCAGCACCGATATCCGGGTGCCGGGTGAGTCGTCCATGCCGCCCCCTGTCGTCTTGTCGACGGTAGCCACAGCGGGTGACTCGGTCATCCGAATTTCCTGGTGGGTGCTTGGATGAGGGCATGACTCGACCGGAACCGGTCCGCTTCCTGCGTACGGAGGCGAGCATGGCCTTCCCCGAGGGCAGACTCTTGGCGCTGCGCGACGGCGTGGTCCACGTGCTGGCACCTGACGGGTGGACCCGCCTGGGGCGCGAGCGGCCGTCGACGGCGGTCTGGCTGCCGCGGGAAGCGGCGGAGGACTGGTGCGAGCGGGAGGGCTGGGACCTGCACCTGCTCGATGGCGTCCCGACGACCACTAGATAGGTCCGGGCTCAGAGGCAGTCCCCGCCCAAAACGAAACCTCCCGGTCGGCGCTCGTCAGCGGCCGACCGGGAGGTTCAGTTCGGATCTATCCCCGGTTGGACCGGGTGCCGAGCAGCACGTCCTCCCAGGACGGGACTATCGGACGTGCCTTCTTGGTGGGCTTCGGCCGTCGGGCAGGTTCAGCCTTTCGGGCGGGCTCGTCGATCAACGCGTCCTGTTCGTCCCGTTCGCGCGGGTCTGGCTCCTCGTCGGGGAACTCGACCACGGCGGCGGGCTGTTCGGCCTCGTCGACGGCCTCGTCCATCGTGGCGGCGGCCTCGGGCTCAGGTGCGAGCTCGAAGTCCTCCACGAAGTCGCGGTCGGCAGCGGGCACCGGCGTGGCCTGCGCCGCGGGCGCGACCGGCGCCGGGACGCTCGGCGGTGTGGCCGGGGGCGTCTGCGGCACCGGGGGCGCGACCGGGGCGACCGGCGGCTCGAAGGTGTCCACCACCTCGATCGCCTCGACCGCGCTGGTGTCCAGGTTGAGTGCGGCCTGGGCCAGCTCGGTCACCGGACGCACCGTGCGCAGCGGCCGGTTGGGCTGCGGGTCCAGCAGGTCGCGGGCGTGGTCGTCCAGCGCGCCGACGGTGCCGCCGTGCGCGCCGGGGTGGAACGACCAGTGGGCGCGGTTCAGCGAACGGCCCGCGGTCCAGGCGAGCTGGACCACCCACTTGCCGTCCTCGCCGCGCCACGAGTCCCAGTTGGCCGCGGCGTAGTCCTGGCCGCGCAGGCCGAAGGCATGCGCCACGACCTCGCCGAGGGTCTGCAGGTCGGGGCCGTCCTCGCGGAGCGGGTGGGCGCGCTGGGCGAGATCAGCGGTCCGGGAACGCTCCAGTAAAACGGGGTAGGCGAATCGCTCGACCTTGTGAGCCGGGATGCCCGCCGCCTCGGCGACTTGCTCCACGGACTCTCCGGCACGGATACGGGTCTGGATCTCACGAGGACGCATCTGGCTCTCCAGCTCGATTTCGATCTGGCCGAGTCGGGTGACGTCTCCTCGAGCGGCCGCACGCAGCCGGTCGTCCGCGGGAAGGGTGAAACGCTCGCCACGCGCCAGGTCCTCGCAGATGACGGTCTTGCCGTCATCGCCGAGCCCGACGACCCGCAGCGCGCGCATCGTGCACCTCCATACGATCTGAGCAGACTTCACTCGCCAGCGTCCCACGGTAGATCGGCGAGTCGCCTTGACGAGCGAGGCGCGCCGGACCCACGGGGGATATCCCTCGTGATCTTGCCGTATCCGGAAGGAGATCCGCACGCGGGTTCGACGCGTTCACCCGTTCAGTTGCTCAGCCCAGCTGATCGACGACCCAGTCGATGGCGCCGGTCAGCTTGGAGATGTCGTCGGGCTCGATCGCCGGGAACATCGCCACCCGCAGCTGGTTGCGGCCCAGCTTGCGGTAGGGCTCCACGTCGACGATCCCGTTGGCGCGCAGGACCTTGGCCACCACGGCGGCGTCGATCGAGTCGGCGAAGTCGATCGTGCCGACCACCTGCGAGCGGTGCGCGGGCTCGGCGACGTACGGGGTGGTGAAGTCCCGCTCCTCGGCCCACGAGTAGAGCCTGCTCGACGAGTCCTTGGTGCGCGCGACGGTCCAGTCGAGGCCGCCGTTGCCCAGCATCCAGTCGATCTGCTCGGCGAGCAGGAAAAGAGTGGAGATCGCCGGGGTGTTGTAGGTCTGGTCCTTGGTCGAGTTGTCGATCGCGGTGGTCAGCGACAGGAACTCGGGGATCCACCGGTCCGAGCCGCCGATCTCGGCGGCGCGGGCCAGCGCGGCCGGGCTCATCAGCGCCAGCCAGAGACCACCGTCGGCGGCGAAGCACTTCTGCGGGCCGAAGTAGTAGACGTCGACATCGGCGGCGTTGACGGGCAGGCCGCCCGCGCCGGAGGTGGCGTCGACGGCGATCAGCGCGTCACCCGAGCCCGCGGGCCGCACGACGGGCATCTGCACGCCGGTCGAGGTCTCGTTCTGCGCCCAGCCGACCAGGTCGGCGCCCTCGGCGTAGACGATCTCGGGCGCGGTGCCCGGCTCGGCCTTGACCACGATCGGGTCGGCCAGGAACGGCGCGCCCTTGGTGGCGGAGGCGAACTTCGAGGAGAACTCGCCGTTGGTGAAGTGCTGCGAACGCTCGCGGACCAGGCCAAAGGCGGCGATGTCCCAGAACGCGGTCGCACCGCCGTTGCCGAGGACGACCTCGTAGTCGTCGGGGATCGAGAACAGCTCGCGCAGGCCGGTGCGGACCCGCCCGACGAGCGACTTGACCGGCTTCTGCCGGTGCGAGGTGCCCAGCAGCTCGGCACCCTGCGCCGCGAGAGCGGCGACCTGCTCCGGTCGAACCTTCGACGGTCCGCAGCCGAAGCGGCCGTCGGATGGCTGCAGGTCGGCGGGCAGCACAAGAGTGCTCGGGTCGACGGTCTGGGTCATGCTCGGCGCCTTTCGCGGGTACGAGAATGGAGGTCCCCGGCGACGGTGACGGGCGCTTCCAGTCTCCCATAGGGGCGCTGAGCGGCGACAACGCGCTGACCTCGGGCGTCACTGGCGCTCGATTCGCCCACCACCCACATGGCTGAACACGATCATCGGGCCGGTGGCGTCTTCGAGCCGCGTATCCGCGAGCGTCTCAGGATGCGCCGACAGTGCGCCTGGGTTCGTGGTCGGTCGGAATGTGCCCCGAATGGCCTAGCGGGAGACGGTCGCGAGCCGCAGGTCTGCCCATTGGCGGGCGGCCTCGGCCATGCGCTGTTTCCACTGGTCGGCGCTGTTGCCTGCGATTTCGTTCCACACCCGGACGTTGACCCGCGCGAACACGTCGAGCGAAGCGGGTGGGGCACTCGCCCACGCGCGGGTGCGAGCGGCCCATTCCTCGGCCTGGACGGGGGTGTGACCGGATGCGATGAGCCAGAGCACCAGACAGCACGGGTCGATCCATGCGGCGGCGCGGGTCGGCCAGGCCCAGTCGATCAGGCGTACCGACCCGTCGCCGGTGATGATCAGATTCGCGGGGTTGTAGTCGGTGTGCGACAGGGTGTCGCCCGCGAGCACGGCCGTGTCGTGGTCGTCGAGGTAAGTACGCCACCGAGCAGCGTCCTTGATCGGGATTGCGGGACAAGGCAGAGCGCCGAGCGCGTCGATTGCGGCGACAACGGCGGGCAGATCCGGCGAGTCGGGGGCGTAGCTCGGGTGACGGCCCTCGATGTACTCGAAGGCGAGCACGTTCCACCCGGCTACGTCGTCGAGGTGCCACAGCAGGGCGGGCGCCACGGGACGAACGTAAGGGTTGATCAGGGCTTCCCGCCCTTGGGTGACCACGCCGCGGTGGTCGTTGCGAATGCCTTTCAGGAAGATCGTGCCGTCGGTGGTGTCGACGATCGCGGCGAGTGCCGAGTTCCGCCCCTCCGACGCTGTTCGTGCCGTCAGGATGTGGCCGGTACGAGCGCGGATCGCGTCGCGCAGGGGCTCGGGGAGGTCGAGCCACTCGGTGCGGTTCAGCATGAGTCCTCTCGCGGTTTCCGTGTGCCCGACACTCACGGGCAGGCTAACAACCGAGCGGGGGCCGAGCGCGCGACGCGCTCGGCCCCCGGATTTCACGAATAAGGAACGTCGTCCTCGGCCGCGCAGGAACAGCGGGCATACGCGCCGAGTTCCTCGACGTCGTCGACGAGTTCGTGCGTCGACGCTGCGCGCCAAGTGGCGCAAGAGCAGCCGCAGCCAGAACGGGTCAGCGAACTGTGTCGAGGTCGCCGACCTTCGCAGCCACACGGCCGTGCGTGATTCCAAGAACGCGACCGGTCCGGCACTCGTGTTCGACCGCGCCGCGTTCGTGGCGCTGCTCGACCGGTTCCACGACGTCGAGCACTGACGTCGAACCTCGACGGGCCGTGCCGCCTCGGCGCAGGCCGGCATGACGACCACCGCTCAGCCGCGGTGACGTCTCGGGTGTGCGAACGCGCCGACGAAGTCTGGCGTGTTCGTGCGCCCGAGACGTCACCTTCAAGCGGCTGAGCGCGCGTCCCGGAGGGACGCCATGTCAGAGCGTGCGCCAGCCCTGGTCGTCCACTCCACCCGGAATCGCCTCCGGGGTCCCGTACGGCTCCCGCGTGAACACGAACGTCGCGAGGTCGAAGTGGCTCGGCGACCCGTCCGCGTGCCGTCGCAGGCTCAGGGTCTCGCCCGCGTAGTACCCGTCCAGGCCCGTCCACGAGTCCTTGCCCGCGGGCCGGAACCGCGACTGCCTGCCGATCCCGCTCACCGGTGCCAGCCGCAGCCAGCCCTCCGGCAGCAGCCGCAGCAGGTACGGCGTCGGCCCCCAGTGCCACAGGCCGGTCAGCGCGAGAAGTGCCGGGTCGGCCTCCGCCATCGGCTCCCACTCGGCCGGGAGGCTCGGCTCGTGCTCCTCGACGATGTTGATCAGCTCGCTGGCCATCGTCACGATCGGCACGCCGGACGTCGAGTTGGCCATCGCCAGCGCGCCCGTGCCGGTGCGCCAGTCGACCAGGACGCTGGCCAGGAAGCCGGGCATCGAGCCGCTGTGGCCGGAAAGCCTGCGACCGCCGAGGCGGATGGCCTCGAAGCCAAGGCCGTAGCCCATGGTCCAGGCGTCGTTGTCGTCGACGTGGATCGGCGTGCGCATCTCCGCGACGGTGTCGGGGTGCAGCACGTCCCCCGTGTCCCCGGTGATGAAGCGGGCCCAGCGGGCCAGGTCGGTGACCGTCGACCAGAGCTGGCCCGCGGGGGCCATCGCGCCCGAGTCGGGCGTGGGCTCGTTGAGCAGCACATCGGCGAACGGGTGGACCGCCCATCCGAGCGCGGCGGGGGCCTGCGGCTGCGGGCTGGTGCGGGCCATCTCCAGCGGCGTGAGGATCTCGGCGGTCAGCACGTCGAGCCAGCTCGCGCCGCGGGCGCGGGCGACGAGTTCGCCGAGGACGCCGTAGCCGACGTTGGTGTAGTGGAACCGGGCGCCGGGGCGGTGCCGCACCGCGTCGGTGGCCAGGCTGCTCTCCAGGGCCGCCCAGTCGTCACCCTCGGCACGCTCCCACCAGGCGCCGGGTGACTCCGAGGTGAGGCCGCCGGTGTGCGACAGCAGCTGGGCGATGGTGACCTCGCCGAACGACGTGCCGGGCACGTGCTTGTCCAGCGGGTCGTTCAGGTCGAGTCTGCCCTCGTCCCGCAGCCGCATGACGAGCACCGCGATGAACGTCTTGGTGATCGACCCGATCCGGTACTGGACGTCGGTGGTGGGGGCCGTGCCCGCCACCTTTCCCCGGACGCCCGTCCAGGCGACGGCGCCGTCGCGGATGACGGCCGCGACCAGGGATGGGGCGCGGCTGTCGGCCTGCACCGCCGCGATCCGGCGGAGCAGCGCGAACTCAGTGGTCTGCAGCATGAAAGGAATTGTGGGTCATAAATCAACCCAATAACCCCTGGGACATGGCTGTGGTGACCGCGGCGGTCCGATCGGACACCCCGAGCTTATCGAAAGAACGGACCAAATGGGTCTTTACAGTCGCTTCGGTGATGTGTAGCGCGCGGCCGATCTCGGCGTTCGTCGCACCCTGTGCGACCAATCGGAGCACATCGGTCTCGCGGGCGGAAAGTGCCTGCTTGGCCGGGGTGCGGACGCTGCGCATCAACTTGCCCGCGACCGACGGCGCCAGCACCGTCTCACCTCGGCTGGCCGCCCGTACGGCACCGGCCAATTCGGACCTTGAGGCGTCTTTCAACATATAACCAGATGCGCCCGCCTCGACCGCCCGCAAGATATCCGAGTCGGTCTCGTAGGTGGTGAGCACGACGACCGCGGAGATCGACTCGGCGACAATGCGCTCGGTGGCGCCGACACCGTCGAGTCCGGGCATCCGCAGGTCCATCAGCGTGACGTTCGGACGCAGCGCGCGGGCCACGGTGACCGCCTCGTCGCCGGACCCGGCCTCGCCGACGACCGTCAGGTCCGGCTCGGCCTCCAGCATCCCGCGCAGGCCCGCGCGGACCACCGGGTGGTCGTCCACCAGCAGCACGGTGATCACCGGGGCACCGCCAGGGTGACCGTCGTCCCCGCGCCGGGGGAGCTGGCGATGTCCAGGGCGGCGCAGACCTGCTCTGCCCTGG
>Ga0247823_10004776_pt1 | contig 10813 bp, 8 predicted proteins | sample 13C_PalmiticAcid_2_FD_192426 | JGI IMG/M metagenome (GOLD analysis project Ga0247823, IMG submission 192426) | Soil microbial communities from agricultural site in Penn Yan, New York, United States - 13C_PalmiticAcid_Day30 | ecosystem: Environmental > Terrestrial > Soil > Agricultural land...
CGGCGAATTCGGCGATCCACCAGCGCCGGCCGCCTTCGACGAAACCCGGCGGCAGCGCGCCGAGCGGCGTGCGGTCGAGAATCGCGCGCACGAGCTTGGCGTGCAGTGCCTCGGGTTCCAGCGCCCGCGCCCGCGGCGCCTGCACCGACAGCACGCGCTGGCCGGCCTCCTCGCCGATGCGGATCGGCAGCAGTCCGGCGCCGCATTCCTGGGTCAGCCCACCGCTGGTCGCGGTGACGAAGCCGGTTTCCAGTGCCGCGTGGGCGCTGCCGATGGTCGGATGGCCGGCGAAGGCGATCTCGCGCTGCGGCGTGAAGATGCGCACGCGATAGCTCGCTTCGGGCCGGGTCGGCGGCAGCAGGAACGTGGTCTCGACCAGCCCGGTCCAGCGCGCGAAGCGCTGCATGGCCGCGTCGTCCCAGGCCTGCGCGCCGATGACCACGCCGAGCGGGTTGCCGCCGCCGGCCTTCTCGGCGAATACGTCCAGTTGCAGATAGCGCACGTCGTCCATGCGGCCAGCGTAGCCGCAGCGACGGGCCCGGCGCCAGCGCGATTCGCGCCGCCGCCGGCGATCCGCCGCGCCGGCGTGAAGCGGCTCACGATGTTTCCCCCGGACGGCCCCCGGAAGCTCGCGAACCGCGCCGGCGCGGACCGCCTCAGACGCCGCTGCCCGCGCGTTCGCGCAGGCCGTTGCGGTAGCGCCGGCTGCAGGGCAGGGTGGTGCCGTCTTTCAGATGCAGGCGCGCATCGCCGGTGTCCAGCGGTTCGATCATCGCGAGCTGATCGAGGTTGATCACGTAGCTGCGGTGCACGCGCGCGAAGCGCTGCGGATCCAGCCGGGCCTCGATGCCGGCCAGGGTGCTGCGCAGCGGATAGTCGCGGCCGCGCACGCGCAGGTTGGCGTAGTTGCCGGCCGCCTGTATCCATTCGATGTCCTCGGCGGCGATCAGGAATTCGCGGCCGAGCTTGCGCACGAGGAAGCGCTCGGGGCGTTCGACCGGATCGACCGGCGGCCCCACGTCGGGTTCGTCCAGCAGGCTGGCCTCACCCTGCAGGCGCAGCAGCAGGAAGCGGTAGACGTGGATCAGCGCGACCGTGGAGACGAATTCGCGCGCGTCCTTGAGGTATTCGTAGCCCAGTTCCAGCGGCCAGTTGCCGAAGTCGTAGTGCTCGCCCTGACTGGCGTAGGCCAGCTTGCGCAGCGCGACCATGCCCAGCACGTGGGCCAGCGACCAGACGACGCTGGCCGGCAGATACCAGGGCAGGTGGCGCCGCCAGGTGTCCCGGTGCAGTGGGAAGTGCCGCGTGAACAGTACGACGGCCGGCACCAGCAGCAGGATGACCAGGCCGCTGGAGGTTTCCCAGACCGGCGGCTTCCAGGCCGCGAAGTCCAGGTGTGAGCGCTGCACGTCCATGAGCACGGTCAGGCTGTTGCAGACGGCGTTGACCAGGAAGGCCACGATCCAGAAGCCGATCTCGGCGCTGCGGCGCCAGGGTTGATAGCGGTCCAGCCAGTTCGTCGTGTCGGTCATGCGCGGATTCTACGGAGACGGCCTCGGTCCGGCCCGCGCTTCGTCCCGGACTTCCGCCGCTGGTCCCAGACCGCCGGCGTGCCGGCCCCCGGGACGAGCCTGGGACTGCCGTGCCGGGCAGTCTGCGGGCCTGTCCTCAACGGAACGCCCGCATGAATCGCCGTCACGACATCGACGCGCTGCGCGTCATCGCCTTCGCCTTCCTGATCCTCTACCACGTCGGCATGCTCTACGTTCACGACTGGGGCTGGCACATCAAGAGCAGCTATCAGTCCGAGGGACTGCAGCTGCCGATGCTGTTCATGAACCGCTGGCGCATGGACCTGATCTTCCTGATCTCGGGACTGGCCGCGGCCTTCCTGCTCAAGCCGGGCCAGACCGGCCGCTTCCTCGCCGCGCGCAGCGCGCGCCTGCTGCTGCCGCTGACCTTCGGCATTCTCGTCGTCGTGCCGATCCAGCCGTACGTGCAGGGCGTGACCAACGGCGTGGTCGAGCCGGGCTTCTTCGCGTTCCTGGCCGACTACTACACGGCCCGGCGCTGGCCGGAGAACGCGTTCGACGGCTGGCAGCACGGCTATACCTGGAACCACCTGTGGTACCTGGCCTATCTGTGGGTCTATACCCTGGCGCTGGCAGCCCTGCTGCCGCTGCTGCGCAGCCGCTGGGGGCAGCGCGTCTGCGCCGGCTTCGCCGGCCTGCGCGGTCCGGCGCTGCTGATCCTGCCGGCGCTGCCGCTGCTGTTCTACAGCCTGGTCCTGCAGCCGCGCTTTCCCGACAACGGCGACTTCATCCACGACTGGTACCGCAACGCGGTCTACTTCACGGTCTTCCTGTACGGCTTCGTGATCGCGCGCGACGCCGGTTTCTGGGCCGAGGCAAAGCGCCTGCGCCGCGTCGCGCTGGGTCTGGCGCTGAGCCTGTTCGTGATCTATGCCATCGTGCGCCACGGCGTGCCCGAGACCATTCCGTACTGGCACGAAGTGCTGATCGTGACCCTGCGCAATGCCTATGTCTGGACCATGCTGCTGGCGATCCTGGGCTGGGCGCATGCGCTGCTGAACCGGCCGTTCGCCTGGCTGCCGCGGGCCAACGAAGCGGTGTATCCCTGGTACATGCTGCATCAGAGCCTGATCGTGATGGTCGCCTACTGGCTGGTGCCGCTGCGGCTCGGCGCGGTCGCCGAATGCGCGCTCGTGATCGCCGGCACCGTGGCCGGCTGCTACGTGCTGCACGAATACCTGATCCGCCGCGTGAGCTGGCTGCGCCCGCTGTTCGGCCTCAAGGCCGCGGCCGAAACGCGCGAGGTGCCGGCGCTGCGTCTGGCCGCCTACGGCGTCGTGCCGTTTGCCGCACTGGTCGTGTTCATCGTCTGGCAGAGCTGATGCCGCGGTTGAGCGACAGCCGCTGCCTCAGCCTTTCTTCTTCGCCATCAGTGCGCGCAGATCGGCGAACGGATTCGACGTGGCCTCGGCCGTGCGCGTCTCGCTGATGTCGCCGGTGTGGTCGATGTAGCGCGAATGTTCGTTGTCGTGGCAGTACAGGCACAGCAGCTCCCAGTTGCTGCCGTCGGCCGGGTTGTCGTCGTGGTTGTGGTTGCGATGGTGCACGGTCAGCTCGTGCAGATTGGCGCGCGTGAACTCGCGCGCGCAGCGGCCGCAGACCCAGGGATACATCTTGAGCGCGCGCTCGCGATAGCCTTTTTCGCGCTCGCTGGCCTCGGCGCGGGCCTGGGCCACGACGCGGTCGAGGCGGCTGCTGTCGGGAGCGGACTTGTTCGTGCTCATGGACGTTTCCGGGCCGCCGCGGCGGCGTTTACGAGAGGGTTCGTATGTTCGCAGCTTAGGCAACGCGGCCGCGAGCGCTTCATGGCGAAATGGGGCCGCCATCACCAGGGATTGCGGAGCATACGATGAAGCCGATTGTTACGGCAGCGCTGTTCGCGGGCTGTCTGATTGTCGCCGCGACGGCGGCTGCGAGGGAACCCGTCGAGCGGCCGCTGACCGCCGACAGCAAGGCGCTGTTCGACGACCAGGCCGCGGCGATACGCCAGGAAATGCAAAGCGGCGGCCGCTACGAGTTCGTGTCCGAGGCCGAGCGCGGCGACGTCGAGCGCAATCTCGAGCGCATCGCCGGCGTGCTCGGCCGGCATGCCGACGCGCAGGCGTTCAGCGACGGCGACAAGGCCGAGCTGCTGCAGGCGCAGGAGAACGTCAACGCCGTACTTACGCGCAACGACGGCCGGCGTCTGGTCTGCGTGCGCGAGCGGCCGACCGGCTCGCATCTGGGCAAGGACAAGTGCCAGACCTTCGCCGAGATCGAGCGCACGCGGCGCAGCTCGGAAACCGACGTACGCCGCCTGCAGATGAAGTCGCCGGGGCCTTCGGGTCTGCCGAACCAGTCCGACCTGCGCCGCAGCGGCGGCAACTGACCGCGGCCTGGCGGTCGTTCGCGTCGTCATCGCTGCGCCTCGTCGCCGATTCACTGATCCGCCGAACGCCTGTATCGCCGGGCGTTCGGCAGACCTTTGTTCCAAGGGAAGCGCCGGCGGCGACGCGCGCCGACGGAGGCGACGGGCTTTCGGACAGCGGCCACGCCGATCCGGCGGCGAACCGTGCGATCAGGCCAGCTGATCTTTCGCCCAGGCCACGTCCAGCGCTTCCATCGCATCGCGCGGCTTGAGCTTGGCGGCCTTGGCGTAGGCCTCGGCGGCCGCGTCTTCCTGCTTGTCGCCGTGCAGCAGCAGCAGGCCGTTGCCGTATTCGATCCAGGCGATCGGCGAGTCGGCCGTCAGCTTGGTCGCTTCCTTGAGGTGTTTCTCGGCGACGCTCGCGCTGGCGCCGTAGGTCAGCTTGGCCAGCATGCCGCCGACCTTGCCGACGATCTCGGCGTGGTACAGGCCCAGCGCGGTCTGCGCCTCGGCGTGCCGGGGTGCGAGCTCCAGGGTCGCATCGAGCGAGTCCTTGACCTTGCCGGCCAGTCCCTGGGCCAGCGCCTTGGTGATCGAGATGCACTGGCTGTAGCGGCCGATCGCGAACGCGCGGCGATAGTGGCTGTTGGCTTCGTCGGGCAGTGCGGCGATGGCTTCCTCGGCCAGTCCGGCCAGGGCCTCGTAGCGCGCGAGCTTTTCCTTTTCCGCGTCCACGAGATAGGTCGCGTGGATGCCGCCGGCCTTGATCGCGACCGAGGCGCCGAGCGCCTTGAGCGCCTTGCCCTGTTCGAACGCGGCTTCGAAGTCGCCGCGATGGAAGGCGCGCCAGGCATCCTGCAACGCGCTGGCCGCGGCGGCCGCGTCCTTGCCGAGCTTGGGATTGGCCTTGAGCAGCTTGGCGACGTGCTTGTCGTCGGGGAACGGTTCCTGGTCGCCCGCATGCAGCGTCTTCCAGGATTTGGCCAGCTTGTCGCCGGCGTAGTCGTATGCCTTGTCGGCGTAGGGAAACGCGGCCCAGCCCTTCTTCGCCATGTCAGCTCTCCGTGAAGTCGGGCTAGCATTTCGCAATGCACGCCGCCGCGCAACCGCTAGACTTGCGCCCTGTCCGGCGCCGCGCATTTCGCGCGCGCCGCCCCGTCGCGATCGCCATGAGCCGAGCATGACCGTCAATCCCGCCCAACGCGCCGAACAGCTGCGCGCCGAACTGGCCGAGCACAATTACCGCTATCACGTGCTCGACGATCCGAGCATTCCCGACGCCGACTACGATGCGCTGCTGCGCGAGCTCATCGCGCTGGAAAAAGATCATCCGGAGCTGCAGACCGAGGATTCGCCGACCCGGCGCGTCGGCGCGAGCGGGTCGCGCGATTTCGCCGAAGTCGTGCACGACATTCCGATGCTGTCGCTGGACAACGCGTTCGACGACGTCGATGCGCCCGACGACACCGGCCGCTTCGCCGCCATTGCCGACTTCGTGCGCCGCATCGAGAACAAGCTCGGCATCGCCGAGCCGTCGTTCTCGGTCGAACCCAAGCTCGACGGCCTCGCGATCAGCCTGCGCTACGAGCACGGCGTGTTCGTGCGCGGCGCGACGCGCGGCGACGGCAGCAAGGGCGAGGACGTCACCGCCAACCTGCGCACGGTCAAGACGATACCGCTGCGCCTGCGCGGCAGCGGCTGGCCCGCGCTGCTCGAAGTGCGCGGCGAGGTCTACATGCCGCGCGCCGCGTTCGAGGCCTACAACGCGAAGGCGCGCGAGAGCGGCGAGAAGATCCTGGCCAACCCGCGCAACGGCGCCGCCGGCAGCCTGCGCCAGAAAGACCCGCAGGAAAGCGCCAAGCGGCCGCTCGCGTTCTACGCCTATGCGGTATATCTGCCGGCCACGCCGGAACAGAACCTCGGCGAACGCCACAGCGCCGCACTCGCATTGCTGCGCGACTGGGGCTTCCCGGTCGCGCCCGAAGTCGACACCGCGCGCGGCTTCGCCGGCCTGATCGCTTATTACCGGCGCATCGGCGAACGCCGCGACAGCCTGCCTTACGACATCGACGGTGTGGTCTACAAGCTCGACGACTATGCCGGCCAGCGCGCGATGGGCTTCGTCTCGCGCGCGCCGCGCTGGGCCATCGCGCACAAGTTCCCGGCGCAGGAAAAGAGCACGGTGCTGGAGGACATCTACATCAACATCGGCCGCACCGGTGCGGCCACGCCGACGGCGCGCCTCGTACCCGTGCACGTCGGCGGCGTCACCGTGACCAATGCGACGCTGCACAACGCCGACCAGATCGCGCGGCTGGACGTGCGCGTCGGCGACACCGTCATCGTCCGCCGCGCCGGCGACGTGATTCCGGAAATCGTGCGCGTCGTGCCGCATCTGCGTCCGGCGAACGCCGAGCCCTGGCGCATGCCCGGGACCTGTCCGGTCTGCCGCTCGGAAATCGTGCGCGAAGAAGGCGAGGCGGTCTGGCGCTGCTCCGGCGGCCTGGCCTGCGCCGCGCAGCTCGTGCAGGCGATCTTTCATTTCGGTTCGCGCCGCGCGATGGACATCGACGGTCTCGGCGAGCGCTACATCGAAAGCCTCTGCGAGTTCGGCTACGTGAAGTCGGTCGCCGACCTGTACGCGCTCGGCGTCGACGACTTCGTCGAGATGAAGCGTCGTGCCGACGAACGCGACGGCACCACGCCCGAGACGGTCAAGGCCGGCAAGGTCGCGACGAAGTGGGCCGAGAATCTCGTCGACGGCATCGCCGCGAGCCGCAAGACGACGCTGGAACGCTTCCTGTATTCGCTGGGCATCAAGCACGTCGGCGAAAGCACGGCCAAGGCGCTGGCCGCCTGGCTCGGCGATCTGCAGCGCATACGCCACATGCCCTGGCCGCTGTTCACCTTCGTGCCCGACGTCGGCGGCGAGGTCGCGCGGTCGATCGGCCATTTCTTCGACCAGCCCGGCAATCAGCAGGTCATCGACGCGCTGCTCGCGCGCGGTGTGGACGTCGGTGCGCCGCAACCGCCGGCGGCGAAGCTGCGCGACAAACTGACCTGGGCCGAACTGCTCGCGGCAGCGGCGATTCCGCGCCTGACTCCCGTTCGCGCAAAACAGCTCGCTGCGTCGGGCAGCGCTGCCGAACTGCTGCAGATCGACGCCGACGCGCTGATCGCCGGCGGTCTGCCGGACAAGGTCGCCGAAGCCTTCCTGCTCTGGCGCGCCGAACCCGAACACGCGGCGCTGCTCGTGCGCGGCGCCGCGGCGCTGGAATCATTGCTGCAGGCCACGCCGCAGTCCGCGACGGCGCCGGCCAGGCCGCTGGACGGCAAGACGGTCGTGCTGACCGGTACGCTCGAAGCGATGAGCCGCGACGAGGCCAAGGACAAACTCGAAGCGCTCGGTGCGAAAGTCTCCGGCAGCGTGTCGAAGAAAACCGACTTCGTCGTCGCCGGTCCCGGCGCGGGCTCCAAGCTCGACAAGGCCAACGAACTCGGCGTCGCCATCTGGGACGAGGCGCGGCTGCTCGAATTCCTGGCGGAGCAGGGCGCACGGTGAGCGGTTCGCGCATCGACAACCTGCGCCTGCGGGCGCGGTTCTACCGGCTGGTGCGGGAATTCTTCCACGCGCGCGGCGTGCTCGAAGTCGAAACGCCGATGCTGTCGGCCGCCGGCAACACCGAGCCGAACATCGAGAGCTTCACGACGCGGTTCAGCGGACACCGCGATGCCGGAGCGGCCGAGCGCTGGCTGCGCACGTCGCCGGAGTTCCCGCTCAAGCGGCTGCTGGCGGAAGGGGCGGGCGACTGCTACGAGCTCGGCCGCGTATTCCGCAACGGCGAGGCCGGACGACGGCACAATCCGGAATTCACGATGCTGGAGTGGTATCGCGTCGGCTGGGATCATCGCGCGCTCATGGACGAGACCTGCGCGCTGGTGCAGCAGGCGCTCGCGCTGCAGGGGCGCACGGCGACCGTACGCACCTTGAGCTATCGCGAATGGTTCCGGCAGGAGCTCGGCCTCGATCCGATGGTCGCCGGCGATGCCGAGCTGGCTGCGCCGCTCGCGGCGTTCTCGATCGATCCGCAGGGCCTGGTTCGCGACGACTGGCTGGATCTGCTGATCACGCATTGCCTGCAGCCGCGGTTCGCGCCCGACGCGATCACCGTGATCCACGATTTTCCGGCCAGCCAGTGCGCGCTGGCGCGGCTGCGCGACGATGGCGACGGCGCCGTGGCCGAACGCTTCGAGCTGTATCTGGGCCGGTACGAGCTGGCCAACGGCTACCACGAGCTCAACGACGCGGCCGAGCAGCGCGCGCGTTTCGAACGCGACAACCGGCGCCGCCGCGAGCGCGGCCTGCGCGACGTGCCGCTGGACGAAGAGCTGCTCGCAGTGCTCGACGATCTGCCGGATTGCGCCGGCGTCGCGCTCGGCGTGGAGCGCCTGCTCATGTGCCTGGCGCGGACCGACGACATCCGCGACGTGCTGGCTTATCCGTTCGCGACGGCCTGAACCGGCGCCGGGCGGACCCAGCGCCAGGCGATCAGTGCGGCGATCGCGGCGAAGCCCGCGGCCACTTCGAACGCGAGCTTGCCGCCGCCCCAGCGCCAGGCCTGGCCCGCGATCAGCGCGCCGAGCGCGCCGCCGACGCCCGAGGAGAATCCGTAGAACACGCCCTGGCCGGGACCGCCCAGCGGTCCCGGGAAGTACTGCGCCATCAGCTGCATGACGCTGGCGAAGAACGCCGCGAAATTGACCGCATGGGTCAGCTGGGCCAGGGTCATGATCACGACCGAGTCCGGGAACAGCGCCGTGACCAGCCAGCGCACGGCGGCGCTCGCGATGGCGACCAGCAGCACGGTCTGCGCCGGCCAGCGCAGGAACAGCCGCGGCGACAGGAAGAACACGAGCACTTCGACCGCCACGCCGATGGCCCAGAACAGGCCCAGCGCCGACGGCTTGTAGCCGTGCTGCTCCAGATACAGCGAGAAGAACGTGTACAGCGGTCCGAACGACAGCTGCACCAGCAGACAGACCACGAAGAACGCGGCGATCTCGGGCCGGCGCAGACGCGCGCGGAATTCGGCGCCGGCCGCGGGCAGCGCGGCGCGCTGGGCCGGACCGTAGTCGTTGGCGAAGGCCGATCCGGCCACGCCGGCCAGCAGCGGCAGCATCAGCAGCGGCAGCCAGACCACGGCGACGTGGTCGAGCAGAAAGCCGAACAGGGCGACGATGGCGATGAAGCCGATCGAGCCCCAGACGCGGATCGTGCCGTAGCGCTCGGCGATGCCGTGCAGATGCGACAGGGTGATCGCCTCGAACTGCGGCATTGTCGCGTTATGGAAAAAGCAGAAAACGCACATGGCCGCGAACAGACCGGCGAAATCCAGCGGCAGCAGGAACGCGCAGAAACTCGCGACGCTGGCCAGGCAGCCCAGATGCAGCCAGCGTATCGGCCGCGACGAACGCCCGGCCAGCCAGTTCCAGCTGCTCGGCGCGACGATGCGCGTCGCATACCAGAGACTCATGAGCAGGCCGATCGCCGCCGCGTCCTGGCCGCGGTCCTTCAGGTACAGGCTCCAGTACGGCGTGAATCCGCCGAGCACGGCGTAGTACATGAAGTAGAAGCTGGACAGGCGCAGCGCGGGCACGGCGGGAGTCATAGCCGGCTAGCGTGCCATAACGGGAATCGGGAATGGGGAAACGGGAATCGGAGGAATGCCGGTGGTGTGACCGCTGGTGGGCGGTCGGTTTCTCGACGATGGCGGGGAAAAACCCTCCCCTTCAAGGGGAGGGCATGGGTGGGGATGGGGTTGCCGTGCAGCCGTAATCGTCAGCGGAGCATGCAGCACGAGTGTTCGATCGGCAGAAATGCAGCGACGTCGGAAGACGCGACGCAGGCTTCGCCTTCCGGTTCCCCGTTCCCGATTCCCGGCTTACCGCACCTCCACCGCCCGCGCACGCCGCTCGATCAGCCCGAGATCGGCCTGATCCGACAGGCGCAGGTCGCGCAGTTCGTACGGTGCCGTGAGCTTGGCCGCGTCCAGTGCATTGCGGTCGAAGTTCAGGGTCACGCGTCCGTTGCCGGCATCGAGCCAGGCGGCCGACTGGGCATAGGCGGCCGGGCGGCGCGTGCCGTCGGCGGCGGTGCCGTAGAGCACGCCGGCGAGCTGATAGCGACTCGCACTGGCGGCTTCGATGCCGACGGCGAGACTCAGGCCGCTGCGCTGCGCGCCGTCGGTGGCGACGGTGCCGTCGAGGCGTGCGCTCGGCCGGCTCAGCGCGAACGCGGTGCGGGCGTCGCGCTGCACCGGCGTGCGGCTCGTGCCGCCGCTGGCGAAGGTATGCACTTCCCACAGGCCCGGGCCGCGCGCATGCGCTGCATCCGGCACGACATCGGCCTGCCAGCTGCCGTCGGCCTGCAACTGCAGCGCGAACGGCTGGCTATAGCCGTCGGGTGCGGTCAGCAGGCCGCTGGCGGTCAGCGCCTTGGCGCCCTGCAGGGTGGCAGTGACGCGCAGCGACTGGCCGGCCAGCACGGTGTCGCGGGAAGCGGTCAGGCTCAGCACCGTCGTGCTGGCCGGTTCGAACACGTGGATCAGATAGCTGCCGCTCGCCGCCGGTATGGCCAGCTCCAGCCGGCCGCTGCCGGCCGCCGGGGAGAGCCTGGCGATGACCGTGCCTTCGGGCACGTCCATGCCGGCGGCGCGCAGTGCGGTCTCGTCGACGAGGCTTTGCGTCGCGGCGCGGCCGTCGAGCTCGACGCCGCCGTTGCGGATCACGAGATCGTCCACTTTCAGGCGGCTGTGGTTGCCGCCGTGCGGGCTGATGCGGATCAGTGCGGCATCGGCCGTGGTCGGCAGTGCAA